>Ga0209370_1000551_pt1 | contig 47385 bp, 47 predicted proteins | sample AgamicAtPrz_FD_187164 | JGI IMG/M metagenome (GOLD analysis project Ga0209370, IMG submission 187164) | Agave microbial communities from Guanajuato, Mexico - At.P.rz (SPAdes) (version 2) | ecosystem: Host-associated > Plants > Phyllosphere > Phylloplane/Leaf | place: Guanajuato, Mexico...
GTAACGCAGGCCGTCCGTGGAGAGGGAAACTGTCCAAAAGGCAGCGTGAGAAAGCCCCTGTTGCGATGCTGCTGTAGCAGCCTTGGTAGTGCGCTACACCGTGGTAGCGCCAACTGTGAAAAATCACTACGACTGGGTAATGGGGGCTTTATGATGAACCTGAACAACAATCCGACTATCGACCAATTGGCTCAGCTGTTCGCCGTACGCAAGGACAGCCTTGACGACCACCTGCTGTGGGTCAGCCGGACCGGTGAAGTGCGCCTGGACCGCCTGCCACCGAACACGGTCGAAGATGAATTCGAAGAGCACCTGCCCAGCATGCGTGCGCGCTTCAAGGTCTACCGCCGTGGCCAAGGCTACGTCGGCAAGAAGGCCGCCGCCGACACCGAGTTCGTCGGCCGTGTCCTGCAGACCCTGCAACAGGAATGGCCCGCTGCCCGTGAGCAGCAGGCCGTGAAGGTGATCGAACCAATCAATTGAGGGTTCGCACCCTGCTTGAGCCCGGCCTGCACAGGCCGGGCTTTTTCATGCCTGGCGCCGGCGCTTGCGGGTTTCCGGCAGCGGCAAGGCGCCGGTGGCCATGGCCCGGGCCCGGTTCACGCCCCAGACCAACGCACGGGTCATGGTCTCGCCCGGCCGTGCGGGGTAATACTCCTCCAGCAATGCCCGCCCGTCCCGGCCATACAATCCCAGGAACAGCTGGGTCGCCCCCAGGCGCGACAGGCGCACCTGCACGTCCAGCGTGGTGCCGTCACTGAGCGCTTCATCATGGCAGCGGCTATGCAGCTGGGCATCGGCCCACTGCCAATAGGTCTCTTCCCTGACTCGCATGAGCATTCAATCCTCCGTTACAGGAATGCCACGTCAGGAAACCACAGCCTTGGCAATCCGGCGAGCACTACCCGGCGATGCCATGAGGCGGATCAACGAATTGCAACAAAAACCCCGCCGTTCGGCGGGGTTGAGCTGAAGCGGGATCACTTTTTCAGCGGCACCCGCGGCATGAAGCGGCCTTTCTTGCTGCGCTGCAGGTGTGCTGGCTGGAGCTGTTCGGAATCATCCAGCGTCATGTGGGCGAAGCCCAGGCGGAATGCCGCCTGGCCGCAACGCACCTGGCTGTTGATCGGGAACGCGTCGTTCAGGTCTTCGAAAAAGGATTCGCTCATGCCCTGTCTCCCTCCAGTGGCGGACGCGCCGACAACCAGAAGGGTTGCCCAGGTAAACGCGCCCAGTGAAAGTGAGACTAGCTGGTCATTTGCAGACCGCCCGGACTGCAACTCCGCACCCGACCAGCGGCCAGGCGCCCTATTTCAGGCGCACCGCCGTGCCGGTGGCAAATACCACGACCATGCCGCCCTGTACCGACGGCATGCTGATCTCGAAATCCACCCCCACTACCGCATCGGCTTGCAACTGGCGTGCCCGCGCTTTCAGTTCTTCGGTGGCCTGTTCCCGGGCCTCGCGCAATGCGCTTTCCAGGGTTTGCGAACGGCCGCCGAAAAAATCGCGGAAACGTGCAAAGAAATCGCGCACGAAATTGATCCCCTGCACCGATTCGGAGCTGACTACGCCCAGGTATTCGGCAATCGGGCGGCCTTCGAGCTGGCTGGTGGTGGAAATGATCATGGGGTGCACTCCATTGGCCTGGCAAAGAAACCGATTCTAACAGCCCCCGGCGCCGCACTTCATGCACTGACCGCGCGCAAGCGCTGGCCGATGCGCGCGCCGAACACGTTCACCAGCAGCCCCGCCATCACCAGCAAGGCGCCCCAGCCCTGGGTTGCGCTCAGGCGCTCGCCCAGCAACAAGGCCGACGAGCTCAGGCCAATGACCGGCACCAACAGCGAAAACGGCGCTACCTTGCCGGCCGGGTGGCGCGACAGCAGCTTGCTCCACAGGCTGTAACCCAGCATGGTGGCGACAAACGCCAGGTACGCCAGGGCCAATACCGAACTCCAGCTGATATTCGCCAGGGCATGACCGATGCGCTCCGGCCCCTCCAGCCACCAGGACAAGGCCAGGAACGGCAGCGGTGGAATCAACCCTCCCCAGATCACCAGGGCCACCAGGTCAACCGAGCCAAAGCGCCGGGTGATAATGTTGCCCAGCCCCCACATGGCGCCGCCGCACAGGGTCAGTACTAGCGCCAGCATCGGCACATGGCCGCCGTCTTCGCTGCCGATCAGCGCCAGGCCACTGGCCGCCACCAGCAGCCCCAGCACGCTGGCCAGGCGCAGCCGCTCGCCGAGGAACAGCGCGGCAAAACCGAGGGTGAAGAAGGCCTGCGACTGCAGGATCAGCGAGGCCAGCCCTGGTGGCATGCCGCTGTACATGGCCTGGAACAGGAAGGCGAACTGGCCGAGGGAAATGGTCGCACCGTAGGCGACCAGCCAGCGCCACGGCAACTGCGGCCGCTTGACCAGCAGAATCGCCGGGAACGCCACCAGCAGGAAGCGCAGTGCCCCCAGCAGCATCGGTGGCAAGCCATCGAGGCCAACCTTGATGACCACGAAGTTGACTCCCCATGCGACGATCACCACCAGGGCGATGAGCAGGTCCTTGAGCGGCATTGCGGTATCCTTTTTCAGGCGTTCTAGACATATTTCGTTACAGCATAAGGCTATTCCCGTAGTGAGGACCGGCACAGTTGCGGCTCATCATTGCGCAACAGTGCCACTGTTCCATTCGCGACGCCCCCGCTTGACCCTGCTTGTATATACATGCTCACATGAGACCAACGTCATCCGCCTCGCGCCCTACCGATGACTGACTCGCTTACACAAATACAATGAAGCGGAGCCACCGAATGACCAGCAAACCCGTATTCGAGCGGCGCTCGATCGACTACATCCCCGAAGCTGAACGCCATGGGCGCGTATACAGCCAGTTCACCCTGTGGCTCGGGGCCAACCTGCAGATCACTGCAATCGTGACCGGCGCGCTGGCCGTGGTGCTCGGTGGCGATGTGTTCTGGTCATTGATTGGCCTGTTGCTCGGCCAATTGATCGGTGGCGCGGTCATGGCCCTGCATGCAGCACAGGGCCCACGCCTCGGGTTGCCGCAGATGATTTCCAGCCGCGTGCAGTTCGGGGTCTATGGCGCAGCCATACCGATGGTGCTGGTGTGCCTGATGTACCTGGGCTTTACCGCTACCGGCACGGTACTCTCCGGGCAGGCAATCGGCCAACTGTTGGACGTCAGCGACAGCACCGGCATCCTGATTTTCGCCAGCGTCATCGTCCTCGCCACCTTGGCCGGCTACCGGGTGATCCACTGGATCGGGCGAGTCGCCAGCGTGCTGGGGATCATTGCCTTCGTCTACCTGTTCAGCCGCATCCTGATGCTGGCCGACATCGGGCAACTACTGGACAACCGCCACTTCAGCTGGGCATCGTTCATGCTCGCGGTGTCACTGGCGGCGTCCTGGCAGATCGCCTTCGGCCCGTATGTCGCCGACTATTCGCGCTACCTGCCAAGCAGCACCTCGCCAGGCAAGACTTTTCTCGCTGCCGGGTTGGGCTCGGTGATCGGCGCGCAGGCGTCGATGGTGCTCGGGGTATTTGCCGTGGCCATTGCCGGGGGCCAGTTCGCCGGCCATGAAGTGGCCTACATCGTTGGCCTGGGCGGGGCCGGCAGCACCGCAGCGCTGCTGTATTTCTGCATCGCCTTCGGCAAGGTGACCATCTCGACGCTGAATTCCTATGGCAGCTTCATGTGCATTGCCACCATCATCAGCGGCTTTCGCGGCCACCTGGCGATCAGTCGGCTACAGCGCTTGCTGTTCGTCCTGCTAATAGTCGGCGCCGCGACCCTGCTGGCCCTGCTTGGCCAGCATTCGTTTCTCGGCGCGTTCAAGTCGTTCATCCTGTTCCTGCTGACGTTCTTCGTGCCATGGAGTGCAGTCAACCTGGTCGACTACTACTTCATCACCAAGGAGCGTTACGACATCCCTGCCCTCGCCGACCCACAGGGCCGCTATGGCCGCTGGAACTGGCCGGGGATCATCGTCTACAGCGTCGGCGTGCTGGTGCAGATGCCGTTCATCGACACCAAGCTGTACACCGGGCCGATGGTCGAGCACCTGGGCGGTGTGGATGTATCGTGGCTGATCGGCCTGGTAGTACCGAGCGTGCTGTACTACCTGGTGGCACGCCAGCGGGCCCACCATGCGCCCGTGTCGATGATTGTGCCTGAGAGTCACTGAGCCGCGCAGAAACGGCCTATAGCAACCGCCAGGCCGACGCGGCCATGCAGGCGCGGCCTGGGTCGCGCAAAAGCCGCAAAGCGGCCCCAGTTTCAGCGTTATCGCCGAGATCTCCGCGGCCGCCTTGCGGCGCTTTCGCGACACCAGGCCGCGGTTACAACGTCAGCGCTTGGTACCTGACTCAGGCAGCCGCAAACAGCTCGTTGGCAATTTGCGCCTGGGCAGCGTCGATCGCCTGGCTGCGCTGCTCAGGGCCGTAGGCCAGGCCATGGGCACGGACGATTTCCAGGTCGGTGATGCCGATGAAGCCCAGGAACACCTTGAGGAATTCCTCATGTCCGGCACCGCTCGGCTGGCCAGCGTGCAGGCCACCGGCAGTGGACACCAGCACGACTTTCTTGTTGCCGCACAGGCCTTCCGGGCCGGCTTCGGTGTAGCGGAAGGTCTTGCCAGCGACGGCAACGCGGTCGATCCAGGCCTTGAGCTGGGTCGGCACGGTGAAGTTGTACATCGGCGCGCCGATCACCACGGCATCCGCCGCCAGGAACTCCTCTAGCGTTTCTGTGCTGAGCTTGGCCTCGAAGGCCTGGGCTGCATCGCGCACGTCTTCCGGGGTGCCCGCCGCTACCAGGGTGGCCGCAGAGAAGTGGGCGATGGCGTCGGCGGCCAGGTCGCGGTACACCACTTCCACGCTAGGGTCGGCAGCTTTCCAGGCTTCGACCACTTCGCGGCTCAGTTGGCGGGAGGCGGAATTGTCGCCCAGGATGCTCGAATCGATATGCAACAGTTTCATGGGACTCTCCTGTGAATGACGACCGCGACAGTGGGCGATCACGATGAGGAGAATCCTACCGAGGGGGCCAATGGCTGATAAGTCAGCAAAAATGCGTTAGTTTGTCCCACAGATGGAACAGTGAGACATACCATGCAAGACCTCAACGACCTTTTTTATTTTGCCCGCGTAGTCGAGGCCGGCGGTTTCGCCGCAGCCGGTCGCCAGCTGGGCATCCCCAAGTCGCGGCTGTCGCGGCGCATTGCCGAGCTGGAAGAACGCCTGGGCACTCGCCTGCTGCAGCGTACCACGCGGCAACTGAAGCTCACCGCCGTAGGCGAACGCTACTTGCACCACTGCCAGGCCATGCTGCTTGAGGCCGAAGCCGCCGACGAAGCGGTGGCCAGCATGAGCAGCGAACCGCGTGGCCGGTTGCGGGTGTCCTGCCCGGTGGCGTTGGCCCATGCCTTCCTGCCGGAGGTGATCAGCCGCTTTCTTGAGCAATACCCGCTGGTGCAGCTGGACATGGTGCTGCTCAACCGCCGGGTCGACCTGATTTCCGAAGGCATCGACGTGGCGCTGCGGGTGCGCGACCTAGGCGATGAAGACCCGGCCCTGGTTACCAGGCGCCTGCGCCAGGCGCAGATGCAACTGGTTGCCGCGCCGGGTTTCGCCGACCACATTCGCGACCCCGCCGAACTGGCGTCGTTACCGGTACTGGGCGCCGCCGAAGCGGACCGGCTGGTACACTTCCGGCTGTTCGGCCCGCACGGCAAACAGCAGGAAATCGCCTTGGAACCACGCCTGGCAATCGATGATTTCGTAGTACGTAATGCTGCTGTACGGGCAGGCCTCGGGTTCACCGCGCTGCCCAGCATGTTCTGCGAGGAAGAACTGGCACGCGGCGAACTGGTGCGCCTGCTGCCGGACTGGTCGTTACCGGGTGGCTACCTGCAGGCGGTGTATCCGCACCGGCGTGGCTTGCTGCCGGCGGTACGGGTGTGGATCGACCACCTGGCGGCCTCGTTCGAGGCCTGCGGAGAACAGTATGTCTGAACGGCACATGAGCGAAACCGAGGTGGCGGCGTACTGCCTGAGCCTGCCGGGGGCGCGGGAAGATTACAAATGGGGTGGCATCCGGGTGTTCTCGGTGGCGGGCAGCAAGATGTTCGCTGTGCTCGACCTGGCGGGCGCGGGATTGTCGTTCAAAGTCGCCGACGAGCTGTTTCTCGGCTATTGCGATCGTCCGGGGGTGCGGCCTGCGCCCTATCTGGCACGGGCGCGGTGGATCAGCATGGCGTCGCCCTACCCAATGGGGCGCGATGAGCTGTGTGATTTGCTACGGCGCTCGCACCAGTTGGTGGTACAGCGCTTGCCCAAACGGCTGCAGGTGGGCTTGGTCTTGTGAGCCATGTTGCTGGCCTCTTCGCGGCTGCACCTGTGGGGTTTACCCGCGAAGAGGCCGGCACCGCCGCCCATCAGCCAACGGCCAGGTAACGCCCGCCAAGCAACAGCCAGTCCGCCCAGAACGCCTGGTGCAGCGCCACGATTGCCCAGCACACCAGCTGATACGAGACCTTGCGCGTCTTGTGGCGGAACAGCTGTTGCGCCAGCAGTGCCCCCGGCCAGCCCCCCAGCAGCTCACTGGCATGCAGCACCTTTTCTGGCGTACGCCAGGCCTGGGTGCGAGCCTGCTGCTTGTCCTGCCAGTACAGCAGCAGGCTGATCAGGCTCATCGCCGGGTACAACGCCAATGGCCACCAGGCCTGGTCGACCCAGGCCATGCGCGCTGCGCCCAGGCCGGGCAACAGGCACAGCAGGCCCAACAACAGCAGTTTCAGGCGCACGTTGCGTACGCCCTCCAGGCGTACTCCCCTGGCCGCCTCAGCCATGTGCCGTGGCCCAGTCAACCCAGCCGAACTGCCAGGTCGCCAGAATCAGCAGGCCAAAGCCGATGCGATACCAGGCGAACGCCGCATAGCTGTGGTTGGCAATGAACTTGAGCAGCGCGCGCACGGCGATCATGGCGAAAATGAACGAGGTCACGAAACCAAGGGCAAACACCGGCAGGTCGCCGGGCTGGAACAGGTCGCGGTACTTGTAGCCCGAGTACACCGCGGCCCCGACCATGGTCGGCATGGCCAGGAAGAACGAGAACTCGGTGGCAGCCTTGCGCGACAGGCCGAACAGCAGGCCGCCGATAATGGTCGAACCGGAGCGCGAAGTGCCCGGAATCATCGCCAGGCACTGGATGAAGCCGATCTTCAGGGCATGGCTCCAGCGCATGTCGTCCACATGGTCGACCTCCACACGGTGCTGGCGACGCTCGGCCCAGAGCATGATCACCCCACCCACCACCAATGCCGCCGCTACAGTGATCGGGTTGAACAGGTACTCATGGATCAAGTCGGCGAACAGCACGCCCAGTACCACTGCCGGCAGGAATGCCAGCAGCAGGTTACCGGTAAAACGCCGCGCCGCAGGTTGGCTGGCCAGGCCGAAGACCACGTCGAGGATCTTGCCCCGGAACTCCCACACCACGGCGAGGATAGCCGCCAGCTGAATGATGATGTTGAAAGCCATGGCCCGTTCGCCACCAAACCCGATCAGGTCGGCGACGATGATCTGGTGGCCGGTGCTGGATATCGGCAGAAATTCCGTCAGCCCTTCGACCACGCCCAAGATGATTGCCTGAATGGCAGTCCAAAAATCCATCGTTCCCCCGCTGGAGCGCTGCTCATGGCAGGCCCCTTGTTCTTGATTTGCTTGAGTTTGCCGCGCGCGGCCCGGCTGTTTTACAGCGACTGTTGGGCGCAACGCCAGTAGAAAAGTTCACGCTGCCTAAAGGTTTCATCTTGCGCGGCCGAAATCCTAGCAGAGCGCCTTTGCGAACGCCTGGTACGAACGCGGCAGACTATCAGTCGCATAGCACTTAGCCATTAGTCGAGTAGGGCCCTCGCCCAAACCATGCTTGGATGCACTTGAATAACAAGAACAATGCGGGAGCTGTGGGATGAAAACCCTGAGATCGATGTCTATCAGCCGCCGCCTGTGGCTGATCCTGCTGGTGGCGGTAGCGATGCTTCTGGTGCTGGGCCTGCTGATGCTGCGCCAGATCCATGGCGACCTGTACCAGGCCAAGGCGGAAAAGACCCGCCATGTGGTGCAGACCGCAGCGGGGGTACTGGCGTATTACCAGGGCTTGGAAACGGCCGGCACGCTCAGCCGCGAAGCGGCCCAGCAGCAAGCGCTGCAGGTGGTACGGGCGCTGCGCTACGACCACGACGATTATTTCTGGATCAACGACCTCGGGCCGAAGATGATCATGCATCCGGCCAACCCCAAGCTCGACGGCCAGGACCTGTCGGCCATCCGCGACCCTGACGGCTTCGCCGTGTTCAACGAAATGGTCGCCCTGGCCCGGCAACAGGACGCAGGGCCGGTCAATTACCGTTGGCCCAAGCCCGGTGCCAGCGAGCCGGTGGCCAAGACCTCGTATATTCAGCTGTTCAAGCCGTGGGGCTGGATCATCGGCTCGGGTGTCTACGTCGATGACGTGCAGGCCGAATTCAATCGCCAGTTGCGCGACGCCTCGCTGGTCGGGCTGGCCATTGCCCTGCTCATGGCCCTGGTGGTGATGCTGATTGCCCGCAGCATTGCCCGCCCGCTGCAGGAGGCCGTGCAAGCCATGGGCAACATCGCCAGTGGCGAAAGCGACCTGACCCGGCGCCTTGACACCCATGGCCGCGACGAAATCACTTACCTGGGCGAGCACTTCAACCGCTTCAACGGCAAGCTGCAAGGCGTAATCGGCCAGTTGCAGGGGGCGGCCCATGCCTTGGCCCAGTCCGCCGGGCATGTAGGCGACAACGCCGGCGCCGCGCAACAGCACAGCGCCCAGCAATCGGCACAGATGGACCAGGTGGCCACTGCCGTCAACGAGGTGACCTATGCCGTGCAGGACGTGGCCAAGACCGCCGAGCAGGCGGCCGGGGAAATGCGCACCGCGCAACAGCAGGTAGCGCATGGCCAGGAGGCTATCCACGGCAGCCTGGCGCAGATCGACCAGCTATCGCTGACCATCGACCAGGCGGTGCAGGTGATCCGCGACCTGGCCGGGCACAGCACGCGCATCGGCGGCGTGCTGGACGTTATCCGCTCGATCGCCGAGCAGACCAACCTGCTGGCGCTGAACGCGGCCATCGAGGCGGCACGGGCCGGCGAGCAAGGCCGGGGCTTTGCCGTGGTCGCCGACGAGGTGCGCCTGCTGGCGCAACGCACGGCGCAGTCGACGGCCGAGATCCACACCATGATCGAGCACCTGCAGAGCCAGTCGGACGCTGCGGTCAAGGCCATCGATACCAGCAGCGAAGCGTCGCGCCAGACCGTCGAGCAAGCCCGCGAAGCCGGTGCCAGCCTGGACGCCATCAACCAGGTGCTGAACAACCTCACCGCCTTGAATGCCTCGATTGCCAGCGCCACCTTGCAACAGTCGCATGTGGTCGAGGAGATCAACCGCAACGTGCTGGATACCGCCGGTTTGTCGCAACAGACCGCCGATGCGGCGCGGCAGTCCAGCGAGGCCGGCGTGGCACTGGGGCGCTTGAGCGAAGAGCTGGAACAGTTGTTGCGGCAGTTCAAGGTGTAGAGTCGAAGTGCCGGGGCTGCCAAGCAGCCCCGATTGCCCCGACGCCCTACACCTGGCCCAACCGACCCGCTACAATCGCCGCTCTCTCCGATAGTCTCTCCAAGGATCGCCGATGTCCGGCCTTGAACTCATCGCCGCCGTCCTCGGCGTCATCGCTGTCTGGCTCACGGTCAAGCAGAACGCCTGGTGCTGGCCGATCGGCCTGGTCATGGTGCTGATCTATGGCTGGCTGTTCTACGAGGTAAAGCTGTATTCAGGCATGCTGCTGCAACTGGCCTACGCCCTCCTGCAGCTGTATGGCTGGTGGCAATGGAAACGCCCGGGCCATGTTGAAGACGCCCGCCAGGTCTCGCGCCTGCAGCGCCCGGCGCTGCTCACCGGCCTGGCCACCGGGGTGCTGCTGAGCGCCGCACTGGGCGCGGCCATGGCCAACTGGACCGACGCCGCCCTGCCCTGGCTGGACGCCAGCCTGACCGGGTTCAGCCTGGTGGCGCAATTGTGGATGGCACAAAAACGCCTGCAGTGCTGGCCGCTGTGGGTGGTGGTCGACATCATCTACGTTGGCCAGTACCTGCACCAGCAGCTGTACTTCACGGCGGGCTTCTTCGCGGTGCTCACCGTCATTGCCTTGCGCGGCTGGCTGGAATGGCATCGCGACCCGGCGCTGGTACAGCCATGAGCACGGCCCAGGCGATGAAAGTGCTGGTGCTGTGCGGCCCGGAATCCAGCGGTAAGAGCTGGCTCAGCGGCGTGATCCAGGCGCATTTCGGCGGCGTAGTCGTGGCCGAATACGTGCGCCACTTCATTGACCGGGAGTGCCGCGACACCTGTTACGCCGACATTCCCACCATCGCCCGCGGCCAGCTGGCGTGGGAGGACAGTGCCCGTGCCAAAGCGCCGCCACTGCTGATTCTGGATACCCACCTGCTCAGCAACATGCTCTGGAGCCAGGCCCTGTTCGGCGATTGCCCGGCCTGGCTGGAGCCAGCGTTGCTGGCGCGGCAGTATCACCTGCACCTGTTGCTCAGCCCACAAGGGGTAGACTGGGTGGCCGATGGCCAGCGCAGCCAGCCAGCACTGAGCGATCGCCAGCGCTTTTTCGACGACAGCCTGCACTGGCTGCAGCAGCATCACCAGGCCTACAAAATAATCGAGGGCAATTGGCCACAGCGCCAGTTGCTGGCACTGCAAACAGTAGCTAGGCTGATTGATAGCGATGCGCCAGCCAGCCCCACCGAGTGTTAAACCGCCGACACAGCGCGGTGGGCCAAGGCTCCCGAAACTGCGGGGGTTGTGCCCGGCTCCGCCGGCACTGTCAACATGCTGAAACACTGGCGATAATCGCTTCCCGCTCAAGGCCGCCCATGGCCTGGCCGATGAACCTTGCGCTTGCTTGTTTCACGGCTGAGACAGAACACGCCGCAGTTTGTCCCCACCTCACGCCAACCTGCTGATTCATAACGTTTTCCCAAAAGCGGCACACCTTCTGCTATCCCGTTCGCATCGCTGACAAGGCCAGCGTGCACAGAAGGAGTTGCCGTCGTGAGGAAAACTGACAAAGGCCTTCACCACCTGCTGTTGCTGGGCTGCGTGCTCGGTTCGTTGAGCCTGACCGCCCAGGCAGACAAGGGCATCATCATCATTACCCGTGACGTGCAGACGCGTAACGCGACGGTCCCGCCGCTGATCCCCGATCCGTCCCCTACCACCGTCAATGCCAACCCGTCCGCCCAGGTCCTCAGGCAAACCAACGAACTGAGCGATGGCGACTTCGCCAGCATCAGCAGTGGCGCCGGCATCAGCAACCTGGTCACCCAGCAGACCAACCAGTTGGGCGGCAACCTCGGCAACCAGACGCAACTGCCCAACCTCTCCGGCGGGCGCGGCACAGGCTCCGGCAACGGTATCGCCAACATGGTCAACTCCAGCGTGCAGCGTGGCCTCGCCCCGCTGCAGATCCTGACCGGGGGAGGCAAATGAGATGAAGCCCTCGCTGCTGATCCTGGCCACGCTGTGCAGTGCCTCGGCGCTCGCCCAATCGCCAGTCCCCGTGCTCAACCACGCCGACATCGACAGCTCCGGCAGCCGCTACCAAGGCAACCTCTCGGTCAACCAGGCCGCAGGTGACCGGCAACAGCAGGCGAATGCGCGCGCCATTGCGGTCGGGCCTGAAGCACATGCCAGCACCCAGATACGGCAACGGCTGGGTACCCCCGCCAATCCGGCAATGGATGCCGGCGCGACTATCCAGGGCAACGCCTTCAGCAACGGCAGCGGCGCCCTCGGGGTCAACCAGAGCGCCGGCGCCAATACCCAGCAAGCGAATGCACTGAGCATCAGCATCGGTGCCCAGCCGCAAAGCATCGATGACAGCGTCCTCCTGCAGCAGAACGTGGCGCTGCTCAACAACTCCGGTGCAACTGACACACCAACTGGCCATCGCCAGGTCACCACCAGTGACCAGGCCTTCACCGGTAGCCGTGGCGTGATCCAGTTGAACCAGAGTGCCGGGGTGGGAAACCGCATGGCCAACACCCTGAGCATCCGGGTCGCGGATTGACCCGTTCAGTCAAGAACGACACTTAACCTGATAACGTACGGAGAATCACCATGAAACCCTCGATGGCAATCAAGCCTCTGGTTTTCGCAATTGCTGCGGTCATGGCTGTTGCTGTACAAGCTGAACAGAACGACCGAAGTGGCGGGCACCACAACGGTCACCACAATAACGGGCAGCACACGCCTCCTCCCACGAGGATCCCTGTGTTTGCCACTGCCAACGCCATTGACAGCCAGCGCAGCACCGGCAACACCATCACCAACCAGGGCACCGTCAACGAAGCCGAGATGAGCAGCTCGGCCACCGGTGCCAGCGGCAACGTGGGTGTCAACGTGGCAGCCGGTAACGGTAACCAGCAGGACAACGCCGCGGCCATTGCCAACGCATCGTCCGAGTCCAGCCTGGATAACAGCTTCGTGTTTGGTACCGCCGAAGCCACCGCCGACGTTCGCCAGTTCAGCAACAACAACCGCGTCGACAACTGGTCCACCCAGAACTCGGCGGTGATGACCGGCTCGGCCGATGGCGCCGAGGGCAACGTCGGCGTCAACATCGCCGGTGGCGACCTGAACCAGCAGAAGAACACCATGGCCATCGCCAACACCGGTGCCCCGCTGGGCAATGCCACCGCCACCGCCTCGGCCGAGCAGGACGGCCCGGGGCTGGTGGTCAACAACGGCGCCGACCGCACCTACCGCGTGGACACGCTGACCTTCACCACCAGCAAGAGTGGTTCGAGCTCGCGTGAGGGCACGTTCAACTCGACCGACGACCGCAGTGCCTCCTCGAGCTTCAGCGTGGCCGGCTCGCAAAGCGCCAGCGCCAGCGGCTCCAATGGCTGGAGCTCCAGCGGCTCGAGCAGCACCAACGCCAGCGGTTCGCACAGCGCCACCGCCAGCGGCTCCAACAGCTGGAATGCCAGTGGCTCGGTGGCCGGCAACGCCAGTTCGTCGAGCAGTTCCAGCCTGAGCGCCACCCTGGCCGCTGCAGCTGATGCTACCCGTACCCTGAGTACCGATGACGGCCGCCGCGAGCGCACCCGCACCGACAGCTTCGATGCCTCGCTCAATGCCTCGCTGAACGTGGACGTCGACCGCTCGCAGGAAAGCGCCTATGACGCATCGTTCGAGAAGGCATTCGACTCGTCGTACGACAAGACTCGCCAATCCAGCTACGAGAAGTCTCGCGACTCTTCGTATGAAAAGGCTCATGAGTCGTCGTATGCCAATGCCTCGGAATCGGCGTTTGAAAAGTCTGGCGAGAAGTCGTCGCAATCTTCGAACGACGTGTCGAAGAGCTACAGCGAAAGCAGTGCCTACGACTTGAGCAATACCGTGTCCTTCCAAGTGCTGACCCCGACCGGCTGGGCCAACCCTGTCACCAACACTGCAACCCTTAGCGGTTCGGTGAATGGCGGCAGCGGCAACCTGGGTGTGAACGTGGCGGCCGGTGTGGGCAACCAGCAAAGCAATTCGCTGGCCATTTCCAACACCTCGTTCTGATCGCTGTGCTTGAGGCCCCCTTCGGGGGCCTCTTCAGAAGACGAAGGGAAGGCATCCGATCATGCGTATTGTCGCCTTGGCGTGTCTACTGTGCCTGGCCAGCGTGAGCGAGGCTGCACAAATGCCGCTGTCCGTGCTGCCGGGCGGCGCGGTGGTATTCAAACCCATCCAGAGTGTGCGCGAGCGCAAGTTTGCCGACCTGGTGCAACAGAAAACCGACTTCAGCTGCGGCGCCGCCGCACTGGCCACCATCCTGCGCCAGGCCTACTGGCTGGATGTGAACGAGCAACAGATCATCGAAGGCATGCTGGCCCATGCCGACCAGGACCTGGTCCGCACCCAGGGCTTCTCGATGCTCGACATGAAACGCTACGTGGAAAGCCTCGGCATGCGTGCCCGCGGTTACCGGGTGGCACCCGAGACCCTGCACAGCGTACGCATCCCGGTCGTGGTGCTGATGGACGTGCGCGGCTACAAGCACTTCGTGGTCATGCAGAAGGTCGACAAGGGGTGGGTGTACATCGGTGACCCGGTACTGGGCCACAAACGCTACAAGGTCGACGATTTTCTCAAAGGCTGGAACGGCATCATCTTCGCCGTGATCGGCCAGGGCTACGACAAGCACAACGTCTTGCTCGACCCGCCTCTGCCACTGACCGCCAAGGGCCGGGTCAACGACTTCGCCCCGGTGCAGGACGCAGAGCTGCTGGACTTCGGCTTCATCAAAAGCGACTTCTTCTAACGACGCGTCGAACGACAAGGAGCATGACGCTCCGGGGAGCACCCATGAAGAATTCACTGTGGCTCGCAGTGGTGTGCCTGGCAGCCAGCCTGCCAACCCATGGCGAAACGTTCAAGCCCATCGAACTGAAGGACCAGGAGCTGGCGGCGCTGCGCGGACGCTATGTCTTGCCGGGCCGCATCATCAGTTTCGGCATTGTCATGAGCAGCACCTGGCAGAACGCCAATGGCGAAGTGATCGGCGCGACGTCTACCTTGCAGGTCCAGCAGTCGACCATCAAGCCGCAGTTCTACGTCTCGCTGGTGAACGAAAAAGCTACCGGCGTAGGCACCAGCAGTGCTTCGTCGGCTGGCACCGGCACGGTCACTGGTGGCGGCGGGCTCAGCAGCACCGAGGGCGTTACCCAGGTGGTGCGTGCGGCGGGCGACAACAACACGGCCTATAACAACGTCGACATCAGCGTGACCAGGGCTGACCAGGCGCCAGCCACGCAACCGCAGGGCCAGGTGCTGGCAGCCGGCCAGACCCTGGTCAGCGAGAACGGCGCGGGCGCGCTGAGCATCTCGTCGACCGGTGTGGGCGTGCAGCTCAACATCCAGGCCAGCAACAACCAGGGCAGCAGCGCGCAACGGCTGGCGCAAGGCGGCCTGATGCAGAGCGCGACGCTGCTTGGCAATGGCAACCAGGTCAACAACGTCACCTCCCTCAATGTGGTCATGCGCGAGAACGTACCGACCGCCGCGTCGTTGAACGGTAGCCTCGACCAACTCAAGGGCCTGCGCACATTCGGATACTGATGATCTTCACGTTCAAAGGCAGTCGGAAGGGACGGCACCTCCATGCACCGATCAATGACGCTCAGAGCAATTGTCTGCTTGACCACCCTGGCCCCGGCCACCCTCCTTTTCGCCGCCAGCGACCCGCAGGTCGAGGCGCTCAAACAGGAACTGATCGAACTCAAACGCCGCTACGAAGCCCAGCAGCAGGCGCTGATGGTGTTGGAGCAACGTGTGCGCCAGGTCGAGGAAACCCCGGCGGCGCCCCCGCCCAAACGCCTGGTCAAATCCCCTGCCGAAGGGGTCAGGGGCGCACAGACCGTCGCCTCCGGCGCGCCGGGTAGCAGCGGCAGCTCGTACGGCCAGGCGCTGGCCGCCGACTCCGAGCCGGCGCAGAGTGTGTCCAACCTGTATGACGAGGCCAGCGGCTTTTTCGGCGGTGGCAAGTTCAGCTTCGAAACCGGCATTACCTATACCCACTACGACACTCGCGCCCTGGTGCTGAACGGCTTCCTGGCGCTGGATTCGATCTTCCTGGGCAGTATCAACCTCGACCGGGTCAAGGCCGACAACTGGACCCTGGACATGACCGCGCGCTACAACCTCGCCCAGCGTTGGCAGTTTGATATCAATGTCCCGGTGGTGTACCGCGAGTCCACTTACTCGTCCGGCGGTGCAGGTGGCGCCGGGGCGAACACTTCGGATGCAACCGTGACCCGCGACCCGGAAATAGGCGATATCAACGTCGGCGTCGCCTACAAGTTCCTCGACGAAGACGAAACCTGGCCCGACGCCGTGGCAACCCTGCGCATCAAGGCCCCGACCGGCAAGGACCCGTATGGCATCAAGTTGCGCGAAGTACCCGGCAACGACAACCTGTCGGTACCCGAGAGCCTGCCGACCGGCAACGGCGTCTGGGCGATCACCCCGGGCATCTCGCTGGTGAAGACCTTCGACCCCGCCGTGCTGTTCGGCAGCCTGTCCTACACCTACAACATGCAAGACTCGTTCAGCGACATCAGCCCGCAGGTCAACAGCAAAGTCCCGGGTGACGTGAAGCTGGGCGACTCGTGGCAGATCGGTGGCGGTATCGCCTTTGCCCTCAACGAGAAGATGAGCATGTCGTTCTCGGTGTCCGACCAGTTCGCCAGCAAGAGCAAGATCAAACCGGATGGCGGCGACTGGCAGTCGATCGCCAACAGCGACTACAACGCCGCCAACTTCAACATCGGCATGACCTTCGCCGCCACCGACAACCTGACCATCGTGCCCAACCTGTCCATTGGTCTGACCGACGATGCGCCCGACTTTTCCTTCAGCCTGAAATTCCCCTACTACTTCTGATACTTGCCAAAGTCCGGCCCCGTGCGCGCGGCCCGGACTTTGGTTACCAGGCGTGTAGCGAAACGTGTTCCCTGGCCCAGGCTGTTATCATCCAGCACAGATGTATGACGTTTTGATGGCAAAAGGGAATTTTTTGTGAAGAACCTGTCAGACCACCTGCCTACCCGGCTTGCCGCACTGGCAACCCTGGTCCTGGTGATCCCACTGGGTACGCGCGCCATGCTGGGTTGGTCCAACCCGCTCGGTTACCTGTCCGACATGGCCCTCGGCAGCGTCCTGGTATTACTGCTGTACCGCCGTCCGTGGTGGTTGGCCTTGCCCGTGCTGCTGGCATGGGCCGCCCTGTGGCTGGCCTCGGCCGAACTGGTGAGCGCGGTGGGCAGGTTGCCTACCAGCGCCGACCTGGCCTACCTGGCCGACCCGCAGTTCATGGAGAATTCGACCGGCGGTGGCCTGGCCCATGCCTGGCTACCCTGGGCGCTGGGCATCGGCCTGCTGGCCTGGCTGGCCAGCGCCTGGCGTTACCGCACTCAACCCAGCCAGCCGCTGCCACGCAAGGCCTGGGCCATTCCGCTGTTGCTGTTCGCTGGCCATTGGGGCAGCCAGCAACTGGCGCCTGCCGACGCCGAGCAATGGCGGCTGTACAATCTCCCCCATCAACTGATGTCGGCTGCCGCCGGCGATCTGCAGCGCCACGTCGAGCGTTGGACAGGGCAGACACGAACCTTCACGCCGCTGGCCAGCAGCGGCCTGACCCAATCCGACCTGCATGGCCAGCGCCTGCTCGCCGGGCCAGGCACGGCCCGCAACCTGCTGCTCATCACCCTGGAAGGGATCCCCGGTGCCTACCTGCGGCCTAACCGCCAGGCCCTGCACAGCCGCTTCGACTCAGAGCTGATGCCCAGGCTAAGCCAGTGGGCCGAACGCGGCATGAACACCCCGGACTATGTGCTGCACACCCACCAGACCATCCGTGGCCTGTATGCCATGCTTTGTGGTGACTACGACAAGCTGGGCAACGGCACACCCAAGGGGGTCGAGCTGCTGACCCAGAACGAACGCAACCAGGCCTGCCTGCCGGCGCAGCTGCGCCAGGCCGGCTTCACCACCCACTACCTGCAGGGGGCCGGCCTGCGCTTCATGGCCAAGGACCGCATCATGCCGCACATCGGCTTCGACGCAGTGCATGGCCTGGAGTGGTTCCGCAACGACAACTACCTGGAGTTCCCCTGGGGCAAGGATGACCGGGCCTTCTTCGAAGGCGCGCTGGGCTATGTCGGCCAGTTGCAGAAGCAGGACACACCGTGGATGCTGACCCTGCTCAGCGTAGGCACCCACCAGCCCTACTCGGCACCAGCCGAGTACCTCGAGCGCTACGACACGCCAAAACAGGCCGCCGTGGCCTACCTCGATGACGCGCTGGGTGCCTTCCTCGACGGCCTCGAACGCCAGGGCGTGTTGAAGGACACCCTGGTGGTGGTTACCTCCGACGAATCCCACGGCATCGATGGCGTGCGCCTGGCCTCGTCGTGGGGCTTCAATCTCACCCTGGCGCCGGAACAGGCGCAATTGCCACGGGTCAAGCGCGGCACCTATGGCCATGTCGACCTGGCGACCTCGCTGCTGGACTACTTTGCCCTGCCCATCCCCATGGCGCTGGGTGGCCGCTCGCTGTACCGCGACTACGACAGCGGTCGCGAGATGATCGCCTACACCAGCGGCATGCTGCGCTATCACGACGGCCGTGGGGTGTTCACCGAATGCGACTTCCAGCAACGCTGCCGGCGTTATGCCAGCGAGGGTTTCATCGCCGACCAGGCGCGCTACCTTGGCCCCGGCGACAACCTGCTCGGGCAACAGATCGGCGCGCTGGCCGGGGTGCTCGACCAGTCCCTGCAACACACGCCGCTGAACCTGCGCTACCAGTTCGGTGGTCCCTCACCCATCCGCCTGCGCAAGCGCATCCACGATGACTGGGCCGACAACCTCATCGGTGCGCAGTACCTGGAAATGCCCGAGGGCTCGCACACCCGCGTGCGGGTCAAGGTACGCTCGCTGGACCCGAAGCGCGCCGCCTATATCCAGCTCAAGGCCAAGCAGTTGGAGCAGGACGTCCCGCTGGGCTTGCCTGAGGAGATGAAAGTCACCGCCGATGAGCCATTGGAAATGGAGTTCGGCTTTGACAACCCGACCGCGCGCAAGGCGTTTTCCTTCCATTTGCTGGGCTATGGCGGCGGCCAGGTGGAAGTCAGCGACTTCAGCGTGATTACCGCGCTGCCCGGCGAGGATGACGTCGCGGACGAAATGGCCGACGGGCATATTGCCCATTCGGGGTGACTATCGATGCCGCTCATCGGGCGGCCAGTACTGCCTGTCGATTACGGCCGCCGGTGCTCGACCAGTGGGTGAACCCCTGATGTGGAGACAGCATCATGAGCACCCGCGAAAGCAGGCACCCAGTGGTTTCCCGCCGCCAGTGGCTGGCGGCCCGCCAGCAACTGTGGCTGCACGAAAAGGCCGTTACCCACCAGCGCGACGCGCTGGCCGCAGCGCGTCGCGCCTTGCCCTGGGTCAAGGTCGAGCAGGACTATCGGTTTCACGGGGCCGATGGCGAACTGGACCTGGCCGGCCTGTTCGCCGGTCGCAGCCAGCTGTTGGTCTACCACTACATGTTCGCCGAGGGCTGGACCGAAGGCTGCCACGGCTGCTCGTTCCTCGCCGACCATTTTGACGGCGCCAACCTGCACCTGGCGCACCACGACGTGTCGCTGGTAGCCGTGTCGCGGGCACCCTATGCGCAGTTCCAGGCGTTCCGCCAGCGCATGGGCTGGCGGTTTGCCTGGTATTCGTCACACGGCAGCAGCTTCAACGAGGACTTCGGCGTGAGTGTCGGCTGCGAAGGCCAGCGCCAGTACAACTACGCGCCGTATGACGGTGAAGAAAGCGAGTTGCCCGGGCTGAGCGCGTTCTACCGTGAACCGGATGGCAGTGTGTACCACACCTACTCCACCTATGCGCGCGGGCTGGATATCCTGGTCAATACCTACAACTTCCTCGACATTGCGCCACTAGGGCGCAACGAAGGCGCAACCATGGACTGGGTCCGGCACCATGACCGCTATGAAGGGCAAGCAGCGCCAGGCCATTGCTGCCATGAATGAGCCACTGCAGGAGCAGCCTTGTGTCGCGAAAGGGCTGCTCCTGCAAGCAGTCACATCATGCGCGTACACCCAGCATGCCGCGCTCGACGATGAAATCGATCACCGCCTGCAAGCCCTCCCCCTTCTTCAGGTTGCTGAAGGTCCACGGCCGCTGCGGGCGCATGCGCTGGGTATCGCGTGCCATCACCTCCAGCGAGGCCCCCACATAAGGCGCCAGGTCGGTCTTGTTGATGACCAGGAAATCCGACTTGGTGATCCCCGGGCCACCCTTGCGCGGGATCTTCTCGCCTTCAGCCACGTCGATCACGTAGATGGTCAGGTCAGCCAGCTCCGGGCTGAACGTGGCGCTGAGGTTGTCACCGCCACTTTCGACGAATATCACCTCCAGGTTGCCAAACTTGCGCGCCAGTGCTTCGACCGCCGCCAGGTTCATCGAGGCGTCCTCGCGTATCGCCGTGTGCGGGCAGCCGCCGGTTTCCACACCGACAATGCGCTCCGGCTCGAGGGCGCCGGCTTCGGTCAGGATGCGCTGGTCTTCCTTGGTGTAGATGTCGTTGGTCACCACTGCGATCTGGTAGTGGTCACGCATGGCCTTGCACAAGGCCTCGAGCAATGCGGTCTTGCCGGAGCCGACCGGGCCGCCGACACCGACGCGCAGGGGTTGTTGATAGCTTTGCATGCTGGCAGTCCTCAGGAACGGAACAAACGGGTGTATTGGGTTTCGTGACGCGACGAGGCAATGGCCAACAACGGCAGGCCACTGCCGAGCTGGTCATCGCCCAGGGCCAAGGCTTGCTCAAGGGCGGCCGGCAAACCTGTGCCCAGATCGCGCAGCAAGGTCTGGGCCGCCTGCTGGCCGAACGGCACCAGCTTGACCCCGGCCATGACCGCGCCCTCCAGCCAGGCAAAACCATGGCCCAAGGCCAACTGGCGCAGCGGGATTGCCCAGTGCGCGGCCAGCCAGGCCATGCCGCCCAGCTGGGTAAGCTCAAGGCTGGCCCGCCAGGCTGGGTCCTGGCCCAGCTGCCAGCCGTCGAGCAGGCGTGCCAACGCCGCTCCGCGCTGCTGTTCTTCCAGGCGCAACTCGGCGGTTTCGCGGTTGGCCAGCAGGAACCGGCTCCAGTGCTCGAAGGCCCCGGCGTCCTCGGCCTGGCAGGCGCGATACAGGCGGGCCAGTACCGGCCAGTCGAGGCCGGCCAGGGTGTCGTCGATCTGTTCACGCTGCCAGGCAGTGAAACCGTCCACGCCCCGAACCCAACCCGCCTCGACCGCCCACTCCAGGCCTTGCGAGTAGGTGAAGCCGCCCACCGGCAAGCCTGGGCTGGCCAGTTGCAGCAGGCGCAGCAACGCCAGGTCGCTGTCCATCAACCGGCCAGTACCAGTGCAGCGCCGGCCAGCAGGCCACCGCCGAAGGCTTTCTGCAGGCCGCTGTGGCGGCGCAACAGGCACCCAACGGCAAAGCCGGCCGCCAGCAGCAACCCGCTGACTACGACAAAGCCGGCGCTGAACTGCCAGAACGCGCTTGGCGTCGCTTCCACGCCATGGGCCCAGCCATGGAACAGGGCGAACACTGGCATGGCCATGGCCAGCAGCAGTTGCCGAGCGGGTAGCAACACGGCCGCGGCAGCCACCAGCAGCGACACGGCGATCAGGGTTTCCATGCCCAATACGTCGCCGAACAGATGACCACACAGCGCACCGCCGAACATGGCAGCCAAGGTAGCCGCAGGCAGCGCCAGGCTGCGCCGGGTCAACGCGGCAAGCACGCCGGTGCCGAGCAACATCAGCAGGTGGTCAAGGCCGGTCAACGGGTGCAGCAAGCCATCCTGCAGCGGCTGGCTGTCGTGGCCCGGGTGGGCGAAGGCTGGCAGCGCCAGCATCAGCAGAAACAGGGCGAAAGTCTTTTTCATCGGTTGCTCCAGGCAGTTCAGGAATGGGCGGGCAAGCGCACGAACGGGTGATCGTGCGCATGTCCATGGCTATGGCTATGCGGTGCGCTCTGATAGGCGCCCGCCTCCGGCTCGAATGGCGCCTGCTCGGCCTCCACCGCCAGGCCCAGGCCTCGCAGCATGTCGTCGAGCACATGGTCGTGCTGGAAGCGCAACAGGCCGGGTTCGATCTGCAGCGGCACATGGCGGTTGCCCAGGTGATAGGCAGCGCGTGCCAGCAGGTGCGGGTCGGCGCAACGCACTGTGGACACCGCCTCGGGCGCCGCCAGCACGCGGATCAGCTGGGTACCTTCGGCATCGGCCAGCAGTTCGCCGCCGCGTAGCAGGTGGCCACGCTCAAGCATCAGCCCGGCTTCGCGGCCATCGTCGAGGGTTACCCGCAGGCGGCTCTTGATCCGGCTGTCCACATCAAGGGTGACGCTGCCGGTTTCGCCCAGCGGGCCGGGGTCGGTGATTCGGCGGGTCAAGACAATCATCGGTCCTCCTTCAGAACAGGAAATAGCGCTGGGCCAGCGGCAGTTCGCGGGCCGGCTCGCACACCAGCAGTTCGCCATCGGCACGCACCTGGTAGGTCTGCGCGTCGACTTCGATCAGCGGTTGCAGGGTGTTGTGGAGCATGTCGGGCTTGCGCACGCGGCGGCAGCCATGCGCCACGCCGATCAGGCTGCGCAGGTTGAGTTGTTCGGCCAGGCCGCGGTCCATCGCCGCCTGCGGCAGGAAGGTCATGCGCGTGGCATGGCGCGCCGCGCCCAGGGCGCCGAACATGGGCCGGTAGTGCACCGGTTGTGGCGTGGGGATGGAGCCGTTGATGTCGCCCATGGGCGCGGTGACGATCATCCCGCCCTTGATCACCAGCGCCGGCTTGACCGCGAAGAATGCCGGTGACCACAGCACCAGGTCGGCCAGCTTGCCCGCTTCCACCGAGCCCACCTCGTGGCCGATGCCATGGGTCAGCGCCGGGTTGATGGTGTACTTGGCGATGTAGCGCTTGACCCGGAAGTTGTCGCTGTAGCTGCTGTCCGGCGCCAGTGGCCCACGGCGCAGCTTCATCTGGTGGGCGACCTGCCAGGTGCGCAGCACCACTTCGCCCACCCGGCCCATGGCCTGGGAGTCGGACGACGTCATGGCAAAGGCGCCCATGTCGTGAAGGATGTCCTCCGCGGCAATGGTCTCGCGGCGGATGCGCGACTCGGCAAAGGCCACGTCCTCGGCGATGCTCGGGTCCAGGTGGTGGCAGACCATGAGCATGTCCAGGTGCTCGTCCACGGTGTTGACCGTGTACGGCAAGGTCGGGTTGGTCGAGGACGGCAACACGTTGGCCTGCCCCGCCGCGCGGATGATGTCCGGCGCATGCCCGCCGCCGGCGCCTTCAGTGTGGAAGGTATGGATGGTGCGCTCGCCAATCGCCGCCAGGGTATCTTCGATGCAGCCGGACTCGTTCAGGGTGTCGGTGTGGATCGCCACCTGGATGTCCATTTCCTCGGCAACCCCCAGGCAGCAGTCGATGGCCGCCGGTGTCGAGCCCCAGTCCTCATGCAGTTTCAGGCCCACGGCGCCGGCAGCAATCTGCTCGCGCAGCGCTTCGGGCCGCGAGGCATTGCCCTTGCCGAGCAAGCCGATGTTGATCGGCAGGCTGTCGGCGGCCTGGAGCATGCGCGCCAGGTACCAGGGGCCGGGCGTGCAGGTGGTGGCGTTGGTGCCGCTGGCGGGGCCGGTGCCACCGCCGATGAAGGTGGTCACGCCGCTGTTCAGCGCCTCGTCCACTTGCTGCGGGCAGATGAAGTGGATATGTGAATCGACGCCACCTGCGGTGACGATCTTGCCCTCGGCCGCGATCACCTCGGTACCCGGCCCCACCGGCACAGTGACACCCGGCTGCACATCAGGGTTGCCAGCCTTGCCGATCACCGCGATGCGCCCGTGCTTGATGCCGATATCGGCTTTGACGATACCCCAGTGGTCAATGATCAGGGCGTTGGTCAGCACCAGGTCCATGGCCTCGGCAGCCAGCATCTGGCCCTGGCCCATGCCGTCGCGGATGACCTTGCCGCCACCGAACTTGACCTCTTCGCCATAGACCGTGAAATCCTGCTCGACCTCGACCCACAACGCGGTATCGGCCAGGCGCACGCGGTCGCCCACGGTGGGGCCGAACATGTCGGCATAGGCCCGGCGGGAGATACGGCTCATGCCTTGCCCTCCAACGCACCCATCACCTTGCCCTGAAAGCCATATACCTCGCGCTTGCCGGCGTAGGCCACCAGCTGCACGGTGCGCGCCTGGCCCGGTTCGAAGCGCACGGCGGTGCCGGCGGCAATGTCCAGGCGAAAGCCCAGGGTCGGCGCGCGGTCGAACACCAGCGTCTGGTTGACTTCATAGAAGTGATAGTGCGAGCCGACCTGCACTGGCCGGTCACCATGGTTGGCCACGCTGACGCTGACCGTCGCGCGGCCGCCGTTCAGCTCGATGTCGCCGTCGGCGACCTGGATTTCACCTGGGATCATGCGGGGCTCCTGGGCTATTTCAGACGATGGGGTCATGCACGGTCACCAGCTTGGTGCCATCCGGGAAGGTCGCTTCGACCTGCACGTCGTGGAGCATTTCGGCAATGCCCGGCATCACCTGCTCGCGGGTCAGCACTTCGCGCCCCAGGCTCATCAGCTCGGCCACGCTGCGGCCATCGCGAGCGCCTTCGAGCACCGCGGCACTGATCAGCGCTACCGCTTCCGGGTAGTTGAGCTTCAAGCCACGGGCCAGGCGCCGCTCCGCCAGCAACGCGGCGGTGAACAGCAGCAGTTTGTCTTTCTCTCTCAGGGTCAGCTCCATGGCGCTCTCTCAGGTAGCCCAGATACGCGGGGGGCAGGCCGGCAGGCCAAGGACGGCCGGACGCAGCACATGCCACAGGCGTTGCAGGGTGCGTTGCAGGTGTTGGTTGTCATGGTCGAGCAGGCGGATCACCAGCAACGACCCAAGCAGGGTCGCGCCGGCCGGGTTGCCCAGTTGTTCGAGTAGCGAGCGCACCTGTTCCAGCAAGGCCTGGTCGGCAGGTGCGGCGCAGAAGGTGGCGACCAACGGATGCCCGCCAAGCTTGGCCAGTTGGCCGCCTTCCAGGCGCAGCCGCTCATGCAGGCCGACCTCACCAGGCAATTCGATGCACAAGCGGCTGTCCAGGGCGCCGTGGTCGAAACGCTCGTTCATCACCGGCCGCCCCAGGCACAAGGTTTCCCACGCCAGCAGGCGCGCCCCGGGTTCAAGGGTGAAGCGGCTGTCGAGGCTGGCGCGGGCACCGCAGAAGAAGATGCTGTCCTGGGGCAACCACTCCAGCGTGCTGTCGGCAGCCAGGTGGAAACGCTGGGTCAGCCGCGCGGTCGGGCCGATGCTGCGGTAGAACTTGCTGGCTCCGGGCATGGTCAGCAACGCATGACTGCCGGGCTCCAGCTGGATATTCAGCTCCAGGCGGTCGCCGGCGACCACCCCGCCGGGCGGATGCAGCACGTAGACATGGCACGGCGCACCTTCAGGATGAAACGGCCGCTGCACCAAAAGAGGTCCGAAATGCCGCCGCGCACCAAGGCGGGTCACCGCGTCGCGCCTGACGAAGCGCAACTGCAGGTAGGCGCTCCAGCCTGCGTCGTCTTGTGGTTGTCCGATCTGCTCCGCGAGCGACATCCTGCGGCCCCTGAAATCCGTGGCCTGCTGGCCGTTTAGAGGGCCCGGCATGCGCGGCGAAACGCGCGCGGCCTGACCACTCGATCAAAATTCTCAGGCTGGATATAGCAGGTTGCGGGCCAACTCCGCAGGTGAAGGAAGATGAAACCTCTGCGCCAGCCGCTCTGGTATCGCGCATACGGGAGGCTGGCGCACAAAGCGGGGGCGTGCTCGGGCCCTGTTCAGGTGCTCCAGGCAGAGTGCTGCTACGCGGCACGCGTCAAGCGGCAGGACAATCAGTAGTCGAAGCGGTCCACTGCGCGCCGGCGCTCGTTGTCATCGCGCCGGTCATAGATGGCCGTGGTCTGGATATTGGCGTGGTGCGCCAGCTTCTGCGCGATCGACAGGTCGTGCTCTTCGATCACCCGGGTAATGAATGCCCGGCGGAAGTCATGTGGCATGATCTTCACCCCAACCTGGGCACCGCGCTGGCGGGCGATGTAATAGATGGCGTGCTTGGTGATACGCGCCCGGGTGATGTGGCTGCCACGGCGGATGCGGTTGAACAGGAACGGGTCGTCCTCGGCGCCTGCCGGCAGGTCCTGGCGGCGCAGGTCGAGCCACGCCTGCAACTTCTCGAACGCCCAGGGTGGCGCGTACTTGATCAGTTGGCGGTTGCCCTTGCCCAGCACCTGCAGGCTACGCGCCTCGAAGTCGACCTGGCCGAGGTCGATGTCCACCGATTCGGACTTGCGCATGCCGGTACCGTAGAGCAAGGCGATGATCGCCGCATCGCGCACGCCCTGTGGCCGCGGGTCGGCCGCACACACATCCATCAACTCGCGAATCAGGCTACGCCGCAGGTTGCGCCCCGGTGGCAGGCGGCTGCCACTGTCCGGCTTGACCTCGCGAATACGCAGCAACTGTTCATGTTCGATCAGCCCCTGGCGCCAGGCTTCGTTCACCACCCCGCGAATGGCATTGACGTACAGCGACGAGCTGTTGGGCGCGTAACCATCGGCGCGCAGGGCCGCGACCAGGGCGATCACATGGCCAGGCTCGAGCCGGTGCCAGGGCACATCGACGATATTGCAGTCGACAAAACCCAGCCGATCGGCGGCGTCCTGGAGAATGTAGCGCATGGTTTGCTGGCTGGATGGGGCCAGGCGGGCCATGTACTGCAGCAGCGGGTTTTTCGAGAGATCGGACAAAACGTGAATCCTGTAGCGAAGCGTCGGCAATGGCGAACCACGCCAGCCCCTGAAGCAAGCCAAAACGACAGATAGACGAGGCGACATGATAGCGCGGTAGACAACTCATGATCAGCCGGAGAAGTGCCATCACCTTGATATACAAGGCGTTTGCAGCTGGCACGGGTCGTGATCTTACCGCAAATGCAGCCTCCTGACCGAACCAACCGGGCTGCCCAGGCAGTGGCATGCGGGTTAGCCAGCACCCAGCTGCTCGGCCACTGGCCACCACCATGGGAACATCTGCTGTACCCGGGGCTCGGCGAAACGTTCGTCGATCAGCACCAGCACGCCCCGGTCCTGGTCACCGCGGATAACCCGGCCCGCCGCCTGAATCACCTTGCGTACGCCCGGGTAGAGATAGGCGTAATCGAAGCCCGCACCGAACTGCCGCCCCAGGCGCTGCTTGAACTGTTCATTGACCGGGTTTACCTGCGGCAGCCCGAGCGTGGCGACGAACGCGCCGATCAGCCGCGTGCCGGGCAAATCCACGCCTTCGCCGAAGGCACCACCGAGGACGGCAAAACCGACGCCACGGCCATCCGCTACGAAGCGGTCGAGAAAAACCTGGCGGGCGGCTTCGTCCATACCGGGTTCCTGGCACCACAGGGGAATGCCCGCGTGCTGCTCGGCCAGCAGTGCGGCCACCTGCTGCAAGTACTCGAAACTGCTGAAGAACGCCAGGTAGTTCCCGGGCATTCGCGCATACTGCTCGGCAATCAGCTCGACGATCGGCGCCAGCGAGGCCTGGCGTTGCTGGTAGCGGGTCGACACCTGGCTGGCGATGCGGACTTGCAGCTGTTCGGCGCGGAACGGCGCCGCCACTTCCAGCCAGGCAGTATCCGCCGGCATGCCCAGCAGGTCGCTGTAGAAGTGCCGCGGGCTCAGCGTGGCGGAAAACAGCGTCACGCTGCGCGCCGCCTGCATGCGCGGGGCCAAAAGGCGCGCCGGGTTGACGTTGCGCAGGCTCAGGCTGGCCAGCCGCCGCTTGCGCGGGCCCTGGCGTTGGCTGATGTCGAACAGGAAGTGCTCATCGAACAGTTCGGCGACCCGGCTGAACTGCAAGGCCTGGTAAAAGAACTGCAATACCTGCGGGTCGACTTGCGCAGGCGCCTGGTTCATCTGCTCCTGGATCAGCCCGATGCACTGCTGCAGTGCGCGCAAAAGCCCTTCCGGCAGCGCCTCGCTGGCTTGGTAAGGCGCGCGCTGCGCCTTGTACAGCGCATTCCACTGCCGGTTCAGGCGGTCCAGCGCACTGACCAGCCCAGGCGGCTTGCTCTGACGCAATGCCAGCAACTGGCCCTGGTCGAGGCTGGCGCTGTACATGCCGCGCCCGCGTTCGACCAGGTTGTGCGCCTCGTCCACCAGCACTGCTACGCGCCACTGGTTGGCCTGGGTCAGGCCGAACAGCAAGGCGTGGGCATCGAAATAATAGTTGTAGTCCGCCACCAGCACGTCGACCCAGCGCGCCATTTCCTGGCCCAGGTAGTACGGGCACACCTGGTGCGCCAGGGCCACGTCACGCAGCCGTGCGCGGTCGAGCAACGGCAACGCGGCCGCTGCTTCGCGGGCGGCGGGCAGGCGGTCGTAGAAGCCCGCCGCCAACGGGCAGGACTCGCCGTGGCAGGCCTTTTCCGGATATTCGCAGGCCTTTTCGCGGGCGATCAGCTCCAGCGTGCGCAGGGCCGGTTGCGGCGTGGCATCGGTGATCTGCTGCAGGGCATCGAGGGCCAGGGCCCGGCCCGGCGTCTTGGCGGTGAGGAAGAACAGCTTGTCCAGTTGCTGCGGCGCCATGGCCTTGAGCAGTGGGAACAAGGTGCCGAGGGTCTTGCCGATGCCGGTGCTGGCCTGGGCCATCAGGCAACGGCCAGTGCTCACCGCCTTGTACAGGGTTTCTGCCAGTTGGCGCTGGCCCTGGCGAAACGCCGGATACGGGAAGCCGAGCGCCTGCAGGCCCTGGTTACGCTCGGCCAGGCGCTGCGCTTGCCGTTGCGCCCAAACCAGGAAGCGTTGGCACTGGGTTTCGAAGAAGGCTTGCAGTTCGGCGGCGCTGCAGTGCTGGCTGATCAGCGTCTGGCCGTCGGTGTCCACGTCCAGGTACACCAGCGCCACCTCGATGGCCGGCAGTTGCCGTGCCTGGCACATCAACCAGCCGTAGACCTTGGCCTGTGCCCAGTGCAACTGGCGATGGTTGGCCGGCTGGCGCGCCAGGTCGCCACGGTGGGTCTTGATCTCTTCGAGGCGATTGCTGGCAGGGTCATACCCATCGGCGCGGCCACGTACCTTCAGCGTTTCGAACTGCCCTTCCAGGGCGATTTCCGACTCGTAGCCTGCAGCGCGCCGTGCCACAACCCGCCGATGCCCCTCGATGCCCTCCTGGGCGCTGGGCGATGGTGTGAAGCGCAGGTCCAGGTCGCCGACCTTGGCGCTGAATTCGCACAAGGCGCGCACCGCCACGCTATAGCTCACGGCGTATCGCTCCAGCGCACATGGCACACCGCGACCGGCAGGCCGTGGGCCCGGCAGAACGCCAGCCAGCGCAGCTGGTTGTCCTGCAGGCGGTCACCAGGCCCCTTGACCTCGACCATGCGGTAGCGGCCCTGCCCGGGCCAGAACTGGATCAGGTCGGGCATGCCGGCGCGGTTGTTACGGATGTCCTGCAACAGGCGCAGGAAACACTGCTTCAGATGCGCCGCGGGCAGGCAGGCCAGCGCCTGTTCAAGCAGCGTCTCGCTGAGCATGGACCAGAACACGAAGGGCGACTGCAGGCCCTGCTTGGTGGCATAGCAGTCGAGAATGGCCTGGTGATGGCTACCGTCGTCAAGACGCCCCAGGCAACGTTCGAACAGTGCGCTGCGCCGTTGCTGGAAGTCGCTGTCATGCAGGTCCTGGGGCGCAGCCTGGAACGGGTGGAAGAACGCGCCAGGCACCGGGGCGAAGATGGCCTCCCAGCACAGCAGGCCGAACAGGCTGTTGAACAGTGTGTTCTCCACGTAATGCACCGGCCCGCCGTCCTCGGCCAGGTGCTGGCGCACGGCCTCCTCCACCCCCAGGGCGGCGTGCTCGCGCGGCAGTTCCAGCTCGATCAGTTCCAGGGTGGCCGTACGCTGGCGCGGTTGCGGCGGGCCGCCGAGCTTGCGGGCCAGGCGGGGCAACATGCGCTCCAGCGCCTGCACTTCCAGTGCGTTGGCCGGTGTCGCCGCCATGTGCAGCGCCAGGGCATGCGCCTCGGGCCACTGCTCGCTGCGCTCCAGCACCCGCACCTGGCGGATGCGCGCCTGGGCATGCTGGCATTGCGCGTAGACCGCCATGGCCTGCGCCCAGTCACCCTGGCGCTCGCACTGCTGGCCCAGGGCGAATTGCAGGCGCGCATGCCGCCGGGCCAGCCACGGGTTGTCGCTGTGCAGGCCCTGCAGGGCCGTGAGGATCGCCCCCGGGTCGTCGCCCTGCTCCAGACGCTCTGCGCACTGGTGCAAGGCCATGGCCAGGTCGACCTCGGCGCGTTTCTGCAAGGCTCGCGAATCGTTGCTGAATGGCACCTGCTCATAGCGCAACAGGCCCAGGTCGGCGAGGACGAAGTCAGACCAGTCCTGGTAAAGGTTGCCGAAAAACAGCAGACGCATGCGGTCACACAAGGGCTGCTGACACCACTGGAGGATGCGCACGCCACTGTCGGGGAACCACTCGGCCAGTGCTCGGGCTTGCAGGCCCAGCGGTTGCAGCTGTGCCAGCAGGTCATGCTTGGCGGCACGCGGACGGCTCAGGTAGCGGGCAAAACAGCGGGCAAGCTCGTCCTTGCGCAACAGGGTGAACAGCTGTTCCAGCGCCAGTTGCCCGGGCTCCTGCACCCAGCCGAGGGCCAGCAACGGTTGCAGTGCCTGCCAGGTGTCGCCGATTTCGGCGTAGTCGAGGCGGTCACTGCGAAACAGCTCGCCCTTGCGCATGACCATGCGCACCATCAGGGCCTGCGCCGGCACGGCCAGCTGGCTGAAGGCGTGGATGAAACCCAGTTCCTGGTCGTCGAGCAGGTCTGCGTAGCGTTGTTCTACCCACTGCATCACCTGGCGGAAGTTGTGCAGGTAGTAGAACGGGTCATCGACGGAATGGGCGATCACTGGGCTGGGTCAGGCGGCTGGAATGGATACTGGTTATACATACAGATCAGCTAGCTGACAAGTGCCGCAGGTCGTGCCATGCTCAACCCTTGGCGCGGCGGCTGCGCAACGCCCCGCTTTGTTCCAGCCCTGCTCCCGCGGCCCTCAACCGGCCACCCCGGCGGGCCGCCCGCAGCGTAGTTCCAGCGCCTGGGCCAGGCGCTCCACAGCCTGTTGCAGGGCATCCGCCTGCTCGCCGACCCACGCCAGTGCCAGGTACTGCTGATAGCGCCCCTGCAGGCTGAACTGCTTGCCTGGAAGCGCATGCAGTGGCGTGCCAGCCAACGCCGCGACAATGCCCTCCCAGACCAGCGGCTGGCGAAAACGCACCCAGAGCGCCTGCCCGCCTTCGGGCATTTCCAGCACCACGCGCTGGCCGAACTGCAGCTCCAGCGCACGCGCCAGGCATTGCGCGCGCCTTTGCAGGTCCGTTCGCAAGCGGACCAGTTGGGTCTCGACCTCACCCCGGCCCAGCATCTGGGCAAGCGCCTGCAGGCGCAGCGGCGCAAGCCGGAACCCGCGCTCGGCGAACGCCCCGGCCAGCACGGCCCCCTGCCCCAGTACATAGGCATAGGGTGCCTCGGGCCCTATTACAGCCTCGAACGCTCCCATGACCAGCAACCAGCGCGGATCGGCCCAATCGCGCAGGCGCCTGGCCGGCGGCCCGCAGTAACAGTGGTCACTGTCCAGATCGTTTTCCAGCAGCCACACCGGGTGCCGGGCCAACAGTTCGCCCAACTGCTGCTGGTAGTGTGGCGTGACCAGCCGCCCCTGTGGCATGCCAAGGCACGACGGCATGACCACCATGCACACTGGCTCGCTTTCCAGCAGCCGGGCCAAGCCACGCAGGTCCGGATTACCGCGCGGGTCTGCCGGCAGTTCCAGCACCCGCATGCCGGTGCGTTCCAGGGCGCGCAGCACTTGCGGACAGCAGGGCGAGTGGACCAGTACGGTCTTCCCCTGCAGGGCCAGCGCTGCCAGCAACGTTTCCAGCAGCGCGGGAATATCCGGGGCCAGTTGTACATCCTCGGCACGCCAGTACTGGCCGGAAGAACGGGTATAACGCGCGGCCAGCGCATTGCGCAGACGGACACTGCCGAGTTCTGCCCAGGCCGTGGCACTGTGCGCGCGCTGGCGCGCCAGGCGCCGTTCATGGCTGAACAGGGCACGTTCGAGCGTTGGCTGTGCCGGCAATGGCGCCTGGCGCGGCATGACCGCAGTGGTACATGTGGCAGCACGTTGTATGTAGTAGCCGGATCTCGGCAGGCATTGGACCCGCCCCTCCTCTTCCAGCAGGTTGTAGGCGCTCTGCACGGTGGCCAGCGATACCCTCAGCCGACGCGACAGCGCGCGCAGCGACGGTAAACGGCCTGTGCCCGCAGCCGGCGTCTCGTCGACCAGCGCTATCAGGTAACGGTAAACCTTGCGATAGGCAAACTCGCCGCGAACAGCCCGCGCCATCAGGGCTGCCCCGCCGCATCACGCCGCTGCCCTGGCGCGCAGGGCGGCATCCAGCGCAGGTGGATATCGCGTTGCGCCAGGTGGTTCATCAGGCGCCAGGTCGTCAGGCGCAAGCGCCCGCCATAGATCGCCCGCAGTTGCCCCAGCGGCAAGCCGCTGGTGTTGACCAGCCAGTCCTTGACCGCCTCCGGGCAGCTTTTACCCTGCAGGGCCCGGTGCAGATAGGGCAAGGCCACCAGCATGTCGGCATGCCGGCACTGCAGGAACCGCTCGAGGTTCCTCCCCTGCCTGGCAAACGGCCTGAACAGTACGCATACCAGTTGGGTCTGGTTGATACCGTAGGCTTTGCCAAACTGCACCGGCTGCACATCGCCGTGGCGGCTGCCGCCAGGCTTGCCAGCCAGGCGCAGGGCAGGTCGACCTGCCAGGGGTTCCAGACTGTGGTCGTACAGTTCGTGCAATTGCAGCAACGCCGACGGCTCGCTGAACGCCGCCAGGGGCCAGGCGTCCCGGGCGCCCTCGAAGCAACAGCCGAGCATCACGTCGAGCTGTTGCACACCCAGCAGATGTGGCAGCAGGTCGTCGATGGCAAATACCCGCACCGGCGCCTCTTCCGTGGCAACGCTTGCGGCCGCTTCGCCCTGCGTGTCCAGCGCTCCGTCGAGGGTGCCTTGCACCCAGCCCAATCCCTGGGCCAGCATCGCCAGGCACTGATGCACCTGCTGCGAACCGTGCGCGCCTGCCCGGCGCAGGCTGCGCCGGGCCCAGGCCAGGTACTTGCGCCGCAGGCGCGCGGGTACAGCGGTGACCAGCACGTCGGCAGCCTGGTCGCGCAGTGCAAGGCCCACGGCTTCGGCCAGCTCGAGATGCAGGCGGCTACCCAACAGGGCTTCGGGCCTGGCATCGACCAGGTGGCCAAAAACCAGCATGGCATCCCGCGCTTGCTGCCAACGTTCGCGTACAACCACAGGCTGACAGCTGAACGGCACTACCTCGCGCCCCTCGATCATCTCCAGCTGCACCCGCTGATCATCCTGCATGAACAGGGCGCTGAAGCAGCGCTCATGGCCTTCGAGCGTAGCGCGGTCCGCACTCGGCAAGCTGACCACCAGCACCCGCAACTGGAAGGTGACCGGCGCACGCAGGGCAATGCTCAACTGGGCGGCACGCAGCATGGCCAACAGCCGCGTACTGCGACGGTCGTTGCCGTGCAGCACCAGCAGGCGGAATGTTCCGATGTATTCGGGCCCGCCTGCGGCAACCAGCAACCGTTGTATCAGCAGCTGCAAGGAGGCACGCTGGGCCTGGGACATGTGGCTCAGCAAGCGCTCAAGCACCTGCTGGTAGATATAGTGCATTGCCTGGTCGTGAATAGCAGTCACGGAATCACCTCATCAACTTCAAGCACCTCACGCAAGCCGAACAGTAAATTGCTCGAGCAAATGCCGCGGCGTTTCCAGAAGAAATTTCCTACAACTAAAATGAAGTAATGACGTAACCATTCACTGTCGCCAAGCCATCGAGAAGAACGCACCAGCGCGCCAGTCCACTGCTGCCAAATACCGCCCTGGCTCGGGCATAGCACTGCTCATCCCACGCTCCTTGCGCAAACTATCATCGGGCCATTATCGAGGGATGCAAAGCGAATAGAAGATACAGATCAGGGTATAAAAACCATTCAGAGAAAACGGAAAAACACATTGACTGCAAGGCAGCGACAGTTCAACCCAGAAAACCTGGCAAGATATTTCGGTACGCCCGGGATATTCAGTTTGCAAGTAATCCAATTCGCTGGTTGCTGTAAGGAATTTCTGTTTTTAATAGTTGAATTATTCTCCAGGCGCAAAAAAACCCGGGACAACGCCCGGGTTTCCTGACCGTACGAACAATCCTCAGTGATGCGCCATATCCAGCACCACACGCCCGCCGCACGGGCATTGGTCCATGTAGCGGTGCGCCTCCACCACCTGCTCGAAGGGGTACACCTTGATGATCTGCGGTGTCAGCAACTGGTCGGCAGTGAACTGGTTGATATCGCGCAGGGCACGCTGCAACGCCACCTGGTCCTGGCTGATACCCAGCTCCGGCTTGCCGGTGAAGTTTCCGATGCAATGCACATAGAACTGGATGTTCTTCTGGAACGCCGCGCACGCCGGGAACGGTGTCTGGTTGCCACCTTGCAGGCCATACAGCACCAGGCTGCCACGCGGCGCCAGGACATCGCCCAGCAGCGACATCTGCGGCCCGCCCATGCCGTCGAGGACCATGTCCACGCCACGGCCGTCGGTGTACTTGCCAACCTGCAGCAGCAAATCCTGCTCTTCGGTGACGATCACCTTGTCAGCCCCCAGGCCCAGCAGGTATTCACGCTGTTCCGCTTCCTTGGTGGCGGCGAACACTTTCAGCCCGAGAGCCTTGCCCAGTTGCACGAACGCCGGGCCGGCACAATGGCTGGCATCGGTGACCAGCGCAGTCTGCCCGGCCTTGGCCCGGGCCAGGTCGACGTAGGCGAAATAGGCGATCAGCAGCGGCGTGTAGTGCACGCTGGCCTCGATCGGTGTGAGTACATCCGGGTAGCGGGTAATGGCGGTACGTGGCAGTACGATCACGTCGCCGTAAACCGGGTGCTGGTTGGCACTGGTGGCCGGGAAACTCGCCACCCGGTCGCCTACCGCGATGTCCTCGACACCTTCGCCAACCGCAGTCACCACCCCGGCCATTTCGTGGCCGATGCCTGCCGGCAGGCGTGCCTGGGAGGGGGCCAGGTTCTGCCGCCAGAGCACGTCATACCAGCTGACGCCAACCGCTTCGACGCGGATTTGCACCTCGTCGACAGCGGGTGACGGTTCGGCCTGCTCCTCGCAACGGAGCACATCGGCAGCGCCGAACTTGTGGAACCGGATCATGCGGGACATCGCATACCTCGCCTTTGTGAACCTCTAATTACCCTGAACTCTATCCGGGCTTTACCGGTTAGACCATCAGTGGTCATTAATAGTCGACATGCTTGTCATCGATTGGGCACCTGACTTTCCTTGCGATTGGTCCCCGTAAACCCGTGCAGGGTACCAGCCTTTGGCCTTAAGATTCACCCCTGCCCCCTTTCAGGCGAAGCGCCCCGATGAATCGAAACGACCTGCGTCGCGTAGACCTCAACCTGCTGATCGTGTTCGAAACGCTGATGCACGAGCGTAGCGTGACCCGTGCCGCGGAGAAACTGTTCCTCGGCCAGCCGGCCATCAGCGCAGCCCTGTCGCGTCTGCGCAACCTGTTCGACGACCCGCTGTTCGTGCGCACCGGCCGCAGCATGGAGCCCTCGGCCAGGGCACATGAGATCTTCGCCCTGCTGTCCCCCGCGCTGGACTCGATTTCCACCGCCGTCAGCCGCGCCGCCGAATTCGACCCGGCCACCAGCAATGCGGTGTTCCGCATCGGCCTGTCGGACGATGCCGAATTCGCCCTGTTGCCGCAGTTGCTCAAGCGTATCCGTGCCGAAGCGCCGGGCATCGTGCTGGTGGTGCGCCGGGTCAACTACCTGCTGATGCCGACGCTGCTGGCCTCGGGCGAGATCTCGGTTGGGGTCAGCTACACCAGCGAACTGCCAGCCAACGCCAAGCGCAAGGTGCTGCGCCGCAGCATGCCGAAGCTGCTGCGCGCCGACAGCGTGCCTGGCACCATCAGCCTGGATGATTTCTGTGCACGGCCGCATGCACTCGTGTCGTTCGCCGGTGACCTGTCGGGGTTCATCGACGAAGCCCTGGAGGAAATCGGCCGCAAGCGCCATGTCGTGCTGGCGGTGCCGCAGTTCAACGGGCTGGGGAGCTTGCTGGCGGGCACCGATATCGTGGCCACGGTGCCGGACTACACGGCCGATGCACTGACCGCAGCGGGTGGGTTGCGGGCCGAGGATCTCCCGCTGGAGGTGCGCAGTTTCGAACTGCACATGGCCTGGCGCGGGGCGCAGGACAATGACCCGGCAGAGCGCTGGTTGCGGTCGCGGATACAGATGTTCTTCGGCGATCCTGAGAGTCTCTAGTCGCCGCCGGATAGGCTGTTCGGCTAATCATTTCTGCCTTTCCACAAACCGTGGAGCTCCATTTACTTCTAGTGGATTGCTACATTGGGGGCATATTTGAGGGCATGCTATGGATGGTTTGAAAAGGATGCCCCCAGCCTGAGGCCAAGCAGGTTATAGATGGCGATGGGTGGACTGAGGGAGATATGAACCCGCGACCCTACCCTGTCTCAATGACCGAGCCGTAGTGAGCTCACCACCCACCACGCTGGACAAATGCGTGCAAATGTAAAAAATTATGATGGCATAATGCCTCGTCAACCGGCAAAATCCACACGCTCCCAACGGATTTGAAGGACCGGTTCCGATGACATGGCCAGTCACGCTAAAACTCGACAGTGCAGCCTACCCGCTCAGCGTGGTGCAACGCGCCGCTTATTCCCTGGCCGACACTGTCACGATCCAGGTCGGTATTGAAGCCAATCAGATAAGCCTCACGGCCCACCCCGCTGAAGCAAGGCTAACGCTTTCCCCGGAGCAGGCTCACTCGCTGATCCTCCAGCATCTGAACGACTTCGCCCTACGTGACCATATCAACCGCGAAACAGCAGGGTTGCGCGAAGTCCTGGCCCGAGCCGCGCTCGCTGGATGTGGGGTTTCGCAGTGACACTGATTGCGACAGACGCCAAGCATTACCGCTTGCTGCCTTTTCGATTCATGCGCATGAACACGGGACATGACCGTGACATCCTGCTCACCTCCGATACCGGTGAGTACATGCACGTGAACGACGCGCAATTACGAGCCCTCAGTTACTTCGACGTTCAAGCAGGTACGCCTTTTTACAAGGACCTGCTGGCCCGCCACTTCATCTACGAACCAGGCCGCCATGACCCGTTCCCGGAAATGGCCGCCCAGTATCGCAGCCGCAAGGACTTCATCTTCCAGGGCCCTGCACTGCACTTGTTCGTGGTTACATTGCGCTGCAACCACACCTGCCAGTACTGCCAGGTGTCGCGGGCCCCTCTGGGAGGATCCGGCCACGACCTGTCGGAGGCGGATGCTCAGGCGGCGGTCGATCGCCTGTTCGAATCGAACGCTCCCGCCCTGACTGTGGAGTTTCAGGGTGGCGAGCCGCTTCTGGCCTTCGAGCGCGTCCGGCAGATTGTCGAATGGGTCGTTGAACGGAACGTGGTTGAACAACGGGAGATTCAGTTCGTCATCACCACGACGCTGCACCACCTGACGGAGGAAATACTCGACTTCGCTGAACAAAATCGCATCCAGTTTTCGACTTCTCTCGATGGGCCGGCGCCCTTGCACAATGCCAACCGCCCTACCCCGTCACGAGACTCCTACGAACGCACTGTAAAAGGCATCCAGTGGGTCCGTGAGCGCCTTGGCCATGATGCAGTTTCCGCGCTGACCACGCTGACTTCAAGAAGTCTCGAACAACCTGAAGCGATCATCAATGAGTATGTAAGCCAGGGCTTCTCCAGCATCTCACTTCGGCCTCTGAGCCCTTATGGGTTTGCCACCAAGAGTGCACATCGACTTGATTACCCTATTGAGCAATACCTGGCCTTCTACAAGAAGGCACTGGCCTATTTGCTGCATATCAACCAACAGGGCGTTTACCTCTCAGAGAGTTATGCAAGCTTGTTGCTGAAGAATATCCTGACACCCTTCTCCTCCGGCTATGTAGACCTGCGTTCCCCTGCTGGTGCAGGCACTGCGGCGCTGGTCTACAACTATGACGGTTACGTCTATCCCTCGGACGAAGCCCGAATGTTGCTGGAGATGGGTGAAGACGGCTTGAGACTCGGCACCGTGCAGCAACCCTTGTCTGAACTACTCGCATCGCCCGTTATGAAGGCGTTGCTCACCAGTGGTGTAGCAGAGGCGCTGCCGGGCTGCTCCGATTGCGCACTTGTCCCGTACTGTGGTGCTGACCCCGTCGAACACTATGCCCGCCAAGCTGACCCGATCGGACACCGAGTGTTCAGCAGCTTCTGCAAGAAGAATATGGGGCTGCTGAAGCATCTTTTCGGCCTGCTTTGCGATGGCGACGACAACGTGCAGAGGGTGCTGCTGTCTTGGTTGAACAGGCGCTCTTACAACGATGTCCGGTTCCCGGGTTACAGGGGCTGATGGTGATGCTGCGCAAAGATACCCACTTCGAAATCCATCACCTGGATGAGCCGAAGCTACTCAAGGTCATCACTCTGGATGAGTTCATCGAACAAGGCCTGGCTGTTTGTGCCGGAAGCGCTGAGTTCGGTGACCTGCTGCTTTGGTTGCCAAACGAAGAACGGCTACGGAGCCCGCATCTGCTCTCATTACCAGTGGGTGGATTCCTGATCCCGGAGCCATTGATCGGCGACCTCGACAGCGCGCGGCCACATCTGCACACCCCCAAAGATGCGGATGTCGTGCAGCCCGGCGATGTCATTGCCATCACACCAGGCAACGCGTTGGTGCGAGTGCTCTATCGACGAGGCTCAGACAGCAACCTGCTGTTCATGACCGATCGTTGCAACAGCGTCTGTCTGATGTGCTCGCAGCCGCCCAAAGATATCGATGACCGTTGGCACATCGAGGAGAACCTACGGTTGATCGACCTGATGGACCCGGTCGAGGAAAATCTGGGAATTAGCGGCGGAGAACCAACGCTTTATCGCGACGGCCTGCTCGAAATCCTGGCCAAGTGCAAAGCCGTTTTGCCGCAGAAATCCATTCATGTGCTCAGCAACGGGCGTCTGTTCCAAGACCCGAGCTGGATCGCAGCGCTCTCTACCATCGGCCATCCTCAGTTGAGTTGGGGCATCCCGCTGTACGCCGACAATGCCGAAGACCATGACCATGTGGTGCAGGCTCCAGGCGCGTTCAGCGAAACCCTGCAAGGTCTTTACAACCTGGCGCGCGCCAACCAGATCATCGAGATACGCGTGGTGCTCAATCGCCTGACCACGCCACGCTTGCCCGAGCTCGCCCACTACGTGTTCAGGAACCTGCCCTTCGTGCGGCATGTTGCGCTGATGGGTATCGAGAGTACCGGCCTGGCCAGGAAGAACTACGAAGAACTATGGGTTGACCCGCTGGACTATCAAGAGTCGTTGAGTCACGCCGTGTATTTCCTGTTTAACCGCGGCGTGCCGGTTTCGATCTACAACCTACCCCTGTGCCTGATCCCGGCCCACCTCTCGCGTTTCGCCCGCCAGAGCATCTCGGACTGGAAGAACTTGTTTATCGATACCTGCCAGCAATGCGCTGCCGTCAAGCATTGCTCTGGCTTCTTCAAATCCCACACCGACCGATGGCAGAGCCGCGGCGTACAACTATTATCGACCGAGGCCTTTAGCGCCTATGCAAGGAGTGCACAGTGAAATTGCTCGACCGCTGGAAAGTCCTGATCAGTGGGATCAGCTTGCTGCCAATGGCAGGTACCACCCTGGCACAGGAGGGCCATCTGTCGCTCGCCGATGCGAACTGGCAACCCAACGACAAGCTACAGCCCCCGGTATTTTCCGATACGCTCAATGCGCCAGACACCGTCAACATCTATGCGGCACATCGCTCGCACAGTTCACACCGGTCCCACAGTTCGCACAGTTCTCACTACAGCGGCTCGGGTGGCTATAGCACCCCTCGCTACTACAGCCCACCCGCTACCAGTACCCGAAGCTACAGCGCGCCGAGTGCTTCGAGCAGTACGTCAAGCAGCAACAGCCTTTATCAGTCGCCTGGCACTACCAGTGGGACAAGTTCGAGCACTTCAAAGAGCCGCGCGACCAATGAGCAGAAAAGCAACCTGGTGACCCGTGTGCAGACCGCGCTGATGGTGCGCCAGTATTACCAAGGCACCATTGATGGGGTGATGGGCAAGGCGACACGTGGTGCGTTGATGGCCTTTCAGATGGACAGTGGGCTGACCGTGAATGGCCGGATGGATACGGCATCGCTGAATGCGTTGGGTATCAAGATTCCATAAGTCGCTTCAGGCTAAAGCTAGCATCCGTTCAGCAACGAAGGAATTATCCCATGCAGCACATCACTCAAGTCGACAACACTCTCTGGGCATTGATCAGCCGCCTGCAAGGCACGGAACTGCAAACACCGTCGCGTAGCGCCCGCTTCCGTATCGCGACTTGAATCGCCCCTGGTTTCCTAGACACCTTTCTTGCAAACGTGCAGGATCAAATCTCTAAGCCATCGATGAGCGGGATCTGCACTAAATCGTGGATGCCAAAGCAATGAAACGGTGAACTCCGGCATATGGAATGGAAGCGGGAAGCTATACATACCGTCGCGCAAACTCGCGGTATGGCGCTCTGGCACGGTTGCGATGAGGTCTGAGCCCCGAGCCAATCCCAACGCGGTCGAAAAACCACCGACTATCGTTACTACTCTTCGTTGCAGCCCGAGCAACAGCAGCGCGTCATCCAAGGGACCTTTTTCTAGCCCTTCTCGTGATACGGAGATATGCATGCCAGCCGCATAGTTTTCCGAAGTGATTGTGCCGCGGCTCAGTGGATGCGTGTCTCGTACCACGCCAATGTAATTGTCCCTGAACAAAGCCTGGCCTCTGAGCTCGGGGGCAGAGGCCAGATCTATGACGCCGGTTTCTAGATCCACGATTCCATCGCGTAACGGTTTACTGTCTTTGTCCGGCTTCTGCATAAAGAACAGTCTTACTCCAGGTGCCTGTTGCGCAACATGTGCGATAAGTGCCGGACCAAAATTCTCAGCAAACCCCTCACTGGCCCTGACTGCGAAGGTCCGCTCCAGTGTTTCGAGATCAAGGAGCTCCGCTGGGCGCAAAACTTCCTGTGCATCACGCACAAGCTGAGCGACATGCTCACGCAGCTCGATCGCCCTGGGAGTTGGTACGAGTTCTCGTCCCGCCCTGACTAAAAGCGGATCTCCAGTGGTTTCTCTAAGCCGCGCAAGTGCCCGGCTCATGGCTGAGGGGCTGAGTCGTAGGCGTTTGGCTGCACGCGTGACACTGCCTTCAGCAAGAACTGCGTCGAGGATAATGAGCAGATTAAGGTCTGGATTTGACATAGCCTCATCTTAGCCCAATCCGCTGACATATAGCGTCCGGCGCAACTATAAAGTGCAATTATTGCGCCTTCCGCCATACGTATACGCTGAATACAGTTCTCTCCGGCACAACCGTGCCGAACTGAGTGAGGAGAGAATCTATGAGCTCGTTGAACAGATTTGTTGAGCGTGTCCAAGCAATCTGGGGACCGCTAAGTTCTGCAGTGGTCGCCGGCTGCCAGCAGCAGTTGGATGAACTCCTGAAGACACCAGCCACCGAGCCCTGGCTGGCTGAATTGCACCAGCGAGCACCGGCTCAACAAGAGATGCACCGAGATCCCGACAACGGATTTGTACTGCTGGCACATACCGAGCCTGAAGGGCTCTACCGGCCACCTCATGATCACGGTCGGAGCTGGGTCATTTACGCAGTGCAGCAGGGTGAAATAGAAATGGGCAGCTATGCCAAGGTTCAGGACTCGGATGGCAAGGTGAAACTGGTGAAGCGCGGATCCACAACGGTGAGCGCCGGTCAAACACTGGTCTTCTTGCCTGGCGATATCCACGATACGCAGTGCATCAGCGGACCCGCGTTGCTCTTTCGCTTCACCGAGCGAGACTTGAGGAAGGAAGACCAAGAGGCCCGCAAGCTAACAAGGTTCGTCGAGCAGGATGGTGATTGGGTCCCGGCTACCAGTGTACCCTCGGATGGCTGAAGTCGTGAAACGCGATCCTGCTCCCGAAACCGGCGTCCGCGCCCCACAACCTGAGCATGCTGCTGCAACGGAGCATGCTTTGGATGCACGCCTACTGGGACCCGCACCGCAGCACCTCGCTGCCATCGTCTCAGTGCTGGCAGCTCTGGCGCTCGTGGTACTCAACACCGCAATAACCAATACGGCTCTGCCAACGATTGCCCAATCGCTGCAAGTGCCTCCAGCGTTATCAATCTGGATCATCACGACTAACCAGGCGGCCCTTTTGACCACATTGCTGCCCTGTGCGGCACTGGGGGAAAGTCTTGGTTACCGCAAGGTATTTCGCTGGGGCGTTGCGATTTTTCTGGCTGGTACGCTGATGTGCGCTCTGGCCCCGACGCTCTCCTGGCTGATTGCTGCGCGGTTGCTCCAGGGGGTGGGAGGTGCGGCAATTATGGCTCTCGCCATTGCCCTGTTGCGCCAAGTTGTACCGAGCCATCAGTTAGGCGCGGCGATAGGCTGGAATGCACTTGTTGTTGCTCTGTCATCAGCAGCAGGGCCCGCCTTGGGAGCAGCGATTCTCGGCGTGGTCGCCTGGCCATGGCTGTTTGCTGTTCTGCTCCCTTTCGGGCTCTGGGTAATGCTAGCGGCTGGCGCGCTACCGGCAGTGGACGGTACCGCGCGTAAAGCCGATCTGTTGAGCATGGCATTGAATGCCGGAACATTTGCATCACTGGTCATAGCCGCTGGCGTCATCACGGAACACCCGGTGCTGGCTGCTGCATTACTGACTATTTCTGCTATTCAACTGGCGCTATTGGTCAAGCGTGAACGGCAGAAGGAAGCACCACTGATTCCGCTAGATCTACTCAGTTCCAGTTCATTCCGTATTTCGGTTATTGCATCTGTACTCTCCTTTGCCGGGCTAACTGCAGGCTTGATTGCGCTGCCCTTCTACCTGCAGCACGGCCTTGGACAAGGGGTGCTGGAGACAGGCCTCTATATGATTCCCTGGCCTTTAACAGTCGCCCTGTTCGCTCCGCTAGCGAGCCGCCTAGCAAACCGATGGTCGACTGTCTGGCTCTGCTCCGTGGGTGGCGTTTGTCTCGCCACAGGTTTAACAGGGGCTGCACTTTGCCCTCTGCGGGAAAATCTCGTCATCCTTGTGCCACTGACCATGCTCTGCGGTCTCGGGTTCGGCCTCTTCAACGTGGCCAACAACCGCAGCATGTTCCTCGCGGCGCCAAAGAGTCGGAGTGGTGCGGCTGGGGGCATGCAGGGTACCGCTCGCCTACTCGGGCAAACGGCTGGTGCTGTCATCATGACACTGCTCTTTAACCTGCTTCCCGCCGACTCTGTGCCTCAGTTCGCTCTCTGCGCGGGAGCCTCATTGAACTTACTCGCTGCCCTTATAAGCACGCTACAAGGCAGGCCTAAAGCACCGGTTTCTGATTAATGCACCCAATCCCAAAACATCGATTTTCACCGTTAGCGTGTCATAGATGTAGTTCGACCCCAGACAACCTCGCCCATGCAGATTGCCAAAGGTATATTCATTTCAGCAGCCCATATCACCTGGTTCGCTGGCGTTGCGACATAACGACCAAGCGTCGAAATGTGGTCAATGCACAGAGGGCCGGTCCATAGCTGGCAGCTTAGGGTCGATGGAGGCCGCTTGTGGCAGACAAGCCAATGTTAATACAGACCCGCACTGCTTCCAGCCTCACAGCCATGGCGGAACACCGAAGTCCAGAGTGTTCCACTTCAATTACCATTGAAAATGGTCATTCTCGATCCCGCATTCTCCTAGGGGTATCGAGGTTATTTTTGGGGGTATATCTGTGATTTTTCGAACCAGAACTACTGTTCTAGAGCCATACCCAGATGTTCTTTGGCGATCCGGATAGTCCTGCTCAAGTTCCGCCAAGAAAAACCCTTTAAATACATCTACCATTGGCAAATAACAAAGCTCCGTTCAGCCCTCATGCTTTGGACAGCTCGCCAATCTTCTCCAGCCGCGCCCGCACGATATTGCGGCTGATGTTCAGCAAACGCCCCGTCTGTAGCTGGTTGCCGTGGCAATACCGATACGCCGCCCTGAACACCGTCTCCTCGATGTGCTCATACAGATTCGGGACATTCTGCTCAAACAGCGCCAGCAAGGCACTTTCGAGGTCTGCAGGTGGCGCGCTTGGTGTCGGCAAGTACCCCTGTGCAACCGGCGCTGCCATCTGCGGCCGCATGTCGACCAGGTGCAGGTCCGCCGGCGCCACCACCTGATACCGGCACACCAGCAACGCATGGTGAATGGCATTTTCCAGCTCGCGGATGTTGCCCGGCCAGCTATGCGCCAGCAATTTGCGTTCGGCATCCGGGCTCAACGAAGCACGCTCGTAACCGAGGCGCCGGCTGTGTTCCTCGATGAAGAATTGCGCCAGCGGCAAGATGTCCCCCGGGCGCTCGCGCAGCGGTGGCAAACGAATCGTCGCGACGTGCAGGCGGTAGAACAGGTCTTCACGAAAGTGCCCCGCCACCACTGCATCGGCCAGGTTGACGTTGGTCGCCGCCACCAGCCGCACGTTGATCGGGATCGGCGTACGCGAGCCCAGGCGCACCACTTCACGTTCCTGCAGCACCCGCAGCAGCTTCACCTGCATGTTCAGCGGCAAGTCGCCAATTTCATCAAGGAACAACGTGCCGCCATTGGCCGCTTCGAACCAGCCGGCCTTGTTGGAGGTGGCACCGGTGAATGCACCTTTCTCGTGGCCGAACAGCTCGCTCTCCACCAGGGTTTCGGCAAAGGCACCGCAGTTTACCGCCACGAATGGCTCACGGCCCCGGCGGCTGAGGTGGTGGATATGACGGGCAACCAGCTCCTTGCCGGTGCCGGTTTCACCGATGATCAGGGTATTGGCCTCGCTGGGCGCCAGGCGCTCGATGCGACTGAGCAGCTCCTGGGAGCGCGGGTCCTTGAACACGAGCACGGTGGCACGTACCGACTTGGTCAGCTCGCGGGCATTGGGGTGGGTGATGAGCGACATAGGGCATTCCTGGCAGTTGACGCGCAGCCCCATAGTGCATGAAACAAATTAGATCAAAAAATTATTAATTAATATTTAGATATTCGAATTGGAAATATTCGAGTTTTCCAGCAATCGACTGCTGCTACAGCAGCAATCCGTCAGCACTGCCCTGCCCGCGGAACAGCAGCCGGTGCCCTCCAGGCCCATTCGCCTAAGGCTGAAGGCCTTGTAACTAAAGGGTTGTAGCCACTTCACAGCAGGCTGGCATGCATTTCGCTCCTGGCCGCTAGACCCTTTGCCTGGAGCTGCACATGAATAATCCCTGGCGTCACGCCCTCGCCCTGCTGGGCGGCCTGTTCCTCAGCCTGGCTGCGCTGGCAGCCGAGCCACCGGCGGCGGTGCGCATCGCCATCGTCGCCTTCACCCAGGGCGGCGCGCCAGTGTTCGGTGGCATCCCTGGCCGGGTGATCGAAGAAGGCTGGCTGGAACAGCAACTGGCCGCCCGCGGCGTGAAACTGCAATGGACCGCCCTGCCCCATGCTGGCGCCGGGCCACAGATCAACGAAGGCTTCAGCAATGACAGCCTGGACTTTGCCGTACGCGGCGACCTGCCCTCGGTCATCGCCGGTGCCGGCCAGGTGCCGGGCAAGTTGGTGGTGCCGGGCGGCAGCGGCAACAACATCTACCTGGTGGTGCCGAGCAATTCCACGGCACGCAGCATCCACGACCTCAAGGGCAAACGCCTGGCGCTGCACCGCGGCCGGCCATGGGAATTCGCTTTCAGCAATTTCCTGCAGAGCCAGGGCCTGCAGTTGAGCGACTTCAAGATCGCCAACCTCAACCCGCAGGTGGGTGCCGCTGCGGTGTCTGCCGGCAAGGTGGATGCCGCCGTGCTGCTCAACGAAGCCTACGCCCTGGAAGACAAGGGCGTGGCGCGCATCCTCTGGTCGACCAAGCAAGGCGCCAACGACTGGCGGCTGATCTCGGACCTGTGGGGCACCGACCGCTTCGTGCAGCAGCACGCCGACCTGACGCAATTGGTGGCCACGGCCTGGGTGCGCGCGGCCTGGTGGATCTCCCAGGAGCAGAACCGCGACGCCTACTACGCGCTGTCTTCGCGCGCAGGCGTCAGCGAAAGCGTGCTGCGCCGTGACGACCAGGACGACCCGGTAGCCTGGAAGGCGCGGTGGGCACCGAAGAGCGATGCCCAGCTCAAGGCCCACTACGACGCCCTTGGCCAATACGCCCTGGCCAACCGGCTGATCCGCACCCCCTACGACATTACCGGCGACCTGGCCACGGGCTTTACCCGCCAGGCGCTGATCGACCTGCAACTGACCGACTACTGGCCATCCCTCGACGCCCAGATCAGCCAACAACCTTGAGAGTCTTGCCCATGAAACTGCCTGCTTCGCTCATCTTCGGTCTCAGCGCCCTGGCCCTGTCCATCGGCGCCATGGCCGCCGAAACCTACGCCCCCAAAGCAGACCCGCAACAGGGCGATGGCCGGGTGTCGGCCTTCTACACCTGGACCAAGGCGATCCCCGCTACCCCCGGCAAACTGCTGCGCAGCGAACCGCTGGAGCAGGCGCTCAGCCTGCCCAATGCCGCCAGCGCGCAACGCATCCTGTACACCTCGCTCGATGGTATCGACGGCAAGACCCCCATCGTGGTTTCCGGTGCGCTGTTCATCCCCAAGGGCAAGGCCCCTGCGGGCGGCTGGCCGGTCGCCAGCTGGGGCCATGGCACAGTCGGCGTGGCGGATATCTGCGCGCCGTCCTGGGCCGGCCGCAGCTACCGCGACGTGCAATACCTCAATCGCTGGCTCGACGAAGGCTATGCCATTGTCGCCACTGACTACCAGGGCCTCGGTGTGCCGGGCGGCCACCCGCTGCTGAACAACCGCATGGCCGCCTACGGCATCCTCGATGCAGCCAGGGCCGTGGTCGCCGGCGTACCAGGGCTGGCCGACAAGGTGTTGATCATTGGCCAGTCGCAAGGCGGGGCCGGGGCCTTTGCCGCCGGGGCCTATGCGGCCACTTACGCGCCCAAGCTGGGGGTCAAGGGCAGTATCGGCACGGGTGTGATCTACACCGTGGGCGCGAAGAATGTTGGCGAACAGGACCAGGACAAGGTCGACCCAGCCCTGGCCTACGGCTTCTACACCCTGCTCGCCGCACAGCAGTATGACCCGAGCATCGACCCGCGCGACTTCTACACCGACAAGGCCCTGCCGCTGTTCGAGCAAGCGCGCAGCAGTTGCCTGTCGGCATTGGTCAGCGATGTGGTCGGTACCGGCCTGACTCCGGCCAACGCCAAGAAAGACTACCAGGGCGACCAGCTCAAGCCATGGCTGGCGCAGGTGTCGTACCCGACCCTGAAGCTTGCCCAGCCGATCTTCATTGGCACCGGCGCCGAGGACAAGACCCCCG
>Ga0209370_1000553_pt1 | contig 47035 bp, 46 predicted proteins | sample AgamicAtPrz_FD_187164 | JGI IMG/M metagenome (GOLD analysis project Ga0209370, IMG submission 187164) | Agave microbial communities from Guanajuato, Mexico - At.P.rz (SPAdes) (version 2) | ecosystem: Host-associated > Plants > Phyllosphere > Phylloplane/Leaf | place: Guanajuato, Mexico...
TGGAGACGGTCGGGATGCTGGGCCGGCCACTTTTGCGTGATCGGGAAGGCGGACAGATCGGGCATGAAGGTTCGCTCGTCGAAGTGAATGATCCGCGCTCCGCCCGTGCCGCCGCGCTCGCGCACGGTTCGCGGCGGCAGGGCGGCGCGCGCCGAAAGCGCCCACTGTAGCCGATCCGGGAAAACGATGCAGGGGGCGGTCGGCCGCCGGTCGTTCGACGCGATAGCCGTGCCCGGCGTCGCTCACGGTGCCGCAAGACACGGCGAGCAACGCGTGTCCGTCGGCCGCCGGACCGTATACGGCCCGACGCGTTCTGCCTCCCACCGAGATACGACGTCCTAACACACCGCGCCAAACGATTCCGCCAGCGCCGACAAAATCCACCACCGCACAATTCGTCAACAAACGGAAGCTTTTTGTCAGGGAAAGTCCCGCCCCGCATCCCGTGGTTTTTTGTTGACCGACATCGTATAACGCCGTCATGATTTCCTGACAAGAAAGGTCCCATCCACCGACCGAAGTGAGGAGACATGAACACCACCCCGATCGCTCGCCGTGTCCGCCGGATCGCACTCGCACTGGGCTTCGCGCTGTCGGCCGCCGCAGCCGTTGCCGCCCCCGTATCGCTGAACATCGTCGACGTCGCAGGCAACCTGCAGCTCACGCAGAAGGCCATCGAGGCGTTCAAGGAGAAGAACCCGGCCCTCGTCGCGAACGTCACGTTCACGAACGCACCCGCGCCGCAGTTGCCCGGCAAGATCAAGGCGATGCAGGCGGCGGGGCGCGCCGACATCGACCTCGTGCTGACGGGCACCGACGCGCTGGCCGCCGGCATCGAGCAGAACCTGTGGCAGAAGCTGGTGCCCGACAACGCGGCCGCGCTCCCCGGCGTGCTCGACAAGTACGCGCCCGGCCCGCGCAAGATGCAGGATCTCGCGCAGGGCTTCGGCCTCGTAGTGACCTACATGCCGGCCGGCCCGCTGCTCGAATACAACCCGGCGAAGGTCAGCGACCCGCCGAAGACGCCCGACCAGTTGCTCGCGTGGTGCAAGGCGCATCCGAACAAGCTGATCTATGCGCGCCCGGCGAACTCGGGCCCCGGCCGCACGTTCCTGATGGGGCTGCCGTACGTGCTCGGCGACAAGAACCCGCAGGACCCGATCAACGGCTGGGACAAGACCTGGGCATTCCTGAAACAGTTGAACGACTGCGTGCCGTATTACCCGGGCGGCACGTCGGCGGTGATGAAGGAGCTCGGCGAGGGCACGCGCGACATGACCGTGACCGTCACCGGCTGGGATCTGAACCCGCGCGCGCTCGGCATCGTACCGGCCGAATTCAAAATCCAGGCGTTCGACAACATGACGTGGGTCAACGACGCGCACTACATGGTGATCCCGAAGGGCGTACCGAAGGAAAAGCTTGACGTGCTGTTCAAGCTGATGAACTTCCTGCTCGAACCGGCGCAGCAGGCGATGACCTACGACGACGGCTACTTCTATCCGGGCCCGGCGGTGAAGGGCGTGACGCTCGAGATGGCGCCCGCGCACAGCCAGGAAGTCGTGCGCAAGTTCGGCCGCCCCGAATACGCGAAGCTGCTCGCCGATCGCCCGCACGTGCAGCCGCTCAACGCGCAGGCGATGGTCGCCGCGTTCCAGAAATGGGATCGTGAGATCGGTTCGCAGAAATCGAAGTGACGCCTGAACCGGCGGGCGCCGCGGCGCCCGCGTCGATGGAGTTCGTGGAATGAAGCACAGTTTCGAACGGTTGCGGCTCGACGGCGTGTGCCGCAGTTTCACCAATGCGGAAGGCGCGCAAATCGCCGCGCTGAACGGGCTCGACCTCGAGATCCGGCGCGGCGAGTTCATCGCGCTGCTCGGCCCGTCGGGCTGCGGCAAATCGACCGCGCTGAACTGCATCGCGGGGCTGCAGCCGCTCACGCGCGGCGGCATCTGGCTCGACGACACGCGCATCGACGTGCTGCCGCCCGAGCGTCGCGGTTTCGGGATGGTGTTCCAGAACTACGCGCTGTTTCCGCACATGTCGGTGCTCGACAACGTCGGCTTCGGCCTGAAGATGCGCGGCGTGCCGAAGCAGGAAACGCGGCGGCGCGCGCAGCAGGCGCTCGAACTCGTGCAGCTCGTCGGCCATGAAGGCAAACTGCCCGGGCAACTGTCGGGCGGGCAGCAGCAGCGCGTCGCGATCGCGCGCGCGATCGTGATCGAGCCGCCGCTCGTGCTGATGGACGAGCCGCTGTCGAACCTCGACACGAAACTGCGCATCGAGATGCGTGCGGAGATCCGCCGCATTCACACGCAGCTCGAACGCGCGACGATCTACGTGACGCACGACCAGGACGAAGCGCTGTCGATGGCCGACCGCATCGTCGTGATGAAGGACGGCGTCGTGCAGCAGGTTGCGTCGCCGAAAGATGTCTACACGCGCCCGCACAATCTGCACGTCGCGCGTTTCATGGGCTATCGCAACGTGCTGCCGTGTGCGCTCGAAGGGATGGCCGGCGATTACGTGAACGTCACATCGGGCGGCGTACGCCTCATCGGCGTGCCGATGGCCGGCTTCGACGCGAAGGAAGTCGTGATCGCGCTGCGCCCCGACGACATCGAGCGCGCGGAAGCGGGTGCCGACAATGCGTTCGACGCGACCGTCGAGACGGTCGAGTACGGCGGCCGTGACTCGCTGATCCGCGCGAACACGCCGTTCGGCGCGATCTGGGCCCGCGTGGCCGGCGAGTTCACGGAGGGTGAACCGCTGCGGCTGCGCGTGGCGCCAGCGCGCACGCTCGTCTATGCGGGAGACGGGCAATGAACGGCCCACGCGCCCCAATGCGCGCGGCGGCGTGCGCCCCGGAGGCCGCATGAGCACGCTCGCGACCGGCGGCACGCCGCGCGACGCGAAAGCCTGGCTCGTCACGCCGGCGCTCGCGTTCATCGCCGCGCTGTTCATCTATCCGTTCGCATACGGCCTCGTGCTGTCGTTCCAGCCGATGAACGGCGGCGGTGCGCTCGCGAACTACGTGCAGTTCTTCACCGACACCGCGATGTGGCCGACCGTGCTCGTCACGCTGAAGCTCGCGGTGCCGGCGACGCTGCTCAACGTCGGCATCGCGGTGCCGGTCGCGTTCGCGCTGCGCCGCCATTCGCCGTACCAGAAGTTCGTCACGACGCTGCTCGTGATTCCCGTCACGCTCGGCACGGTGCTCGTCGCCGACGGGATGCTCACGTATTTCGGGCCGAACGGCTGGTTCCCGCAGGCGCTGCAGGGGCTGCACCTGTATACCGACGAAGTGCGCCTCACGCACAACTACTGGGGCGTGCTGCTGTCGCTGATCGTGTCGGGCTTTCCGTTCGCGTTCCTGCTGATGCTGTCGTACATCAGCGGCATCGACCCCACGCTCGCGCGCGCGGCCGCGACGCTCGGCGCGAACCCGTGGCAGCAGTTCCGCCAGATCTACCTGCCGCTGCTCGTGCCGGGGCTCACGATGGCCGCGTGCCTGTCGTTCGTGCAGGCGTTCTCGGTGTTTCCGTCGGCCGTGCTGCTCGGCGCGCCGGCCGGGCCGACGCGCGTGATCTCGATCGCGGCGGCCGAAGCCGCGTTCGAGAGCTACGACTATTCGCTCGCGTCGGCGATCGCGATCGTGATGGGCTTCGCGCAGTTGCTGGTGGTCGCGTCGATGCTCGGCGCGCGCCGCTTCTTCTATACGGGCGCGGTGACGGGAGGCAAGGGCTGATGGCGATCGACAATCATGCCGCTCGCACGTGGCCGCCGAAGCACGATGCGCCCGATGCGCGGCCCGTCGATGCAAGGAAACCGCACCGGATGAAAAGCAATCTCGCCGGCCGCGCCTGGAAGGCGCTCGTCTGGGGGCTGATGGCGTTCTTCCTGCTGAACGTGATGCTGCTGATCGCGACCGTCGCGGTGAACTCGGTCGCGACGCGCTGGTTCGGCACGCCGCTGCCGCAGGGCTTCACGTTGCACTGGTATGCGAAGGCGTGGGAAGACTTCCAGCTCGCGAGCGTGCTGTGGGTGACCGTCGAGGTCGTCGGTGCGGTCGTGCTGCTGTCGATCGCGCTCGGCGTGCCGGCCGCGTATGCGCTCGCGCGCGTGCAGTTTCGCGGCAAGCGCTTCGCGCTGCTGGTGTTCCTGCTGCCGCTGATGGTGCCGCCCGTCACCTACGGGATCCCGATGGCGACCGTGATGTACAAGATCGGGCTCGCGGGTACGCTGCCGGGCGTGATCCTCGCGAACCTCGTGCCGGCGCTACCGTTCGTGATCCTCGTGATGACGCCGTTCATCGAGCAGATCGATCCGAATCTCGAATCCGCCGCACGGATCTTCGGCGCGAATACATGGCGTTATTTCCGCTACGTGCTGCTGCCGCTGCTCGTGCCCGGCATGCTTGCGGCCGGATTGCTCGTGCTGGTGCGCACGATCGGGATGTTCGAGCTGACGTTCTTCACCGCGGGGCCGAGCACGCAGACGCTCGTCGTCGCGCTGTATTACGCGGTGTTCTCGACCGGCGTGCGCGCGCCGCAGTCGATCGACGCGATGGCGATGATCTACATGGCCATCACGCTCGTGTGGGTCGTGATCGCGTTGCAGTTCGTCAGTCCAACCCAGCTCGTGAGCCGCGTGAAGCAGGAGCGGCAGTAGGCGAGGGCGTCAACGGACGCGCCGGGCCGCCGGCCGCCGTGCAATTGGTTACAAATGGATACCGCGCACGACACGCGGACGTTGCAGACTACGCGGCGTTCACCCGATCGACGGATAACCATGAAGGTTCAAACGCTGCTGACACTCGCCGGCGCCACGACGCTGCTGGCCGCCTGCAATCTGCTCCACGACGGTCCCGGATCGAGCGACGTCGACGCCGCCGTGCGTCGCGCGCTCGAAGCGGAAAACCACGGCGGCCTGAATGCGCTGTTCGGCCAGCCGCTGCCCGTGTCGGCCGACGTCGTGTCGGCGAAACCCGACGGCGACTGCAAGAAGCTCGGCGATCGCACGTACTCGTGCGACGTCGTGGTCACGTGGCGCAATGCCGATTACTCGCCGTCGCGCGCGAACCTGACCTTCGTGAAGGCGGCCGACGGCGCGTGGCAGACGTCGGGCGTCGACGCAGCGCTCGTGACGGGCACCGCGAAGTCGCTGATCGACCATATCGGCAAGGCTTGGCCGGGCAATGCGGCAAGCGGCGCGTCGGCGCCGCAGTGACGCGGGGCGGCAAGCCTCCTTCTCCTTCCTCGTGTATGCGGCTCCATCCGTGCGGGCCACCGCGACATGTTTTCCGGATAAAAGGGCGCGACCACGGCGACTATCTCGTTTGAACGCATCCTCGGTATGCGGGCAGGGTTATAGGGAAAACCCTTATCTCAAGGTATAATCCCGGCCTGAGAGAAAGGTCAAACCATGCCTGAACGTTTCCAAACCCTTGAAAAATTCGTGTTTTCCCTCGTCGTGATGTCCGCCGTCGTGTGCTCGGCCTTCCTCGCGTACGAGCGTCACCCCGAGATCAAGATCGCGCTGCACGAAGGCGAAGCGCTGATGCGCGAGAGCGCCAAGTACTCGGCCATCTGCTCGCCGTCCAAGGTCGATCCTTGCGTCGAGATGTCCGCTTACTGAGCCGCTTTTCGCTTTTCGGACTTGCCTTGACATCATTGCTGGTCTGAGTGCCTTGAAGTAGCCCCATCAGGTATTCAGAAACCGGCCGCAAGACCGGGCGGATGCACGAACCCGTTACGTGCCGAGTCGCTGGCGTAAGCAGCCCCGCATCCAGTCGGCCCCGCTTCGAGCAATCGAGCGGGGCCGTTCTGTTTGCGCATGTCACACGACATGCCGTGGTTCGCCGCCGACAAATGCGGCGACGTTGTCCACGAGCTGATCGGCCAGCGCCTGCATTGCCTCGTCACTGGCCCATGCGACATGCGGTGTCAGGATGAACGCCGGATGCGACAGAATCGCGTGAAACGGATGCGCAGCCGGCAGCGGCTCCTGCGTGACCACGTCGAACCCCGCACCCACGATCTGCCCCGATTGCAACGCGTCGACGAGCGCGCTTTCGTCCACGAGCCCGCCGCGCGCGGTATTGATCAGCAGCGGCCGGCGCGCCATCCGCGCGAACGCGTGTGCGTCGATCAGATGCCGCGTCGCGGGCGTGAGCGGGCAGTGCAGCGTGATCACGTCGCTGACGCGCAGCAGCATGTCGAGCGGCGCATAACCGTCGCCTGCTGCGCCGTCGTGCGCGGCGAACAGCACACGCATGTCGAGCGCCCGCGCGATGGCGGCCACTGCACGCCCGAGCACGCCATCGCCGACGATCCCGAGCGTCGAACCGGCCAGGTCGCGAATCGGATGATCGAAGAAGCAGAACTGCCCGCTGTCGAGCCAGCGCCCGGCGCGTACCGCGTCGCGGTAAGCGACGAGGCTGCGGCGCAGCGCGAAGATCAGCGCGAACGTGTGCTCGGGCACCGTACGCACCGCATAGCCGCGAATATTGCTCACGACGATTCCGCGTGCCGCACATGTATCGAGATCGACGATATCGGTGCCTGTCGCGGCGATCGCGATCATCCGCAACCGCCGCGCGTCGGCGACGGTTGTCGCGTCGAGCCGTACCTTGTTGGTCACGACGATGTCCGCATCGCGGATGCGCGCCGCGACTTCGTGCGCGGCCGTCCGGTCGAACGCCTGCACCACGTGCGGAAACGGAAACGGCTTCAGCACCGTCTGCGGCGACAGCGTCGCGCGGTCGAGCAACACGATCTTCGCGGGAGAGGAAACGGAAAACATGGCGGGTCTCGCTGGCAAGCGCCCGGTGGCGCGGAACGGATCCGATTCTGCCGGCCGTGCGCGCGCCGTCGTTTGGCCGTTGCGCGAGCGCGCTTTCCCGGATGGAAAGGCTGACGCGTTACACCTGGGCCGACGCCGCGCTCGGGCCGTCGCACGCCTTTCCTTTTCGGAAAGGCGGGTTGACCATCGAGCGATTTTCGCCGCGCGCGAACGCCGTCATGATCGCCGTCATCGACAACGCGATTTCATCGGAGACAGTCATGACACGCCCCCTGGACGGCATCCGCGTGCTGGAACTCGGCCAACTGATCGCCGGGCCGTTCGCGGGCCGGATGCTCGCCGAATTCGGCGCGGAGGTCATCAAGGTCGAGCCGCCCGGCGTCGGCGATCCGCTGCGCAAATGGCGGTTGCTGCACGACGGCACGTCGGTCTGGTGGGCCGTGCAGTCGCGCAACAAGACCTCGCTCACGCTCGATCTGCGCACGCCCGAAGGGCAGGACGTCGTGCGCCGCCTCGTCGCCGACACCGACGTGCTGATCGAAAACTTCAGGCCCGGCACGCTCGAAGGCTGGGGACTGGGCTGGGACGCGCTGTCCGCGATCAACCCGGGGCTCGTGATGCTGCGCGTGTCGGGCTTCGGGCAGACGGGCCCGTATCGCGACCGTCCCGGCTTCGGCGTGATCGCCGAGGCGATGGGCGGCCTGCGCCACCTCACGGGCGAACCGGGCCGCACGCCGGTACGCGTCGGCATCTCGCTCGGCGATTCGCTGTCGGCGCTGCACGGCGTGATCGGCGTGCTGCTCGCGTTGCGGCATCGCGAACAGCAGGGCGGCAAGGGGCAGGTCGTCGACGTCGCGCTGTATGAATCGGTGTTCAACATGATGGAAAGCCTGCTGCCCGAATATGCGGCGTTCGGCGCGGTGCGCGAGCCGGCCGGCAGCAGCCTGCCGGGCATCGCACCGACCAACGCCTACCGCTGCCGCGACGGCCGGTACGCGCTGATCGCCGGTAACGGCGACAGCATCTTCCGGCGCCTGATGGAACTGATCGGCCGGCCCGACCTCGGCAACGATCCGGCGCTCGCGCACAACGACGGGCGCGTCGCCCAGGTCGCGCGCATCGATGCGGCGATCGGCGAATGGAGCGCCCGCCACGACCTCGACGACGTGCTCGCCGCGCTGAACGACGCGCGCATTCCGTCCGGGCGCATCTACGACGTGGCCGACATCGCGGCCGATCCGCACTACCGTGCGCGCGACATGATCGTCGATGCCGCGCTGCCCGACGGCACCCCTGTGCTCGTGCCGGGCATCGTGCCGAAACTCGACGCGACGCCCGGGCGTATCGAGCGGCCGGCGCCAGCGCTCGGCGCGGATACCGACGCAGTGCTCGAATCGCTCGGCATCGACGCGGCGACGCGCGACGACTGGCGCACGCGCGGCGTGATCTGAAACAACCACCGGGAGAAGACGTGACCCACCCTGCGCAACGCCTCCATATCCACGAAGTCGCGACCCGCGACGGTTTCCAGAACGAAGCGGCGTTCGTCGACACCGACGACAAGATCGCACTCATCGACGCGCTGAGCGCCTGCGGCTACGCGAAAATCGAGGTCACGTCGTTCACGTCGCCGAAGGCGATTCCCGCGCTGCGCGACGCGGAGGCCGTGATGCACGGCATCGCGCGCGCGCCGGGCGTCGTCTATACGGTGCTCGTGCCGAACGTGCGCGGCGCCGAGCGCGCGCTGTCGTGCGGCGTCGACGAGGTCAACCTCGTGATGTCGATGAGCGAGAGCCACAACCGCGCGAACTTGCGGATGACGCGCGAGCAGTCGTTCGCGCAGTTGCGCGACGTGATCGACGCGGTGCGCGGCACGGGTGTCGCGATCAACGTGTCGCTGTCGACCGCGATGGGCTGCCCGATGGAAGGCGACGTGCCGGCCGAAACGGTGCTCGCGTGGATGCAGCGCTTCGCGGATCTCGGCGTGCACGGCTTCACGCTGTGCGACACGACGGGCATGGCGTTTCCGTCGCAGGTGCGCGATTTGTCTCGCCGCGCCCGCGAGCGCTTCCAGGCGTTGCCGCTCACGCTGCACTTCCACAACACGCGCGGGATGGCGCTCGCGAATACGCTCGCGGCGCTCGACGCCGGCATCGACCGCTTCGATGCGTCGCTCGGCGGGCTCGGCGGCTGCCCGTATGCGCCGGGCGCGACCGGCAACGCGTGCACCGAGGAACTCGTGCACATGCTCGAACTCGACGGCTACGATACGGGCATCGATCTTGCGGCCGTGCTCGCCGCGTCGGCGCGGCTGCCCGCGCTGATCGGGCATGACGTGCCGAGCCAGCTCCTGAAGGCCGGGCGCCGCTCGGACCTTCATCCGCCGCCGCGCGCCGACGCCGGCGACATGCCCGCGCAACGCGCTTTCTCGTGAACCTCAACAGAAACAGGAGCGAATTCCATGGCGCTGATCGACCACCTCGATCATCTCGTGCTGACCTGCGTCGATCCGGAGCGGACGAGGCATTTCTACACCGAGGTGCTGCAGATGCAGCTCGAAACCTTCGGCGCGGGCCGGCTCGCGTTCCGTTTCGGTAACCAGAAGATCAACCTGCACGTGCGTGGCGCGGAATTCGAGCCGAAAGCGCATGTGCCGGTGCCAGGCGCGCTCGATCTGTGCTTCATCGCGTCGGTCCCGCTCGACGACGTGATCGCGCACCTGCGGCGCGTCGACTGGCCGATCGTCGAAGGGCCCGTCGAACGCACGGGCGCGACGCAGAAGATCCGCTCGGTCTACGTGCGCGATCCCGACCTGAACCTGATCGAAATCTCCGAACCGATCTGACGGCCGCGCGAGCACCGGCCCGCTGCGCGCACGTCGCGACAGTCCTTCGCCGAAAGCGGACAGGCGGGCGCCGCGCCTGCCGATTCCGGATAGCCGTGCGCGGCTGCGCTACGGATAATGGCGCAACGGCGCCGGTGCGGCCGCCGCATCCGCCGCGCGCACGGCAACCGGCCGCGCGCATCCGCAACCCGATCCAGGCGCTTCCCGAATGACGATCCTCTATCGCGGACCGCACGGCGCTCGACGCCGCGTACCTGAACACGAAGGCCGTTCCCGATTTCCCCGCGTTGCTCGCGTCATGCCAGGCGCGCAGCGCGGCGCTGTACGCGGCGGCGTGCGAGGCCGCCGGCGAGCGGATTGCACGCACGTGGCTGCCCGGCATGCAGCATTTCGCGGTACTCGACGATCTCGCGACGCCGGACGGCGCGATGCTTGCCCCGTTGCACGCAATCGCGCCCCGCTAGCCGCGCCATATCGCGCCGTATCGTGCGTATCGCACGCGCAAGGCCCGGCGTATGATCGGCCTCAGGCCGGCGCGCTGACCGCGTACCCCGCACGGCCCTCCAGGACCCTGACATGGTGAACCCGCTTCATTTCGATCTGCAGTCGCTGCGCGTGTTCGCGCTCGTCGCCGAGCACGGCAGCCTGACGAAGGCGGCCGAACACGGCCAGCTCACGCTATCCGCGGTCAGCAAGCGCATCGCCGAACTCGAAAGCGTGACCGGCAGCGCGCTGTTCGTCCGGCATGCGCGCGGCGTCGAGCTGACGCCCGCGGGCCGCGCGCTGCTCGATCATGCGGCGAAGGTGATCGAGCAGGTAAACCGGATGGCGCACGAGATGAGCGACTACGTCGCTGGCGTGCGTGGCCATATCCACGTGTGGACCAATACGTCCGCGATCGTGCAGTTCCTGCCCGCCGATCTTGCCGCGTTCCTCACCGACAACCCCGGCATCAAGGTCAGTCTCGAGGAGCGGCTGAGCCACGAGATCGTCGACGCGCTCGCGTCGGGCAAGGCCGATCTCGGCGTATTCGCCGACAACGTGCCGGCGCCCGGCATCGAACGGCGGCTGTACCGGCGCGACGAGCTCGTGCTGCTCGTGCCGCGCACGCACCGGTTCGCCGCGCGGGACAGCGTCCGCTTCGCGGATACGCTCGACGAGGACTACGTGGGCTTGAGCGACGGCAGCTCGCTGCTCGCGCGGATGACCGACGCCGCGTTCGCGGCCGAGCGCTCGCTGAAGCTGCGGATCCAGGTATCGAATTTCGACGGCGTGAGCCGGATGATCGAGGCGGGGCTCGGCATCGGCGTGCTGCCGCGCGATGCGGTGACCGGCGAGCGCGCGGCGCGGCTCGGTGTCGTGACGCTCGACGACGCGTGGGCGACACGCACGCTATGGGTCGGCGTGAAGGCCGGCGCGGTGCTGACGACCGACGTCGCGAAGCTGTTCGATTTCATGTCGGCGCGCTGAATGCGATGAGGCGATGAAACGGCGACGCACGGGGCACGCGTGCGTGCGCCCCGTGCCGATCGCCGCGTCAAACCGGATTGATCTCGTCCTGGCTGCGCCGCGTGGTCAGCGGCCCCAGCACGCGCAGCGTGACGGCGACGACGCCGAGTGCGACCGAGATCACGCCGAACATCGCGCCCGCGCCGTGATTGACGAGCACCGGCAGCAACACGAACGGCAGTGCGCCGCTGACGATGCGCGACAACGCATAGGTGCTGCCGATCGCCGTCGAGCGCACGCGCGCCGGGAAGATCTCGGCCTGGTACACGTGATACGCGTTGCTGAACACGTTCGACGCGCACGTCGTCAGGAACCCGAAGCCGACGATCAGCACGGTATTGCCCGAATACGCGAAGCACAGCCCGAACACCGCGATCGACAGGATCGACACGATCACGAGTGTGCGGCGCTCGATCCAGTTGAGCAGCGGAATCGACAACAGCGAGCCGATCGGGTAGCCGATGAACGATAGCGCGATGAACAGCGTGCTGTCCGTCACGTCGAAACCGCGGCTCTTCACGACCGTGCCGGCCAGCGTGCCGAACCCGTAATAGCCGAAACCCTGGAACAGGTGAAAGATCGCCAGCATCAGGTAGCGCGCGCCATACGGTTGGCGGCGCAGCAGCGCGATGCGCTCGCTCAGCCCGAGCGGACGCTGCGGCTCGACCGGTTCCGCGAAGTGTTCGGGCATGCGCACGCCGGCGCTTTCCGCGAAGCGTCGCAGCGCCGCATGCGCATCGGCCGTGCGGCCTTGCGCGAGCAGCCAGCGCGGGCTTTCCGGCAGCCGGTTCTGGACGAACAGCACATACACGGCGCCGAGGCTGCCGATCGCGAGAATGATGCGCCAGCCGGCTACGCCCGCCACATGCAGCGGGTTCAGCCACAGCGCGAGAAAACCGACGAGCGGCACCGCGACATACGAAGTCGTATAGGCCCACGCGGCGAGCCGGCCGCGCTTGTCCTTCGGCAGGATTTCGGACAGGAAGCTGTCGGCGACCGGATAGATCGCGCCGACGCCGATGCCGGTCAGGAAACGGCATGCCACGAGCATGTCGGCGTTCACCGAAAACGCACCGACCAGCGAGAACGCGCTGTACCACCCGAGCGTGAGCAGGAACGCCTTGCGCCGGCCGATGCGGTCGGCCAGGCTGCCGAGGCACATCGCGCCGACGAACATGCCGATGAACGCGGACGCCAGCAGCAGCTTGAAATCGGCGCTTTGCCGGCTCAGTCCGTATTCGTGCTGCAACGCGGAGCCGATCGTACTGACGAGAAAAATCTCGTACATGTCGAAGAACAACCCGATGCCGATCACCCAGACGACGAATCGATGCAACGCACCGACCGGCAGATCGTCCATGAAGTCGCCGAGCGTGACGCGGCGGGCGGGGACGGTCGTTGCGTCGACGCCGGCGCCTGCGGAGGCGGCCGACGTGGGGGCGGACGCGCGTCCGCCCGCGTGGCCGTCGAGGTCGAGGGATTGGCTGTTCATCGTGTCTCCTGATTATCGATATGCGGTGGCGCGGGCTGGCCGTTCGCGACCGGCGTAACGCGTCGGTCGCGCGACGCGACGACAGGCATCGCCGGGCTCGCGCAAGCGCCTGCCATCCGGGCTGCGCCGATCGTCCGACACATGGTGGGCAAATCGGCGGCACGTGATAATTGAGGATGTTTCAAGCATCCTTTCCCGAGCAGAAAGGGTAGGGAGCGCGCGGTGGACACGATTCGCGCGGCAGGCCGTTGCAGCCTGCGTGACGGGCGGGTGCGTATCGAAAACGATGCGCACCCGCGCCATCCGGCGAGGCCGGGAAAACCATGACGCCGGTGGCGTGGCCGCCGGCGCAACCGCCGCCGACGACCACACGGTCGTGCTCAATCGACCGGCACGAACGCCGTCCCATGAAACACGCGCACGGGGTTCCCGCGCGCCAGCGCAAAGTGTTGCATCCGCCGCTGCCGGCGCGCGTCCGACGCATGACGATCGGCTTCCTGCTGCAAACGCACGTGCAGCAACTGCAACGCCAGACGCTTGTTCGCATGCTGGCTGCGCTCGCTTTCCACGCGGACCGACAGGCCGGTCGCGACATGGGTCGCGCGGATGGCCGAGCTCGTCTTGTTTACGTGCTGGCCACCGGGCCCGCGCGCACGCATCGCTTCGAACCGCACGTCGCTGTCCGGCAGCGGCTGCGCGTCCGCACAGCGCGTGACGCCGATGAACCAGTTCTTGCGTGGATGGCGTGACCGGTACGGACTCGCGCAGATCCATTGCAGCGTGCCCGTCCACCGCTGCGCGAGCGCCTGCGCGGCATCGCCGTCGAGATCGACCAGTGCCGAACGCAGCGTGCCGGGCAGGTCGCCCGGCTGCACATCGAGCACCGTGACGATCACGCACCGCGCATCGGCTTCCGCCTGCAGACGCCGCAATGCATGCGCCGCGGCGAGCTGACATTCGAGTGGCCCCTGTGCCGAAGAAATCTGCATCAGCATCGGTCGCCCGCCCCGGAGGTCTTGTAGGTCAGCACCGGCGCGAGCCGTGCGAGCCGACGCAGCAGGCCGGCCGCCTCGAGCGCGTCGACGACGCTGTCGATCGGCTTGTACGCCTGCGGCGCTTCCTCGTACAGCAGGTCGCGATCCTCGCAGACGACGTGGCTGCCGAGCGCGGTGCGCGTGAGCTGCGACGGCGTGAAGCGCCGCTCGAGGCGGCCCTTGCAATCGCCGCGCGCCCACTTGCGGCCCGCGCCGTGCGCGAGCGACGCGAGGCTCGCCGCATCGTCGGGCCGCACCGGCGCGACCAGATAGCTGTAGTCGCCGCGCGAGCCGGGAATGACGACGGGCCCCGCGTCGGCTGGCGTCGCACCTTTGCGATGCAGCCAGCCCGATTCGCCGTCGACGGTCGCGCGGCTCACCAGGTTGTGGTTCACGTCGAGCACGCAGCGGCCGTCGCTGCGCCATCGCGCCAGCATGCGCCGTGCGATCAGGTCGCGATTCGCCACGGCGTAACGCAACGCCGCATCGTGACGCGCAAGGTACGCGGCGCATGCGGCGTCCGACTCGCCGAGGCCGTTGTAGCCATGCTCGCGCATGTGCTGCTCGAGGATCGACTGGCCGAAGCCGCGCGACCCGCTGTGCACGAGCAACAGCAGGCGGTCGCGATCGAGATCGAGCGCCTCGACGGCCTCGGCGTCGTACACCGTGTCGATCCGCTGCGCCTCCGCGAAATGATTGCCGCTGCCGATCGTACCGAGCGACGCGGCAAACGCATGATCCGCGAAGCCCGCAGCCGCGATCAGCGGCTGCCAGCCGGCATCGGGCGTCGCGTCGATCGAGCCGAGCCGGCTCGCGAGCTTCGACGCACCGACGCGCCGCGCATCGAGCGCGGTTTGCCAGAGCGCCATCCCGCAGCCGATATCGCCGCCGATCAGCGCCGGATAGAGCCGGCCGGTCGAAAAGAACGCGGCGCCGACCGGGTAGCCGCGTCCGGGATGAAGATCGGGCATGCCGGCGACGCGCCGCATGCCGGGGAGGGTGGCAGCCTGTTCGAGCTGCCGGATGGCCTCACCTTCGATCCAGGTGGTGGCGCAAGCGCACAGCGTGATGCGCTCGGCCAGGTATTGCATGGAATTGCCCATGGAGGTTTCCGTTCGATGAAAAGGAAGAACGGCGGGCCATGGCGCGGACAGTGCACATGCGCTGTCCGACATCGGAAGTCGGGAGGAGGGCGGCACGACCGGACCGGAACGATCCGGCGCATCGCGATGACGGCGATGCGATGTGCTGCGTGGCGTGAGCGATGAAACGAGCGGACGCGAAAAACCCGAACTACGACCCGCGACGGGAGGAGCGTTGGCGTGACGTCATGATGTTCTTCTCCTTGCGAGTGAGGGGTTGATCGGAATGGCGGCGACTCTAGCATGCACGCAACCGGCGCAGCAAGCGGACGACGCGATGCCGACGATCGATTCGGCGCGTGATGTGGCGAAAAACACACACATAGGATTCGGGATCGTTCATGTATCGATCACCCGTGCGGCGCGTCGCAGCAGGCGTTCGACGCGTTCGGCAGGCCGCAATGGACGCACCCGGTCGCGCTTGACACCGCAAAAACCGTTTCGTAGCATCCGCCTGCTTCATCCCTGAACCCTCATCGAACCGGTGATCCAAGTGCCCGCAATCATTCGTCCCTTCGCCTGATACGCCGACGACTGCCGTCCCGGCCGCGTGTCGTCCTGCCCGTTTCCGTTTGCGCCATCGCATCGGAACAGTGATCGCAGGGCCGCGCCCGGACTCGCACTGACACCGCAACGCACTCCAATCCGTTCGTTCACGTCGTCGGCTTTTTCCCTGTTTCCGGAGAAAGACCATGACGCTGGATTTTCGCGCCTACGCGCAATCGCTCGACCTCGCCCGCTACCCGCGCACGCCGCACCTTGAAGGCTCACGCCTGCAGGACGGCGACGAAGGTCACGACCACGTTCCCTATCGCACGCTCGCCGGCGCGCACATTGTCGTCGAGGAAAAGCTCGACGGCGCGAACACGGGCATCAGCTTCAGCCCGGCTGGCGAACTGCTGCTGCAGTCGCGCGGCCACTATCTGGCCGGCGGCGGCCGCGAGCGGCAGTTCGGTTTCGTGAAGACCTGGGCAGCGGCCCATGCCGGCTGGCTGCTCGAGCGCCTCGGCGATCGCTACGTGATGTACGGCGAGACGATGAGCAAGAAGCACGCGGTGTTCTACGACGCGCTGCCGCATCATTTCTTCGAATTCGACGTGTTCGACCGCGCGACGGGCCGCTTCCTGTCGACGCCCGCGCGGCGGGCACTGCTCGCCGACGGGCCCGTGCTGTCGGTGCCCGTGCTGTACGAAGGCGTGGCGCCGGCGCGGCTTGCGGACCTCAAGGCGCTGCTCGGTCCGTCGCTTGCGAAGACGCCGGACTGGCGCCGCGCATTCGAGCACACCGTGCGGCGGCAAGGGTTCGATCTCGCGCGTGCCTGGCAGCAGTGCGACAAGTCGGAGCGCTCCGAAGGGCTCTACGTGAAGGTCGAGACCGACGACACGACGACCGCGCGCCTGAAGTGGGTGCGCCCCGATTTCGTGCAGGCGATTCTCGATTCCGCGCGCCATCACTCGGAGCAGCCGTTCATCCCGAACCTGCTCGCGCCGGGTGTCGACCTGTATGCGCCGCGCCCGACGGTGACGTGGGCGTCGTGTCCGGCTGCGCATCCGAACCCATGAATACGAAGCGGCCGCGCGCCGCGTCGACAGGAATCCAGATCATGAAGTACGAAAACTTGCAGGCGCTCGTGCCTGCGCCCGGACGACAGCCGGACTATCGCGCGTGCCTCGCGGCGTTCCCCGCGCTTGAACATGCGAAAACAACGCCGCAAGAGCCCGCGCATCACGGCGAAGGCGACGTATGGACGCATACGATGATGGTGATCGATGCGCTGCTGGAACTGCCCGGTTATCAGGCAGCGTCGCGCGCCGATCAGGAAATCGTGTTCCTGGCCGCGCTGCTGCACGACATCGCCAAGTCGAGCACGACAGTGCTCGACCCCGTCACCGGTGCGATCGGCCATCCCGGCCACTCGCGCAAGGGGGCGATCGATGCGCGCATCGCGTTATGGGATGCCGGCGTGCCGTTCGCGGTGCGCGAGGCCATCTGCCGGATGATCGCCGTGCACCAGGTGCCGTTCTTCGCGATGAGCGGTGGTGCACGCCGTGGCACGCCGGAGTTCATCGCGCGCGAACTGTCGTGGCAGGTCAGCCTGCCGCTGTTGTGCCTGCTCGCCGAAGCCGACATCCGTGGCCGCATCTGCCACGACACGCAGCGCGTGCTCGACAACATCGAGCTGTGGCGCGAACTGGCGCGGGAGGACGGTTGTTACGGCCAGCCGCGTGCATTCGCCGACGCGCATACCGCACTCAGCTACTTCCGCGGCGCGGACGTGCATCCCGACTATCCGCTGTTCCGCACGCCGGGCTCGTCGGTCGTCGTGATGGCGGGCTTGCCTGCATCGGGCAAGAACACGTGGGTGGCGCGCCATCATCCGGATCTGCCGGTCGTGTCGTTCGACGATGCGCGCGATGCGTTGGGGCTGCGTCACGGCCGCAACGAAGGCGCGGTCGCGCACCATGCGATCGATGCCGCGAAGGTGTTGTTGCGCGACCAGCGGCCGTTCGTGTGGAATGCGACGAACCTGTCGCCGCTGATGCGCAAGAAGACGCTCGACCTGCTGTATGCGTACGGCGCCGACGTGACGCTCGTGTACCTCGAACGGCCCCGCGCGGAGCTGTTGCGCCGCAATGCACGGCGCGACACGTCGTTGACCAACCGTGGGCTCGAGGCGATGCTGCTGCGCTGGGATCTGCCGCTGCCGACCGAAGCGCATGCGGTGTGCTACGAAGTCTGACGCGGCGATCCTAGCTCGCCATCACGATGAATACCGTCAGCGCAATCGGGAACAGCGCGAGACCAAGCAGGCCCAGCGCGCCGTCCGCCGCCATCGTGATCGGCGACAGCGCGAGCTTGGCGCCCTTGCCGACGGCCGACAGCTTCTCCGTCACCGTGACGCCATACGCATGATTGAACGCCTGCGGGACTGCCGACGGCGTGACATCGTTCGGCAGGTAGCGCTTGCCGCTGATCGTGCCTTCCGACTCCAGGCGGCCCGAGTCCTTCTTGAAGCCGTCCGCAAGCGCACGCTCGCGCGTGTCGGAGCCGGTCGGCGCATCTGCGTAGTCCAGCATCATCGTGTAATGACCGGTGATCGTGTCGCCATGCGCCTCGAAATCGTTGAAGGCCGTGCGGAGCTTCGGGCGATACGGCGCGGTGAGCACGGTCGCGAGGCCCGGCGGCAGCTCGAAGATGTAGTGATACCGCTTGCCGAGCACGACGAGTTGCTTGCCGTCGGATGTAATCAGGAAGGTCGACAACGTTTCGTCGTATTTCGAATCCTTCATCCACTCCTTGGTGACGGGACCGAAATCGGCGCAGCCGGCCAGCATGCCGGACGCCGCCATGGCAGGCAGCGCGAGAAATGTTCTTCTTTTCATGAATGTTGTAATGGTGTTGTTCGTTATTCGGCGGAACCGCGTGAATGTCGGCGAAGCGTTCGACGAACGCTGTGCGCTGACGGCCCTGGATGCGGTTTCTCCGCCCGCTATTCTAGGGATGAAACAGGAAATGCGATACGTGTCGCCGCGCGCTGTAGATTTGCAATGTCCTGTATCTGCCCCGACGGCCGATACAGTGCGATACACCGCCCGCGCGCGGCTTCGCTATAAAGCAGGCATGACCTTTTTCGGAGCCCGTCATGTCTGCCACCCGGTTCAAAGGATCCTGCCATTGCGGGGCCGTCAAATTCGAAGTCACGGCGTCCATTACGCCGGCCGTCCGCTGCAACTGCAGCCTGTGCCGCCGGCGCGGCGCGCTGATGAGCCCGATGTTCGCCGCCGCCAACCTGACGATCGTCGAAGGCGAGGGCGCGCTGACGTGTTATCGCTTCAACACGCACACCGCGCGCCACTATTTCTGCAGCCGGTGCGGCGTCTATCCGTTCCACCAGACCCGCAAGGACCCGGCCTGCTGGCGCGTCAACCTCGGTTGCCTCGACGGCGTCGATCCGTACACGCTCGACGCGACGGTCGCCGATGGCGCGAGCCTCTCGGTCGTGGAGGACGCATGAAACGCTGGCTGATGATCCTGCTGTTTGCCGCGGGCGGGCTCGCGACCGAAATCGCGCATCCGGTGCAGTGCACGTTGCTGTCGGTCAGCCGTCAGCAAACCGGCAAGCGCCGCAAGCCGGGTTGAGCGCGGCGCGCGTCAGCCTATCGACACCGATTATCATGCTTCCGATAAGATCGCATGCGATATATAATGCGATTGTCTGCGACCGTTCGCGTCGCTGGAGGAAGTCCATGAAACCGACCGAAACCCCGTCGCCCGCCGCGCCTAAGCTGTCCGAGTTCCTGTGCTTTGCGATCTACTCGGCGAACCTCGCGTTCGGCAAGGCGTACAAGCCGATCCTCGACGAACTCGGCCTCACGTACACGCAATACATCACGATCATCGCGCTGTGGGAGCAGGACAACCAGACCGTCGGCCAGCTCGGCGAGAAGCTGTTCCTCGAATCCAACACGCTGACGCCGATCCTGAAGAAGCTCGAGGCAATGGGCTATCTGGAGCGGCATCGCGATCCGTCCGACGAACGCCAGGTGCTCGTCAGCCTGACGAAAAGCGGCCGCCGCGTGCGCGAGAAGGGGCTCGACATGAACCTGGTCGAAGCCACCGGGCTGAAGCCGGACGAGTTCGCGAAGGTCCAGAAGGCGATCGTCACGCTGCGCGGCAACCTGATCCGATCGACCGAAGCATAAAGACACTCAGGCACGGCAAGCGGCCGACGCGTGAATCGCGCCGGCCGCATTGTCATGCGTGCGCATCGCCCAGCACCAGCAGGTGCATCTCGCGACGGACGACGAAACCGAGCGCGAGATAGCGCTCGATCGCCACCTGGTTCGTCGTGAGGACGTGCAGGAAAGGCGTCTCCGATCGTGCGTCGATCGACGCAATCAGCGACCGGATCAATCTCGCCGCCAGCCCTTGCCGCCGAAACGCGGCATCCACGCACACAGCGCTGATCTCCGTATAGCCGTCGAGTTGCATCCGCTCGCCGGCCATCGCGGCCAGCCGCCCTTCGCTGCGCACGCCGATGTAGTGGCCAAGCTCGAACGTGCTCGGGCCGAATGGTCCCGGCTGCGCGGCGGCGGTCAATGCAAGCATGTCCGGCACGTCGGCTTCGCCGAGCGAAACGTGCTCCGATTCATGGGCCGGGTCGAACGTCCGTTGCCAGACCATTTGGAGCAACGTCGCGCGCCGGATCACCGACAATCCCGCCGGTGGCGCGATCTCGTCCGGCGTGACGAGCGCCGCCGGCCCGTGTGCGGCGATCAGCCCGCGCAGCGCGTCGAACGACGCCGGGCTCGTGTCGGCGATCGCGGCAAACGGCGCCACGGGCACCGGAAACCGCCATGCGCGGTCATTGCCGAGCGCAAAGCGGTGCTGCTTGCCCGTTAGCGCGTTCCAGACAACGCGATCGAGCACGTGCGCATCGCTTGTCGCGTTTCCGGTCATGGCATCCGGCATCGGCGGCTCCTTGGTGAAAGATGGGGTGCCGCACAGAATAATCCCGGATGGGCGGGGATGCAGGCTGGACAATGCAAATAAAAAGCGCACGCGATTACATCGCATGCGCCTTATGTGGCGGACTTCGGCGACCGGATTCGCCGTACTGCGCTCAATGACCGAAATAGATCGAGCGCTCGGCCATGCGAATCGCGCCGCGACTGCCGGACTGCGTGGCGCCGCCGGCATCGCTGCCGTAACCGGCTGCCTGCGTATCGGCCACGACGGCACCATCGTCGCGAATCCGTTTCAGCGCCGCCTGGATATTGTCCGGATAGTTCGGATCGTTCGGGCGATTCGGCTGGTAGCCCGCTTGCTGCAACGCGGCCAGTTCCGCACGCACCTGCGCGCGCGTGACGGTGCTTTCGCTTGCAAAAACCGGCGCGGCGACGGCGGCCGACACGGCAACGAGCAGGGCGGCAATCAGTTGGGTCTTCATCATTCACCTCGATAGGGATTCAGGAATTCAGGGGGCGCACCGCACGCCGGCCATCGGCGCCGTTCGCGCGTTCGTTCAATGACCGAAGTAGATCGAGCGTTCGGCGAGTCGCGTCGCCGGCCGGCTGCCCGACTGCGTAACGGCGGCGGCATCGTTGCCGTAACCGGATGCCGACGTCTCGGCCGCCACCGCGTCGCTGGCGTGAATGCGCGTCAACGCGGCCTGCAGGTCGTCCGGGTAGTGCGGATCGTTCGCGCGGCCCGGCCGATAACCGGCTTGTTCAAGCTGGACGAGTTCGGCGCGTACTTGCGCGCGGGACACGACGGCTTCATTGGCAAACGCCGGAGCGGCAACGGCGGCCGAAACAGCGACGAGCAGGGCAGCGATCAATTGGGTTTTCATTCTTCACCTCGATAGAAAAGGAATCGTGAATTCGGGGGGCGGCGCTCGGCCGCCCGATGCAACGTTCAGGCGATCCGGATGTCGACGTCGATGTTGCCGCGCGTCGCCTTCGAATACGGGCAGGTCTGGTGCGCGGCGTCGACGATGCGTTGCGCGACGTCGCGCTCGAGCCCCGGCACGCTCACGTTCAGCCGGGCTTGCAGGAAGTACGCGTTGCCCGCCGTGCCGAGATCCACTTCGGCGTCGACCGCGAGATCGGCCGGCAGCGTCACCTTCTCGGCGCGCGCCGCAAGCTGCATCGCACCGATGAAGCAGGCCGACCAGCCGGCTGCGAACAGCTGTTCCGGGTTGGTGCCGGTGCCGGCGCTGCCCGGCGACGACAACTGGATGTCGAGGCGGCCGTCGGCACTGCGCGCCGTGCCGTCGCGGCCGCCGGAAGTCGTATGCGTCTTGCCCGTGTACAGCACCTTGTCGATCTTGCTCATCATTTGCTCCGTCAGTTGGCCAGGTTGTCTCAGATGCGATCCGATCGCATGCGATGCAGTTTCCGCTTGGCGATCGCTCTCGTCAAGCGGATTCGATTAAATCGCATGCGATATTTTGTATTTCAATGTATCCGGATCGTGTAGCGCCTTTCCTGACAAGCTTTTCAGACGATCCAGCCCCGACTGCACGGTGCACCGACGTGCGTGCCGGATGCCGGGCAGGGCGCGCGAGAACACCCGCGGAACGGGATGCCGTCCCACACGTCCGGTCTGTCATCACGCTACCTCGATCTCGGCGATCACGACCAGGATCACGGCGGCGTTGGCCGGCAACTGGTGTTGGGAGAACGCCGAACGCGCATGTCCGGCCTTGGCGCCGAGCACGGCGGCGAACAGGTCGGACGCACCATCGATCACGGCCGGCTGTCCGAAAAAGCCGTCGGCAGAGCTCACGTGCCCCTCGACGCGCACGATCTTGCGCAGGCGATCGAACCCGCCCAGATGCTTGCGGATTTGCGCAAGCACGTTCAACGCCGCCAGCCGCGCGGCATGCTTGCCGTCGTCAACGCTCAACTGCTCGCCGACACGGCCGGTATAAGCAAGTTTGCCGTCGGCGAGCGGCAACTGCCCCGACACGAACAGCAGGTTGCCGGCTTCGCCGACGGCCGTATAGCTGCCGAGCGGACTCGGCGGTTCCGGTAATGCGAGGCCGAGTTCGGCCAGGTTCTGTTCGACGCTCATGTCGTGCTCCTTGCGGGAAAAGGGATCGGGCGACCGGCATGCCCGTGAATCACTGTAGTCATGCGGCCGAAGCCGGTAAATGTCGGCCGCGCAATTGAGTCGGGACGTCATGTAACGAATCGCGCCCGCCGCACCGGCTGGTTTCCCGAACGAGATTCATGCACACTCGTTGCTTGACCGCGTCCCCCCATGGCCGAGACGGCAGGAATCGCCCCATGCAACGACAATTCGACGATCTGCTGCTGGGCAGCATCGAGCTGTTCTGTCTGGCTGCCGAGCTCGGCAGCTTCACGCTTGCGGCAAATGCGGCCGGCGTCACGCCGGCCGCGGTCAGCCGGTCGGTCGCACGGCTCGAGGAGCGTCTCGGCGTGCGCCTGTTCGTACGCACGACGCGACAGATCCGACTGACCGATTCTGGCCGGCGTTATTTCGAGCAATGCCGCGATGCGTTGTCGCAACTCGTCGACGCGGAGCGCGAAGCCACGGGCCAGCAGGCCACGCCCGCCGGTCTGCTACGGATCAGCATGCCGACGCCGTACGGGCACTATCGCGTGCTGCCGCTGCTGCCGGCGTTTCGCGAGCGCTACCCGGCGGTACGCATCGAAACTCACCTGAGCAACCGCAACGTCGACTTCGCCGAGGAAGGCTACGATCTGGCGATCCGCGGCCGCGCGCCGGCCGATTCGAGCCTGGTCGCGCGCAAGCTGGAGGACGCCGAACTCGTCGTCGTCGCGACGCCCGGCTATCTGAAGCGCGCGGGCACGCCGACCGCGATCGCCGACTTGCACGCGCACGAATGCATCCAGTTCGAACTGCCGAGCAGCGGACGGACGATTCCCTGGCTGTTCGACGACGGCGCGGATGAAATCGACGTCACGACGGCCGGCAGCTACGGCACGTCGGGCGACGTCCTGGCCGGCGTGACGCTTGCGCGCAGCGGCGCAGGGCTGTTCCAGACCTACCGCTTCATCGTCGAGCACGATCTGCGCACCGGCGCGCTCGTGGAAGTGCTGTCCGGCCTCGGCGGCCGGTCGCGGCCCTTCGTGCTGCTGTACCCGCATGCACGCTTTCTGTCGTCGCGCGTGCGGGTGTTCGTCGACTTTCTCGTCGAACAGCTAGCGCAGGCGCCTGCCAACCCGACAGCCGGCACACGCGGCAAACGCGCCGGCGCATCGCGATAGACGCGCCGGCTCGCGGCTTCAACGCCCGTGCTCAATGCCCGGCGCTCTGACCGCCGTCCACGTGCAGGATTTCGCCGGTGACGAACGGCGCCGAATCGAGATACAGGATCGCACCGACGATATCGCTCATCTCGCCCATCCGGCCGACCGGATGCAGCGACGCGAGCGTCGCGTGCGTGTCGGCCGCATGCATCGGCGATTTGATGATGCCGGGCGACACCGCATTGACGCGAATGCCGGCCTTTGCATATTCGATCGCGAGCGACTTCGTCGCGGCATTCAATCCGCCTTTCGTCAGCGACGCCAGCACCGACGGTACGTTGCTGTTCGCGTGATCGACCAGGCTCGTCGTGATGCTGACCACATGGCCGTTGCCGTGCTTCTGCATTGCGGCGATCGCACGCTGCGTGACGTGGAAGAAGCCGTTCAGGTTGACGCTCGTGATCCGCGCATAGTCGTCCGCGGTGTATTGCGTGAACGGCTTTGCGACGAAGATGCCCGCGTTGTTGACGAGCGTGTCGACACGGCCGAAATGTTCGATTGCCGCATCGACCACACGGTGCGCGACGGCCGGATCTCCGATGTCGCCCGCGACGGTGACGAGATCGGGACCGTGCGACGGGCCGATCGAACGGGACGTCGCGACGACACGATGGCCGCGTGCCCGGAATGCGTTGACCGTTTCCGCCCCGATGCCTTGCGATGCGCCAGTGACGATGATGACTTTGGATGCGCTCATGATGTACCTCGACAGGTGAATGGTGTTCGGCCTCGGTGCCGACCGGATCGATGAATCCGATGGGCAGACTGTAGGCGTGCCGGTCACGATTTCGAACACCCGCCATGGAGCAACAGTCTTGCGTCGCGGGAACAAATGACGGGAAAGGTGAGGGTCTGCGGCGATCGCCGCGCTGGAGTCGGGTACGCCGCCGCGCCGGGTGCTCGCCAAGTCGGCGCGCTACGGGAGAATGTCGGCGCGGGGCGGGATCGTGCCTGATGGACCGATTTTCCGGGAGCTTGAAGCGTCGATTCGTTTGCCACGAAAACACGTGGTTGGATAAGAAAATGCCTCTATCCAGATAACTTTTCTTATCACAATAGTGCTATTGGAAATCCAAACTCGCCGCTTCAAAAACGCGCGTGACACCGACCGCGTGGTCGATACGAAGGGCAGGGAAGTGAACGCGCCGTCACGCCGACGCGCTCATCCGAGCAAACAGCAGCTTCAACACCTCCGCCGTCGCGCGCGCGACGCCGTGTGCGGTCGTATCGACCAGCGCATGCGCGCATTCGCGATACAGCGGGTCGCGCATCCGGTACAGCGCGGCAAACGTCTGTCGCGGCTCGTCCACCTGCAGCAGCGGCCGCCGCCGCGTGTCGTCGCGCGTCCGCCGCCACAGCACATCGGGATCCGCATGCAGATAGATCACGCTGCCGCGTTCGCTCAGGCGTGCGCGGGTGCGCGGATTCAGGACCGCGCCCCCGCCGGTCGCCACGATCACGTTCGTACGCTGCGTCAGTTCGTCGACGATCTGCGTTTCGAGCAGCCGAAAGCCACCTTCGCCAACCACGTCGAACAGCGCGGCGACCGAGCGACCCGTGCGCCGCTCGATTTCGTCGTCGCTGTCGGCGAACGCCCAGCCGAGCGAAGCTGCGAGCGCGCGGCCAAGCGTCGACTTGCCCGCGCCCATCATGCCGACCAGAAACGCGCGCCCGCCGGCCGTCGCGACGGCGCCGCTCATAACCGTCGCGCGAGCGGCCAGCGAGCCCGCGTCGCCAGACAGATCCGTCGCGCGCGCACCGCGTCCGACAGCGTGTCGAGTGCCGCGCCGGTCGACGCGTCATCGGCGTCGAGCAGCGCGCCGAGCACCGGCTCGTCCGGCGCGCCGGCAGCGATGTGCTCGGCCGCATCCGCCGCGATGGTCCGCGGCGTGCGTTCAGGCCCCGCGTCGCGCTCGGGCCGCCGCCATCTGCCGTGCAGATCGCGCCATCGCACGACCAGCCCGTAGAGCAGCGCACCGCCCGGCACGGCCGCGTCGTCGGGTGCCGCTGCCGAGTCGTCGGGCGTCGTACACCGCGTGACCCAGCTCGCGAATTCGAGCAGCGACGCATCGTGGGCAACCGTCGCCGCGTCGAGCGCCACGGCCACGCCGGCGTCCCGCAACCGGCCGAGCAGCGTGCGCACGCCGTCGTGCGCGCCACCGCACGGCTGCAGCAGCACCTCCAGCTCGTCCTCGTGGCGGCACGCGAGCGCACGGTGCCGCTCGAGCGCAGCCGGCTCGAGCAACGCCTGCGCCGCGTGCCGGACGATCACGATCGCGCGATCGTCCCGCCGCTCGACGATCGCGCCGATCCGGCGCCGGGCGCGCGCCACCGCGCAGCTCACGTGTCGCTCCCGAGCGGGTGCGCACGCATCACAGCGACCCCTGGAATTCGAGCACGCGCGTCTTGAATTCGTCGGGCACGGGCAGCGTCGTGTTGTTCACGTAATCGAACATCACGTGCGTCGACACGCCGCGCGCGACGATGGTCTGGTCGTCGCGCTCCATCAGGTGCTCAAGATCGAAGCTCTTGCTGCCGAAGCGCACGATGCTCGAGCGGATGGTCAGGTTGTCGCCGAATTGCGCCGGCGCGAGGTACTCGCACTGCGTCTTCACCATGATGTGCGGCAGTTTCTCGCTGCGCGGCAGGCCGAGCAGGTCGAACATGTAGCAGAGGTACGAATGCTGCAGATAGTCGTAATAGACGGGACTGCTCACATGCCCCATCGAATCCGTATCGCGATACTTGACGTGAATGGGCGTTTCGTAATGTCGCTTCGACATGGTGACTCTCCGCAATGACTGGGTTGATTTATATTTTCGAGCCCGAATGGCCTGTCGGGCATCCGAAAATTAATCGAACGACTATCGGGCCGCCACTATCAGAACGAATAGCGAGGCGCGGAAGAATCCGGCGCCAGCAAGCGTTCGCCCCAACCGAATCAGAGCCGCATTCCGAACGAAAATCGAATGACCGTTCCATTCCGCATCGTCCGAAGACGCCCCGCAGGATTTACGAATTATCTAATCCGACGCTTATTCTCCTAATTCATAAGGTTATGAATTAGAAACTGTTAAATATGTTAGTTGCGCATCGAAAGCACCATTCAATACAGTCGCGTTGTAGTGAAAAATCCCGTTCATTATCAACAGGAGGGCAGTCCCCATGCATGCAAACGCCTGGACGACAAACCGCGACGCCGTGCTGCGCTTGCCGTCCCCCGCGGATCTGGCCGGCGCACTGCCGCCGGCATGGCGCGCGTCGCGCACCGTTCATACGACCCGCCGCGCGATCGTCGACGTGCTCGGCGGCACGGACGACCGGCTCGTGGTCATCGCCGGCCCGTGTTCGATACACGATCCCGTCGCCGCGCGCGACTACGCGGCACGGCTCGCGCTGCAACGCGCGCGCTTTGCGGACGAGCTGGAAATCGTGATGCGCGTGTACTTCGAGAAGCCGCGCACGACGGTCGGCTGGAAAGGGCTGATCAACGATCCGCTGCTGGACGGCAGCGACCGGATCGACGTCGGGCTGCATACGGCCCGCGCGCTGCTGTGCGACATCAACGGCGCGGAGATGCCGGCCGCGACCGAGTTCCTCGATCCGCTGTCGCCGCGCTACCTGGCCGATCTGGTCGCCTGGGGCGCGATCGGCGCGCGCACCGTGGAGTCGCAGGTGCATCGCGAGCTGGCGTCGTCGCTGCCGATCCCGATCGGCTTCAAGAACGGCACGGACGGCAATGTCCAGGTCGCCGTCGACGCGATGCGCGCGGCGGCGCACGCGCACCGTTTCCTGTCGATCGATGCAGAGGGCCGGCTATGCGCGAACGCGTCGCCCGGCAATCCGCATACGCACGTCGTGCTGCGCGGCGGGCGCGAGCCGAATTTCGACGCCGCCGCCGTGCATGCCGCCTGCGAGCGGATGACGGCCGCACACGTCGCACCGCGGGTGATGATCGACGTCAGTCACGGCAACAGCCGCCGCCAGTACCGGAACCAGCTCGCCGTCGGCGCGGAAGTCGCCGCGCAGGTGGCGGCCGGCGATACGCGCATCGTCGGCGTGCTGATCGAATCGAACCTGATCGAAGGGCGGCAGGATCTCGTGCCCGGCGTGCCGCCGCGCTACGGGCAGAGCATCACGGACGCGTGCCTGTCGTTCGCCGATACCGCGCAGCTGTTCGAGACGCTCGCGCACGCCGTGCGTACCCGGCGGCGCGGCCATGCGCTGCCGCTCGGCGCCGAGTTCGCGCACGAGCCGCTGCTCGCCTGCTGCGCGTGAGCGGCCCGGCGCGACGCGCTCAGATGGCGGCTTCGTCATGGATCCGCGTCACGTCGCCGGCCCACGCGTCGCGATAACGGGCCAGCCAGTGCTCGGCCTGGGTTGGCGCGCCGGCGACGATCTCGTCGAGCGGCGCGAGATACATCGATTCATCGCGTCCGGCCGCATCCCTGCGTGCCCGCGCGCGCAGGCCGCGATGCGCGATCGCGAGCGCATCGGCCGCCACCGCGCGCAATGACCGGCCGCCGGCCGGCGTATCGAGCCCGGTGCGCGGCACGTCGCGACGCAGCGCGAGCAGCGTGCCGCGGTCGATCGCGGCAGCCAGCGTCCCGGCTTCCGACAGCGCGACCGGATCGTACAGCAGGCCGGTCCAGAACGCGGACAGCGCGACCATCATGTCCGGCGAGCCGGCATCGGCGCCGCGCATCTCGAGATAGCGCTTCAGCCGGACCTCGGTGAACACCGTCGTCAGATGGTCCGCGAAATCGCCCAGCGTCGGCGTCTCGCCTTCGAGATGCGGAATGCGCCGCCGCAGAAAATCGCGGAACGTGTGCCCGGTCGCATCCGCATAACGATCGCCGCGCCGCACGAAATACATCGGCACGTTGTCGAGCAGCCAGCTCACGTAGCGCTCGAAGCCGAAGCTGCGCGACAGGAACAGCGCCGGTACGCCGCAGCGATCCTCGTCGGTATCGAGCCACGTATGCGCGCGCGTCGACAGCAGGCCCGACGGGCGGCCGTCGCGGAACGGCGAATTCGCGCACAGCGCGGTCGCGACCGGCTGCAACGCGAGCGACACGCACATCTTGCGCGCCATGTCGCTTTCCGATGCGAAATCGAGATTGACCTGCACGGTGCAGGTGCGCTGCATCATGTCGAGCCCGCGCGTGCCGACGCGCGGCATGTAGCGCCGCATGATCGCGTAGCGCTGCTTCGGCATCCACGGCAGCGCGTCGCGCGACAGGTGAGGGTGAAAGCCGAGCGGCACGCAACACAGGCCGAGCGGATCGCATGCCGCACGGGCCGCGGCGAGGTGCGCATGCAGTTCGGCGTGCGTGTCGTGCAGCGTATCGAGCGGCGCACCCGACAGTTCGAGCTGGCCGGCCGGCTCGAGCGAGATCGCGGCGCCGTCGCGCTGGATCACGCCGACGGTCTGCCCGGCATCGACGATCGGCGTCCCGTCGCCGCGCAGCCGCGCCAGCACCTCGGCGATGCCGGACGGTCCTTCATAACGCGCAGCCGCGTGCGTCGCGCGGGAAACGACGAACTTCTCGTGCTCGGTACCGATCCGGAACTGCGCGGCCGGCTTGCAGCCGGCGGCGAGATGATCGGCGAGCTGCTGCTCGGAGACGATCGGCGTGTTGTCCGATCCGACGGCATTCGACATCGACATCCTCCACAGGTCACATTGGGCGACCGACCGGCCGGTCGCACGGCGACTATAGCGACGTCGATGCGCGCGCAGTACTGGCAGGGGTGATAGGGGGCGGCCGATGCCGCGCGGCATTACGGCTGCTTGCGCTTCGCGAAGTAATGCGCGGGCGAATCGCCGAACGCGCGGCGGAACATCGCGATGAAATTGCTCGGCGTCGCATAGCCGAGCGCGTCCGCGATGTTGGCGACGCTGTCGCCGTTCGCCAGACGTTCGAGCGCATGCGTGAGCCGCGCCTGTTGCCGCCACTGCGCGAAGCTCGTGCCGGTTTCCGCGATGAACAGCCGGCTCAGCGTGCGGGCGGACAGCCCGGCCCATTCGGCCCACGCGTCGAGCGTACGGCCGTCGTGCGGCTGCCCGAGGATCGCGTTGGCGATCCGCAGCAACCGCCGGTCGTGCGGCATCGGCAAGTGCAGCGGTTCGTGCGGCGCGCGGCGCATCTCGTCGAGCAGCACGACGCTCATGCGCGCCTGCTCGATGTCGAGCCGGTCCTGGTCGGCCCACGACACGGCGCGCCGCACGAGCGCGCGCATCAGTTCGCTGATCGCGATCACGCACGGCTGGCCGGGCATGCGGCGGCTCGCGGCCGGTGCGATCACGACACTCCAGCCGCTCAACGCACCGCTGATGCTGACCTTGTGCTGCTCGCCCGGCGGAATCCAGCCCGCGCGATGCGGCGGCAGCAGCCACGAACCGTGCGGCGTGCGCACGTGCGCGAAGCCGCTTTCGACGCAGAACACCTGGCCGCGCAGATGGCTGTGCCAGTCGACCTCGCGCGTGCCGAGCTGGTAGGCGTTGCTGCCGTCGTCCTCGCCCCAGACGGCGATCAGCGACGGGCCGTCCGCGCGTTCGCTCGGATCGGCGTCGGCGCGTTGCGCCGCGCGGGCGGGAGAGGCTACTGGGATGGGCATGGCCGGAATTCATTATTTTTTGTCTAAACAACATTATCAGCTTTGCCCGAGAGCGTCCAACAATGCGTGTCGTGTTCAAACCCAAACGAATCCGAGGAATGCGATGCATGCAGCACTTGCTCCGTCGCCACGCGATACCGTCGCGCCGCGCGTCCTGTCGCGAATGGCCGTCGCCGTGGCGCTCGCCATGCTCGGCGCATGCGCGAGCCGCGACGGGCTCACGCCCGCCGGCACGCTGCGCGGCGCCGATACGCTCGCCGCATCGCGCAGCCTGGCGCATGCGCCGGCCGCCGACTGGCCGGCCGCCGACTGGTGGGTGGCGCTGAACGATGCGCAGCTGAATGCGCTGATCGACGAAGCGCTTGCCGGCAATCCCGATCTCGCAACCGCCGATGCGCGTGCGCGCGAAGCGCAGGCGCTCGTGATCGAAGCACAGGCCGCCCGCTTGCCGCACCTCGTCGGCCGCGCAAGCGCGAAAGGGGAACGCACGTCCGGCACGCAGTTCTCGACGGCCGAGGGCGGCGGTTTCTTCAGCCACACGCGCGAGATCAATCTCGGCCTGAGCTGGGATCTCGATCTATGGGGCGGCCGCCGCGCGGCGTGGGAGGCCGCGCTCGGCGAAGCACGGGCCGCGCGGATCGATGCACGGGCCGCGCGCGTGCTGCTGTCCGTCAACGTCGCGCGCGCCTACGTGAATCTCGCCTATGCGTTCGATCAGCAGGACGTCGCGCGGGCCGAATACGATCGCGCCGACGAAGCGCTGTCGCTGACGCGGCAGCGTGTCACGAAAGGCATCGACAACGTCGCACAGCAGCGCCAGGCGGAAAGCGAAGTCGCGGCCGCGATGCGCGAGCAGGCGCGCGCGGCGCAGGCGATCGACAGCGCGCGCATCGCGCTCGCGATCCTGCTCGGCGCAGGCCCCGATCGCGGCCTCGCGCTCGTGCGGCCCGCGCCACTGCCCACCGCCGCGCTCGCGGTGCCGGCCGACCTGCCGGCCGCGCTGCTCGGCCGGCGCGCCGATCTCGTCGCCGCACGCTGGCGGGTGGAAGCCGCGAGCCGCAACGTCGCGGCCGCCCGCGCGGACTTCCTGCCCGACGTGAGCCTCACCGCGCTGATCGGTCTCGCGACGCGCGGCGGCGCATCGCTGTTCCAGGCCGCCTCGCGCACCTACAACGTGAGCCCGGCCGTGAGCCTGCCGATCTTCGACGGCGGCGAACGGCGCGGCGTGCTGCGCAAGCGCGACGCGCAATACGACGTCGCGGTCGCCAGCTACAACAAGACGCTGATCGGCGCGATCGGCGAGGTGGCCGACGATCTGCACCGGCTGCATTCGCTCGCCGTGCAGGCCGATGCGCAGCAGCGCGCGTTCGACGCCGCCACCGATGCATGGCGGCTCGCGGACGCGCGCTACCGGGCCGGCGTCGGCAGCTACCTCGACGCGCTCGTCGTGCGCCAGCAGCTGTTGATCGCGAGTCGCGAAGTCGCCGCATTGCGCGCCCAGCGCGCGGACCAGTCGCTGCAGCTCGTTGCCGCCCTCGGCGGCGGCTTCCACGCCGAGCCGGACGACGTCGCGCTCGCCGCCACTCCTTCCCACCGTCCTTGACATCGAACCATGAGCAGCGACAACACCCTGCAGACTCCCGCGCGGCCCGCAACGGCCGATCCCGCCAGTGCCCGCCAGCACCCGTCGGCCGACCACACCGGTGCGCCGCGCGCGCCAGGCGGATCGGACGCCCGCACGCAACCGGCGCCGGGCGGCGCCGCACCGGCCACGCCGCCGCCCGCAAGACGCAAGCACCTCGTGCGTGCGCTCGTCGCCGTGTTCGCGCTCGGCATCGTCGGCTGGAGCATCTGGTACGGAATCGTCGGCCGCTGGTACGAATCCACCGACAACGCGTACGCGCAAGGCAACGTCGTCGAGCTGACGCCGCAGGTGACGGGCACCGTCGTGTCGATCGATGCGGACGACGGCGACCTCGTCCGCGCCGGCACGCCGCTCGTCCGTCTCGACGCGAGCGACGCGCAGATCGCGCTCGCGGCCGCGCAGGCCGACCTCGCGGCCACGGTGCGCAAGGTGCGCGGCCTGTACAGCAACGAGCGCGGGCTCGCGAACAGCATCGACGGCGCACGCGCCGACCTCGACGCGCGGCGCACCGCACTCGACAAGGCGAAGGCCGACTACCGGCGCCGCGAGGATCTCGGACGCTCCGGCGCGATCTCGCGCGAGGAGCTCGCGCATGCGCTCGACACGCTGACGTCCGCGCAAAGCGCGTACGCCGCCGCGCAAAGCGCGCTCGCGACGTTGAGCGAACAACACCAGACGAGCAAGGCGCTCGTCGACGACACCGCGGTCGCATCGCATCCCGATGTCCAGGCCGCGGCGTCGCGGCTGCGCGCCGCCTATCTGGCCCGTGCACGCACCGACATCGTCGCGCCCGTCACCGGCTATGTCGCCAAGCGCACGGTGCAGGTCGGGCAGCGCGTGTCGCCCGGCGTGCCGCTGCTCGCGGTCGTGCCGCTGCGCGAGCTGTGGGTCGACGCGAACTTCACCGAAAAGCAGCTCGAGCACATGCGGATCGGGCAACCGGTCGAGCTGACGGCCGACCTGTACGGCGACGCCGTGCGTTATACGGGCCGCGTGCAGAGCCTCGGCGTCGGCACCGGCAGCGCGTTCTCGCTGCTGCCCGCGCAGAACGCGACCGGCAACTGGATCAAGATCGTGCAGCGATTGCCGGTGCGCATCGAACTGACGGATCCGTCGCAACTCGACGCGCATCCGCTGCGCATCGGCCTGTCGATGCACGCGCGCGTCGACCAGCACGACCGCAGCGGTGCGATGTTGTCGCGCCGCGAACAGGACGCGCCGGTGTTCCGAACCGACGTGTATCGCGACGAGCTCGCGCGCGCCGACAGCCTGATCGCCGACGTCGTGCATGCGAACCTGCCGGCGGCGGTGCGTGCGGAGCGTGTGCGATGAGCGGCCCGATGCCGGCCGCGGACGCCGGCTTTCGACCGTCGAGCGTCGCGCTGACGACGTTCGGCCTCGCGCTGGCGGTGTTCATGCAGGTGCTCGACGGCACCGTCGCGAACGTCTCGCTGCCGACGATCGCCGGCAACTTCGGCGTCAGCACGACGCAGAGCGCATGGGTCGTCACGACGTTCTCGGTCAGCAATGCGATCGCGTTGCCGCTGACCGGGTTTCTGGTCAAGCGCGTCGGGCAGGTCCGGCTGTTCGTGTGGGCGACGCTGGCGTTCACGTTCGCGTCGCTCCTGTGCGGCCTCGCGCAAAACCTGCCTCAGCTCGTCGCGTTCCGCGCGCTGCAGGGTCTCGTGGCCGGGCCGATGATCCCGACCACCCAGGCGCTGATGCTGTCGATCTACCCGCCGCAGCGGCGCGGCTTCGCGCTGTCGATGATCGCGATGGTCACCGTCGTCGCGCCGATCGCGGGCCCCGTGTTCGGCGGCTGGGTGACGGAACATTACTCATGGCGCTGGGCGTTCCTGATCAATCTGCCGATCGGCGTGTTCGCCGCGATGTGCGTGTTCGCGCAGATGCGCGCGCGCGTCGAGACGACGGTCGCCGCGCGCGTCGACTATGTCGGTCTCGCCGCGCTCGTCGTCGGCGTCGGCGCGCTGCAGATCGTGCTCGACAAGGGTAACGAAGCCGACTGGTTCAACTCGACGTTCATCGTCGTGATGTCGGTGGTCGCCGCGTTCGGGATCGCGCTGTTCCTGATCTGGGAGCTCAACGAGCCGAACCCGATCGTGAACCTGCGGCTGTTCGCGCATCGCAATTTCGCGGCCGGCACGCTGACGCTCGTGCTCGCGTACTCGGCGTTCTTCGCGGTCAACGTGATCGTGCCGCAGTGGCTGCAGCGCACGCTCGGCTATACGGCGTTCTGGGCCGGGCTGGCCGTCGCGCCGATGGGCGTGATCCCCGTACTGATGACGCCGTTCATGGGCAAGTACGCGCCGCGCTTCAACATGCGCGTGCTCGTGTGCTGCGCGTTCGCGATCCTCGGCACGTCGTCGTTCCTGCGCGCCGGCTTCGTACCCGACGTCGACTTCACGCACATCGCGCTGATCCAGCTGCTGCAGGGCCTCGGCCTCGCGCTGTTCATCATGCCGATCAACAGCATCCTGCTGTCCGACCTGAAGCCGGACGAGATCGCCGCGGGCTCCGGCCTGTCGACGTTCCTGCGCACGCTCGGCGCGAGCTTCGCCGTGTCGATCACGTCGTTCCTGTGGGACCGGCGCGCGATCCTGCATCACGCGCAGCTCAGCGAACACGTGAGCCGGTTCGATCCGGCCGTTCGCGCCGAACTCGCGCGGCTCGGCGGCGGCGATCCGCAACGCGCGGCCGCGCTGCTCGGCAACCTGATCGACGCGCAGGCATACCAGATTTCGTTCAACGACGTGTCGTTCGCGCTCGGCTGCGTGTATCTCGCCGTGATCGCGGTGGTGTGGCTCGCCCGCCCGCCGTTCGGCCCCAGCGCCGCCGCGAAACGATGAAGCGGGCGCCGCGCGGCCCGTTCCGACCCATGCTGTTCAATTCGATGGAGATTGACCCGATGCCTACCCACCACGCTGGAAACACACCGTCCGCACTGGCGGCGCTCGCCGTGTTCGACGTCACGGAATTTCCGCTCGTCGTCGTGCGCAACGATGCGATCGCCTCCGGCGGCTACGCGCAGCGCTGGCTCGACGACATGCACGCGCTGATGCGGCACGGCGAGCCGTTTGTCATGATCTTTCCGCCGGCCCGCCCCGACGAGCCGCACGACGACCGCAAGGAACGCGGCATGTGGCTCAAGCAGAACCGTGCCGCGCTCGCCGCGGTCTGCCGCGCGCTCGTGTCGGTCGAACCGGACCCGAACGAGCGTGAAGCGGCCATCGCGAACGCGTCCGGCATCGAGAAGGCGTTCGGGATTCCGTTCGACGTGACGGCTTCGCTCGACGACGCGAAGCAGGCGGGCCGACGACGTCTGACCGAGGCGGTCTAGCGCGGCCCGTTCGCGCGCAACGCCTCGAACCGGTTGCGCAAGTCCGCCTGATGCAGATTCCAACTAATAAACGGGGTGGCTTGTATGAAAGGACTGGATTGTCTGAAATGGTTGGTACCCGGCGACACGGACGCGTCATGGCAGCGGATGACCGACGCGGCCGCCGACATGGGATTCGACAAGGTCGTGCTGATCGTGCTGCCGTTTGCCGGCGCATCGTTCGATCTCGCGCGCAAGTGGAGCAGCGGCGTGCCGGGCTGGACGGCGCTGTACCGGCAGCGGCAGTTCGACCGCGTCGACCCGATGCTGCAGCATTGCTTCCGTTCGGCGCTGCCGCTCGTCTGGGACGGCGCGCTGTTCGGGCTGCCCGGGCAACGGTCATGCTACGAAGCGGCGGCCGCGTACGGCATGCGCAGCGGCGTCGTGTTGCCCGTGCGCGGCCCGAAGGGGGAGGTCGGCATGCTGTCGTGTGCGAGCGCGGACGATCTCGCCACCACGTGCGAGCGCTGCGACCGGCATCTGGCGGCGCTCACGCTGCTGCGCGACATCGCCTGCGAAGCAATCGCCGGCACGCGCTGCCACGCACCGCCCGACAGCGTGCCGCGGCTGAGCCGGCGCGAGGTCGAATGCCTGCGCTGGCATGCGGCCGGCAAGACCTCGTGGGAAATCGGCCACATCCTGAACGTGACCGAGTCGTGCATCAACTTTCACTTCATGAACATCCGCCGCAAGTTCAACGTGTCACGTCGGCACGAAGCCGTGCTGCGCGCGGTCGAGTGGGGGCTGATCAGCATCTCCGACGTGACGGTGCCGAGCTGATGCCGGCGTCTCGTCGAGCCAGCGGTCGAGAAACGCGCTGAGCCACGCGGCCGTCGCGCGGTCGTGCCGGCAGCCTTCGCTGGCCTGCGTCGCGAGATCCTGCGCGCCGGGCACCGTCAGCTTGTGCGCGGCCGCCGTGCTCCAGCGCCGCATCATCGGATAGCTCACTTCCGGATGGAACTGGACACCGTACGCGCGCGGCCCGTAACGGACGGCCTGGTTCTCGAAATGCTCGCCGGTCGCGAGAATCTCGAGCCCGGCCACGCGCTCGAAGCCCTCGCGATGCCATTGGTACACGTGCGACGGCCATGAACCGAGCCGCCGGCCGGCCGGCGTCGCGGCGATCGGCCAGTAGCCGATTTCCGCGCGCCCGTCGCGATGCGCGTTCACGCGACCGCCCAGATGGCGAATCATCATCTGCGCGCCGAGGCAGACGCCGAGAAACGGCGCCGCCTCGCGCAGCGGCACACCGATCCAGTCGATCTCGTCGCGGATCCAGCGATCGCCGTCGTTGGCGCTCATCGGGCCGCCGAACACCACGGCGCCCGCATGGTCGGCGAGCGTCGTCGGCAGCGGATCGCCGAGCGGCGGGCGACGGATGTCGAGCGGATGGCCGCGGGCGGCGAGCAGCCGGCCGATCCGGCCGGGGCTCGACTGTTCGCGATGCAGCACGATCAGGATCGGACGAAGGGCTAAGTGCGTCATGTCGTGTGGTCGGTAGAAGGTCAGCCCGGCTGGCCGCGCAGCGCGTCGAACGACACCATCACCTGTTCGCGGTAGGCGGGGCGTCGGCACAGGCGGGCGTACCAGGCCTCGACGTGCGGCAACGGCGGCCGCTCGACGTCGAGCGAGAAATAGCGGAACAGCGTCGCGCCGGCCGGAATGTCGGCCAGGCCCGGCGTCGCGCCGCCGAGAAACGGCTGGGTCGACAGCAGCCGGTCGAGCAGCCGGTAATGCATCGCGCTACGCGCGGCCTTGTCGAGCACGATCGCATCGTCGCGCCGCTCAGGCGGCGTTCGCACGAGCGCCCAGAACAAGCCCGTCATCACGTCGGGTTCGAGCGCGGTCTGCGACCAGTCCATCCAGCGCTCCGCGCGCGAACGGGCGAACGTGTCGCGGCACCAGAACGGATTGTTCGGCACGCGCGCGGCCAGATAGCGCAGGATCGTGTGCGACTCCCACACGACGTCGCCGTCCCAGTCGATCACCGGAATCCGGCAGGTCGGGTTCAGCGCCGCGAACGCGGGCGTCTGCAGCGAGCCGTGCTCGCCCCCGACCGGAATATGCCGGTAGGGCAGGCCGAGCTCGCCGATGAGCCACAACACCTTCTGCACGTTGAACGACGTGCGGCGGCCCCAGACGGTCAGCATCGCGCGGCATCCTCGCAGGCGGCGATCGACGCGCATGCCGCGTAGCGGTCGAGGCCCGCCGCAAGATCGGCGATCAGGTCGCCGGCATCCTCGAGCCCGATGTGCAGGCGCACGCCGCGGCTGCCGGCCGGCCAGCGCGCGGCGAGGCCGTGCGCGTCCAGCTCGAACGGCAGCGCGAGGCTCTCGTAGCCGCCCCACGAATAGCCGAGCCCGAACAGCGCCAGGTGATCGAGAAACGCGTCGATCGCGTGCGCCGGAGCCGGCTGCAGCACGACCGAGAACAGCCCCGACGCGCCACGGAAATCGCGACGCCACAGCGCGTGCCCGTCGTCGCCCGGCAACGCCGGATACAGCACGCGCTGCACCTCGGGACGACGCTCGAGCCAGCTCGCGACCGCGAGCGCGTTGCGCTGATGCTGCCGCAACCGCACGCCGAGCGTGCGCAACCCGCGCAGCGCGAGATACACGTCGTCGGGGCCCGCGCACAAGCCGAGATCGCCATGCAGCTGCTTCAGCGCGGGCCATGCGCGCGCGCTGGCCGACACCGTGCCGAGCATCGCATCCGAGTGCCCGACCAGATACTTGGTGCCGGCCTGGATCGACACGTCGATCCCGAATGCATGCGGCTGAAAGAACAGCGGCGTGGCCCAGCTGTTGTCCGCGATGACCTGCGCGCCGTGCGCATGCGCGAGCCGCACGAGGGCAGGGACGTCGTGCATGTCGAACGTGTAGGAGCCGGGCACTTCGACGTACAGTGCGCGCGTGTTCGGACGAAACGCGGCCGCGACAGGCGTGCTGCCGTCGTACCACGTCGTCTCGACGCCGAGCCGCGCAAGCACGCCTTCACATGCGTGACGCACCGGACCGTAGACCGATGCGGTCATCAGCAGATGGTCGCCGGGCTTCAGGCACGACAGCAGCGCGAGCGTGCACGCGGACAGGCCCGACGGGCACAGCACGGCGCCTGCGCCGCCTTCGAGGCTCGTCACCGCGCGCTCGAGCGCGTCCGTCGTCGGCGTGCCGCGACGGCCGTAGATATACGGCTGCGTGCGATTCAGCAGATCCGACACCGTCGGGCTGAGCACGGTCGACGCATGGTAGACGGGCGGATTGACGAAGCCGTGCCACGCGGCGCTGTCGCGGCCCGCGTGCGCGAGCCGCGTGTCGTCGTGCAGGCGCGCATGCGCGCCGTCGCACGGCAGCGACGGCGGTTCGTCAGGCGTCACGGCCATAGCGCACACCGTTCCCAGCGCGCGCCGGCGCGACGATAAGCCTGCCGCGCGAAACGGCGCGAGCTGTCGGCCCGCCAGAACTCGACTTCGTCGGGTGCCAGCGTATACAGGTGCCAGTCGTCCGACACGAGCGCCGGATCGGCGGCCAGACGCTCGAGCTGCGCGTCGATCGCACGCGTCAGGTCGGCCGGATCGTCGAGCCGTTCGCTTTGCCGTCCGGCCAGGATGCTCGCGCGCGACCGCTCGGGGCGGCCCGCGAAATCGGCATGGCCTTCGGCGTCCGGCAAGCGCTCGACCGGGCCGCTCAACCGGATCTGGCTCGCGATCTCGGGCCAGTAGAACGTCAGCGCCGCGAACGGCCGGTTCGCGATCTGGCGCCCCTTGGGACTGCGCGCGTTCGCCGCGAAATGCCAGCCGCGCGCGTCAACGTTCAGCAGCACGACGGCACGTGCATCGGGCCGTCCGTCCGGGCGGACCGTCGACAGCGTCGTCACCTGCGGTTCGAGCGCGCCGGCGGTCACGGCCTCGTCGAGCCAGCGTTCGAACTGCGCGTGCGGCGTGTCGGCCCAGTGGTCGGCCGGCACGTGCGGCGCGGCATGCGCGAGGGTTTTCAGCGCCTTCAGGCGCGTGGCGATCGTATCCATGGCGATACTCATGCGATGCCGAATTGCGTCGCACGGGCGATCAGCCGATGCGCGGCGAGATAGTCCGGGACTTCCGCGAGGAAGCCGTCGACGACGGCGGCGGCCACGCGGCGGCCGCCGGAGGTACGCCGCGCGTGATCGAACGCGTCGATCACGCGGCGGGCGACGGCGACTTCATCGGCCGTCGGCGTCAGCACGCGATTGACGACCGGTACGAACTGCGCGTTCACGATCGCTTTCGCCTGGTAGCCGAGGCCGCGCGACACGCGCATATCGAGTTCCGCGCCTTCGTTGTCGGCATAGCTGTACGGGCAGTCGATCGCGGTCACGCCGCCCGCCGCGCATTCGACGCGAAAGCGCGAGCGCACGTAGTCGAGCTCGCGGCCCGCACGGGTGCGCTCGGCGCCCATGTCGGCCACCATGTCCTCGGTCGCGACGAGCACGGCCGACACGCGCGGGCTCGAGCGCGCGATCGCCATCGTGTTCACGAGGCCGAGTGTCGTCTCGACGTTCGGCACCAGTTCGGTCGAGCCCGGCGCGATGTCGTATTCGCGCTCGAAGCGCGTGACGGCTTCGTCGAGCGCGACGACCTGCTCGGGCGTCGCGACATACGACATCATCACGATGTCCGGGCGGCCGCGCATCGCGGCGCGCAAGTCGTCGATGCCGCCCGCGTCGAGCGGATTCACGCGCACGGACGCCAGCACGCCGGCATCGCGCCAGCCCGCGAGCACCCGCTCGCTCAGTTCGCGCGCGGCAGGGCGCCGGTCGGGCGGCGTAAAGGTTTCGAGTTCCTGGATCAGCACATCCGCGCCGCTCGCGGTGCCGTCAACGAGCGCATCGTGATCGGCGCCGGCGAGAAACAGCCAGGAGCGGCGCAGGCGGGAAGGGCGTCGGTTCGTCGGTGTCATGCGTGGTTTCCTGTAGGGCGCGCGGTGCGCGTGGCGATGGCACGGGCGATCAGCCGGCGCGCATCATCTGGTTGAAGATGTTCTTGCGATGCATTTCCTCGGTGCCGCCGACGCTCATGAAGCCCAGCGCGTCCGCCGCGAACGCGGCCACCGGCCCGGCCTGATAGCCGAGGCTGCCGTACAGCCGCACGAGGCCGAGCGCGCTATCGACGAGATCCTGAGCGCCGACCAGCTTCGCGATCGAGCACGTCATCAACGCCTGCGGATGATCCGTCAGCAACTGCGCGAGCGCGCCGCGCGCGAGCCACGTGCCGCGCTCGATGCCGATCTGCAGGTCGACGAGGCGGCGCTGCACGTACTGGTGTGCATCGATCGTGCTGTCGAAGCTGCGTCGCTCGCGGCAATAGCCGATCGCATCGCGCAGATAGGGCGCCGTCACCTGGGCCGCGACGAGGCCGTAATAGAGACGGCCGAGCGAGATGATGTCGATCAGGTTGCCGAGCCCGGCGCCCGGTTCGCCGAGCAACTGGCCGCGCGCGATCGGACAGTCGTCGAAATGCAGCGCGCCGGTGGGCAGGTCGTCGAGGCCGAGCTTGCGGTCGGGCGGGGCCACCGTCATGCCCGGCTGGTCGCGATCGACGATCACGAGCGCGGTGTTGCGCCGGCCCGGCGTTTCGATGCGCGTGACGACGAGGATGAAACGCGCGAGCGGCGCATGCGCGATATTGAATTTGCTACCGGTCAGCCGGTAGCCGTCGCCGTGCTCGGCGAGCGTCGTCGCGATGCTGCGCACGTCGGTGCCGGTGCCCGGCTCGGCAATCGCGGTCGCGCTCAGTTCGCCACGCAGGATCGCGCCGAAATAGCGGTCCTGCTGCGCCGCCGTGCCATGGCGCTCGAGTGCGCGCACCATGCCGGCCTGCGCGATCACCGACAGCAGTAGCGCCGGGCGGCGGATCGACGACGCAAGCCCTTCGAGCGCCGCGGAAAAATGCCACCAGCCGTGACCGTCGCCGCCATAGGTCTCCGGCACGATCATGTCCCACAGTCCTTCGTGCCCGAGCCGCGTCCAGCCCGCTTCGTCGAATCCCGCGGGCGCACGGCCGTCGTGCGCCACGGCGGCGGCGATTCCGGCGCCGATATCGCGAAACCGCGCAAGCGTCGCGTGCTGTTCCTGTGTCCAGTCGAATGGCATCTGTCGTGTCTCCGGTCGAAGCGGCGCGGCCTTCGACGGCGCGCCAGCGATGACGACAAGGTTAAGGGGGCAGGGACAGCGCAGGTACTGGCAGTAGTGGTAGTTGCAGGGTGAACGAGCGGTTTGGCGGGATCGGGAGGGCGTGACACGAGGCTGATCTATGTAGACAAAAAGAGGGAGACGTCGCGTTGCAGAGGGGACCAACGCATGCGGCCCACGTCAGCCGCCTGACCGAACGCCGCCTATAATCGCTATCAGCCTTTCCAGGAAATCGCGGTTACCAAGGTGGGGGGTGTCCAAATGGGCGAGTGCCGTCGCATCTGTTCACGCTTCGTCGTCGCAAGCTCGATCGCTGGTCTGACAATACTGGCGGGCCCGGGACACGCGTACGCCGAGGAAAGTCCTTCGAGTTCGCCGAGCGGACCCCAACCATCGGGAAGAACGCTCAACGTCTATGCGGTGTATGGCGACGGACGCGCGACCGAGGGTGGCGACATGCATTGGCGTGCGTACGAAGTCGGCTTCGGTGACGTCTTGAACGATTACCTGTCGGTCTACCTCGCGTACCTGAACGAGGGGCATCCGCTGGATCACCACCGTGACGGTTTTGCCGCCTTGGGTTCGTTTCGGTGGCCGGTCGGCAGTCGTCTGGCGCTCGAATTTTCGGCAGGCCCGTATTTCAGCATGGACACGACACATGTCGACGACCAGCCACGCAATGACAAGCGGTGGGGCGTGCGTGCGTCGGCAGCGGTGCGGTATTACGTCGTTCCCAACCGCTTCTTCGTCAAGCTGCAGTACAACCACGTCCAGATGATAGGCGGATTCAATTCCGACGCGGTGCTCTTCGGTATCGGCTCGGATTTCGGCGGCGATCCTGGCCCGGCGTTTTCGGACGGCAAGACGCAGGTCGGCGTTTGGGCCGGGACGTCGCAGACGAACCGTCCTCAAGTGCCGATCGAAAAGGGATACATGGTCGAAGTCAAGCGACCGCTCGGCAATGCGTGGGCCTATTCGGCGAGCTTCATCTATGAAGGCAACAATGGCGTTGCCGGCCGACGAGGCGTGGCCGCGCAACTCTGGTACGTCGCGCCGATCAAGAGCAAATGGACGCTTTCGGCAGGCGTCGGGCCGTATGTGTCGCGGGATCGGAACGATGTTTCGGGCACGACACGACTCAATGCGTTGCTCAGCGCGCAAGTGGCCTATCAGATCACGAACGATTGGGCGGCGAGCTTGCGCTTCAATCGTGTCGCAACCGGCAACGACAAGGACCAGGACATGTTCATGGTCGGCGTGGCGCGCAATTTCTAGTGAATGACCTTGAATCGGTGCAGCTCGCGCATCGTCATGGTGATCGTCCCAGTCGCGCTCATCGCCAGCGCTCCCAAGGGTGCAGGCGATCAACCTACAGGCCAAAACGCGACATTTCTAAATGGCTAGAACACGACATTTCTAAAAAGCTACTACAACCAGGTGTCATACCCGGATTCAGATGTCGTAGCGCCAGCTAAATACAGATGTCGCATGTTTCATCGGCTTTCCATCCTTCAGCGTTGAAGTGCCAGGCCTGAAGCAGCAGGGCGCTTACGTTCGCCCGCGGGCCTTCGCAGACCGCCGATTCGATTCAGATTGATGTGTTTGTGAAGCGACCTGCAAGATGGCTGCTTCGATATCAGCTTCCGTGAACGCACGCTGTTTCTTGGCACCGGGTAACGATGCCTTGGCTCGTACCGGTAGCCCTTGATTGGCGCGCGAGGGGGAACCCGAGATCCGCCGGTTATCACGCTGCGCCTGAACCGCTTCAGCCACCTGCAGTGCGTGACTCAGACGCTTGTGCTCGATGATCGCGCCTTGATCGACCTCTGCCAGCTTGTCGTAAAGGCGACATCGCAATACCTCGCCATCGGTCCGTATTTCGACCCGGCCATCCGGGTACTCCCAGACGTCGATGTAGCGATGAATCAGCTTCCGATTCTCGAGCGTATCGTCCAACAGATACAGCACCCGGTCGTACAGCACCGTCAGCGACTTCGAAACTCGGCGCGTTTCGCGCCAGGTCAGCAATTGGTCCAGATTCTCGTCATCTCGCAGCGGCCGGTGCGCATTGAAGTCGCTGCGCGGTGGCTTGGCGAAGCGCGCGTTATACATGACGATGAAGGAGGGCACATAAGCATTGGCGTCGGCCACCGTGCTGATGCCGCGCAATCGCATCTCCTTGACCAGCCGGTCCTGCAGCGTCAGGTGTGCTCGCTCGACACGTCCCTTGGCCGAGCTGCTGTTCGCGCAGAACGTGTCGATGTTCAATTCATACATGGCCCGGCCAAACTGCGTCACGCTGCTGCCGGTCTTGCCCGCGGTTGCGCTGCGGAACACGCTGTACTTGTCGCTATAGAACGCCACCGGCTTGCCGTAACGCTCCAGATACGCCCGCGTGGCCTCGAAGTAGCTGAAGGTCGATTCGGTCGCCGTAAAGTGCAGATGCATCAACCGGCTCGTCGCGTCGTCGACGTACACCAGCAGCGTGCAGGCCGGCGCCCGTTCCTCGAACCATCGATGATCGCTACCGTCGATCTGGATCAGTTCGCCCAGGCAGGCCCGGCGCGCTCGCGGCTGGTAGACCTTGGGCGGCCGTTGCCGGCGCGGAATCCAGAGCCCAGCGTCTGTCATCAGCCTTCTGACCGTTTCCTTCGACAACTGCCGCCCATGGCACTCCCAGAGCTTCTCGCAGGCCAGCGTCGGCCCAAAATCGGCGTAGCGCTCACGAATCAGGCTCAAGGCGCGATGAGCGAGATCCTCAGGCAGCTGATGGTTGCTCGCGTGGCCACGGCGCTGCGAAACCAGCCCGGCCGGGCCAGCGGCCCGATACCGGGCGACCAGCCGTTCAATCTGCCGTCGACTGATCCCAAGTCGCTCCGCGGCTCGCCAAGGCATCAGACGCTGCTCGATCACGGCTTCCACGACCTTCAGACGATCCAGCTCCCGCATGCTCATGGTGATCAGTCCAGGTTGGCCCACGATGCGCTCCGGCAGTTCGAACCGCCGCCAGCATGCGCCGAAACCCTCGAACTACGACATTTCAACTTTGCCCAGATGCGACATTACTACTTTGCTCTTACATCGCCCGAATTGATAATGTTGATTATGTCAAATACGATAAAGTCGACTGCACGACATGCTGCCGGCCAAGCGTCCTCGCGTTCAAACCTTGCACCTCTGCACTTGACCTTGACTGAGGCCGGCTGCCAGTCCAGCTCATTCTTCGTCGTCCCGGCGCGCGCCGCGCGCCGGGACCAATTACCACCTGGCGGCTTCCTCCCTGTCAGAACCGGTACGTCGCCCCGATCTGGAAGAAGCGGCCGAGGTCCGTGTAGAGCGACTGGTCATAGCCAGTGATGTCGGGCACGGCTTGCCACTCAACGTCGAACGGCGGCTTCTTGTCGAAGAGGTTCGTGATGCCGCCGTAAATCGTCCAATGCTTGAAGCCGCGATAGTTGAACATGAGGTTGAACTGGCTGTACGACGCCACCGATCCCGTACCGCCGTCGCCGAATTCCGCGGCCACGGCGTTCGTATATGGCCCCGTGTATTGCCAGGTCAGCGTGGTGGTCAGCTGCCGGTAGTCCCAGCTCACGCTCGTATTGCCCTTCCAGCGTGGGTTGCTCGCGCCGAACGGCTGCAGCAGCGCAAGGTTGTTGCCGGCGAAGTCCTGCGGTGCAGTTCCGGGGCTGTGCAGCTTGAAGTGCCACACATAAGTCCAGTCGCCTGCGAGCGTGAACGTGCCGTACTTGGTCCGCAGCGCCTTGCGGAAGTTGAGATCGAAACCATCGGTGTCGAGCGCGCCGAGGTTCACGAAATGCTGAACGAGGTAACGCACCGACCCGTCGGCGTTGCGCACGACGCGGGAAGGATCGTTGGCGACGAGCACCGCGTTCGGATCGTCGGTGCCGATGACTCCGTCGATGCGGACCTTGTAGAACGCCGCGCCGATATCGGTCATCGCATCAGGCGAAAGCTGGAAGCCGATGTTGTAGTTCTTCGTGTGCTCGGGCTGAAGATTCGGATTGCCTGCGACTTGCTCCGTCGTGAAGTGCTTCGTCGGCACACCGCTCGGATCGTTCGGATCGACGAGGTTCTGGTGAGAGAGATAGACGGCCTGCGAGTTTTCGACGAGGGTCGGCGCGCGGAAGCCGCGACTGTACGATGCATACGTCGTCAGCATTTGCACCGGCTGGAAACGCAGCGCAAAGCTCGGCGAAAACGCCCCGCCGAAGTCGCTGTAGTGATCGTAACGGCCCGCCTGCGTGAACGTCAGGTTGCGCAGGATCGGAATGTCGACCTGGTAGAACGCGGCGGCGACGTTGCGCGAGCCCTCCACCGTCTGCACGTTCGCGGGCGCGGATACGCCCTGCGACGCGAGCGTCTGCGGGTTGATCGTCGACGATTCGTGGCGGAACTCGGTGCCCAGGCCCAGGCCGACCGGGCCCCCGGGCAGCGTGAAGAGATTCGACGTCGAGGCCTTGGCTGTCACGCTGTCGACCTTCGAGATGGCCTGCTGATCGTCGTCCGTGAAAACGCCGTTCAGGCCGTTTGGCGTGGCGGCCGGGTTCGAGAAGTTGTAGGTGCCGTTCGCGAGCATGTTCTCGAGGCCCGCGACGTTGATCCGGTTGCGATACGTCGTATCGACGGTGCTCTGCGAGTGGCCGTAATCGGCCGACCAGTCCCACGCGCCGAATCTGCCCGCGTCGACCGAACCCTTGACGCCCGTGTTCGCCATCCAGAACGTCGATACCGTGTCCGCCTGCACGACGTTGCCCGGGAAGGTCAGGTTGATCGCCGTCGGCACGCCGAACGGGTTATAGGGGTTGCTCACCGGTACGGTGCGCGGCAGCGGCGAAACGGACCCGGTCGCCGGGTTGTAGACGTTCGTCGTGCTCGAGATCGAGGCCGGTCCCTGCAACTGGACGGTTTCATCGCGGCTCACCCAGAAGCCCGCATAGGCCTGCGTGTTGTCGTCGATCTTGAAGGTGGCGCGCACCTTCGCGTTCAGGCGCGTCGTGGACGGAACGAGCGATGTCGACGCGGCCGGGTTGTACGTGCAATTGGTCGCGTTCGTCTTGCTGCCCGGCGGGCACGGCGAAAGCGGCACCTTGGAGCCGTCCGCCAGCGACCAGTACGATTGCTGGTTCGGCCCGAGTGGCGCCGCTAGCCCGCCGGGATATTGCGTGAAGTCTTGCGCGGACGTCATGTCGCGATCGCCGAGCGTCGAGCCCGAATCGCGGTAATAGCTGGCGGCCGCAGTGACGTTGAAGCGATCCGAATTCAGATCGCCGAAGCCGGCCAGTACGCTGAAGTTACCCTGCCCGTCGCCCGGATGCTGCGCCTTGCCGAGTTGGCCGTCGATCTGCAGGCCCTGAAAGTTCTTCTTCGTAATGATGTTGACGACGCCCGCGATCGCGTCCGAGCCGTAGACGGATACCGCGCCGGTCTTGACGATCTCGACGCGCTCCACCATGTTCAGCGGGATCGCGTTGACATCGAAGAACGTGTCGGTGAAGTTCACCGACTGCGCATAGTTCGCGACGCGCTGGCCATCGACGAGCACGAGCGTGTATT
>Ga0209370_1000554_pt1 | contig 46974 bp, 34 predicted proteins | sample AgamicAtPrz_FD_187164 | JGI IMG/M metagenome (GOLD analysis project Ga0209370, IMG submission 187164) | Agave microbial communities from Guanajuato, Mexico - At.P.rz (SPAdes) (version 2) | ecosystem: Host-associated > Plants > Phyllosphere > Phylloplane/Leaf | place: Guanajuato, Mexico...
CGCATATTCCCGAGGCGCCGTGGTGGGTCGTGCAGGCCGTCGACAAGAAGCGCGCACGGCTGAACTGCATTCACCATCTGCTGGGCCAGGTGCCGTATCACGAGGTGCCGCGCCCGACGATCGATCTGCCGCAGCGCGAGCATCACGAGGATTACATTCGCCGGCCGGTGCCGGACAACATGATCGTGCCGGACGTTTATTGAGCGATTCGCCCGGTCGATCGCAATGCGACGAAGCGCGCCGCGGTATGCGGCGCGTTTTTTTTGAGGTCTGGCGGAGGGTGGGCGGTTCGAATGCATGCAGTGCATGCGTACGCGCACGCCGCGCGGGCTGTCGCCGCAACGGCTCAAAGATCAGGAAACCCCGAGCGCCCCTGCGTCAGATCGAACAGTTCGGCTCTTGTCGCGGCTTCGGCGGTTTCGGGCAGCTTGATCACGAGCTTCACCGTCATCCCGTACGCGCTCTCCACCAGTTCATAGCCGGCTTGTTCGATCCAGCGGCGCACGCGCGCCTCTTCCGGGTAGCCGATCTCGACCGCGAGCCGCGTGCGCCGAATGCGCTCGACGCGCTCGGCATCGAGCAGCGCCGATGCGATCGCATCCGTATACGCACGCACCAGCCCGCCCGCGCCGAGCTTCACGCCGCCGTAGTAACGCACGACCGCGCCGAGCACGCCGTCGAGGTCGTGATGGCGCAGCACTTCGAGGATCGGCCGGCCCGCGGTGCCCGACGGCTCGCCGTCGTCCGACATACCGGACTGGCCGCCCGCCAGCAACGCCCAGCACACGTGGGTGGCCGCCGGATGCTCGTCGCGCAGGCGTTGCAGGACCTGCATCGCGGCATCGCGGTCCTCGACCGGAACCGCGTACGCGATGAAACGGCTCTTGCGGATTTCGAGTTCGCGGATGGTGGAGGCGGCGAGCGAGTAACTCATGCGTCGCGACGCGGAAAGTGTAGGGAAATCAAGGCGATGATAGCTGGTCGATGCGTTTGACGGGGGCCCGTGGACGAATGGATATCGTCTGCATGAGCGCGGGGCAAAGACGGAATTTTACCGTGGCGCGCGTCGAAGCATTTCGATGCCGCTGCGCACGGCATCAACGCACGCCGACCGACGACCGCAGCGCCGCGCCCAGCGTGCGCAGCGCCTGCCGGGCGTGCGCATCGGTCAGATTCGAGTAGAGCACCACGTCGCGCGTCGGCAACGGCGGCAGCCCGTAGCGCATCCCCATGTCGACGGTGCCGGCGGGCGCCACGCGATGCCCGAGCGCCGCGATGGCCAGCCCCGCGGACACCGCCGCGCCGATCGTCGCCACGCCGCCGCCGACGAAGACTTCCGTCCACGCGACACCGGCTTCGTCCAGCGCGTCGACCGCCATGCGGCGCACGCTGCACGGTTCGGCCTGCGTGGCGAGCCGCAGCGGTTGCGGCGGATGGTATTCGAAATCGGCCGCCGCCATCCAGCCGAACGACTCCGACAGAATGGTTTCGCCGTCGAGCCGCCGGCTGTCGTGCTGCAGCGCGACGGCCGCATCGAGCAGGCCGCGATCGAACGCATCGAGCACGTCGCGCGACGCGGCGACGCGGATCTCCAGCACCAGCGCCGGCTCCGCTTCGCTCATCCGCCGCAACAGCATCGGCAGATCGGCGCCGACGACATGGTGGCTGACGCCGATCACCAGCCGTCGCCGGCTCGTGCCGAATGCGCTGATTGCGCCATGGTGAGCAGCCACCAGTTCGCGCGCCGGCTCCAGGAACGCGGTGCCGTCGGCCGACAGACGAACCTGCCGCGGCGTGCGTTCCAGCAGGCGGCGGCCGAGCCCGTCTTCCAGCCGCTTGATCTTCAGGCTCACCGCGGACTGCGTGGTGTCCAGCGCCTCCGCCGCCCGCGTGAAGCTCTTGAGATCGGCGGTCAGCACGAATGCCTGCACGGCTTCGATGTCGAGCGTTTTCATCGCACCCTCGGTCATTTCAGAATCGAATCATTGAAATATTCTGCCATCGTCTTTTCAAATGATTCAAGGTCTTCTACGCTGCGCTCATGCCGTCCGGAATGCCGTCCGTTTCTTTCGCCAGGAGTCGATCATGCTGACCGCGTACTACGTGCACCGCCTGCCGGCGGACTACGACCTCGACATCATCCGCCAGCGTGTGCGCGAGCGCGGTCGCCTGTGGGACGACACGCCGGACCTGCTGTTCAAGGGATTCCTGCTGCGCGAGGCAGGCCGCCACGGCGCGACGGAAAACGGCTACGCGTCGTTTTACCTGTGGCGCAACGAACAGGCGTTCGCGCGGTTCGTGACGGACGGCCGCTATCGGGTCGTGACGGACAGCTTCGGCCGCGCGCCGATCGACACGCAGGTTGCGCTCGATGCGCGCAAGGGCAGTGCGTCGACGGGACGCTTCGCGCGTCTCGAAACCATCGAGATTCCGGCGGACGCCGATCTCGATGCGGCACTGGCGCGGGAGATCGCACGCAATCGCGAAGCGGCGGCTCGGCAGGGCGTGGTCGCGGCGGCCGTCAGTCTCGACCCGCTGCGCTGGCGGCTGACGCGTGCGCTCGTGACGGAACATGAGCCGGACGACGGCGGCGCGGGCACGGTGTACCAGGTCCTGCATCTGGCGAGGCCGTTGCTCGACACGCTGGACGCGGGCAGCGTGTGATGGCCGGCATCGCGTCGCGATTGCCGGCCGGCGTGGTGGTGGCCGCGCATCTGGCGGGTGTGGTGGCGGGCATCGCCGCGATTGCGGCGCTTGCGACGATGCTGGCGCTGCTGTTCAGATAACGCGCTTCAACGCAGTGGTGGTTCACGAGGGGCGCCGCGCTTGCGATGCACGGCGCCCCCGGTCACTTCATCGCCGCTCGCTCAGTGGCCCTGCAAGCGGATATCGCGCGACGACGCGCCGACATACACGGTCCCGCCCGAGACGACCTTCCAGCCGTTGCGCGACGTATCCCATACGCTCTGCATCCGCGGCGACACGATCACGCGTACACGCCGCGCCTCGCCCGGATTCAGTCGGATCTTCTCCCAGCCGACCAGCCGCTTCGGCGGCTCGTCCTTGTACGGCACGCCGAGATAGACCTGTGGTGTTTCCGCACCGGCGACGCGCCCGTCGTTGCGCACGGTGAATGCGACGCTCAGCGAGCCGTCCCATTGCTTCGACACCGACAGACCCGAATACGCGAAGTGCGTATATGACAGGCCGTAGCCGAACTCGAACATCGGCTTGATGTTGCGCGCGTCATACCAGCGGTAGCCCATGTTCAGCTTTTCCGCGTACACCGGGTCGGTGTCGAACGCGCCGTTTTGCCCCCACGTCGGCGAGTCCTGATCACGCGCCGGGAACGTCACGGGCAGCTTGCCCGACGGATTGACCGCACCGAACAGCACGTTCGCGATCGCCTTGCCGCCGGCTTCGCCCGGATACCACGCCTCGACGATGGCCGACACGTTGTCCTTCCACGGCATCAGCACCGGATTGCCGCTCTGGACGACGACGATCGTATGCGGATTCGCGCGCGCGACGGCTTCGACGAGCGCATCCTGGTTCGACGGGTTCGCGAGGCTCAGGCTCTGCAGCTCGCCGAAATCCTCGCCGGCCGGTTGCGCGACCACGACGATCGCGACATCCGAGCGGCCCGCGAGCGCCGCGGCCTGGTCGATTTCCTGCTGCGTGTACGCGCGGAACGGCGACTGCTGGTCGCTGTTGCCTGCATACGTGACCTGCGCGGCCGGCGCCAGCGCGCGGATCGCCGCGACGATCGGCACGTCGACCTTGAGCCACGGATTGCGCCACCAGCTGCATCCCGTCGACGACCCGAACGTCAGGCCGCCGCAACCGGCGAACGAACCCGATACGGGATCGCGCGTGTTGCCCGAGCCGCCGCCGGACAGCACAGCGGCATCCGCGTGGCCGCCGATCACGGCGATACGCGACAGCGCCGACGCGACCAGCGGCAACTGGTTGCCGTCGTTCTTCAGTAGAACGATAGATTGCTCGGAGGCCGTCTGCGCGAACCGGTTCCCGGCCGCAAAATCGATCGTGCCGCCGCCCTGGGCCGGATCGTCCATCACGCCGACGCGGATCATCACGGCGAGCTTGCGGCGCACCATGTCGTCGAGGCGCGCGGTCGATACCGAGCCGTTCGCGATCGCCTGCTTGACGGCCGCCGGCGTCAGGTACACGCTCGGCCCGACGTCTTCTTCCTCGTCGAGCCCGGCGTTGATCGCGGCGGCGGTGCTGTGCGTGGCGCCCCAGTCGGACTGCACCTGGCCCTGGAAGCCCCACTCGTTCTTCAGCACGTCGTTGAGCAGGTGAGGGTTCTCGCACGCATAGGTGCCGTTCAGGCGGTTGTAGCTGCACATCACGCTGCCGGGCCGGCCGCGTTTCGCCGCGATCTCGAACGGCAGCAGGTACAGCTCGCGCAGCGTGCGTTCGTCGATCTGCGTATTGCCGCCCATCCGGCCGTGCTCCTGCTCGTTGCCCGCGTAGTGCTTGATCGTGGCGATGACTTTCTGCCGCTGCGTGGCGAGCGTGCGTTCGGCGAGCAGGTCGCCGGCCAGCAGCGGATCCTCGCCGAGATACTCGAACAGGCGGCCGCCGCGCGGCTCGCGCGCGAGGTTGGTGCCGCCGGCGAGGCCCATCCCGAATCCTTGCGCGCGCAACTGGATCGCGACCTGCTTGCCGAAGTCGTACGACAGCCGCCGATCCCAGCTCGCGGCGACCGCGATCGTGGCCGGGAACGTCGTGCTGGCCTGTGACGTGCTGCCGGAGCCGGTCGCCGAATCGACCATGTTGAGATCGGGAATGCCGAGCCGCGGCACGCCCTGGATGTAGCCGGCGCCGCCGCCCGGCACCTTTGACATTTCGTATTGCGAATGAATGAATTGAAGTTTCTCGTCGAGCGTCATCTTGCGCACGAGCAGGTCGGCGCGCCGTTGCGCGGCGGCCGACGCGAACGTATCGGTCGCGTCGGCCTGCGCATTGAAATCGGCGTCGCCGGCGTAGGCGGTGGTGCAGAGGGTCGCTGCCAGCACGACGGCCGGCCAGAGGGTGTCCCGCATGTTGCTCTCCATGATCGTATTGCCGGTTGTTCGAATGATGTCTGGAGCTGCGCACGTTCGGTGGATTCGCACCGGACGCATTCGGCTGGCGATGCAGGGTGGTTGCGCGTCGGCATGCCAGCCAGGCGGGGAATCGTTACGGCCGGTTGGGCTCGATCGAGCAACGCGGACGGCGACGCGGACCGTCCCACACTGCCGAATCGGATGTAGCGATTCTCTGCAGCGACTAATGGTATGAATGTAGTTTGACTACAGCATCGGTGTTTCTACCGATACGTGTGATCTTTATTTCGTAGGGACGTGTGGCGGGGTGGAAAGACGGTCATCGTTCCCGATTGCGGGGGCTTGGCGGAGTAAGAAGTACCTGGGTGCTAGTGCTGTTGCACGAGCAATACGCCGAGACTCGTAGTCCGGGTTGTTGCGTGCACATCTAACGACGTCGACTTGACATGTCATCGAATACGACGCGGTTGACCGGATGTTCAAAACGTACTTTTCATATGGCGATGGCCGGTATCGCTCAATCACTTCGGTCATTTCACGCCCAACGGCTTCGTCGGATCGGCAGGGCACTAGCCGGCCATGCATCGCATGGGGACCGCATCGTGTCGCTCACGCGGGGCCGTGGTTCAGCCCCGCCCGGATGAATGAAACGGCGTGCGCCAGCGGTCGATGTACTGCCGGTTTGCACGCCGGCTCGCATAGGCCGACACGCGGGATTACTTGGTGATGAGCGCGCCGGTCAAACCGGCACTGATCGCCGGCAGCAGCAGATTCAGCACGCGGCTGGCTCGGACGAGCCCGGTATTGTCGACATAGACGATGTCCTTCGACGCCAGCGGGAACTGATTCGCAAGCAGCATCGAAACCGGTGACTTCATGTCGAGCCGATAGACGACGGCGTCGCTGTCGTCGGTCTTGCGCAGTACGAAAACCTGTTTGGCGTTCGACGTCTGCTGGTTGAGTTGGCCGGCCTGCGCGAGTGCTTCGTTCAACGTGAGCGAACCGTCACGTTGCGGCGGCACGGCTAGCGGCTTGTTCACTTCACCCATCACGTAGACGGGATTGTCTTCGCGCGCACTCACATGCAGCAGGTCGCCTGGCTGCAACATGATGGAAGCCGGGTTCTTGCCCGTTCGCATCATCCGCGCGACATTCACCGGATATGTCGTTCCATTGCGCGTGATCGTTACGCGACTCTGATCCGCGGTCGGCGCAAAGCCACCGGCGCGATTGACTGCTTCGACCAGGGTCATCGGAATGTCGTTGATCGCCTGGGAACCGGGTGCCCGCACTTCACCGTCGACATACACCTGCTCGGCACGGAACGATGCCACGCGAACGGTCACTTGCGGCTTGATGAACACCTTCTTGAGTTCGGCGGTGACTTCTCGCTGGACCTGCGCCGCGTTTTTTCCAGCTGCGTGGATCGGTCGCGTCATGTATGGAAACTGCACGTTGCCTTCGCTGTCGATAACGAATCCAGGTGCTGCATCGGACGACTTCGTATTCGGCGTCGGCTGGCCTGCAGCGGTGGCGAATTCCGGGTGATCCCATACCGTGATTTGCAACACGTCGCCCGGACCGAGCCTGTAGCCGCTCGGCCTGCCGAGCAGATTGTCCGGAATGGGGAGCGCGGTGCGGCTTTTCTGCTCAGAGCGAATCAGTGCGATCAGCGTCAGATCGATCTGCTTGACCGGAACCTTCATGTCGCTGGTCACGTCACCGTTGTCGTCGGTCGTGACCGGCAATGCAGGAGAGGAAGCCATGTGCTGACCCGGCGCATATGCACACGCGGAAAGCATGGTGGCAATCGCCAGGCAGAGCGCGGCGCGCATTCGGCGCCCCGTAGCGTTGTTCTTGTTCGGCACTGACGTGTCGGATCGTTGGTGGCTGCTCATGTCGTCATTCAGCATGATTAAACGAAAAACATTGCGTCGATACGTTGTCGTATTGCGACGAAGCCGATTTCAGCAAGTGACGGGACGCTCATGGACCTGCGTTTGACCGAAGACCTCACTTGTGTCCTCACTCGCTTGCCGTTTTGATCAATCGATTATCAAGCGCCTCGACCTCTTCGCATGCTGCCGCGCGTACCGGCCGCCCCGGACTTGTTCCCGCGTGACTCATATTGGATGAGCTACGGAAAAAGGATGTGCGTTAGTTCACCCAGCCGTGAATAGCAGGCCAGATTGGTGCTCGCGGGCAGTCGTCGATTCGTCATTCATTGGGTGGTTCGAGCCGGCCAAAAACAGGGGCAAACCGCACCGATCGCACGTGTACAGGAAGGCTGGGCCAGGTTTTTTGAACCGGCCTCCGACGCGGCGTGAGAGGGAATGGCAGCCGATGATTCGCTTCCTCGGAGCCTCTTAATGTAAGGCATCGCACTCAGAAAGCCGTGCATTTATCGCATAGTGGACCGGACCAACAAGGTTACTTGTTTTCTGTTCGACTCGGTGGTGGGCTCGTGCATGCAGGTGGTCGGACACCGCACAAGTACCTCGCGTGACGTGCCGAAAGAATGGCCCGCAGCGGGTAGCGCGACATGCGTGATCAATAGCGCGCACGGCGACAGGAAGCTCGTCAGGACGGCAATTTGGGAGCGTATGCATGACATTGGATAGGCCTTCATCGAGGCAATCTGGCGGCGGGACGGGAAGTATTTCTCGCAACGGGGTTGACTTCACGCTGGTCCAGCTGCTGGAAAACGTGCTTGATCACTGGCGCGTTTTTCTGACTGTTTTCCTGGGATGTTTGCTGTTGGCGCTCGTGTATGCCGTTGCAGCAACACCGATGTACTCCGTGGACACGTTGATACAGGTCCAGGAAAACAAGCACAGCGCGCTGGGTTCGCTTTCCGAAATTTCGAATGCACTGGATATCGAGAACTCGGCTGTAGTCGGCGAGATCGATATCGCTCGCTCGCGTGCGGTCGTCACCCAGGCGATTGACGCTACCGTCGCGCAGGCGGATGTTTCGGTCAGGAATGCGATTCCGCTCGTCGGCGGTTTGCTCGGTTCGATCTTGTCGAAGGATCGCAACGGCCTCGTCGAGCCGTTGTTCGATACGCCGTTCTGGGCGTGGGGCGGAGAGAGGATCGAATTCGCAAAATTCGACGTTCCCGATGCGCAGATCGGCAAGAAGCTGGAGCTCGACTATCTTGAAGGCAATCGCTTTCTGTTGAAGGACAGCAATGGTCAACAGGTGTTGACGGGCGAAGTCGGCCAACCGATCGAGGCAAACGGGTATCGGGTGGAAGTATCGCGGATCGTGGCACGCGTCGGCACGGAATTTCGCGTGCGCCGCGTCGCCACGCCGGTGCGACTGGAGGCTGTCCTGAAGAAACTGAACGGGGCGGAAACGAAACGCCAGTCGGGCATCATGCAGCTGAGTTTCGAGGACCCCGACCCCGTGTATGCCGCACGGTTGCTCAACGCCATTGCGGCAGCCTATCTGGATACCAAGACAAAGCGACGCTCGGAGGACGCCGAACACAGTCTTGCGTTTCTCGACACGCAGTTGCCGGTGGTGAAGAAGCGACTGGAGCAGGCGGAGCATGCGTTGAACGAATTTCGCAATGCGCAGGGGTCGATCGATGCCCAAGGCGATGTACAACTGCTGATCGACCAGTTGGCGCTTGTAGAAAAGTCGCGACTCGAAGCCAAGCTCGAGTATCAGGATCTGGCGTCGAAGTATGTCGCCGGACAACCTCAGCTTACTGCGGTAGCGAGCAAGCTGAAGACACTGGATCAGCAGTCGACGGAATTGAAAAGCAAGGTTGCGCGCTTGCCGTCGCAGCAGCAGACCTACTTGCGCCTGTCGCGCGACGTCGAGGTCAACAATCAGCTCTATATTGGCTTGATGAACAACGCGCAGCAGCTGCAAATCGCAAAAGCTGGCACGGTCGGCAACGCGTCCGTCATCGACAAGGCTGATGTCACCGACAAACCGGTTCAGCCGAAACGCCTGCTCGTCATCGCGCTGGGTGCTGCGATCGGCTTGATCCTGGGCGTCGCTTCGGCACAAGGATGTGCGCTGTTTTTCCAGAACGCTCGGAATCCGGCGTATTTGGAGGAGGTGGCTGGCGTCCCGGTGCTGGGTATTGTCCCGACCTCGATACATCAGGTCGAGGCCGATCTGAACGACAGATCGGCGTTTATTGCTGCAAGAGAGTATCCCGATACGCCGCTGGCCGAGGCTTTGGACAATCTGGCGCTGTTGTTGCGATACGGGACGACTGCTGCGCAGGGCAAATCAAGGATCGTTCTGGTCACGTCTCCCGAACCGTGTCAGGGCAGGTCGATGATTTCCGCCAATCTTGCTCATCTGTTCTCGGAAAGCGGTCTCAAAACGCTGCTTGTGCGCGCCGATGCAGACGAATCGGGCGCTGATCGATACGTGTCCACGAAATATCCGACAGGGATGTCGGATGTGCTGACAGGCTCGCGGGACCTCGGGAAGGCGATCCACCACGTCCGAGAAAATTTCGATGTGCTGCCCGCAGGAAAACGTGTCGAGCCGTCACGGCACCTGTTTGAAACGGAACGGCTCGATCCGCTGATCACCGCATTGCGACGCGAATACGACGTGGTCGTCGTGGATGCGCCGGTGGCGCGCCCGGTCGCGAAGGTCGCGATGTTGTCGAGGCTCGCGGACGTCACGTTGATGGTGGCGCGGCAAGGTTCGGTCAGCTACGCCGGCGTGGCGGATGCGATCCGGAATTTGAACCGGGTAGGCGTGAAAGTGGATGGGCTGGTGTTCAACGGATTCCAGCCTTCACCGTTGCGTCGGCGTCATTACATGAACGTCGAGCCGCAGACGAAAGAAGCCCGGTCGCGAAACGCTCCAGACGACGTCGGACCCGTTGCATTTCTGTTCAGGGCGTGGGAGCGGGTAAGAAAGGGACTGCTGAGAAACGTTGCCTGATATCCCGTGCGTCAGTCGATTCGCTGGTTCGTGACAGGATCGCGCGATATGGCAGGCGTGTTTCAGCGTAGCGGTTCATGATGAACCGCTACGCTGAATGCGGGTTCGGACGACACGCCCGTGAACGGCGCGATGTACTTCCGGGCACCGGCAGCGCGCTTGCGGAAGGGGCAATCGTGCAGCGGGCAGGGTACACGCAGGCTCGAGCGGTGCGTCACAGGCGGAACGAATTTCGGGTTGCAGCATGATAGACAAGACTACGCGAGCGATACCAGTCAACGGAGGGCCCATATCCGCAACCGGTGTGACGGTATCGACGCTATTCGCGCTTGCGTTTGTGATCAATGCGATGATGCCGGCGCTCGGAGTGACGGAGTCGAGCGCCACGTGCACGTTGTTGTTGGCTACGTCAGGACTTGTCGTCCTGGTCAAGTATCGTCCGGTGTTTGCAGTGTCGGTGCTCTATGTGCTCGCGATCGGGCTGACCGCATTCCTTGCCGGTGTGGGGCTGGAGGACGGTGGATACCTGCGGGAAACCGACATCTCGGGTGAGGCGACGGGCGCTTTCAGCAGGCTTCTTTCGTTCTATCTGATTTTTGTCTTCTGTGCGCTCGTTGCATTCGACAGGTTCCTGGATGAGCGCCCGTCGTACAAGCCGATCAAGGCCCGGATCGCGTTGCAACCGACCAGCATGACGGTGGGGTTCGCACTGGCGGCCGCAATCATCGTGACCGGTGTGCTGGCCGGGCTGACGTCGGGATTCTCGCTGTTTACCGGTATCAACAGGTATGCGTTGCGCAATGATGCGTCGAACGGCGCGATGTTCAATCTGTTCCTGAACAATCAAACCTTCATGGGCTTCTTGTTGGGCACCATTGCCACCAGTTCCAATAAACGCATCCGTTGGCTGGCGATCTTCACGATGGCGATCGACCTGGGGCTCAACGTGCTGCATGGCGAGCAGTTCATGGCGGTGCTGCATATCGGTCTGTGTTCGCTGGCACCGTTCATCGCGATTCATGCGATGAACGGCAAACCGGTTGTTCGTTATCTGGGTATAGGCGCCGGACTGGCGCTATTGCTCGGCACCGTTTCCATCATTTACGCCTACCGGGGGCAGGGGCTGGAAGTTGCGGATGTGATCTCGTCGCGCTTCCTGCTGCAGGGGCAGCCATGGTACGTGGTGGATGGCGATGCGCGGATGTTCACAGCGCCGGCGCTGGGTGGCGTGGCTGCTTTTGGGCGTTTCGTGAACTCGCTCGCTTCCTGGACGATGCCAACTTTTTTTGACGATTCCGAACCGAGTGGTTTGCGCGACTTGATGATGTCGTATACAGAGCCTCAGCTCCTCAAGGCTTACATCTTCGACGACGTCACGTTCACGATGGGAAACATGGCGGTGCCCGTGTATTGGTTCGGTTATGCCGGGGGGGCGGTCTTCGTCGCGATGACCGGCATCGTGTATGGCGCGCTGGCCGCATTGCAGATCCTGGTCACGATGCGTGGCGGAGTGGTGATGCTGTGGCTGATGGCGAAGGTCTTCTCGTATGCGACCTTCGCCGTTCAGCAAGGCGATTACTGGATGATGTTCGGCTCGCGCACGGCTTTCTACGCGGTGGCGGCACTGGTTTGGTGGTACTTGATCGACAGGAAGCATTCCGGCTCGAGTTGAAGCGGCATGCGCTTGGGTCGTCGCGCTGAACGAGGCGATCTCGACGACGGGAACCATTTTGGTAGAGGCCTCAGGCATGGCTGCCGCATCGCGATCGTCGGGGAAGCGGGGGGATTCGACTTCGGTCGCAATGCCGGACAATCGTGACGAGACACCCTGGTTTTTACTATTTCAGCCATGTCCCACTTGAACGACTCGAAGCGATTTCACCATGTCGATGCCATGCGCGCGGTGGCGGTGATACTCGTCATATGGACGCACTATGCCGAGCGATTTGCTCCGCTGGCGGGCTCGCAATACATGCTTGACACGCTTCAACGCTCAATGAATTTCGGGCGGGTTGGTGTGGTGTTGTTTTTCGCGATCAGTGGCATGCTGATTCCGAGCAGCCTGCACGGAGAGGTCGGTGCGGGAACGAAGCGGTTCCTTGTTCGAAGGTTCTTCCGGCTATATCCCGCATACTGGTTGGCGCTTCCTTTTGGATATTTTGTTCACTGGTATCTGTTTGATAAAAAAATGGATATCGATGGAATCGTCGCCAACTTCACCATGATGCCCGCCGCCTTTGGAGAAAGTCTGATATTGCCGCATGGTTGGACTCTGGAGACCGAATTGTATTTTTATGGGGTGTGTCTGATCCTGTTCCGGATTGGCGTGCTTCATCGGATGTTCTGGCTAGGCCTTGTCAGTATCGGGTTGACCGGGCTGTTCGTGACGATCGTCGGGTTGAAACTCGCCCCGGCCGGTATGTCTAGCGAATACAAGACCATGCCATATCATCTTGGCATCATGTTTTGGGGGGCCTGCTTTCGCCAGGCATACGACGCGCCTCGTAAATTGCTGCACATCGGATGGCCGAAGCATGATGCATCGGGGCGAATGGCGCTCACTTACAGATCGGCAGTAGCGTGCCTGACGGCGGTGATTGCAAGTGTCGCGCTGATCGGTGCGCTCAGCGATTGGCGACATCACAACGTCGAACATTTTCCGACTTCGCTCGCGTACTTCATCGGCATCACGATATTCGTCGCATTGGCAACCGTTCTGAAGCTTCGCATTCGTCTGCTTTCATGGCTTGGCGAGATCAGTTACTCGATCTACTTGCTGCATAGTCTCCCGCTCTTTGTCCTGTTCTGGTTGTGCCAGCGTTTCCACATCACAGGATGGCCGCTTGGTCTCTACATGATCGTACCGATCCTGCCTTTGATTCCATTGTCATGGGCCGGCTATCGGTTGTGCGAGGCTCCGTTCGTGCAGCTTGCGCGTACGCTCACGACGCGGCGCAGAAGCAGTCTGTTTGCTTCCGGCGAGGCTGACAGCTGATCCGTGCAGATGGGTCCGAGCGGTACACGGGCCGTGTTGGAACAGGTGCACCGCGGATGGTTCGCGGGATCGGGAAACGGAGCCCGATCTCTTCCGGGGATACCGGATTGCGGCATGAAGCGGGTATCGGTCGGCGCGCGCGGTCGATGGGGGAACAGCTCCTGCGATGGATTTCAGTTGAGTTTATTAAAACAAGGATAAGACCATGACACCTGTCCAGTTTGATGGATGCGTCGGCTGGCTTCACGAGGGTACTCGAACACACGGCATCGTCATTTGCGAGCCGCTCGGTCACGAAGCAATTTGGCTTCACAAACTCGTGCGTTCACTCGCCGAGCATCTTTCGGACCGTGGCTTCCCGGTGCTGCGCTTTCATTATCCGGCGAGTGGGGATTCGCTCGGCGACGAGCGCGATCCCGAACGCTTCGGCCGCATGCTCGAGAGTGTTCGATCCGCGGCCCAAGCGTTGCGAGAGCGCGTTACGCTGGACCGGCTGACGCTCGTCGGGGTACGTGCTGGCGCGGCAGTGGCGCTTCTCGCAGCGGACGGCGTCCCGGGCCTCACGCGTTTCATCGCGATTGCGCCCGTCGTGCGCGGTCGCGGCTACCTGCGCGAACTCTCCGTCGTCGCGCAACACTGGCTCGATAACGCCCCGCCGACCGTGAGATGCGCGGTTCGCGACGAGAAACCCCTCAACATACTCGGACACGTGTACCCCGACGATCTGGTCGAGGCGCTCCGGTGTATCGACCTGTGTCAGGTTGCCCGTCAATCGGGTACGTTACCCGCGCGCGCATTGCTTGTCGATGCGCCGTACGGCGACAGTGCGACGCTCTCGGACGCGTTGCGGGCGCGCGGTGTCGCGGTCGATGTTCATGCATGTGCCGACTGGGCGGTCGCAATGCGAGAGCCGCTCTGGTCGCGGCTTCCGGAGGCATTGCTCGACACGGTTGCGGACTGGCTCGGCGACGATCCGGATCCGGCCGTTCGTGCGTCCGCGCAATGCCCCGCCCCCGACGTGGTGCTGAAGGGAAAAGGGAGTATCGAACGAATCGTTCGCGTGGGGCCGCAGCAGATGGTCGGGGTGCTGTGCGAGCCGGCCGAAGACATCATGCGTGCCGCCGCGCCAACTCTCCTGATAACGAATACGGCCGCCAATCCGCGCGTCGCGGACGGACGCCTCGCGGTTCGACTCGCCAGGTCGCTTGCCGCCCAGGGGATCTGCAGCCTGCGAATCGATGCGAGCGGAATCGGTGACAGCGGCGCGTGCGCACGCGACAATCAATGGGCCATCCCGTATTCGGATCAGGTGATCGTCGATATGGTTTCAGCTGCAGAATGGCTGAAAGCGCGTGGGCATCACAAGGTTGTCTCATTCGGGATTTGCTCCGGCGCGTATACGTCGCTTCATGCGGCGTCGAACGGCCAGTTTGCCGGCGTGATCGCGATCAATCTCCAGGTCTTCGTGTGGCCACGCGGAGAGACGCTCGCGAACGTGATCAAGAATCAGACGAATTCGATGCGTGGCTATCTGGCGTCGCTGCGCAGCGCTGGAAAATGGCGCCGCCTGCTGCGCGGTGGTCGTGATCTGCGTCCGGTACTGCGCGGACTGTCGCGCTTCCTTGTCGATTTCATGTCGGTGCCGGTCATGCGTGTCGCAGAGCGGGTCGGGAGATGCCCCGGCAAGGATACGCCGCGAGGATTGCTGCGTGACATGTCGGCGCGCGGCATTCGCACCCATCTCGTCTACGGCACGCTCGATCCGGGTGTCGATACACTGGTACGGCATTTCGGTCCCGCGTCGCGGGCGTTCGCACGCTTGCCGAACATATCGGTCGACCTGCAGGAATCCGTCGATCATTCATTGCACGGAACCGCCGCCGCGCAATATGTCATCGATAGGTGTACCGCGCTACTTGCATGTTGGCGGGAGCCGGTGGAGCTCGCGGCGCCGGAGAAAACGAAGCATGCGACTGCACCGCACTCGCGCAAGCGGCACACCGAGTCGACGCTCTAGGTCGCAGCCGTATCGGTATGGGTGGGGCTGGCCGCGTTATGTCGCTGCTGCTATCGCGGTATTCGTTTCGCGCGTTGCGGGAACGTTCGCGGGCGCACCGGGAAGGTATGGTGAAACCGGTGCTGAGTGACCGTGCGAACAGATTCGTCGTTCCCGGTACGTTATCGTTGCGATGTAGTGTGTCACGGGGCCACTTGCCGGACGTACGTGGCGCCGTGATTCCGCTCGGGAATACCCATGAAACGAAATTGCCACGACTGCCGGAAATTGCGCAAAATGTACTGCTTTCAAGCGGCCTGCGACATCGCGCAGATCGCGCCGCGACGCGAAGACGATGACGAGGCGCCGAGCTTCCGGCATCACGTATGTCGAGGTCCGGCGTGATGCGTGTGTTGGTCATCAACGACTTCGTTCGAAAGGGAGGGGCGGAGGAGGTGTACCGAATGTCCGTCGACGTGCTACGCGCGCGCAACGGCGTGACGGTCGAAACCTTCGACGAGCATGCACTGCCCGGGGTCGAAAATATTCGGCGCGCACGTGTGTGGTCGCGCGGGACTGCGCGTGCGCTCGTCGCACTGCTCGACCGGTTTCGGCCACAACGTATTCTCGTACACAATTATCACAATCTTCTGTCGAGCGCGATCCTGCCCGTGCTTGCCCGCTACAAGCGGCGCTCCGGGTGCAGCTTGTACATGACTGCGCACGACTACCATCTCGTGTTCTACAATCCGAGCCTGCAGGTCTATTCACGAGGGCAGACGAAACCATTGTCGCTGGACCAACTCCACGACGTTCGGCGCCTCGTCTCGATTGCCAGTCCGCACGGCATTCTCCACGACGTCGTAAAGAAGTTGCATTGGCACACGGTCAATGCGCTTTTCGACCCGCTTGGCCTGTTCGACGAAATCCTCTGCCCCAGCCCGTTCATGCGCGACCTGATCGCGCGGTTTGGGCGAACCCATGCGACGCTTCTACCAAATCCAATCGACTCGGCATTGGTTCCGCGCGCGCCGAAAACTGCGCAGCGCGCTCGCCTGGATCTTGCGTTCGTCGGTCGTATCGAGGAGGACAAGGGTCTTGCACAGTTTCTCTTGCTCATGGCCGATCCCGCCGGCGAAGCGATTGCATCGCTTACCGTTTATGGTGAAGGATCGGAGCGCGGTTGCCTCGAGGAGCGCCACGCAGACCTCGTCAAAGCCGGAAGGCTGCGTTTTGCCGGCCGTCTCGACCATGCCGCGCTGTTCGCCGAACTACCGACGCACGATGCGCTCGTGCTTCCGTCGATCTGGGTGGAAAACGCCCCCCTCGTGATAGTCGAGGCCGCAGTACTGGGCCTGCCGGTGCTGGTGAACGACATCGGAAGTCTGTCGACATTTGGTGATGAGATCGGCAACAAGATCCTCTATCGCAATACCTCCGAAGATTTCTCGCGCGCAATCGACGCGCTTCGCGCCCACCTCGACGATTGCGATCGTCACTATGATTGGTCGCGTTACTCGCTCGAATGCTACGCATCGTCGCTGTATGCCGCTCTCGGCATTGACGAGCATGTGCTGCGTGCGCGTGCCTGCTGACAGATGATGCACCGTCCATTTTCAGTCCAGAAAGCACGATGACAGCTGTTCGAAAAAACTTCGCCATGTTGTTTGCGTTGCAGATCTCGACGTACGTCGTGCCGCTCGTTACGCTGCCGCTGCTGACCCGCGTGCTCGGTCCTCAACAGTACGGAAGGCTGGCGTTCGTGCTCGCGGTGACGACGTATTTCATCAATCTGGTGAATTACAGCTTCGACCTGACGGCGACACCGCGTGTCGCGCTCGCGAGCGACAAGGTTGAGCGATCGAGAATTTTCTGGACGACGATCAGCGCCCAGTGGCTGATAACCGTCGCAGGCTTCGCAGTACTCGTTGCGATGACGTCCTGGATTCCGTACTTCGAGGCGGAGCGCACGGCGCTGCTGATTGAATTCGGGATGGCAATAGGCGCCGCGCTCACGCCGGGCTGGTACTTTCAAGGCATTCAGAAACTGAGCGTGTTCAGCATGACGGTGGTCGGGTATCGCGCGCTGAGCGTCGCCGCCTTCTTCCTGTGGGTTCACACGCCGAACGATATTCTGCGCGCGGTCGCCATCAACGCGGCCGTGCCGTTGCTCTGCGGATTTACGTCGCTCGCTTACCTGTTCTTTTGTCGCGAGATCGCATGCGTCCGCGTGCGGTTCACCGACATTACCGACGCGTTGAAAGGCGGCACGCAGGTCTTCCTCGCGTCAACGTCGATCTCGTTCTACGCATCGACCAACACCGTCCTGCTGAGCATCGTTTCCGGTCACGTCGCCGCAGGCTATTTTGCCGCGGGCGACAAGCTGATCCGTGCCGCTGTCGGCATGTTGCAGCCGCTGAGGGCAACGACATACCCTCATATCACTTACCTGATGCATAACGCACGTGACGAGGCGTTCGCGTTCCTGCGCAAGCTGATTGTCTTGCAGGGAGCGCTAGTCCTGGCAATGTCGGCAGCGATCTACGAGTTAGCGCCGCTCGCAGTTCGAATCCTGTACGGAACTTCGTTCGAGCCGACAGTCGGTGTACTGCGCTGTCTCGCCCTGGTACCGTTCATGGCATGCATGACCGATCTCTTTGGCGTACAAACGATGCTGCCGCTTGGCATGAAGCGCATTTTCAGTACCATCCTGATCTCGTCTGGCTTGCTGAACGTCACGATACTGCCGCCGCTTGCTTCGTTATTTGCGGAGCGTGGGGCGGCAATTGCCGTATTGATGGTCGAAACGATCGTGACCGTCGTGCTCATGTACGTGCTCTTCCGTGAACGGGTTGGCCTGATCAACATGCCAGCGAGATCGAGGTAACGCGATTCGCGATGCGGCAGGTTGCCCTATCGTCACGACGGTCCGTTGTTCGCGACCGCGACACCGCGAGCACGAAGCGCTGTGCGCGTCATGACCGCCAGTAACGGCAATGACCGGTGCTTCGTCACGAATTGCCAAGCCGCATGGCACATTGAATCGGGTTCGCGCTCGAGCACGTGCCAGCGGGGCGCGTGAATTTTCCTTGCATTGGGGCGGGAATGCCGGCCGTCATCGATGATGACGAGGCCTGGTGACGGTGGGTGTATTGATCGCGACGACCGTCAGACGCGAGCGGGCCGCTGATGGCCGGCTCGCGTTCGCCGCCATGGCGACGGCTTGTGTCGATCGCCTACAGCTCGTCGAATATTTTCGTCATCATTTTTGCACTGTTGATCCAGCAGTATTTCTCCGCATGGAGATTTCCCTTCCGTTTGAGCTCGGCCCTGAGTTCGTCGGTGCCCAGCAAGTGCCGCAATTTTTCCGCAATGTCGTCCTGCGAATACGGATCGCAATACAGCGTCGCATCGGAGCATACTTCCGGCAGCGCCGCGGCTTTTCCGACAATCGTCGGACAACCATATCGCATCGCTTCAAGAGGAGGGATGCCGAAGCCTTCGTAAATCGACGGGTAAAGGAAGCATGACGCGTTCTGATACAGCGCCTTCAGTTGCTCGTCACTGATATAGCCGACGTACTTGATGTTCGGTTCTGCAGCCGAGACGTGATCCTCGCTTCCGAACACGGTAGTGTTTCTCATCCCGACGATGACGAGGTCGACCGACGGATCGTCGATCTGCCGAAATGCCGCGATGAGCCGGCCAAAGTTCTTGGTGGGATTCATGCTGCTGACCGCGAGCACGAACCGATTCGGTGTCAGTGAATGCGCGTCGAGCACGCTCGTGTCAGGCTCCAGTGAGTCGAGGTGATCCGCACCGAGCGGAACCACGCTGATTTTCTCGGTAGAGATACCGCAGTGGTAGGCGAGGCGATCCCGTGAAAAATTGGAGTTGGTCAGCACGCAAGCGGAGGTTCGCGCCAGGATCCAGAACATGATCCGGTACCACGCCCGGAACGAACGCGAAAAGTGTGCGGGCGTGTCGAATACAGCCGCGTCATGCATGTAGATGATCTGGTTTCGGATCAGAACGGACGCCGAATTTCCGAGATTGACAAGGCGACCGTGGCGGGAGAAAAACGGGAGTACCAGCTGCTCCCAGACGACACCCTTGTAAAAACCAACCTTGACGGTCCGTGCTCCGTTCACATCTACCCCGGGCCGTGGGGGCGTAAGGAGGGTCACCGGCTGTTGCGGCTGAAGCTTGATAAGCGCGGCGATCAACTCACGTGCGACCCGTTGTACCCCGGTGGTCTTCTGCGTCGTAAATCGACCGTTGTACACGAGCTTTTTCGGCTTTTTGGAAGCGATCATGTCCATCATTGAATATCGAACTCAGAATCGGGCTTTGACGTGATCCAGGGCAACCGGCTCGAAGCCGCGGGTACCGGCTTGCGACCCGACGGTGTCCAGGCCATAAAGCGTGTGCCACTGCCGGAAGACCGTATTCATCGAAAACCTTTGAATCGCTCGCGTTCGAGCTGCCGCGCCCATTCTTTCGCGAAGTTGCCGGTCGTCGCGTAGCTTGGCCAGATACGCGGCCATCTCGTCGACGCTCGACGCGATATATCCGGTTACACCGTGAATCACGACGTCGCGATTACCGACGACGTTCGTTACCACGGCCGGTATGCCCGCCACCTGGGCCTCGATCAATGCGACCGGCATGCCTTCCCAGCGAGAGGTCTGGACATAGATATCCAGTTCTGAGGTAAGTGCCAGCGCGTGTGCGCGAGTCACCCATCCGCTGCAGATGACGGTCTTGCTCTGGCGGGATTCCGGAATCTCGTTGACGTCGCCGCCGATCCAGAGGAAGTCGACGTCGGCGCGCTGCAGTTTGGTGGCTAGCTCGACGAAAGCGTGATGGTTCTTCTGGAACGATGCCCGACCGCTCATTCCAATCACCGTTTTGCCATCGTCTCGGGTTCGGCGGGGCAGGATCTCCGCGACGTCGACGCCGTTTTCCACGAGGACAGCCGATTTTGCATGGACCTTTTCCTTGATCTCGCCGAGTTCGCTGCCGGAGCACGCGACAATGGTTCCCCCGATATGAGCCGCGATTCGTTCGAAGTTCAGGTACGCGAACTGCCTGATGCGAGAAATATCGAAGCGCAGAAATGAAAGTCCGTGTGGAGAGTAGAGGACAGTTGCATGAGGGGCGGCAATCCGCGACGCGAGACGCCCCAGCACGCCTGCCTTCGACGAATGTAGATGAATCGCAGCCGGCTTGCAGTCGCGAAGAATCCTGACCAGCGCGCGTACGCTGAGCAGATCCTGTCTGAGGCTGACCTCGCGCGCCATGTCGACGTAGATCAGCTTCACGTCAGAGTGGAACAGCGTTGAGAAATCGGTCGGTGTTTCTGGCCGAATCGAGTGCAGTACCGTGACATCCACACCGGCTGCCGCGGCGTGGTTTGCAAGGAGGGTCACCATCGAAAGCACGCCGCCACCAAACGCCTCGGCAATATGAACGAGCTTCTTTGTGGTCATCTTTCGGCCTGTCGGTTCGATCGTGTTTTCATCGCTTGCTGGGAAAGTGATTGGACGGCGGATTGTGAAATTGCCGGCGAGTCGCGCATCCACGCCGTCCGATTCATCGAAATACGGATTCCTAATCTTGGAATTAACGAAGATTGCGAGCATTGCATTCACCGAGATCACTCAGCCGAGAAAGCCTGGCATGAGGTGTGATCGGCGATTGGATCATTGTGCATTGCATGCGCGACGCGCTGGGTGCGATGGCTTACCGACGAAGGAATTGGTCGATCTCCGCCTGTCACTGACGACGTTCGCCGAGCGGTTTGTCGTCAGGAGATTCGCGCCATGTACGCGTGACGAATCGTGGAATGGCGTGGCGTCGGGTTCAGAGGGGGGCGGTCATCTTGGTGTGCTGACGCACCGAGCTCTGCCGGATTGAATGGTCCTATGGACGGTATCGTCTCGTTCGTTTCGACGGAATCGCTGGTCCGCGTGCGGTCTACGGTGGGTGCGAATATGGCTTGTAGCCGTCGCTGCAGGAGCAATCGATGTCCGCGGCGCGGGCATGAGCGAGTATTCGGGCGCACGGGCCAACTGCGTGCGCCGGTTTTTTTCAGGGAACTGATCCGATATGCGTGGTTCACGATACCTGTCTAGCGTATGCGCCGTGATCGCCGGCATGTTCGTGGCTGGCGGATTGGTGTGGCCCGGGCTCGTCGTGGCGGCATCCAGCGTATCCGCCTCGGGGGCACTGCATGAGGACGTACCGGATGCATACGTTTATCCCGCTTCCGGCTCGGTCGATCGGGCGGTTGAATTGCAACGCGTGCTCGACGGGTTGCGTCCGGGGCAGCGGATGGTGTTCGCGCCAGGGCGGTATGTGGTCGGTCGTTCGCTGATCGTGCGGCGGCCGCATGTCGTGCTGTCGGGGTACGGTGCGACGCTGATGGCGACCAGCCCGTATGACCAGACTATCGAGATGCAAGGGGACGGTACGACGCTTGTCGGATTTCGGCTCAGGGGAACGGGAACCAGACGCCTTGCGACGCGGGAGTCGACCAAGGTCGAAGTGACGGGGCACGACGTGCAAGTGCTCGATAACGTCATCGAAGGCGGCGCCAGCGCCGGCATTTTCGTGTTCGGCGGTTCGGTCGTCGCGATTGTCGGAAACGAGGTGCTGTCGACGCTCGCCGACGGCATTCATGTGACGCATGGCGCGCGTGACGTGCTGGTTCAAGGCAATGTCGTGCGTGACACCGGCGATGACATGATTGCCGTGGTGAGCTACCGGGGCGACGGTATGCTGAGCCGCAACGTGCTGATCACGCGCAACTCACTCGAAGGCAACACGTGGGGGCGCGGAATCACGGTGGTCGGCGGCGCGGACGTGACGATCTCGAACAACGTCGTGCACGACGTACAGGTGAGCTCGGGGATTCTCGTCGCGCAGGAAGACAGCTTCCAGACCTACGGCGCGTCCGGCGTCCGGATTGAGAACAACGTGATCGCGAATATCCAGACGGCGACCGGCCGGACCGATTCCCGCCCGCTCACGCAACAGGCGGCGATAGAGGTCAGCACAGGCTCCGGCGCGGTGACACAAGTGGCCGTGATCGGCAACCGCGTATCGCAAGCGCGCTTCGACGGCATTCGCCTGTGGGGAAACGTGTCCGGGGTCCGGCTTGCGGACAATCAATTGTCCGGGATCGGAGGCATGCCGGTACGGGTTGGCCCGAAGAAGGATTGCGCTGGCGGCAACGCGAAAGCCGAGCCGTGCGCGATGGTGTCTCAATCCCGGGCTGTTACGCCTGACGTAGTCGGGGCGGATACGTCGTTGCTGCCGCGCGTGCGCGAATTCGCGTGGCAGCCTCATTGATCGGCCGGCGCTGTCGGCTGACGGCGGAACGCGCGTGGCGAACGACGTCGTCCGCCAAGTTGATCACGCGAAATCCGGGCGGGGGTCGTATCGGCTATGTCTGTCGGGCAGGCAACGCTTCGACCGCCCGCCCATACTGATCATCGAACCGCACGATATCGTCCTCGCCAAGATAGTCGCCTGATTGCACCTCGATGATTTCGAGCGGAATCCGGCCGGGATTCTCGAGTCGATGCACTTCACCGACCGCGATATACGTCGACTCGTTCTCGCACAACAGGTACGTCTCGTTGCCGCGCGTCACCTTCGCGGTGCCGCGTACGACGATCCAGTGCTCGGCGCGGTGATAGTGCATCTGAAGCGACAGCCGTTTGCCGGGTTCGACGACGATCCGCTTCACCTGGAAGCGCTCGCCGAGATCGATCGAATCGTAGTGGCCCCACGGCCGTTGCACCTTGCGGTGCTCGCTCGCCTGCGGGCGCTGGTCGGTCTTCAGGCGCGCGACGATGTTCTTCACGCGCTGCACGTCGTGCTTGTTCGCGACCAGGACCGCATCGGCCGTCTCGATCACGACGACGTCCTTCATCCCGACGCACGCGACGAGACGGCCCTCCGAGCGCACGAGGCTGTCCTGCGTATCCTCGAAGACGATCGGGCCGCGCGCGACGTTGCCGTGATCGTCCTTCGGCATGATTTCCCAGATCGCGTCCCACGTGCCGACGTCCGACCAGCCGGCCGCGAGCGGCACCACGATGCCTTCGATGCCGAGCTCGCCGTGTTCCGCGAGACGCTCCATCACCGCATAGTCGATCGAATCCGACGGGCATGCGTCGAAGGCCGCCGCATCGATCCGGAAAAACGGATCCTCCGCGACGCCCGCGCGCCACGCGCTTTCGCAAGCTGCATGGATGTCCGGTGCGAGCGCGCCGATCGCCCTCAGCCAGACCGATGCGCGCGTGACGAAGATCCCGCTGTTCCACCAGTAATCGCCCGATTGCAGGTAGCGCTCGGCGAGCGTCGCATCGGGTTTTTCGACGAAACGCCCGATCGCGTAGCCGCCCTGGCTGCCGTGGCGGCCCGAGCGCGGCTCGCCGACCTGGATGTAGCCGTAGCCCGTCTCCGCGCGACGCGGCAGCACGCCGAGCGTGACGATCGCACCTTCCTGCGCATAGCGCGCCGCGCGCGCGATCGCGTCCTGAAACGCACCGACATCGACGATCACGTGGTCGGCCGGCATCACGGCGAGCACGGGATCGTCCGCGAGCGCGCTCGCGTCGAGTGCGGCAAGCGTCAGCGCGGGCGCGGTGTTGCGCGCAGCGGGCTCCAGCAGGATGCGGGCAGGCGCCGAGCGGCCTTGCACCTGCTCGGCGCTCATGAAGCGATGCTGTTCGCCGCATACGAGCAGCAGCGTGTCGCCGAGCGACGCGTTCGCGATGCCGTTCAGGCGGCGCGCCGTCGCCGACAGCGGCGATTCGTCCGAAACCAGTTCGATCAGTTGCTTCGGATACTGCTCGCGCGACAGCGGCCATAGCCGCGTGCCGGAGCCGCCGGCGAGAATCACCGGCAGGATGCTCGGCAGATCGGGTTCGGGAACCGGGCGAAGGGCGGGGGTCATCGGTTCGCTCCGGTATCGACGGGCAGCCGGGTGCGCGCGCGGCCGTCGGCGCGCGTGTCGTCGCTGCGCGAGACCGAAACGGCGCGCGACAGCAGCTGACGCAGCGCACCGGCCGCACGGTCGGCAGACCGTACCATGCCGACGAACGGCGCGCCCTGTTCGAGATACGGGCCGTAGGCCTTGCGGAATCCGAACTTTTTGTAGAACGCCTGGCGCGGCGCAGGGACGTGCGTGCGCACCGCGGTGTCCGGCCATGCGGCCTGAGCAGCAGTGAGCGCGCGCCCGATCAAGCGTTCGAGCGTGTCGTCGTCGCGGCAGCTTTCGCTCGTCAGCACCTTGTCGATCACGACGTCCGGATCGATGTCGTCGCCGGGCAGGATGCGCGCGTAGGCGGCGACTTCCGTGGTGTCGCCGTTGCGCACGGTCGCAAAGACGTGCAGCGCGCCCGCGTCCTTGCCGTCGATGTCGAGATGCGTGTGCGCGTCCTCGACCACCAGCACGGCGTTGCGCGCGCGCAGGATTGCATAGAGATCGACGGCGCCCAGATGTTCGAATTCACAACAATGCCATTCCATGATGCTGTCCTCGCGTGATGCCTTCGGCACGCCGCGCCGCACGGACGCGATCGTTCCATGCGGCGCGGCGATCTTCATCATCCGGATGCGTGGTGCCGCGGTCTGTTCGAAAGCGTACTCACGCTCCGGATTCGCACGCACGGCGCGGGATACGGGGCGGCGTGTGCGTCACGGGAGCGTCGCAATGTGCGGTAGCACACACCGTCGGGGCCGGTGCTTTTTCATAATTGATTCATCGTGAGCGCCTGCAATGAAGCGCAGCCGGCCGACATCGCACGCAAACAAGGCCCCGGGAGCGGGACCGAGGATTGCGATCGTTCACGACGGGCCGGTCGCACGCTTGCACCGCCATGGTGATTTGTCGGTGCGTCTGCTTCCGGCCGAGACGGACGGAGTGGCGGAGCGCGCCAGGATGGCCATCATGCTGCACCGCACGACGCGCGGCCCGGCGCCCGGAACCCGGGCCTGTCGGCGGGAATGCGCCGAAAAGAGGCTGCGCGGCGCGATGCCGGTGATTACGGCGTGTAACGGCTGGGCGGCCCGCGCGCCGGCGCAATGCGATGCGGGCACCCGGCGGCGCGCGCGATTATGCGGGCTGCGCAGTGCGGTCCCTCGCATTTTTGGGAGATTTCGGTGGAAATCGCAGGTAATCGATCGTATCAATCTTGCGGAAAAGTAGTATTTGCCACTGATTGACGGCAATGGTCGTAGATAATCAAATCTCAGTGGTCAAATAGCGTCAAACGCGGGAAGACCGTGCGCGTAACCGCCTGATTCAGGTTTATCTTTTGGTAACAAGGTCAACTCGAAACGGGGTGTAGATTCAGGTGCGGATGAAATGGGGCGGTCAATCCGGCCACGGTTTGGCGCCCCTTCGGTTCAGCATCGGGCGCGACTGTCGTGTACGACGCGACGCACATGCGGACGGAATTTCCGTTTGCCGACGTGCCCCGCCTGACGGCGGGTCGCTTCAAAGCCGGAATGTCATGGCTCCCGCAGCCGCGCATTCCGTTCGAGTTCGATGACAACGAGGCCGGATGACATCCGGCTCGACCTCCGGGGGTTTTCGCCGTGTGCAGTTTCGATCTTCGCCAAAGCTGCGGAAACGCAGCGCGCAAAGGCGGCCATGCGCCGCCGGCCGCAGCGCACGCGAACGGTTCGCGGAGTGCAGAAAGTGACGGTTCGTTATGAATATGCCAGTAACGCGCGATAAGAGCGCCGGCGTGGGGAGCGGTAACGGGCAGCGTCCGCTGATTTACTGGACGCAGTCGCCGTCCGTGATGCTGCGAAAGGAATTGTCGCGCCGCGACTGGAAAGTGACGGTCGTCGCGCATGCGAACGAGCTGCGCGACACGTCCGGCGAAATTACCTGCGGCGTTCTCGACTTGAGCGGCGGCCACGCCGATGCGATCGGCAGCATCGCGTCGACCTGCGCGTCGATGCGCGACGTCGTCTGGGTGGCGCTCGTCGATGTGGGTCAGACCGCCTCGCCGAACGTGCGCGCGCTGTTGCGCGACTACTGCTTCGACTACGTCACGCTACCGGCGTCGCACCAGCGGATCGCCGATACGGTGGGCCATGCCTACGGCATGGAATGCCTGTTCGCGCGCGATCGCGAACAGCTCGAATCGGAGGAAAAGGGCATCGTCGGCACCTGCAGCGCGATGCTGCGGCTGTTCGATACGGTGCGGCGTTTCGCGCGCACCGACGCACCGGTGTTCGTGTTCGGCGAAACGGGAACCGGCAAGGAACTCACGGCCGTCGCGATTCACCGTCATTCGGAGCGGCGCAACGGCCCGTTCGTCGCGGTCAACTGCGGCGCGATTCCGCCGCATCTGCTGCAATCGGAACTGTTCGGCTACGAGCGCGGCGCGTTTACCGGCGCGAACGCACGCAAGATCGGCTACGTCGAGGCCGCGAACGGCGGCACGTTGCTGCTCGACGAAATCGGCGACCTGCCGCACGAAAGCCAGGCGAGCCTGCTGCGGTTTCTGCAGGAACGTTCGATTCATCGTCTTGGCGGCAGCGATCCGGTGCCGGTCGATGTCCGGATCGTGTCGGCGACGCACGTCGATCTGCGCGGTGCGATGGAGGAAGGGCGTTTTCGGGCCGACCTGTTCCACCGGCTGTGCGTGATGCGCATCGACCAGCCGCCGCTGCGCGCGCGCGGCAAGGACATCGAACTGCTCGCGCACCACATGCTCGAACGCTTCCGCGGCGATGCGCGTCATCGCGTGCGCGGGTTCTCGACGGATGCGATCACGGCGCTCTACAAGCACGACTGGCCGGGCAATGTCCGCGAACTGATCAACCGCGTGCGCCGCGCGGTCGTGATGACGGAGGGGCGCCTGATCACCGCGCAGGACCTCGAACTCGAATATTGTCTCGACGCGGCGTCGCCGTCGGTGGCCGACATCCGCAAGTCGATCGAGCGCGAGGCGATCGAAACCGCGCTACTGCGCACGCGCGGGCGCGTCGCCGCCTCCGCGCGCGAGCTCGGCGTGTCGCGCGCGACGCTGTATCGCTGGATGGAGGCGTACGGCATCGAGCGACCGCGCGGGACGGGCTCGTCCGACTGACACGCGGCAGCCTGACGCCCGCGGCCGCCGCGCGCGTCGCGTCACCCCGCCCGCGTGGCGCGCACCGCGCGCGCGGCGTTCGCGGCGCGGATTTCCACCGTGGGCGGCGCGTTGTCGTCAGCCGCCGCGGGCTTCCCTTCGATTCGCAATGGAATGAGCGCGATGCGCGCCGGCGTGCCGGGCGCGAGATGGAACCAGTCGTCGCTCGGCATGAAACCCGGCGCGTCGATCTGCACGTGGCGGGCGACGTGTCGTGTGTCGATGTCGACGTGCCAGGTCTCGCCGGTGCGCGATACACATGCCTCGATCCCCGGTTCGCGACGCGCCAGCACGGCCGGATGCGTGCGGGACGGAAAATGGAACGCCTGCGACAGCAGCGTGCCGTCATCGGCGCGCAGCGTCGCGACGACCGTATCGTGTTCGCACGGGCCGAAACGGTACGCGTAGGTCCAGTCGAAGAAGCGGCCGAGCAGCTCGGCCGAGCCGAGCCGCACCGTGTCGTGCGCGGCGATCCGCACCGGGCAGCCGGCCCGTGCGACCGGCGTGCGGCCGTCGCGCAGCGCGACCAGCTCGATCGCGGCCGACAGCGGCGCCGGGCGCTCGTTGACCACATGCACGTCGAGCCCGTTCAGCCCTTCGTCGACGAGCAGCACCTGGATCGGTTGCAGCACCTGGCGCAGCGCATACCATGCCGATTTCGGCCGGTGCGCGGCGTCGATCACGCCCCATCCGGCGCCCGGCATCACGTCCTGGAACTGCCACACGAGCGCGCCGGCGCAACGCGAACCGGTGCGGCGCCATTCGGAAAACGTGTCGCGCATCACGTCCGCGATCACCGCACGCGACAGCTCGACATAGCGCGCGGGATCCTCGCGCCGCAGCCGGTCGGGCGCGACGTCGTACAGCGTGTGCAGATAATGGTCGCGGATATCGTCGAAATCCCACGACGTGCCGGGGTCGCGCGGCACGGCCGCCTTCCAGCGCGGTTCGTGCACGCCCGGCCAGCCGAGTTCGGCGAGCGTCGCATCGCACGGCACGTTCGCGAACGCGAGGCATTCGCTCGCAAAGCGCACGTCCGCGCGGCGCGCGTCGTCGAGCGGGCGCAGGTATGCGCCGACGCCGTAGTAGTGCGACACGCGTTCGCGCGGGGTGAACGGCAGTACGCCGCCGTCGGGCGAATCGGGCACGTACGGGACATCGGGGCGGTGCGCGGCCGCGTGGCCGGCCAGCCGGTCGGCCGTCAGATCGAGGAAGCGCTGCTTCGGCCCGAGCCCCGACATCGCGGCCTGCTGCGCGATCTCGCTGCCGCCGCACAGCACCGCAAGCGACGGCGACGCGGCGTGACGCGAAAGGAACTGGCTCGCTTCGCGATCGACGTTGGCCGCGAACGCGGGATCGTCGAGCGCGTAATCGAAGTTCGCGAAGCCAAAATCCTGCCAGACCAGCAGCCCGAGCCGGTCGCACCATGCGTGGAACGCGTCGGCCTCGTAGGCCATCGTGCCGCCGACGCGGACCATGTTGAAGCCGGCGTCGCGCGCGAGCCCGAGCAGGCGGCCGTAGGTCGCGTCGTCCGCGTGCAGCGCGAGCGGCGCGGCGCTGCTCCAGCATGCGCCGCGCGCGAACACGGGCACGCCGTTGATGCGCAGCCCGAATCCCTTGCCGTCGGCGCCGGAATCGAGGTCGATCGTGCGAAAGCCCGTCGAACCGAGCGGCCGGCGCGCATCCCCGATATGCAGCACGATCTCGTAGAGCGCGGGTTCGCCGTGCGTATGCGGCCACCAGCGGCGCACGTTCGGTATCGCGACGCTCGTGTGCAGCCGGTCGGCGCCGGCCCGTTCGAGCGTCGCGTGATGTTCGCCGCACGACAGCCGCGCCGCGAACGTGTCGGGCAGCGGCGCGGCGAACGTCAGTTCCGCGTCGAGCCAGCCCGTGTCGCCTTCGACGCGTGCATGCAGTTTGCAATCGGCCAGTACGGGCCCGTCGGCCGGATCGAGCACGTCGACGGGCCGCCACGGGCCGGTGGGCACATATGGCGGAAACCAGCCCGGCATGTGCCCGAACAGCGACGTGCGGATCGTGCGCAGCGCGGCCGGTTCGGCGAGCCGCGTGCGCCAGCGCGCACGGCGCGGTGCGCGCGCGTCGCGCAGGTGCGGCGCGAGCGCGCGGAAACAGACGGTCAGCCGGTGCGTGCCGTCGAGCGACAAGGGCACGTCGTGCGCGACGAACATGCTGTCCGAGCGGTGGATCGGCGTGTCGTCGAGCCAGGCCTGGGCGAGCGTCGCGAGGCCGTGAAAGCGCAGGATGCGCGGCCCGCGTCCGCGCAGCTCGAGCCGGTACCAGTGGTCGCGCTCGTCGAGCGACGCGGCTTCGTCGAGCCGGCCGGCCAGCGCGAGTGCCTGCGCGACCGTGCCGGGCACCGGCGCCGCGATCCAGCCGCCGGGGCCGGCGGGGAGGTCGCGCGGTTCCCTCACGGCGCCCGCGGCCGTTGCCAGCATCGACCACGCGGGCAGGGTGCGCGCGCGCGTCACCGCATGGCCGGCACGGGCGCCGTGTCGGCGCGCACGGGCGTCACGAGCCGCAGCGGCGCACCGATCTGCCGCGCGCACGCGACGAGGTCGGCGTACGCGGCCTCGATCGCTGCGAGCGTCGAATCGCCGCGTTCTTCCTTGCCGCGTGCGCACGCGCGCGCGAGCCGGAATTCGAGCACCATCGCTTCGGACGCGATGCGATCGCACGCGGCGCGGATCTCGGCGAACGGTCCGGTGCAGCCGCTCGCCTGCAGCCAGCGCGCATAGTGGCCGAACAGTTCGAAATTCGCGCCGAGCTGCCGCACCGAATTGAACGAGTACGCATGGAAGCGTTCGAGCGGCGACTCGGCGAGAATCTGCGCATCGGTCTGCAACTGCCGGCGGAACGCCGCGATCGGATCGACGACCGGCAGGCGCCGCAGGTGGCGCTGCAACGCAGCGAGCGAGGCTTCGCACAGCGCGCGTTCGTCGAGCGGCGCAAAGCGTCGTTTCGCGCATTCGACGTACGGCGGCAGCGTCATCGGCGAACTGCCGCCGATGAGCCCGTTGTAGTCGAAATCCTCGGCGACGTAATAGCCGCTGTTGTGGAAGTAGCCGATCTGATGCTTCGCGCGGTCGATCGCGTCGATGCCGATCGTCGTCTTCGTGTGCTGCGTGCGGTAGCTGACGCCGCGCGTATCGGGCAGGAACCACGCGTCGACCTCGACGATCATCAGGTGGCCGCGCGCGACCTGCGTCTCGACGTGCTGGTCGAGCGGCTCGTAGATCGAATGCTCCTGCACGACGATTCCGTAGAGCCGCTCCAGCTCGTCGTGCGGAAACTTGAAGAACGTGAACTGGTCGCCCTCGAAATCGAGCGCGATCGTAAACGGCAGCGCCGCATACGGATTGAGGCCCCACCACCGGAGCACCTCGAGCCACATGTCGACGTAGCAGTTGGTCTGCTTCCAGACCATCTCCTGACTGTGCAGCGGGTGCGGCCGGTAGTGGCGCGCGCGGTGGCGCACGCTCTCGAACGACGTGTCTTCGCCGTCGCGGGAAACGAATCTCATCGCGTGCCCCACAGCACGTCGCGGACCGCTTGCGGCCATGCGTCGATGTCGAAGCCGTGGTGGCGGAACAGCGCGAGCGTGAGCCGCTCGAGGCCGAAGCCGACGCAGCCCGTGTGCGCGACGTCGCCCGTCGCGGTGCGGATGTCCCACAGCAGCCCGAAGTGGTCCATGTGGTAGTTGAAGCTCAGGCACGCGGTCTGTCGATCATCGTGTTCGATCGGAATCAGCAGCTCGAACTTCAGGTTCTGCTCGCGCTGGCTGTTCGCGACGATCTTGCCGCCGCGCCCGAAGAACGGGTCGTTCGCGAGATCGATCGCATTCGGCAGGCGCAGCGCTTCGATCATCCGCGTGCCGCGTTCGATCCATGTCTCGCGGAACGAGATGATCTGCTCGGGCGTGCCGATCCGCACGTACTCGCGCATCCGGAACAATTGCATGCGGGTCGGGTCGAGCGACGGTTCGTGACGGAAGCAGTACGAGAACACGTCGACGATCCGGCCGTCGGCGGGTAGCGCGCCCGCGCGCGCGACGACGGGATACACGGGGTAGCACGCGGCCGGCGTCATCACGACGTAGGTGGGCTTCTGGTTCTCGGTCCAGTCGTCGCCGCGATCGAGGCATTGCAGCACGCGCTGATGCTGGCGTTCGTCGCCGCAGAACGCATGCACGCTGCCCGCCAGTTGCGGGAAGCTCTTCATGTATTCGCTGCGCTCGAACTCCATGCGGCTCATCGCCGGCGGAAAGCGCAGCACTTCGGCCTGCTGGTCGGCGCCGATGCGCGTGACGAACGCGTCGAGCGCCTCGACCACACGCTCGAATCGTTCGCTGCGGCCGAACAGGCCCTGGATGCCGGTCGAAACCAGCAGGCCCGCGTCGATCAGTGCGTCGCGCAGCGGATTGACGCCCGCGCGGTCGAGCGGTGCGTCGGCGGGAGCGGAAGCGGCGGAGGGCACGGCGAGGCGATCGTTCACGTATGTTTCTCCAGCGTCGCGGGACGCAGCGCGAGCAACAGGCTCGCAGTGTTGGCGGCAATGCGGTCGTTGCTGATCATCAGCGGCGCCGCGTGCAGGTCGCGAATGTGGCGGCCGATGCTGAACGGCGTGCCTTGCTTGTAGCCGGCCATCCCGCAGATCATCATCGCCTGGTGCGCGACCTCGAGCGCGGTCGCCGACACGTAGGTCTTCAGCGTATTGATCTCGGCGGCCCAGGCCATGCCGGCCGACCACGAGCGGACCGACGCGTTCGCGCGGAGGCGCAGCACGTTGTCGACGCGGGCCTGCATCGCCTGCATCAGCGCGAGCGACTCGGCGATGCGCCGCGCGGCGGGCGACGGTGCGCCGTCGGTCTGACGTGCTTGCGCGCGGAAGAACTGGTGCGCGCGATGGAACGCGTCGCCGGCCACGCCGATCCACACGGCGGCCCACAGGATGTGCGAGACCGGCACCATCGTTTCCTCGGCGATCTTCGCGAACGGCACCGGCAGGCATTGCACGGCGGCGCCCTGCGCGTCGAGCACGAAGCCGTTGCTGCACGTGCCGCGCATGCCGAGCGTGTCCCATTCGCCGCGGCGCGTGAGCGTATAGCCGTCGCGCAGCAACGTGACGAGCACCTGCTCGGAAGCCGGCGCGTCCGCATCGCGTCGCGCGGTGGCGAGAATGCCGTCGGCGTAGTCGCCGTACGAGATCGTCGGCGCGGATTTGTGCAGCCGGAACCCGCCGCCATCGATTTCGAGTGCGCACTGGCTCGCGCGCAGGTTGCCGCCGACGCCGTCTTCCGACGTGGCCGAGGCGAGCAGCCACTGGTGACGCACGAGCTGCTGCAGGAACAGCTTGTGCCAGCCCTGGTCGGCGGCGTGGTCGACGATGCAGGCGACCTGGATCTGGTGCATCGCGAACACCATCGCCGACGATGCGCACGCCTGGCCGAGGATCGAGCACGCGGACACGATGTCTTCCAGCGACGCGCCAGCGCCGCCGAGATGGGTCGGCACCATCGCGCCGAGCAGGCGGCGCGCGCGCATCGCCTCGATCGCCTCGACGGGGCAGCGCGCGTCGCGATCGACCGCATCGGCATGCTGGGCGGCGATCTGCGCGACGGCATGCGCGGCCTCGTCGAGCCGATGCGAATCGCTGTCGGATGCGAGTTCGGGAAGCAGCGCGCTCATGCGGAGTGCTCGGTGCGTTGCAGCGTGGCGATCGTGTCCGCGAGTGCGTCGATGCTGCGGAACAGGTTGCGGTTCAGCATCTCGTCGGGAATCTCGATGTTGAACTGCTTTTCGATCGCGAGCATCAGCTGGATCGTATCGAGCGAGGAGAGGCCCGCTTCGTAGAGGTCGTCCCCGTCGCCGATCGAATCGATCGCGGCTTCGAGGTGGGCGACGTGCTTGAGGATGGTTCTGATGTCGTTTTTCACGTGCTGCTCCGGCGTGCGTGGTGTCGTCCGCTCGGGCGGACGCGCGATAAGCGCTGACATCCCCCCGGCAGTCCGGCATCAGTAGACCACTGGCAGACGCGGCGTTCTGTTCGCCACCCTACAAACGGCTGACCCGACACGCGGGAGGCGCCGAAGCGCCGTCCCGGTCCGGTGCGCCAATCACGCGCGCGATGCGGCCGGCACGCCCGAGTCGGCCGACAGGATGCGCTTCATCTCGTCGCGCACGATCGCGCGGCAGCCGCACGACATTTTTTCGAGGCCGTCGAGGTCCGCGAGCTCGATCGAGCTGCGGTATTGCCGGATCAGGCCGAGCTTCTGGATTTCGCCGGCGGCGTCCGTGACCGTCTCGCGGCGCACGCCGAGCATTTGCGCGAGCATGCTGTGCGTCACCTGGATCTCGATGCTGCGCGTGCGGTCGAACGCGAGCAGGAACCATCTGCATAACTGATGTTTGAGCACGTGATGGCGGCTGCAGAATGTGATCTGCGCGACCTGCGCCATCAGCAGCCGCACGCAGACGAACACGAGATGGCGGATCACCGGCGACGCATCGAACGCGGCCGCGAAGACGCGCCGGTCGAGCCGGTAGACGAAACCGTCGCGGCACGCGACCGCGCGGCAGGGCATCCGGCCGCTGCCGCCGATCACGTCATCGCAGACCACGCTTTCGCTGCCGATCTCCGCGACTTCCAGCGTCATGCCGCCGGACGACACGTACTGCAGCGAAATCGCGGTCGTGACCGGCAGGTAGACCGCGGCGAGCATTTCGCCAGGTTCGCAGAGCACTTGCCCGGATTTCAGATGAACGAGTTGCAGGTGGGGCGTCAGCGTGGCGAGTTCGTCGCGGTCGATGGCCGCGAGAAACCGGTTGGCGTCGAAGCTGTGGGACAGCTCGATCATGCCGTTCGCATACGCGACGGCGTCGGCGGCCTGGTGAGTCACGGCGCATCCTCGCAGGTTGGCGGTCGCGCGTCGTCTCGGCGAACCCGGAGCGGGATTTCGCACGATCGTGCGGACTTTGTTGATCAAAAAACTGAATGACGATACTCGCGGAAAAGGCTAGCACGCAATTGAATTCTGGAAATTTCACATTTTGCCATTTCACAAAGTTTGACGGTTGAGACTGGGCGCAAACGTTATATCGATTTAATGATTTGCTTTTTCTGAAATTAATCATCCGGAAATGGAATCGTGAGCTTGCTTGTCATTCCATGTCGAACGGGAATCAATCGGACAACGTGACGAATCGTACGGCGAAAGTCGCAGAAAAGCATTGAACATTGTTTAACAAATAAATGGGGATCGCCTGATTGTCCATTTATATCAATGGTTTGTGCGCGATATGTGCGATGGCGGACAGAGTGTCGAATTAGTGTGCCGATTCAATTTTGAGACAGTTTGAAACGAGTGTGTGCGGGGCGCCGCCGCCGGGAAATGCTGCGCCGCACATCGCGGAAACAATTGAAAATCGGCTGTAAGTATTTGAACGATAAGCTTCGCAGCCGCAACGCCGCCGTCTCGATCCGATGCGCGGGAATTGATCAGTCGAATGCGCGCTGTGTCCGTCGCGCGGGGGAGTGTCCGGAAATGAGACATTTTTGTGGCTTTGGGGTCGGTTATTCGGGGGAATAAATCGGAGGCGATTCATATATTAAGGACAGGCGGCTATTGGCACGTAAATCGCTTATTCGGGATGGCGTGTTGAAACGGGCAGTCGACTCAATTCGGTGATGACAAGTCGATGGTCAGTCGGATTCAGGGTTGTGGCCGCAACCGCTATCAATGTCCGGACGCGCATCGCGATAACGAGTTCCGTGCCCGCTGCTGCAGGCGGCGCGGACGATAAAAGGGATACAGACATGCTTCATCTTCACTCGAGCTATTCGGCGAACGCCATCCTTGCTGCCCTCCCCGAGGACAGCATCCGCGCCATCGCACCGCATCTCGAACTGGTCAGGATCAAGGCCGGGATGCTCGACCGGGTCGGCGAGCCGATGCGCCATCTGCATTTTCCGACGACGGCGATGATGTCGGTGCAGCACTTGATGGAGGACGGTGCGATGGTCGAGGTGGCGGTGGTCGGCCGCGAGGGGGTGGTCGGGCTGGGCACGCTGGTCGGCGGCATCGCCGCGTCGAGCCGGGTCGAGGTGCGCATCGGCGGAATGGCGTATCGCGTGCCGAGTTGCGTGATGCGCGCGGAATTCGAGCGGTCGGCGCAGACCTACCGGCTGCTGCTCAACACCTGCCAGGCGACGATGGCGCAGATCTCGCGCAGCGCGCTGTGCAACCGGCACCATTCGGTCAGCGAGCGGCTCAGCCGCTGGCTGTTGCTCGCGCACGACCGGATCGACGGCGACGAGCTGGCCGTCACGCAGCAGACGATCGCGAACATGCTCGGCGTGCGGCGCGAGGGCGTGACGGAAGCGGCCGGGAACCTGCAGGAAGCCGGGCTGATCCGGCAACGTCGCGGCCGTATCACGGTGCTCGACCGCGACGGCCTCGAACATCACGCGTGCGAATGCTACGACCTGATTCGCGCCGATTATCGGCGGTTGCTCGGCACGCGCGAGCATGCGAGGCCGGCGACGGTTCGCCCGCGCATGCCGGACGGGCACCGCGGATTCCCCGCACACGGTGCGTGACGATGCGGTCGATGTCCGGTGGAACGAGTGCGACGCGGCGGGCCGCGATCGCGGCGGCCGACGTCGTGCTCGTGCTGGCCGGGGCGCTCGTCGCGCAGGCGGCGTCGGGTCTCGGCTGGCATGCGCTGTCCGACGCGCAGCGCGGCGCGATCGCGCTGCAGTGCGTGCTGACGGTGGCGCTGCTGCCGCGCTACCTGCGCACCGTGCGCGGCGGGGTGGCGGTGCAGGGCGGCGCGCACGCGCTGACGCACACGCTGGTGGCGGTGGTGTGCGCGAGCGTGCTGACGGTGGCCGGCACGATGTGGATCATGAATCGCAGCGGCACGGTGACGACCCGCTGGATCGTGCGCACGGTGCTGGCCGGCGACGCGGCGCTGCTGCTCGGCCGCGCGGCGCTGCTGGCGCTCGCGCTGACGCGCGGCGACCCGCGTGCACGGCAGCGCCGCGTCGCCATCGTCGGCGCAACGGCATACGGGCGCGTGGCGATCGAGCGGATGCAGCTCGCGCCGAACGGCCCGTTCGCGGCCGCGTGCGTATTCGACGACGATGCGCAGGCCGCCGCGGGCGGCATCGGCGGCGTGCCGGTGATCGACGACTGGGACACGTTGCGCGACCTGATTCGCGGTGGCAGCATCGACGAGGTCTGGCTGACGCTGCCGATGTCGCACGAGTGGCGGATCCAGCGCATCGTGCGCGAGTTGCGCGACGAGTTCGTCGAGTTGCGGCTGTTGCCCGACGTGCGGCAGATGGCGATCGTCGATCGCTCCGCGACCGACGTGCTCGGCATGCCGGCGATCAATCTCGCGACCACGCCGCGCGCCGCGCCGGAGCTGTGGGCCAAGTTCGCGTTCGACCGGCTGTTCGCGTTTGGCGTGCTGATTCCGTTGCTGCCGCTGCTGACGCTGCTGGCGATCGCGGTCAAGCTGTCGTCGCCGGGGCCCGTGCTGTTCAGGCAGCGCCGCAAGGGCGTCGACGGCCGTGAGTTCGATATCCTGAAGTTCCGGACGATGCGCGTGCATCGCGCTCAGCCGGGCGTCTTGCGGCAGGCGTCGCGCAACGATTCGCGCATCACGCGCGTCGGCGCGTTCCTGCGGCGCACGTCGCTCGACGAGCTGCCGCAGTTCTTCAACGTGCTGTTCGGGCAGATGTCGGTGGTCGGCCCGCGTCCGCATGCGATCGAACACGACGACTTGTATCGGCAACTGATCGACTGCTACATGTACCGCTACCGCGTGCGGCCCGGCATCACCGGATGGGCCCAGGTGAACGGCTATCGCGGCGAGACGCGCAAGGTCGAGGCGATGGCGGCGCGCGTGAAGTTCGATCTGTTCTACATGCAGAACTGGAGCTTCTGGTTCGACATCAAGATCATCCTGCTGACGGTGGTGCGCGGCTTCATCGGGCGCAACGCATTCTGAGGATCGCGAATTAATTGAAGCGGCGCCGCGCGAGCGATCGTGTCGATGGCGTGATGCCGGTTCGCAGGCGCTGAAAGACGCGAGGGGGCCGGGCGGGAAATTGCTGCGCTGCGGTTGCGCCGACGGGCTTCGCCGCGCGCGTCGCAGGTCGGGATTTCCCGTCCGTCCCCAGTTTTCACACCGCTGCCGCTGTCTGACCGGCACGCTGATTCCGATCAACACACACGTGTTCAATGGGTTTATCCTGCGTCGCATGCGTCCGGCGTTTTGCGCGTCCGGTCGCCCATCCGGATGCGACGGCGCAGGTCATGCCTGCGCGCCGCATACCGGCGCGATACCGCGCGCCGCTCTTTTTTCGCGCGGAACCCGGAACAGGAGAGACGGCCATGTCGCTCGACCTACAACAACGGCAGACGCTGAAACAGCGGCTGAACGAGAGCGAGCAGGCGCTGCGTGCGGAGATCCGCACGAGCGAAGACCAGCGCGCGTCGGAATCCTACGCGGACCTTGCCGGCGCGGCGCCGGACGAGGGCGACGAGGCGAACGCCGACCTCTTCGTCGACGTCGACCATGCGTTGATCGGCATGAAGCTGACCGAGCTGCGCGCGATCGGCCGCGCCCAGCAGCGGATGCGTGACGGCAGTTACGGCGAATGCATCGACTGCGACGGCTCGGTCGGCTACGAGCGCCTGCTGGCGCGCCCGGCCGCCGAACGCTGCACGCATTGCCAGTCGCTCCACGAGCGGCGCTACGCGACGGCGCCGCGCGCATCGCTCTGACGTCGCGGCGCCAACCGCGCTGCACGCATGGCGCGGCCGGCGCAGAATGACCACCGGGCGCCCGGCGGCGTCGACATGCGGCGCCGGGCGGGCAGACGCCGCCGCGCTGGCGTGCGGCGCCATCCACGTGGAAGGGAGCCACGCCGATCATGCCGATCCACAATGCCGAGTGCGCGGCCGTGTTCGCCGAGATCGCCGACATGCTCGAGATCCAGGGCGCCAACCCGTTTCGCGTGCGCGCCTACCGTAACGCCGCGCGTACGATCGCCGACTACGGCCGAGATATCCCGACGATGATCGCGAATGGCGACGATCTCGGGAAGATTCCGTCGATCGGCGCCGATCTCGCGGCGAAGCTGCGCGAGATCGCCGCGACCGGCACCTGCGAACTGCAGCAAACGTTGCGTCATGCGTTGCCGGGCGCGATCGTCGAGCTGCTCGACGTGCCGGGGCTCGGCGCGAAACGCGTGAAGGCGCTGCATGACGCGCTGCACGTCGATTCGCTCGAGCAACTGCGCGCCGAAGCGAAGAGCGGGCATGTGCGCGAGCTGCCGGGCTTCGGCGCGAAAACCGAAGCGCATCTGCTCGACGCGATCGACGATCGCCTGCAGCGCGAGCCGCAACGCTTTCTGCTGCCGGATGCCGCGCATGCGCTGATGCCGTTGCTCGAACGCCTGCGTGCGGTGGCCGGCGTCGACCAGGCCGTGCCGGCCGGCAGCTTCCGCCGCCGCCGCGAGACGGTCGGTGATCTCGACATCCTCGTCACCGCACGCGATCCCGTCGCGGTCGCCGACGCGTTCGTCGGCTACGGCGACGTGGCGCGCGTGCTCGCGCACGGCAAGACCCGGTCGAGCGCGATGCTCGCGAGCGGCTTGCAGGTCGACCTGCGCGTCGTCGATGCCGATGCGTTCGGCGCAGCGCTCGTCTACTTCACGGGATCGAAGGCGCACAACATCGCGCTGCGCCGGCTCGCGCAGGCCGGCGGCCTGAAGATCAACGAATACGGCGTGTTTCGCGGCGACGAGCGGATTGCCGGCGCGACGGAGGCATCGGTCTACGCAGCCATCGGGCTGCACGAAGTGCCGCCCGAATTGCGCGAGGACCGCGGCGAGATCGATGCGTCGCGTGGCGGCACGCTGCCGGCGCTGGTCGAGCGCAAGCATCTGCATGGCGACCTGCACGCGCATACCGACGTGTCGGCCGGCCGCGACGGCCTGCACACGATGGCCGCCGCCGCGCGTGCGCGCGGGCTCGCCTATCTGGCCATCACCGACCGCGCACCGCCTGACGGCGGCGATCGCAACGGCTTCGACTGGCTCGCGCGCCAGCTCGACGAGATCGATCGCGTCAACGCGTCGTTCGACGATTTCGTATTGCTCAAGGGCGTGGAAGCCGGCATTCGCGAGGATGGCAGCCTCGATGTACCCGATGCGATGCTCGGCCGGCTCGATCTCGTGGTCGGCGCGGTACGCGACGGCTTCGACCTGCCGCGCCGCGCGCAGACCGATCGCATGTTGCGCGCGATGGACCATCCGTATTTCACGATGCTCGCGCACCCGACCGGCCGCGTGCTCGGCGAGCGCGACGCCTGCGAACTCGATGTGCCGCGCGTGCTCGCGCAGGCGGCCGCGCGCGGCTGTTTCGTCGAATTGAATGCGCAGCCGCGGCGATTCGACCTGCCGGACGTCTGGTGCCGCGAGGCCGCGAAGGCCGGCGTGCCGGTCGCGATCGACTCGGATGCATGCAGCGCGGACGAGCTCGACAACCTCGCGTTCGGCGTCGATCAGGCGCGACGCGGCTGGCTGACGCGGCAGGACGTGCTCAACACGCGCACGCTCGCGCAACTGCGGCCGTTGCTGGCGCGCACGATGGGCGGTGCGGGCAGCGCTGGCGGCGGCGCGAAGCGGAGCCGGTCGAAGGGCGCGTGAACGCAGCGCAACGCGGCCGGCCGTGACGCGTTCAGTTCATGCCGGCACGGTCATGCCAGCACGCCCGTGGCCGGGACGTACGGCAGCCCGAGCGCCTGCGCGACGGCTTCATACGTGATGTGGCCGTCGCACACGTTCAGGCCGGCGCGCAGATGCGGATCGTCGAGCATCGCCTGCTTCCAGCCCTTGTCGGCGAGCGCGAGCGCATGGCCGAGCGTCGCGTTGTTCAGCGCAAAGGTCGACGTGCGCGCGACCGCGCCGGGCATGTTCGCGACGCAGTAGTGGACCACCCCGTCGACGACGAAGGTCGGCGCCGCATGCGTGGTCGCATGCGAGGTCTCGAAGCATCCGCCCTGATCGATCGCGACGTCGACGACGACCGCCCCCTTGCGCATTGTCGCGATCATGTCGCGCGTGACGAGCCGCGGCGCAGATGCACCCGGCACGAGCACGGCGCCGATCACGACGTCGGCATCGCGCACGGCTTCGTCGACCGTATGCGCATTCGAGCAGACGGTCGTGATCCGGTTGGCGAACACGAGATCGAGCTGGCGCAGCCGGTTCACGTTGTTGTCGAGCACGGTGACGCGCGCGCCGAGGCCCACCGCCATCTGCAGCGCGCCGGTGCCCACCACGCCGGCGCCGAGCACGACGACGTGCGCGGCCGGCACGCCCGGCACGCCGGCCATCAGCAGGCCGCGGCCGCCGCGCGGGCTCTCGAGGTGGGTCGCCGCGACCTGGATCGACATGCGGCCGGCGACTTCGCTCATCGGCGCGAGCAACGGCAGGCCGCCGCCCGGGCCCGTCACGGTTTCGTATGCGATGCAAACCGCGCCGGATTTCACGAGCGCGGCGGCCTGGTCGGGATCGGGCGCGAGATGCAGGTACGTGTAGAGGATCTGGCCGCGCCGCAGCATCGCGCATTCGGCCGGCTGCGGCTCCTTGACCTTGATGATCATGTCGGCGCGCGCGAAGATTTCGTCGGCGCCGTCGCTGAGCGACGCGCCCGCGGCCGTGTAGTCGTCATCGAGCAGGCCGATCGCCGTGCCGGCGCCGCGCTGCACGAGTACGCGATGCCCGTGCCGCGTGAGTTCGCGCGCACCGGCCGGCGTGAGGCCGACGCGGTATTCGTGGTTCTTGATCTCCTTCGGCACACCGATCAGCATGAGTCGCCTCCATGGCCTTCGTCATCGTCGTCGTGCGGGCAGCCGGTGGCGCGGCGGCGTGCCGATCGCAGTACTGGAATAACAGCGTAGTAGTGCGCGGAGGGAAGTCAAGCGGCCGGCCCGCGCGGCGACGCGTGCGCACTGCAACGCAGCATGCGCGGTGGCCGGTTGCGACCGGACGTCGCAATGCGCGCGTGGCCGGGTTTCGGTATCGTCATGCGTGTCGCGGGCCGGGGCCGCGTGCCGGAATCCTTTCGGCAAACAACGAGACGACGAGACGAGGACATTGATCGACATGACCGGTGCGTATTTCAGCGTGCCGACGCTTTGCGCCATCGCGCTCGTGCACGTCTACTGGGCGTTCGGCGGGCGGCTGGGCAAGCGCGCGGCGATTCCGGAGCAGGACGGCGTACCGCTGTTGCGGCCGACTGTCGTCGGCACGCTTGCCGTCGCGGCGGCACTGCTGGGCGGCGCAGGCGTGGTCGCCGCGCGTGCCGGCTGGCTCGGGCACAACGCGTACCCATGCACGATCGCGTTCGCGGTCGTTGCGCTCGCATTGATCTTCGCGGTGCGGGCCGTCGGCGATTTCCGCTACGTCGGCTTCTTCAAGCGGATTCGCGGGTCGCGTTTCGCGCGGATGGACACGCTGTATTACTCGCCGCTGTGCGCGGCGCTGGCGTTGTCGATCGCGTCGATGTTCTGGCCGTGGTGAGTGGCGACTGGCGCACGGCTTATTCGGCGCGCGTATCGATCAACTCGAGATATTCGGCCGGCACGGCATCGGTCAGCCAGACACCGTTTTCGGCGACGAAGAACGCATGGCCCTGCCGGTGCATGCGCCGCGCATCGACCTCGAGGATCACGGGCACGCCGTAGCGCGCGCCGACGGCCAGCGCCGTCCGGATGTCCGCCGACAGATGCACGTGATGACGGGCGCCGGGTTTCAGCCCTTGCGCACGAATCGAATCGAGGAAGCGCGTCGCCGTGCCGTGATAGAGGCGCTCGGGCGGTTGCGCGGCCGGATACCGGCGCTGCACGACGGGTGTCGAATGGCCCTGTACCGCGCGAATGCGCCGGCCGTCGTCCGACAGCGCGAAGCGCTGCTTGTCGCTGGTTGCGCACACGCTTTCGATCGTTGCGCGATCGAGCCGGTGTCCGTGACGGGCGGCGCCGGCGATCAGTTCATCGATATCGGCCCAGCCTTCGGCGTCCAGTTGCAGGCCGATGGCCTGCGGCTCATGGCGCAGCAGGTAGCTCAGATATTTGCTGATGCCGGTCGCATCGGGCGCCGGCAGTTTGTTTCTCTGGGTATTCATGAGAGGCGGAGGCTACCAGAACGCGATGCAACTCGATACCGCCATCTGATTGGGCGTCGCCGGAAAGCGACACGCACGCGCAGCAGCCCGATCGTCCGTCCGCCCGGCGAGGCTATCCGCCATCTCGCCATCCTTGCACATTCCGGCTTCCGGTTTCCCCATTGTTGCTGATTTCGATGCAGTGAATTGCATTGAACCCTCTAGTAATGGAACCGGTTCCATCTATAATTCTCGGCACGCGTCGCCGGGCTCGAAAAAGGGTCGTGCACGTTGCGCTTGCCGCGGGCGGACGCGACGTCTAAGTTGAACAAGGGTCATGGGCGATGACGGGAAGATGCCGGCTGATGCCGGTATTTGTCCGACGATAGGGCCCGCGAAGAGGTCGATCCGCGCAGCGCCGCCGGCACCGGGGCGACACGCGGCTGCAAGGACTGCGCCGCCGCGGATCGCGCGGCCGGCCACTTGCATCGAGATTGTGCGCAACACACGAAAGAACAGGGCGACCGGCCGCCTGCGGCACGGCTGCCTGCCGGGCACGCGGCATGCGGAATGCGCGCGTCCGAACCCCGATCCCCAACGATCAACATCCGACCATGTCCACGCCACCTGACAAACCCAATTCGCGTCGCCGTTTCCTGCGCACATCGGTCGCGCTCGTGCCGATCGCGTCGGTCGCCGGCTGCGACCTGCGCTCGTCGTCGCCGTCCGCGACGACGGCCGGCAACGCGTCCGCTGCGTCGGCCAGCGCCGAACGCGCGCCGTACAAGCCGACCTTTTTCGATGCGAAGGAATGGGCGTTCGTCCAGGCCGCCGTCGACCGGCTGATTCCGGCCGACGCCGAAGGCCCCGGCGCGCTCGAAGCAGGCGTGCCCGAATTCATCGATCGCCAGATGGAGACGCCGTATGCGCACGGCGCGACGTGGTACATGCAGGGGCCGTTCCAGCAGGGCGTGCCCGAGCTCGGCTACCAGTTGAAGCTGGTGCCGCGGGACATCTACCGGCTCGGCATCGCGGCCGTCAACCGCTATTGCGAAAAGGCGCACGGCAAGGCGTTCGCGGATCTCGACGCACCGACGCGTGACACGGTGCTCGGCGCGCTGGAGAAGGGCGGCGCGCAGATCGACGACGTCCCGCCCGGCGTGTTCCTCGGCCAGTTGCTGCAGAACACGCGCGAAGGCTATTTCTGCGATCCGGTGCACGGCGGCAATCGCGACATGGCCGCGTGGAAGATGATCGGTTTCCCGGGCGCGCGCGCGGACTTCATGGATTTCGTCAACCAGAGCGGCAAGCCCTATCCGTACGGCCCCGTCTCGATCAACGGGGAGCGCAGCTGATGGCCGCAGACAAGAAGCCGCATGTCGACGCGGTGATCGTCGGCTTCGGCTGGACCGGCGCGATTCTCGCGAAGGAACTGACCGAAGCGGGCCTGAACGTCGTCGCGCTCGAGCGCGGCGAATATCGCGACACCTATCCGGACGGCGCGTACCCGAACACGATCGACGAGCTGACCTACAACATCCGCAAGAAGCTGTTCCTCGACCTGTCGAAGACGACCGTGTCGATCCGCCACGGCCTGCAGGACACCGCGTTGCCGTACCGGCAGCTCGCCGCGTTCCTGCCGGGCGAAGGCGTCGGCGGCGCGGGGCTGCACTGGTCGGGCGTGCATTTCCGGATCACGCCGGAAGAGCTGCGCCTGCGCAGCCACTATGAAGAGCGCTACGGCAAGAAGTTCATCCCCGAAGGGATGACGATCCAGGATACGGGCGTCACGTACGACGAGCTCGAGCCGCATTTCGATTTCGCCGAGAAGGTGTTCGGCACGTCGGGGCAGGCGTACAAGGTCGGCGGCAAGGTGGTCGGCGACGGCAACGTGTTCGAGGCGAACCGCAGCGACAACTTCCCGCTGCCCGCGCAGCTCAATACGTATTCGGCGCAGCGCTTCTTCGACGCGGCGCACTCGCTCGGGCTGCATCCGTACCGGCTGCCGTCGGCGAACACGTCGGGCCCGTACACGAACCCATACGGCGTGCAGATGGGCCCGTGCAACTTCTGCGGCTACTGTAGCGGCTACGCGTGCTACATGTATTCGAAGGCGTCGCCGAACCTGAACATCCTGCCGGCGCTGAAGCAGGCGCCGAACTTCGAGCTGCGCTCGAAGTGTCACGTGCTGCGCGTCGACCTCGACGACACGAAGAAGCGCGCGACCGGCGTGACCTACGTCGATCCGGCCGGGCGTGAAGTGCACCAACCGGCCGATCTCGTGATCGTGGCCGCGTTCCAGTATCACAACGTGCACCTGCTGCTGCTGTCGGGCATCGGCAAGCCATACGATCCGATCTCGGGCGAAGGTGTGGTCGGCCGCAATTTCGCGTACCAGAACCTGTCGACGATCAAGGCGTTCTTCGACAAGGATACCTACACGAATCCGTTCATCGGCGCGGGCGGCAATGGCGTCGCGGTGGACGACTTCAACGCGGACAACTTCGACCACGGCCCGCTCGGCTTCGTCGGCGGCTCGCCGCTGTGGGTGAACCAGGCCGGCGTGAAGCCGATCAGCGGCATCGCGACGCCGCCCGGCACGCCGCAGTGGGGCTCGGCGTGGAAGAAGGCCGTCAAGGACAACTACGCGCACACGATCTCGATGGATGCGCACGGCACCAACATGTCGTACCGCGACGTGTATCTCGACCTCGATCCGACCTATCGCGATTCGTACGGCCAGCCGCTGTTACGGATGACGTTCGACTGGAAGGACAACGACATCAAGATGGCGCAGTACGTGACCGGCCAGATGAAGAAGATCGCGGAAGCGATGGGGCCGAAGGCGATCGGCGTGTCGACGCGCGAGTTCGGCAAGCACTTCGACTCGCGCCAGTACCAGACGACCCACCTCGTCGGCGGCGCGATCATGGGCACCGACCCGAAGACGAGCGTGCTGAACCGCTACCTGCAGTGCTGGGACGTGCACAACGTGTTCGTGATGGGCGCATCGGCGCTGCCGCAGGGCATCGGCTACAACCCGACCGGGATCATCGCGGCGCTGGCCTACTGGTCGGCCCGCGCGATTCGCGAGCAATACCTGAAAAATCCCGCCCCGCTGGTGACCGTATGAAGAGGACGATGAACCACCACAACGCCGCGCGCCGCGTTTCTCCGCTGCGGCGCGCGCTGGCGATCGGCTCGGCATGGGCGGCATTCGGCCTCGCGGGTGGAACCGCGTTCGCACAGCCGGCGTCCGCGCCGACCGCGGCTTCGGGCCCGGCGGCCGCACCTGCCGCCCAGTCGGCCGACGCGGCCCTCGTCAAGCGCGGCGAATATCTTGCGCGCGCAGGCGACTGCATCGCCTGCCACACCGCGAGCGGCGGCAAGCCGTTCGCGGGCGGGCTGAAATTCGACACGCCGATCGGCGCGATCTACTCGACGAACATCACGCCGGACGCGAAGACGGGCCTCGGCGGCTGGACCTACGACGACTTCACGCGTGCGGTGCGCGAAGGCGTGCGCAAGAACGGCGACACGATGTATCCGGCGATGCCGTTCCCGTCGTACGCGCGGCTGACCGACGACGACATGAAGGCGCTGTATGCGTACTTCATGCACGGCGTCGCGCCGGTCGAGCACGAGAACCGCAAGGTCGACATCGTGTGGCCGCTGTCGATGCGCTGGCCGCTCGGCATCTGGCGCAAGCTGTTCGCGCCGTCGCCGAAGCCGTTCGACGCGGCGTCGTACCCCGACCCGGTCGTCGCGCGCGGTGCATATCTGGTGCAGGGGCTCGGCCACTGCGGCGCGTGCCACACGCCGCGCGCGCCAACGATGCAGGAGCGCGGCCTGACCGACGCCGATGGCCTCGACTTCCTGGCCGGCGGCGCGGCGATCGACGGCTGGGTGCCGACGAGCCTGCGCGGCGAGCCGCGCACCGGCCTCGGCACGTGGAACGAAACCGAGATCGTGCAGTTCCTGAAGACCGGCCGCACGCTGCGCACGGCCGCGTTCGGCGGGATGACGGACGTGGTCGGCCACAGCATGCAGCACATGACCGACGACGACCTGAACGCGATCGCGCGCTACCTGAAGACGTTGCCGCCGCGCGTGCAGGGCGAGCGGCCGCACGTGTACGACGCGGCCGCGGCGAAGGCGCTCCAGACCGGCGACGCGAGCAAGCCGGGCGCGGCCGTCTATCGCGACAACTGCATGGCTTGCCACCGCAGCGACGGCCACGGCTACACGCGCGTGTTCCCGGCGCTCGCCGGCAACCCGGTCGTGCAGGGCGACGACCCGACGTCGCTGATCCACGTCGTGCTGGAAGGCAGCGCGCTGCAGGGCACGCGCACCGCGCCGTCGACCTTCACGATGCCGCCGTTCGGCTGGCGGCTGTCGGACCAGGAAGTCGCGGACGTGTCGAACTTCGTGCGCACGAGCTGGGGCAACACGGGCGCGCCGGTGACGGCCGCGCAGGTCGCGAAGGTGCGCAAGAGCGTGCCGTCGACGCGGCCCGAGCCGCCGCCGGGCGCGCGGTTCCCGCAAGCGTCGCGCTGACCGGAGCGGCGGGGCGCGAGCCCCGCCTGCTGCTGGGGTGGCGCCCACGCGCGGCGGGTCCGCGC
>Ga0209370_1000556_pt1 | contig 46772 bp, 42 predicted proteins | sample AgamicAtPrz_FD_187164 | JGI IMG/M metagenome (GOLD analysis project Ga0209370, IMG submission 187164) | Agave microbial communities from Guanajuato, Mexico - At.P.rz (SPAdes) (version 2) | ecosystem: Host-associated > Plants > Phyllosphere > Phylloplane/Leaf | place: Guanajuato, Mexico...
AACAGAATTTGCCTGGCGGCTGTAGCGCGGTGGTCCCACCTGACCCCATGCCGAACTCAGAAGTGAAACGCCGTAGCGCCGATGGTAGTGTGGGGTCTCCCCATGCGAGAGTAGGGAACTGCCAGGCATCAAATTAAAAAACCCTCAGCGAAAGCTGGGGGTTTTTTGCTTTTTGTAGTGCTGAAAACATCCCGGCAGGTCGTCTGCCCGTACCATCCCTGGTTGTCATCCAGGCACCCACCACAGCCGGCAATGAAAAGATCATCCCTGTCGGGTATCGATCTATACCCACCACAACAGCCGCCACCACCGCACACTACCCACCTGCACTGAGCCATGCCGCCAGGCGCGGATATAAACGTTACAGAGCACCGCTCCGGAGAGAAGGGACAGGGCACCCCCGCAAATAACAAGACAGCAGCCTGAAACTCCCTCCGCACACGTCGCTTCTCTGGCTTTTGCAACTGGATGAATATTTCCCCGCCTCAGACATTTTCCGATATTGCCGCTTCATCCTCTTTCCTCATCTATCCTTATGATGCCTGTTTCTGACCGGGAGGTATCATTCTGGCTAACAAACCCTTTGATTATCAGCAAGATTTCTCCAGCATCGACTTCCGCAAACATCCTGAACGTTATCAGGTAGGACGTGGTGAGCAGGGCGTATTGCTGGTTGAACCTTATAAAAGCGAAATCCTGCCACACTGGCGTTATAAAGATGCCGAAGCCGCAGAGAAATCCGCAGCCGCTATTTATGAGATGTTTGAAGCCTGGCGTGCAGAAGACGATTTTGTCGGTATGGATATGGCGCGGAAATTCATTCAGATGGGTTATACCCGCGCTCGTCGCTACGCCAATTACAAAGGCGGTAAAAAATACACCGAGGACGGTTCAACGCATCCGCGCGGCAACGATCCGGTAAAAGCGGCAGCGGCTGCCGTATTTAAAACCTGGTGGGATCGGATCCGCGCCGACGATGACTATCTGCGCCGTAAGCGCGAGCACCAGGCGAAGTGGGGCTAGCCGCTTCAACATCTCGCCATAAATACCGGCTGGCTTCACAAAACCGTAGCCAGCAAATAATTAACACTTTATTTACTTTTTCAGCGAGCGCACTCTACGGCTTCAGTAAAGAAGGCTGAATGCGTCTGATAACAAGGAGAACATCATGACAGAAGTCACCGCTCGCACTGAACAGAAAGCCGCTGAGCATCTGGATACCCGCCGGCGCGTCTGGGCCATCGTGGGCGCCTCATCGGGTAATCTGGTCGAATGGTTCGACTTTTACGTTTACTCATTCTGCTCGCTCTATTTTGCCCATATCTTTTTCCCGTCCGGGAACCCGACCACGCAGCTCCTGCAAACCGCCGGAATTTTTGCCGCCGGGTTCTTAATGCGCCCGGTGGGCGGCTGGCTGTTTGGCTGGATCGCTGACCGGCACGGACGCAAGACCTCAATGCTTATCTCTGTATGCATGATGTGCTTCGGTTCGCTGGTGATTGCCTGCCTGCCCGGCTATGCGCAGATTGGTACCCTGGCTCCGGTATTACTGCTGCTGGCGCGCTTGTTCCAGGGATTATCCGTCGGCGGCGAATACGGCACCAGTGCGACCTATATGAGTGAAGTGGCCATCGAAGGCCGGAAGGGTTTTTTTGCTTCCTTCCAGTATGTAACGCTGATCGGCGGACAACTGCTGGCGCTGTTGACGGTGGTGATCCTGCAGCAGGTACTGGACGAGAAAGATCTCTATGCCTGGGCCTGGCGCATTCCTTTTGCTATCGGTGCCGTGCTGGCCATCGTCGCGCTGTGGCTGCGCCGCTCGCTGGATGAGACGTCAACGGATGAAACCCGCGCGCTGAAAGAGGCCGGGTCGCTGAAGGGGCTGTGGCGTAACCGCAAAGCGTTCATTATGGTGCTCGGCTTTACCGCAGGTGGCTCGCTCAGCTTCTACACCTTCACCACCTATATGCAAAAGTATCTGGTGAATACCGCGGGTATGCATGCCAATACCGCGAGCGCGATCATGACCGGAGCGCTGTTCATCTTTATGCTGCTGCAACCCTTTATCGGTGCGCTATCGGATAAAATTGGCCGCCGCAGCTCCATGCTGTGCTTCGGTTCGCTGGCGACCCTGTGCACCGTGCCCATCCTGACCGCGCTGCAGAATGTGTCCTCACCCTGGGCGGCATTTGGTCTGGTAATGCTGGCGCTGATCATTGTCAGTTTTTACACCTCGATCAGCGGCATTCTGAAAGCTGAAATGTTTCCGGCGCAGGTCCGCGCACTTGGCGTGGGCTTATCTTATGCGGTGGCCAATGCGCTGTTTGGTGGCTCGGCAGAATATGTGGCGCTGTGGCTGAAGTCGCTTGGCTCGGAAACGGCCTTCTTCTGGTATGTATCGGCGATGGGCGCGTTAGCTTTTGTGGTGTCGCTGATGTTGCATCGCAAAGGGAAGGGGATCGCGCTTTAGTACTGCGCCATTTGCCACAGGGCGTAACCGGTGGTTGCGCCCGCGACGTCCCAGGCGAGATCTTTCCAGCTCCAGCCGCTCCCCGCCGGGCGGCTGTCCCAGAGTTCTTTCGTCGCACCAAGGCTTATCGCAAACATAAACCCTATTCCGGCGCTGCGATCGCGGCTCCAGCCCTGGTGTTGACCCACTTCGTTGCCGGCGGCGGCAAGCATCGCCGAACCAATAAAGTGTTGGGCTTTATCCTGACCATACCAGGCGTCCTGCGCCTGATGACTGCAACCGCTTATCAATAACATGACGAGTAAACCCAGCGAGCGCATAGCAGCTCCATAAAAAAAGCCCTGCAAGCAGGGCTGAAAAATCAGAGGATACGGCTGATCAGCCGATCGATACGAATGCGGCGCAGACGGCGTATAAGCTTGCGCACTTTTACCGGATATTCTGCAATGCTCTGCAGATCGCGATAGTGCTGCACCACGGTAGTGTGGGTGCGGATAAGCTCCAGCTCGCGATCGCGCTGGGCAGCCAGCTCGTGTTGCGGATCGTGGATCAGCACCGCATTTTCCAGATCAAGACGCCAGGCGCGCGGATTCAGGTTGTTGCCGGTGAGCAGCATCCACTCGTCATCCACCCACATGCCTTTCAGGTGATAGCTGTTGTCTTCATCTTTCCACAGACGCACCACCAGCTGACCGCTGCTGACATAATACTGCAGGCGGCTCAGGAAACGGCGCAGGTTAATCTCGTAGAGATAGGGCAGCGCACCGATAATTTTGAACGGCTGATCTTCAGGAATGTAGAAGTCATTGGCGGTTTTATCGCCGACAATAATTTCCACCTGTTTGCCGCTGCGCAGCAGCTGAATAATGTTACGCACCAGCACGGCAGGCAGGTTGAAATAGGGCGTACAAATCGTCAGCTTGCGCTCGGCGCACGGCATCAGATGGAAAATGGTTTTGTTAAGCGGGCTGGATTTGCCCAGTCCGACCAGCGGCGTGACCGCCAGCTCATCGTTATCCGCATCGCCCTGATAGCTGAAGACGGCATCGCGCAGCGCCTGGCGGAACAGACGAATGTCGTTTTTAATCTCCTGGCTTTTCGGACGGTGTTCTTCATCGAGGCGGTTAACGGCACGGCCCTGAATCAGATGCTGCTCAACCCAGCTAAACATCACGTCCGCCAGCTGCGCGTTGCGGATCAGGTGATAGCGGTCGTAGCGGTATTTTTCATGCTGATGCAGATAGACGTCGTTCAGGCTGGCACCGCTGTAGAACACCGCATCATCGATGATAAAGCCTTTGAAGTGCAGAACGCCGAGGGCTTCACGGGTGTTGACCGGAACGCCGTACACCGGGAGAGTAACGCCGGGATTTTCCTGCGCTAAACGGGTGTACCAGTCGGCATTGGTATTTGATGCTGCGGCACCGATGCGGCCGCGCTGTGCACGGTGCCAGTCAACCAGCACGCACACCTCAAGTTCAGGGCGCTGGCGCTTCGCATCATAAAGCGCATTGAGAATGCCTTTACCACCATCATCCTGCTCAAGATAGAGCGCCACGATGCAGATACGGCGCGTGGCACCGGCGATTTTCTCAAGCAGCGTCTCCCGAAATGCTGCCGGGGAGTAGTGAAACGCCACGTCGTCAGCAGACTGAGAAAGCTTCGGTAGTTGGGCAAGGTGTTGTTGATGTTTATTGCGTTTAAATTTAGACAACATCACAGTGCGTATCTTCTCTATACAGTGGACGGTCTTCTGTGCAGTACAGCTGACAGAAGCGGGGGATGATACCACTACTGTCCGGGAATGTGGTCAACATTTCCAGTACCTTACTCACGAATCCGCGTGTGGTGACAGTGGCAAAGTCAGGCCGACAATTCCGTCTTCAAGCTGAATATCGACCTGAAAACCGAGTTTACGTGCCAGCGCGACCATCCCCTGATTACCCGGCATGGTGATACCGTTAAGCTGCGCAATGCCGTGCTCGCGCGTATAGGCAATCAGTTTTTCCAGTAAGCGCCTGCCCAGGCCAAGCCCTTTCAAATCGGAACGCACCAGTACCGCAAATTCGGCATCGCGATTATCCGGATCTGAGATAGCGCGCGTCACGCCGAGGATCTCCTCGTCCGGCCCGGGACGACGCACTGCAACAAACGCCATCTCCCGATCGTAGTCGATCTGGGTCATATTGGCTAAATCTTCATGAGTAAATTCATTGATCTCGCTAAAGTAACGATAGTAGAGATCCTCTTTGGTGACTTGTGCAATAAAACGGCGCAGCTGCGGCTCGTCTTCAGGCAGGATCGGGCGGAACAGGCAGCGCTCGCCGTTTTTCATCTCTACCCACTCCTCAAAGCGGTGCGGATAAGGGCGGATCGCCAGCCGGGTTTCCGGATCGCCCTGCCAGGGCGCAATCTGTAACGTGACATCCAGGGCGATAAATTCTGAACCCGTCGCCAGCAGAGGATGAATATCCAGCCGGTTAATTTCCGGGCAGTCCACCACCAGGTTGGATACCTGCACCAGCACCTGAGCCAGCCCGGCGATATCCAGCGGGCGCAGCGCGCTGCGGGCGCGAATTTTTCCGCGCTTGATGGCCTGAATCACCAGATAGCGCGCCAGATTCATGTTGAGCGGCGGGAGCGCCACCGCCGCCGCGTTCTGGCTGTCCCACTCGGTGCCACCTTCCCCCAGCATGATCAGCGGACCGAACAGCGGGTCCACCTCGACAGCAATACGCAGCTCCTGCGCCCCGGCGCGGTTGGCCATGCTCTGCACCAGCAGACCGTGAATGCGCGCCTGCGGCGAGGTCATTTTCACACGGTCAAAAATCGCGGTCGCCGCCTGATGCACTTCCGCCGCGGTGCGCAGATAAAGCATCACCCCCTGCACGTCAGACTTATGCGGAATATCCGGCGATCGCAGCTTAAGCGCTACCGGATAGCCAATCTGCCCGGCGATATGCACCGCCTCGCTGCTGTCCCCGGCGATCCAGGTCGGCAGGGTTTGCAGTCCGTAAGCTTCAAGTATTGGCCGCACCTCGTGGGTATCCAGCGCCAGCGCGCCGTCATTCAGCGCGTGCTGCAGCAGGCGATGGGCATCCCCGGTATTGGCAGTAAGACTGGGCGGCAGCGCCGGGGTTTCGCGCAGCTGCTTCTGGTTACGACGGTACTCCACCATATGCATAAACGCGGTGATGGTGCCTTCCGGCGTGCGATAGGTTGGGATGCCGGCATCGCTGAATAAGCGGCGCGCCTCCTGGGATGAAAACTCCCCGCACCAGTTGGTCAGCAGGGTGATGTATTTTCCGCGCGGGTGTTGGGCAACCGCATCAATCAGCGCTCTGGCGCTGGCGCTGCCCGGTGCGGCGGCGCTGGGGGAGTGGATCACCATCAGCGCATCCACCTCCTGGCTGTTGAGCAACACCGTTACTGCCTGCTGGTAACGCTGGGCGGTGGCGTCATCCAGCAGATCGAGCGGATTACCCGGCGTAACGCTGCCCGGCAACACGCTTTGCAGCGCGCTGAGCGTCTCGTCACTTAAGGTTGCCAGCTTGCCGTTACGCCGCCACAGCTCATCCAGCGCCAGCGCGGCGGGTGCCGCACCGTTGCTGACAATCATCACCCGCTCACCGCGCAGCGGACGCATATGGCTCAGGGTTTCTACCGCCGAGAAAAGCTCATGGGTGTCCTCCACCCGCAGCAGGCCGGCGCGCTGAATGGCGGCATCCCAGGCCTGATCCGATCCGGCATCCGCGTTTAACAGCTGCTGCGCCCCGGGGCTTCTGCCGCTTTTGATCACCAGAATGGGTTTATTACGCGATGCGCTGCGCGCGGCCGAGACGAAGCGCCGGGCATCGCTCAGGTTTTCGAGATAAAGCAGGATCGCGGTGGTTTTGCTGTCCCGGGCAAGGTAATCCAGCAGGTCGTCCACATCGATATCGAGACTGTCGCCCAGCGCAATAAAGTAGGAGAACCCCATCTCGCGCTGCTGCGCCCAGTCGAGAATGGTATTCGACACCGCCGCCGACTGGGAGATAAACGCCAGCTTGCCTTTGCGGATCGGCACCGGCGAAAAGCTGGCGTTCAGCCCCTGCCAGGGTGCCAGCAGGCCGAGGCTGTTTGGCCCAAGCAGCCGCATATGCCAGCGACTGGCGCAGGCGAGTAACGTCTGATGCTGGTCAGGAGAGGCGGAAAGAATAATGCAGGTTTTGCAGCCCTTTTCCCCCAGCGCCTCCAGCAGCGCCAGGTTGCGTTTCGAATGGGTACAGAGCACCGCGAGATCCGGCGTAAACGGCAGGCTGGCAACATCGGGCCAGGCCAGCACCCCGCACACTGCTTTCCAGGCGGGCGTGACCGGAAGTACCGGGCCGCTGAATCCGCCCGCCAGCAAGTTGCGCATCATTAAGTAACCGGCGCGATCCGGCTTCATGGATGCGCCGATGACGGCGATGGACCTGGGACGAAGCAGCGCTTCCAGTCCGCGTTGGCTCATTGGAGATCTCCATCAGGCAAAGTGACCTGATGATTTTAAACGCTTTCTGATTCATCTGCTGTGATACTGCCCGAATGATGGGGTTTACCGGCCAGGTAGCGTTCGCGGAACAGGGAAAAGTGATCGCTCAGCCCGCGGGCGGCCGCGGTGTCCCCCGCCAGGTCAAGCAGAGCAATCGCCACTTCGGCGGTGCAGTACTGCCCCTCGGCGTGCGCTTCCCGCAGTCGGTAGGCAGACACGCGCGACAGATCCACCGACATCACCGGGAAACCATCAAGCCACGGGCTTTTACGAAACATCTTGCGCGCCTCGGTCCAGGTTCCGTCGAGCATAATAAACAGCGGCGGCTTGCCGGTGAGCGGCGGGGTTGTGAGAACGGAGCGACCGGGGTCGGCGTAAGAGGCGGGGAAAACCACTACCGGCTGGTAATCGCCGCTGGCGACCAGATCGAGCAGCGCCTGCGGGGGCGCAGTGCGCGACCACTGAAAAGCGGTCGTCGTCGGCAGAATATCGGCAATCAGCCGTCCAGTATTGCTGGGTTTCATCGGTTCGGTATCGAACATCACCAGGCAGAATGCACTGCGGGCCGCAACGGGTGCCAGCGTGGCGCACAGGCACTGCTTTAGCGGCAGCAGGCAGCGCTGACAGCGACGGATGCGGTTTCCGCGGGCCAGAAAAGGACGGGTGGCGCGAGCCAGACGCTCGGCCCGAAGGCGTAAAACGGCGTTTTCAGTCATGGGGAAGGAAACAGGAAAAACGCTATTCTGGCAGAGCGCGGGGCAGGGTACAAGCCTGCCCCGGCAGGTCAGACGGACTCGTTGAGCCAGCTGTCAAAAGGCGCTTTCGGCATTGCGCCGTTCAGCATGTCTACCATTTCACCATTTTTGAAAATCATAATGGTGGGAATGCTGCGAATACGGAAGCGGGCGCTCAGTTCGCGTTCAGCTTCGGTATTGATTTTTACAAAGCGCATTTTCCCGCTGCGCTCTTCCGCCACGTCTTCAAAGACGGGCGCAAAGTTACGGCACGGGCCACACCACGGCGCCCAGAAATCGACCACCACGGGCAGATCGTCTTTCAGCAATTTATCAAAGGTTTCACCGGTGGCGTTGATCACTTCGCCATCGAAAAGCTCATGGCCGCAGCGCCCACATTTGGCACCATCATCAATGCGGTCATCAGGGAGGCGGTTGACGGACTGGCAGGCGGTACAGACGGTATTCATCGTTAACCTCAGGCACATGTAGCCGGTTTGGTGAGCAGTTTGCTCGATTTGTTTCAAAGATGTTACATATTATCATTCAGGCCAAAGATATCGACAACGCGATTTATTCAATGAGTACAATAGTTATTAGCTTTTGAGAGAAGGTCATGGCTATGCGCCAGTACATCGGGTAATCTTCGCGCTTCGCGCAGCGCTGGTGGAGAAAAGCATGAACGACGATTTAAAAGGTAAGAGCGGTAAGGTCCGCGTAATGTATGTTCGCGGAGACGATAACGCAGAAAAACGATCTGAAAATCCCCGCACCGGGAAAGGTGGAGGCCGCCCGCAAAGCTCCTCCCGCGCTGAAGGCGGCCGTCGTGGCGGCCGTGATGAAAACCGCAGCCGCGACGGCGGTCGTGGCCAGCGTGATGACCGCCGCGGTCGCGACGCGGGTCAGGGTCAACGTGAAGAGAGTTCGCCGTGGCGCACCGTTTCCCGCCCGCCGCGTGACGATGCCGCGCAGGCAAACGCGGCGGATGCTGAACTGCCGAAAGGCTATGTCGATCCGGAAGTGATCCGCAAACAGCGTGCTGAAGAGGCGCGCGTCTACGGCGAGAATGCCTGTCAGGCACTGTTCCAGAGCCGTCCGGAAGCCATCGTGCGCGCCTGGTTTGTCCAGAGCGTCACCCCTCGCTTTAAAGAAGCGCTGCGCTGGATGGCTGCCAACCGCAAAGCCTATCACGTGGTGGAAGACGCCGATCTGGTGAAAGCTTCCGGCACCGAACATCACGGCGGCGTCTGCTTCATTATTAAGAAACGTCACGGTATCAGCGTACCGCAGTGGCTGGCGCAGGCCGGCGAGACTGACTGCGTACTGGCGCTGGAAGATGTCGGCAACCCGCACAACCTCGGCGCTATCGTGCGTAGCTGCGCGCATTTCGGCGTGAAGGGCGTCGTGGTGCAGGATGCCGGTCTGCTGGAATCCGGGGCGGCGATCCGCACCGCAGAAGGCGGGGCCGAGCACGTTGAAGCCATTACCGGCGACGGTTTCCAGGCGTCTCTCGATGCGTTCCGCAAAGCGGGCTACGCTATCGTCACCACCTCCAGCCATAAAGGCACGCCGCTGTTTAAAGCTTCCATGCCGAAGAAAATGGTGCTGGTGCTGGGTCAGGAGAAAGAGGGCGTTTCTGAAACGACCTTCGCGGGTGCCGATCTGAGCATTGCCATCGACGGTACCGGGAATGTGGAAAGCCTTAACGTTTCGGTTGCCACCGGCATTCTGCTTGCGGAATGGTGGCGTCAGAACCACAGCTAAGCGACCGACGAGATGAGAAAAGCCAGCCTTGCGCTGGCTTTTTTTTTTACGCGTCCGGGAGCACCGGCTGCCAGTCGATGGGCGCTTCGCCGCGCTCGCTAAGCCAGGCATTGGCTTTCACGAAATGATCGCAGCCAAAGAATCCCCGATGGGCTGACAGCGGTGACGGGTGCGGCGCACGCAGTACGCAGTGCTTATTCCCGTCGATAATCGCCCCTTTTTTCTGCGCGTGTGACCCCCACAACAGGAACACCACCCCTTCCCGATGCTGGTTGATAATCTCAATCACTTTATCGGTGAAGGTTTCCCAGCCTAAGCTGGCGTGAGAGTGCGCCTGCCCGGCACGCACCGTCAGAACGGTATTGAGCAGCAATACGCCCTGACGCGCCCAGCTTTCCAGATAGCCGTGGCTCGGACGTTCGAAGCCGGGTATCGAGCTTTGCAGCTCTTTGTACATGTTCACCAGCGACGGCGGCGGCGCAATGCCCGGACGCACCGAGAATGCCAGACCGTGCGCCTGACCTGGCCCGTGATAGGGATCCTGGCCGAGGATCACCACTTTCACATCCCCCAGCTCGGTAAAGCGAAAGGCGTTGAACACGTCCTTTTGTGGCGGGTAGATAGTGGTACCGGCTTCGCGCTCGGCGGCCACGGTTTGCAGCGTCTGCTGAAAATAGGGTTTCTGTTTTTCGTCTGCCAGCACATCATGCCAGGTCAGGGGGCTTGTCATCTCGCTCTCCTGCGAAGGTTACTTCCTTTTAGCTTAACGTCTTATCGGGCAAGAACAAAACCTCAGTACGCATTCAGCAACCCCGGTCATCCGGAAAAGTGAATTTTGATGCTAAACAATAACCTGAACCTATACCCCTTCCCGGCATGCGGATTTAATTGATTTTGGTCAAAGAATTGAGCCTCTCTGGCTGGTATATAAACAGGATAGCAACAATGGTTTTACCAATGAGCCAGCGAGTCGCTGAGCCATCATCAATAATCGCCCGGGAGGCATACAATGATTACAGGTATCCAGATTACTAAAGCAGCAAACGACGCCCTGATGAACTCTTTCTGGCTGCTGGACAACGAAAAAGGCGAAGCGCGTTGCCTGTGTGCAAAAGGCGGCTATGCCGAAGATGACGTGGTGCCGGTGGCCACGCTGGGTGATATCGAATACCGTGAAATTCCGATGGAAGTAAAACCGGAAGTGCGCGTGGAAGGCGGTCAGCACCTGAATGTTAACGTGCTGCGTCGTGAAACGCTGGAAGATGCGGTTAAGCATCCGGAAAAATATCCGCAGCTGACCATCCGTGTTTCTGGCTATGCGGTGCGCTTCAACTCCCTGACGCCGGAACAGCAGCGCGACGTGATCGCCCGTACCTTTACCGAAAGCCTGTAATCACAGGCGAAAAAAAACGGCGGGGAGACCCGCCGTTTTTGTTTTTTTATTCACCCTTTTCCGGGGTTTCCGCCGCTGCGGCTGAACCCGCAGGCTTACGGCGCTTGCCGATGTTTTTCTTGTCGCGATGGCGCACCTTCACGCGCGGCTTGTCTTTATCCTGCTCTTTCTTCTTCTCTTCGCGTTTCGCCAGCACCTTCTTCGACGGCTTGCCGGTCAGCTTCTCGCTCGGGGCACGCGTCGTCGGACGCAGCTCGTCAATCACACGGGCCTTCAACGGCTCGCTGATGTAGCGGCCGACTTTGCCGAGCAGCAGATGGTCATGCGCTTCGACCAGTGAGATCGCCGTGCCTTTACGCCCGGCGCGGCCGGTACGACCGATGCGGTGCAGATAGGTATCGCCGGTGCGCGGCATATCGAAGTTGAAGACGTGACTGACGTCGGGAATATCAATCCCGCGCGCGGCCACATCGGTGGCAACCAGCACGTTAACGCGCCCGTCGGTCAGGCGTTTAATCGCTTCGTTACGCTTAACCTGCACCATCTCACCTTCGAGATAGCAGTTATTGATGCCCGCTTCACGCAGCCAGGTGGCCAGCTCGTGCACACGCTCGCGCTTGCGGACAAAGACGATGGAACGCGTAGCGTCCGGCTGCTTCAGCAGATGCACCAGCAGGGCGGTTTTATGTTCGATGTTGTCAGCGCGGTAGTACCACTGATGAATCTTCTTACGCTCGCGGGTGGACGGCAGGGCGGACACCTCAACCGGATCTTCCAGCAGGCGCTTCGCGAAGTCGCTCACTTCTTCACTTTCGAGCGTCGCGGAGAACAGCATGGTCTGCTTGCGCCAGCGGGTTTCACCGGCGATGGTTTCGATATCCTGCGCAAAGCCCATGTCGAGCATGCGGTCAGCTTCGTCGAGGATCAGCGTCTCAACCGCGCGGCAGTCGAAGTTCTCTTCTTTTATGTACTGCAGCAGACGACCGGTGGTCGCAACCACGATGTCCTGGTTTTCGCTGAACACCTCAGCGTGGTTCATATAGGCCACACCGCCAGTGATGGTGGCGATGTCGAGATGCGTATGGGCTGCCAGTTCGCGGGCATGTTCCGCCACCTGCATCGCCAGTTCGCGCGTCGGGGTCAGGATCAGGATGCGCGGCGGCCCTGATTTTTTACGCGGGAAGTCGATCAAATGCTGCAACGCGGGCAGCAGGTACGCTGCCGTTTTACCGGTACCTGTCGGCGCAGAGCCAAGAACGTCGCGTCCTTCCAGCGCGGGCGGGATCGCCTCGGCCTGAATGGCGGTGGGGCGGGTGAAACCCTTATCCTGGAGCGCATCCAGCAGGCTATCGTCGAGATCGAGTTCGGAAAAAGTCGTTACAGTCATGTTCTACCTCAGTGTGGGCCGCCGATTATAGACGTTCGGGCTGTAATGTTCATCTGTTTGTATGGTTATGCCTTTTAAGCCGCTTCGCTTTGCCCTATGCTAAACCGGAATTCAGATAAGGTCGTGAAGATGTCCCAGCCAAAATCCCCACTCCGCCGCAACGGTTTTACCTTCAAGCAATTTTTTGTCGCCCATGACCGCTGCGCCATGAAAGTGGGGACCGACGGCATTCTGCTGGGTGCCTGGGCGCCGGTTGCCAGAGTGAAGCGTATTCTCGACATTGGCACCGGCAGCGGCTTGCTGGCATTGATGCTGGCGCAGCGCACGCCGGATGACGTGACGATTGATGCGGTGGAGCTGGAGCCCGACGCCGCAGCACAGGCAGCTGACAACGTGCAGGCTTCGCCCTGGCGCGAACGCATTCAGGTTCACGTTGCCGATATTCAGCTCTGGGCGCGAGAGCAAACCCAGCGCTATGAGCTTATCGTCAGCAATCCGCCCTATTTCCCGCAGGGCGTCGAGTGCGCTACCCCGGAACGTCAGCAGGCGCGCTACACCACTACGCTCGATCATAGCGCATTACTGTTCTGCGCCGCGCAGCGTATTACCGAAGAGGGATTTTTTTGCGTGGTGCTGCCGGAGTCCGAAGGCGCTGCCTTTACGCAGAAGGCGCTGGGAATGGGGTGGCACAGCAGGCTGCGCACCGATATCGCTGAAACCGAAGGGCGATTGCCGCACCGGGTGCTGCTGGCGTTTTCCCCGCAGGCGGGTGAGCTGTTCAGCGATCGGCTGATCGTTCGTGGGCCAGACCAGAGCTATTCGGAAGCCTACTGCGGTCTGACCCAGGCCTTCTATTTATTCATGTAGGCGTGCGGCATCAGCACTGACGGGCCGGCATCCTCAGCAACATCCGGATAATCAAGGGTGTAATGCAGGCCGCGGCTCTCCTTGCGCATCATCGCGCAGCGCACAATCAGTTCCGCCACCTGCACGAGGTTGCGCAGCTCCAGCAGGTTGTTCGAGACGCGGAAATGCGCATAGTACTCGTCTATCTCCTGCTGCAGCATAGTGATGCGACGCAGGGCGCGTTCGAGTCGCCGGGTGGTGCGCACAATCCCGACGTAATCCCACATAAACAGCCGCAGCTCGTGCCAGTTATGCTGGATCACCACGCGCTCGTCGGCATCGTCCACCCGGCTTTCGTCCCAGGCCGGGAGCGCGTCATGAACGCGGGTCGCGGGCAGACGGGCGCGAATATCTTCCGCCGCCGACCAGCCGTATACCAGACACTCCAGCAGCGAATTCGATGCCATGCGATTGGCTCCGTGCAGTCCGGTGCAGGAGACTTCACCGATCGCGTACAGCCCGGCGACGTCGGTGCGCCCGTGTTCATCCACCATCACGCCGCCACAGGTGTAATGCGCCGCCGGTACAACCGGGACCGGATCGGTGGTGAGATCGATACCCAGCGTCAGCAGCTTCTCGTAGATGGTCGGGAAGTGGTGACGAATAAACGCCGGGGATTTATGCGAAATATCGAGGAACATGCAGTCGGCCCCGAGGCGCTTCATCTCACCATCGATGGCGCGCGCCACAATATCGCGCGGTGCCAGCTCGGCACGCGGGTCGATCTCCGGCATAAAGCGGCTGCCGTCCGGGCGAGTCAGGTATGCCCCTTCGCCGCGCAGCGCTTCGGTCAGCAGGAAATTGCGCGCCTGAGGATGGTAAAGCGCGGTAGGGTGAAACTGGTTGAATTCCAGATTCGCGACGCGACAACCTGCGCGCCACGCCATCGCGACGCCATCGCCGGACGCTATATCAGGGTTGGTGGTGTACTGATAGACTTTTGACGCGCCGCCGGTTGCCAGCACGACGGCCTTCGCCTGACAGGTTTCCACCCGCTCCTGATTGCGGTTCCAGATCCAGGCTCCCACCGCGTGACGCGGACCCTCAACGCCGATACGGTCCGACAGGATCAGGTCCACGGCATTAAAGCGTTCGAGAATACGAATATTGGGATGGCTGAGCGCCTGGCTGACCAGCGTGGTTTCCACCGCTTTTCCGGTTGCGTCCGCGGAGTGCAGGATGCGGCGATGGCTGTGTCCGCCTTCGCGGGTAAGGTGATAGCCCGCTTCGCCGTTCGCCTGGATCTCGGTATCGAACATCACGCCCTGATCGATAAGCCACTGTACGCAGTGCCGCGCGTTAGTGGCGACGAACTCAACGGCGTCACGATCGCACAGGCCGGCACCGGCAATCAGGGTATCTTCCACATGGGAGGCGATGCTGTCGGTTTCATCAAACACGGCAGCAATGCCGCCCTGCGCGTAAAAGGTCGCGCCTTCGCTGACCGGGCCTTTGCTGAGCACAATAACGCTGGCGCTGGCGGCAAGTCGCAGCGCCAGCGACAGGCCGGCGGCGCCGCTGCCAACGATCAGAACATCACAGCGATAATCGGGTGTGGTTGTCATGATGTGTTTAATTTACTAAACAAGGTTGCCGCAGCATAGCACCACATTTGCCAGGTGAGCAGCATTTTTTCGCGCAGTGGTTGTAAACGCTAAACCAGGCGGCAGGGCGGTGAGAAAAAGCAGGTGACAACCTGAGCAGCCAGGATTTAAAGAGATGAAATAAAAGTGCGCTTGCGTTAACCTGCACCCGGTCTGTCTGGCAACGTGTTGTTAAAAGCCACCCTTTCACTGCAGCGGAACGTATAATGAACAGCGTAGAGCCTGCTTCCGCTCAACAGATCATAACAACAACGGCGTAACGGAATTTACAGGACGAATAGCGGTCATATCCCTGCTCGCAGCACAAGCAGGTGCCGGAGCCGTTCCGATTACGCGTGGAGATGAGTTTTGAGGAGACATTACCTCGGATGAGCGAGCAGTTAACGGATCAGATCCTCGTCGAGCGGGTCCAGAAAGGAGATCAGAAATCGTTTAACTTACTGGTAGTCCGCTACCAGCATAAAGTGGCGAGCCTGGTTTCCCGTTATGTGCCCTCAGGTGATGTTCCTGACGTGGTGCAAGAATCCTTTATCAAAGCCTATCGCGCGCTGGACTCTTTCCGGGGCGATAGCGCCTTTTACACCTGGCTGTACCGCATCGCGGTAAACACCGCCAAGAACTATCTTGTCGCTCAGGGACGCCGTCCGCCGTCAAGTGACGTGGACGCCAACGATGCCGAAAATTATGAAAGTGGCGGCGCGTTGAAAGAAATTTCGAACCCTGAGAACTTAATGTTGTCTGAAGAACTGAAACAAATTGTTTTCCGTACTATCGAGTCGCTCCCGGAAGATTTACGCATGGCAATTACGTTGCGGGAGTTGGATGGACTTAGCTATGAAGAGATAGCCGCCATCATGGATTGCCCGGTCGGTACGGTTCGTTCGCGCATCTTCCGTGCGCGTGAAGCAATTGATAATAAAGTTCAACCGCTTATCAGGCGTTGACGATAGCGGGATACTGGAAAAGGTATAGGCATGCAGAAAGAACAACTTTCCGCTTTGATGGATGGTGAAACCGTAGACAGCGCGCTGCTGGCGGAGCTGTCTAAAGACGCATCGCTGCAGCAAACCTGGGAACACTACCATCTGATCCGCGACACGATGCGGGGTGATACCAGCGACGTGCTGCATTTTGACATCTCAGCGCGCGTGATGGCCGCTCTGGAAAACGAGCCTGCGCACGGCGTAGCCCCGTTAATCCCGGAAGCGCAGCCCGAGCCGCAGAGCTGGCAAAAGATGCCGTTCTGGCATAAAGTCCGGCCGTGGGCGAGTCAGCTTACGCAGATGGGCGTTGCCGCCTGTGTTTCGCTTGCCGTTATCGTGGGCGTGCAGCAGTACAACACTCAGAGCGACGCCAGCGCCCAGCCTGAAACGCCGGTATTCAATACGCTGCCGGTAATGGGCAAAGCCAGCCCGGTAAGCCTTGGCGTACCGGCGGATAATCTTTCCGGTGCCGGCCAGCAGCAGGTGCAGGAGCAGCGTCGCCGCATTAACGCCATGCTTCAGGACTATGAACTGCAGCGCCGTCTCCACGCCGATCAAATCCAGGCGGATGAGAATCAGCAGGCAGCGGTTCAGGTGCCAGGAAACCAGACTTTAGGAACTCAATCGCAGTAATGAAGCAGCTTTGGTGCGCCATGTCCCTTATGGCTGGTACCCTGTTCCTCTCAACAAACGCCCTGGCTGATACCGCATCCGGGGCGTTGTTGCAGCAGATGAACGCGGCAAGCCAGTCCCTGAACTACGAGTTAGCCTTTATCAGCATCAACAAGCAGGGCGTGGAGTCGTTACGCTATCGCCATGCGGTGCTGAATAACACCCCGCTGGCCCAGCTGTTACAGATGGACGGCCCGCGCCGGGAAGTGGTTCAGCGCGGCAGTGAAATCAGCTACTTCGAACCCGGGCTTGAGCCTTTCACGCTCAACGGCGAATACATCGTCGATTCGCTGCCGTCTCTGGCTTACACCGACTTCAAGCGCCTCGCGCCCTATTACGACTTTATCCCCGTGGGCCGCAACCGTATCGCCGACAGGCTGTGCGAAGTGATCCGCGTGGTGGCGCGTGACGGTACGCGTTACAGCTATATCGCCTGGCTTGACAGCGAAACCCATCTGCCGCTGCGCGTCGATCTGCTCGATCGCGACGGGGAAACCCTGGAGCAGTTCCGGGTCATCTCCTTTACCGTGAATCAGCAGGTGGAAGGCATGATGCAGAATCTCGCCAAAGCCAGCCTGCCGCCGCTGCTGTCGGTTCCGGCTTCGGATAACGTCAATTTCAACTGGGCACCCACCTGGCTGCCGCAGGGCTTTAGCGAAGTATCGAAAAGCCGCCGTCCCTTGCCGGGCGTGGAGCTGCCAATCGAGTCCCGTCTCTACTCTGACGGGCTGTTCAGTTTCTCCGTGAATATCAACCGCGCAACCAGCGCCAGCGCCGAGCAGACGCTGCGCACCGGACGTCGCACGGTAAACACCTCAGTGCGTAACAATGCGGAAATCACCGTGGTGGGCGAACTGCCACCGCCAACCGCGAAACGCATTGCGGACAGCATCAAATTTAAGGCAAGCCAATGATCAAAGAGTGGGCGACGGTCGTCTCCTGGGAAAATGGCGAAGCGCTGCTGAGCTGCGACGTGAAAGCCTCCTGTAACAGCTGTGCCTCGCGCAGCGGCTGCGGCAGTCGCGTGCTGAACAAGCTCGGCCCGCAAAACACCCACACTATCGCCGTGTCCAGCGCTGAACCGCTGGTGCCGGGGCAGAAAGTGGAGCTGGGCATCGCTGAAAGCAGCCTGCTTGGCTCGGCGCTGCTGGTCTACATGGCACCGCTGGCCGGTCTGTTTATCATGGCGGGCCTGTTCCAGTCTCTGTTTGCCAGCGATCTGGCAGCCATGAGCGGCGCGATGCTCGGCGGCGTGGGCGGCTTCCTGCTGGCGCGCGGCTGGGGCGAAAAGCTCACCCGCCGCAACGAATGGCAGCCGGTGATCATCAGCGTCGGGCTGCCGCCGGATGCGCTGCGCGTTGAAACCTTTACTCCTCAGGATAACCGCTGATCGCCTCGCGTGCTGCGGGTGCTGCACGCGTCTTCCTCTCAGACATTTCATCCAGCGACACCGCGTGCTGGATGAGCATTTCCCCGCTTTCTGGTTGTAGTGTAGAATGCGGCGTTTCAGACCACAGACAGCCACAGACAGAAGGCTCGAACTGCGCGTTGCGCGAAGCCCTGAAGGCACACGTAAGGCATAAAACTCCAAAATATGAAGAACATACGTAACTTTTCCATTATTGCCCATATCGACCACGGTAAATCGACGCTGTCTGACCGTATCATTCAGCTGTGCGGTGGCTTGTCCGATCGTGAAATGGCGGCGCAGGTTCTTGACTCGATGGATCTGGAGCGCGAGCGTGGCATCACCATCAAAGCGCAGAGCGTTACCCTCGACTATAAAGCGGCTGACGGTGAAACCTACCAGCTGAACTTCATCGACACCCCGGGCCACGTTGACTTCTCCTATGAAGTATCCCGTTCGCTGGCGGCCTGTGAAGGCGCACTGCTGGTGGTAGATGCCGGGCAGGGCGTAGAAGCCCAGACCCTGGCTAACTGCTACACCGCGATGGAAATGGATCTGGAAGTGGTGCCGGTTCTGAACAAAATCGACCTGCCGGCGGCCGATCCGGAGCGCGTGGCGGAAGAGATCGAAGACATCGTCGGTATCGATGCTGCCGACGCGGTACGCTGCTCGGCGAAAACCGGCGTTGGCGTGCAGGACGTGCTTGAGCGTCTGGTCCGCGACATTCCAGGCCCGGAAGGCGATCCGGATGGCCCGCTGCAGGCATTGATCATCGACTCCTGGTTTGATAACTACCTGGGCGTCGTCTCGCTGGTGCGTATTAAAAACGGCACCATGCGTAAAGGCGACAAAATCAAAGTGATGAGTACCGGACAGGTCTATAACGCTGACCGTCTGGGGATCTTCACCCCGAAACAGGTTGACCGTACCGAGCTGAAATGCGGCGAGGTAGGCTGGCTGGTATGCGCCATCAAAGACATTCTTGGTGCACCGGTGGGCGATACCCTGACCCAGGCGCGTAACCCGGCGGATAAAGCGCTGCCAGGCTTCAAAAAAGTGAAGCCGCAGGTTTACGCTGGCCTGTTCCCGGTCAGCTCGGACGACTATGAAAACTTCCGCGATGCGCTCGGCAAGCTGAGCCTCAACGATGCTTCCCTGTTCTACGAGCCGGAAAGCTCCACGGCGCTCGGCTTCGGCTTCCGCTGCGGCTTCCTCGGCCTGCTGCACATGGAGATCATCCAGGAGCGTCTGGAGCGTGAGTACGATCTCGACCTCATCACCACTGCGCCGACGGTAGTGTATGAAGTGGAAACCACCAGTAAAGAGGTGGTGTACGTTGACAGCCCGTCCAAGCTGCCGCCGCTGAACAACATCGAAGAGCTGCGCGAGCCAATCGCCGAGTGTCACATGCTGCTGCCGCAGGAGTATCTGGGCAACGTGATGACCCTGTGCGTGGAGAAACGTGGCGTGCAGACCAACATGGTTTACCACGGTAACCAGGTGGCGCTGACTTACGAAATCCCGATGGCGGAAGTGGTGCTCGACTTCTTCGACCGTCTGAAGTCCACCTCCCGCGGCTACGCGTCGCTGGATTACAACTTCAAGCGCTTCCAGGCCTCGAACATGGTGCGCGTGGACGTGCTGATCAACGGTGAGCGCGTCGATGCGCTGGCGCTGATCACCCACAACGATAACGCCCCGTACCGCGGTCGCGAGCTGGTTGAGAAGATGAAAGATCTGATCCCACGCCAGCAGTTTGATATCGCGATTCAGGCTGCCATCGGCAACCACATCATTGCCCGCTCGACGGTGAAACAGCTGCGTAAAAACGTACTCGCCAAGTGCTACGGCGGTGACGTCAGCCGTAAGAAGAAACTGTTGCAGAAACAGAAAGAAGGTAAGAAACGTATGAAGCAGGTCGGTAACGTCGAACTGCCGCAGGAAGCGTTCCTCGCCATCTTACACGTCGGTAAAGACGGTAAATAATTAAGGAGTAGTCATGGCGAATTTGTTCGCGCTGATTCTGGTTATTGCGACGCTGGTAACGGGCATCCTCTGGTGTCTGGATAAGTTTGTTTTTGCCCCGAAACGTCGTGAACGCCAGGCGGCGGCGCAGGCTGCCGCAGGCGGGGCGCTGGATGAGAAAACCGTGAAGAAAGTCGGGCAGAAGCCCGGCTGGCTGGAAACGGGCGCATCGGTGTTCCCGGTACTGGCGCTGGTGCTGGTGGTGCGCTCGTTCATCTACGAGCCGTTCCAGATCCCGTCAGGCTCCATGATGCCAACGCTGCTTATCGGCGACTTCATCCTGGTGGAAAAATTCGCCTACGGCATCAAGGATCCGCTGTACCAGAAAACGCTGATCGAAACCGGGCATCCGAAACGCGGCGATATCGCCGTGTTTAAATACCCGAACGATCCGCGCGTCAACTACATCAAGCGCGTCGTGGGTCTGCCGGGAGATCGCGTCAGCTACGATCCGTTCACCAAGCAGGTCACCATTGAGCCGAACTGCGCGTCGGGTCAGGCATGCGAAAGCGCGCTGGCGGTGACCTATTCGGAGGCGAAGCCGAGCGATTTCATTCAGACCTTCAGCTTTGCCGGCGGCGTTGAATCAAGCAAAGGCTTCTTCAACGTGCCGCAGGGTGAGAGCATGGATCAGGGCGTGCGCCTGGCGCAGCGTGACGAAACGCTGGGTGATGTGACGCACCGCATTCTGCTCAACCCGGAAGCGCAGGACAACGTGGGCGGCTACTTTCGCCAGACCCGCAGCCAGATCGCGACCTGGATCGTACCGCCGGGCTATTACTTCATGATGGGTGATAACCGCGACAACAGCGCCGACAGCCGCTACTGGGGCTTTGTGCCGGAGCAAAATCTGGTGGGTAAAGCTACGGCGATCTGGATGAGCTTCGAGAAGCAGGAAGGGGAGTGGCCGACCGGTCTGCGCCTCAACCGCATCGGCGGCATTCACTGATCGTCTGATTATTCCCGGTCACGCCCTCACGCGCTGACCGGGAATTTCATAATATGCCGTTGGCGCTTTTAAAATTATTTAGAATATAAATCTCGTCTGGCTAACGACATCCCCTCAGGTTCTGTATAGAATAATTTCCCGAAGTTTTTGGTTGGCCCCAAACGGGTGCCACGGCACACGAAACAGCGTTGATAGTTATCAGGTCTGTTCCGTGTGCTGAATAGTCGACGCATTCATTAACTGGTATCGCATGAACCCCATCGTAATTAATCGGCTCCAGCGCAAGCTGGGCTACACTTTTCAACATCAGGAGTTGTTGCAACAGGCATTGACCCATCGCAGCGCCAGCAGTAAGCACAACGAGCGGCTGGAATTCCTGGGTGACTCCATTCTCAGTTACGTTATCGCCAATGCGCTTTACCACCGCTTCCCGCGCGTGGATGAGGGCGACATGAGCCGTATGCGCGCCACGCTGGTGCGCGGCAATACGCTGGCGGAAATTGCGCGTGAATTTGAACTGGGTGAATGTCTGCGTCTTGGTCCGGGCGAACTGAAAAGCGGCGGTTTTCGTCGTGAATCGATTCTCGCCGACACCGTGGAAGCATTAATCGGTGGGGTGTTCCTCGACAGCGATATCAATACCGTTGAGCGTCTGATCCTGAGCTGGTATCAGACCCGTCTGGATGAAATCAGTCCGGGCGATAAGCAAAAAGATCCGAAGACGCGTTTGCAGGAATATCTGCAGGGCCGCCATCTGCCGCTGCCATCCTATCTGGTGGTCCAGGTGCGAGGCGAAGCCCACGATCAGGAATTTACTATCCACTGCCAGGTGAGTGGCCTCAGCGAACCAGTGGTTGGCACGGGTTCCAGCCGCCGTAAAGCGGAGCAGGCAGCCGCTGAACAGGCACTTAAAAAACTGGAGCTGGAATGAGCGACGAAAAGAGTTACAGCGGGTTTATCGCCATTGTTGGCCGCCCGAACGTAGGGAAATCCACCCTGCTGAATAAACTGCTGGGGCAGAAAGTCTCCATCACTTCGCGTAAAGCGCAGACCACCCGCCACCGTATCGTCGGTATTCATACCGAAGGCGCGTATCAGGCCATTTATGTTGATACCCCCGGCCTGCATATGGAAGAGAAGCGCGCCATTAACCGCCTGATGAACAAAGCGGCGAGCAGCTCCATCGCTGACGTGCAGCTGGTGATTTTTGTGGTGGAAGGCACGCGCTGGACCGCCGACGACGAGATGGTGCTGAACAAGCTGCGCGACAGCAAAGCGCCGGTCATCCTCGCGGTGAATAAAGTGGACAACGTGCAGGAGAAAGCGGATCTGCTGCCGCACCTGCAGTTCCTCGGCGCGCAGATGAACTTCCTCGATATCGTCCCGCTCTCTGCCGAAACCGGCGTGAACGTCGATACCATCGCGGCCATCGTGCGTAAGCACCTGCCGGAATCCGAGCATCACTTCCCGGAAGATTACATCACTGACCGTTCACAGCGCTTTATGGCCTCGGAAATCATCCGCGAGAAGCTGATGCGCTTCCTCGGGGCCGAGCTGCCGTATTCGGTCACCGTTGAGATCGAACGTTTCCAGACCAACGAGCGCGGTGGGTATGATATCCACGGCCTGATCCTCGTTGAGCGCGAAGGGCAGAAGAAGATGGTGATTGGCAACAAAGGCGCCAAGATCAAAACCATCGGCATTGAAGCCCGTAAAGACATGGAAGAGATGTTCGACAACAGCGTTTACCTTGAGCTGTGGGTTAAGGTTAAATCCGGCTGGGCTGACGACGAGCGCGCCCTGCGCAGTCTCGGCTACGGCGAAGACCGCTAAGGTCATGCCGGATGGAAGGCTGGCAACGCGCCTTCGTACTGCACAGTCGCCCCTGGAGCGAAACCAGCCTGATGCTCGATCTCTTTACCGAAGAGTCGGGCCGCATCAGGCTGATAGCCAAGGGCGCTCGCGCTAAGCGTTCAAGTCTCAAAGGTACGTTACAGCCCTTCACACCCTTGCTGGTGCGTTTTGGCGGGCGTGGGGAAGTCAAAACCCTGCGCAGCGCTGAAGCAGTCTCCCTGGCGCTTCCTCTCAGCGGCATCGCGCTCTACAGCGGTCTGTACGTTAACGAACTTATCGCCCGCGTGCTGGAGCCGGAAACCCGTTTCTCCGAGCTGTTCTTCGACTATCTCCACTGCATTCAGGCCTTAGCCGGTGCCACCGGATCGCCGGAGCCAGCCCTGCGCCGCTTTGAGCTGGCGCTGCTCGGCCACCTGGGATACGGCGTCGATTTCCTGCACTGTGCCGGGAGCGGCGATGAGGTAGCCGATGAGATGACCTACCGCTATCGGGAAGAGAAAGGGTTCATCGCCAGTCTGGTGGTCGATAACGCCACCTTTACCGGCAGCCAGCTCAAAGCCCTGGCCAGCCGCGAATTTCCCGATATGGATCGGCTGCGGGCCGCCAAACGCTTTACGCGTATCGCCCTCAAACCCTATCTTGGCGGCAAGCCATTGAAGAGCCGGGAATTGTTCCGTCAGTTTGTGCCAAAAAGGCCGGCGCGATAGTCAGCCTTTCCGGCAAACGTGTACACTGGCGGCAGAACACCACACCGATAAGCCTCTCAGAAGGCGACGTTTACTTACGAGGATAGTCATGGCTGCATTGCTGTTAGGCGTTAACATCGACCACATTGCCACGCTGCGTAACGCCCGTGGTACCGCTTATCCCGACCCGGTTCAGGCCGCCTTTATCGCAGAGCAGGCCGGTGCGGATGGTATTACCGTTCACCTGCGTGAAGATCGCCGCCACATTACCGATCGCGACGTGCGCGTGCTGCGCCAGACCCTCGACACCCGCATGAACCTGGAGATGGCCGTTACCGAAGAGATGCTGGTCATCGCCTGCGACACAAAGCCGCACTTCTGCTGCCTGGTGCCGGAAAAGCGTCAGGAAGTCACCACCGAAGGCGGCCTCGACGTGGCGGGCCAGCTCGACAAAATGCGTGATGCCTGCCAGCGTCTGGCGGCTGCCGGGATTCTGGTGTCGCTGTTTATCGATGCCGACCACGCGCAGATCGATGCCGCCGTCGCCGCCGGCGCGCCGTACATCGAAATTCATACCGGTTGCTATGCCGATGCCGTCGATGAGGCCGCGCAGGCCCGCGAGCTGGCGCGCATCGCCGCCGCTGCCACCTACGCTGCCAGCAAAGGCCTGAAGGTGAATGCCGGTCACGGCCTGACCTACCACAACGTTCAGCCCATCGCGGCGCTGCCGGAAATGCACGAGCTGAATATCGGTCACGCCATTATTGGCCGCGCGGTAATGAGCGGCCTGAAAGAGGCGGTGGCCGAGATGAAACGCCTGATGCTGGACGCGCGTCGCTGATGGCGATCCTCGGCCTCGGTACCGACATCGTGGAGATCGCCCGCATCGAGGCGGTGATCTCCCGCTCCGGCGATCGTCTGGCGCAGCGCGTGCTGAGCGACTATGAGTGGACGCAGTACCAGGCGCATCAGCAACCGGTACGCTTCCTGGCGAAACGCTTTGCGGTAAAAGAGGCGGCGGCAAAAGCCTTTGGCACCGGCATCCGTAACGGGCTGGCGTTTAATCAGTTCGAAGTGTTTAACGATGCGCTGGGAAAACCGCGGCTGCGGCTGCGCGATGAAGCGGAACGGCTTGCGGAACAGATGGGCGTGAAATCGGTACACGTCACCCTGGCGGATGAGCGCCACTACGCCTGCGCCACGGTGATTATCGAAAGTTAAATCTTATCGGCGTGATGCAGCTGAACAAACTTGTCCCACAGCTGCTCGTCGTTCTCGACGCGCGCCGGATCTTTCAGAATGGTATTGGGGATCGGGCAGACTTTCTGGCAGGTCGGGGTGTCGTAATGACCCACGCACTCGGTACAGCGGTCAGCGTTGATTTCGTAGATGCTGTCTCCCATAGCGATCGCCTCGTTCGGGCACTCCGGCTCGCACATATCGCAGTTGATGCATTTTTTTGTGATAAGCAACGCCATTGGGAAACTCTCAAAACAACACAAACAGGGCGGGCATTATACGCCCATTCCCCCATCAGACCAGTTTTTTTACCAGCGCCTCGCTGTGGCGGATACGCTCCGGCGCGTGCTCCAGATCCTGCTGTACCAGCGCCATAAACAGCAGATCCGCCAGCATCATCTGGGCGCTGGAGGACGAGATGGCCGCGCTGCGCGTCGCCAGTTCCTCGGCGATGGTATAGAGACAGTGGGTCGCCCGCTGCTGCAGCGCATTCGGGCTGAAGCCGGTGATCGCCAGCACGCGCGCGTTGGCGCGCAGCGCTTCATCCGCCGCGAGGTTGATTTCACGCCGCTCGCCGGAGTAGGAGATCGCCAGCAGCACATCGTCCGCCTCCATCGCCTGCACGGTTGCCAGCAGGGCGTGCATATCCAGCTCCGCGACGGCGTTCAGACCGATCTTCATCAGCTTCCACGAGAAATTTTTTGCCACCAGCCCGGAGGCACCAATACCGGTGATCAGAATGCGGCGCGCGTTGCGCAGCAGCATCACGCTGGTCAGCAGCTTCTCTTCGCTGTTGATGTCCAGTGAAGCCAGCATCGCCGCATAGTTATCCTGGATCAGTTTCTCTCCCACCAGACGCAGCGGATCGTCGCCCAGGATCTGGTTGTGCACCGGCACCGAATGCGGGGTCGGCGAACTGGCCAGCGCCTCGCTGATAGCCAGTTTCAGCGCCGGAAATCCTTTAAAGCCAAGCTTCTGGGAAAATTTCACCACGCTCGACTGGCTGACGCCCGCCTCGACGGCAAGCTGCTGGGAGCTGAGATGACGCGCTGCTTCCGGATTTTCCAGAATGTAGTCCGCCAGCTTCTGGTCACTCTGTGCCAGCGTTGGATAGCGCTGGCGGATACGAATTAAGCAGTTCACGGATCGCTCCCCGGCAAATGTGATCGTTGACATAAAGGCGTGAAATTAACTCGCCCGATTGAATTTTATATTCCATTATAGCGTGGTTATTATGAATTAAATATTCAGAGGTGCAATATGAATCTCGGCTCGCTGGTTTCTGAATCCCGAAACCCGGACACCATGGATCTCGACTCGCTTTCCACCCGGGAACTGGTTGAGTGTTTTAACCGTCAGGATACGCAGGTCGCCGATGCGGTGCGCGCCACGCTACCCGAGGTGGCAAAGGCGGTGGATGCCGCTGCCGCCGCACTCGCTGCGGGTGGACGCATCATTTATATGGGCGCGGGCACCAGCGGTCGTCTCGGCGTGCTGGACGCGTCCGAATGCCCACCGACCTTCGGCGTGCCGCATGGCGTGGTGATCGGCCTGATCGCCGGCGGCCCCGGTGCGCTGCTGAAAGCGGTGGAAGGGGCAGAGGACGATCCGGCGCTCGGCAAAGCAGATTTACAGGCGCTGGGCCTGACGCCGCAGGATCTGGTGGTCGGCCTGGCCGCCTCGGGCCGCACCCCGTATGTTATCGGCGGGCTGGAATTTGCAAAGGCTGAAGGCTGCACCACGGTAGCCATCTCCTGTAACCCGGCCTCGCCCATCGCCAGTCTCGCCCGGATCGCTATTTCGCCGGTGGTCGGCCCGGAAGCGCTCACCGGCTCGACGCGCCTGAAGTCCGGCACGGCTCAGAAGCTGGTGCTGAATATGATCTCCACCGGGGCGATGGTGAAGTGGGGCAAAGTCTGGCAGAACCTGATGGTGGATATGAAAGCCACCAACGTGAAGCTGGTGGATCGCGCCTGCCGCATGGTGATGGAAGCCACCGGCGTGGCGCGCGCCGAGGCGCAGGTGGTGCTGGAGCAGACCGGCTACGACGTGAAGCCCGCTATCCTGATGATCCTCAGCGGTCTGGATGCGGAAACGGCGCGGGCGCGTCTGGCACAGCACAACGGCTTTTTACGCGCGGCCTTAGCGCAACAATAACGGGGGCGTCATGGACAAAACCTCAGCGCTGGCCAGCGGCATTTTGCTGGGCGTCGGCGGGCAGGGCAATATTCACCGGCTGGAAAACTGCATGACGCGCGTGCGCCTGGAAGTGCATGAGGACGCGCGGCTGGATATTGCCGCGCTGAAAGCGCTGCCCGGCGTCAGCGGCTACGTGAAGCAGGGGGCGCAGCATCAGCTGATCGTCGGCCCTGGCCGGGCGGCGCAGGTGGTGGATGCCATGCGCGCCGCGATGCAGCAGAGCGATGCGCCGCGTGAGGTTGACGCCATCGCGCAGAGCAAAGCTCAGGCGAAAGCGCGCTATAAAGCGCCGATGAGCGATGCCCTGCGCCAGCTTGCCAACGTGTTTATCCCGCTGATCCCGGCGTTTATCGCCTCGGGTCTGATCACCGGCATCATCAACATTCTCAAACGCCCGGACATCGTCGGCGACGTCGCCACCCAGTACCCCAACGTCCTCGGCCTGCTGGGCATTTTCGGCAGCGCGGTGTTCGCCATCATGAATATTCTGGTGGGCGTTAACGCCGCACGGGTATTCGGTGGCTCAATGGCAATGGGCGGCGTGATGGCGGGAATTCTCTCCAGCCCGCAGCTGGCGCAGATCACCCTGTTCGGTGAGGCCTTACAGCCCGGACGCGGCGGGGTGATCGCGGTGCTGCTGGTGGTGGCCCTGATGTGCTGGATTGAGAAGCGGCTGCGCGAGCGCCTGCCCGGCTCGATTGAGCTGATCCTCAACCCACTGCTGACTACGCTGATTACCGGCACGGTGGCGATTGTCGCGTTGCAGCCGGTAGGCGGCTGGATCTCCGATGCCATCGCCCACGGCGCGACGCTGGCCATCGACCAGGGCGGCCTGCTGGTGGGCGGGCTGCTGGCGGGCACCTTCCTGCCGCTGGTGCTCACCGGGTTACATCAGGGGCTGGTGCCGATCCACGTCGAGCTGGTCCAGGCCCACGGCGTCAACGCGCTGCTGCCGGTGCTGGCGATGGCGGGCGTCGGGCAGATTGGTGCAGCCGTGGCGGTGCTGATGAAAACCCGCAATGCGCGTCTGAAAAAGGTGATTAAGGGCGCGCTGCCGGTGGGGCTGTTGGGCGTCGGTGAACCGCTGATCTTTGGCGTCACGCTGCCGCTCGGTAAACCGTTTCTCGGTGCCTGCCTCGGCGGTGCCGTTGGCGGGGCGCTGATCAGTTATTTCAAGGTCGCAACCGTCGTCACCTTCGGGATTTCAGGGCTGCCGCTGGCGTTAACCATCGTAACCGGAAAAGTTGCCATCTATCTGTTAGGCTATTTAGTAGCAGTAGCCGCAGGATTTCTTTTCACATGGTTCCTTGGCTTTAACGATCCAGAGGAGTGAGGTTTGTCTCAGAACGCGCGTCGGGTAGTTTTTTTCGATTTGGATGGCACGCTGCATCAGCAGGATATGTTCGGCACGTTTATGCGCTATCTGCTGCGTCATCAGCCGCTTAATGTGCTGCTCGTTATCCCGCTGCTGCCGGTGATTGGCGTGGGGCTATTGATTAAGGGGCGTGCCGCGCGCTGGCCGATGAGCCTGCTGCTGTGGGGCTGTACCTTCGGGCACAGCGAAGCGCGGCTCAAGGCGCTGGAAAAAAGCTTTGTCGCCTGGTTCCGCACCCATGTGAAAGCCTTTCCGGTAGTGCAGGCGCGCTTAACCGAATACCTTGCCAGCACCGATGCAGACGTCTGGCTGATCACCGGCTCCCCGATGCCGCTGGTCGAGCAGGTGTATGTGGATACGCCCTGGCTGCCGCGGGTCAACCTTATCGCCAGCCAGGTGACCCGCCGCTACGGCGGCTGGGTGCTGACCCTGCGCTGCCTCGGCCATGAAAAAGTGGCCCAGCTTGAGCAGCAGATTGGCACGCCGCTGCGCCTCTACAGCGGCTACAGCGACAGCAAGCAGGACAACCCGCTGCTCTACTTCTGCCAGCACCGCTGGCGCGTAACGCCGCAGGGTGAGCTTCAGCAGCTGGAGTAAACGCGCGGTCTCTCCTGATGCGTTTCACTAAACATTATCGCTGTGTATAATGCGCCGCCTTTTGTAGCTCAGGAGTTATCTGTGTCAGACAGCGAATTTACCCACGAATACTGGATGCGCCACGCGCTCACCCTGGCGCAGCGTGCCTGGGACGAGGGGGAGGTGCCGGTCGGGGCTGTGCTGGTGCATAACAACCAGGTGATTGGCGAAGGCTGGAACCGTCCGATTGGCCGTCACGATCCTACCGCCCACGCCGAAATCATGGCGCTGCGTCAGGGCGGGCTGGTGCTGCAAAATTACCGTCTGCTGGATACCACGCTGTATGTCACGCTCGAACCCTGCGTTATGTGCGCGGGGGCGATGGTACACAGCCGTATCGGCCATCTGGTATTTGGTGCGCGGGATGCGAAAACCGGTGCGGTCGGCTCACTGCTGGATGTGCCGGGCCATCCCGGCATGAATCATGTGATGCAGGTTACGGATGGGGTGCTGGCAGAAGCGTGTTCGGCCTTACTAAGTGCGTTCTTTCGAACGCGTCGTCTTGAGAAAAAGGCCCTAAAGGAAGCGGCCCGAAAGGCGGTTTGATCAGCTCCTGCGGACGCACAATCGGGTAATCCGCAGCGATTTTCTCCAGGCGGGCGGCCTGCTTCTCTTTCTCCATCAGATAGCCAACCAGGCTTATCTGATACTTACGAATATTCTCCACATAGGCGTAAGCCTCATGCCCGCGCGCGTAGCCGTAGGTCGTCTTGCTGTAATAGGGCTTCAGGCTCAGCAGGGACAAACGCTGTTTCACGTCGGCCCAGCTGTCGGGATTGCCTTTCTGCTTCGCCGTCAGCGCTCTCGCATCCAGCATATGGGCATACCCCATGTTGTAAGCCGCCAGCGCGAACCAGATGCGCTCCTCTTCCGGCACCGTCTCCGGCACCTTTTTCATCATATCGCTCAGGTAGCGCGCCCCGCCGCTGATGCTCTGCTCGGGATCGAGCCGGTCAGTCAGGCCGACGCTCTGCGCGGTATTACGCGTCAGCATCATCAGGCCGCGCACGCCGGTGGGAGAGGTGGCCTGCGGATCCCAGTGCGACTCCTGGTAGGAAATGGCGGCCAGCAGCTTCCAGTCGATGTCGGTCGCGTACTTCTCAAACAGCGGCTGCAGATCCGGCAGCAGCGTGTCTACTGCGCGCAGGAAGCTGCGGGTATCTACATAGTCGAAGTCGTTGCCGTGACCGAGGTACTTCTCCTCCAGCCGTGCCAGGGTGCCGTCTTCGTTAATACGGTTGAAGAAGTCCAGCATCGCCGCCGCCAGCGTATGGTCGCCGTCGCGCTGGGTATACCAGCTTACCGGCTGCTCATCGGTCATATCCAGCGCCACGGCCAGCTGGGGATGCACGCGCTGGAACAGGTTCACCGCCACCGAGTCGGCAATGGTGTAGTCAATTTTGCCTTCCAGCACCTGGCTTAACAGGGTGTTGCTGTTGCGCTGAGGATCGATGGTCCAGCTGAGGTCCGGGTATTTGCTTGCCTTGAGTTTTTCCAGCTCGTTGAGCGCCGTATGGCCCGGCGCGATCACCAGATGGCCGGGCTTGATAGCGCCGGGGTTGCGCGGACGCAGGGAACCGACGCGGTAGACCAGCTGCTGCGAAACCGAGTAATAGGTCGGCCCCGGCTCGTAGTGCCGGGTTCGCTCCGGGTTGTACACCAGCCCGGCGGCGAGCACGTCGGCATCATGATTATCAAGATCGTCAAACAGCTCGTTAATGTTCTGACGTGGAGTGATCTCAAGCTTCACGCCGAGATAGTCAGCAAACAGCTGCGCCAGCTCGTAGTCGAGGCCGTAGGCTTTGCCGTTGATCGAGGTATAGATGAGCGGGGAGGGAACGGTACTGACGCGCAGCACGCCGCGAGACTTTATTTCCGCCAGCCGGTTTTCCGCGCCGCCAAACCAGGGGATAGCGGGCCACAAGGCTAACGCCAGCAGCAGAGACACGATGCAGATAAACAGATAATTAAGCTTTAATTTTTTCAATCAGTTAATTCTCTGCGGTGTATCGAGCCCCGGCGGTAATGTGTAGTGTTATAGGTGTGGTTAATGACAATTTGAGCGGCATTTTGCTTAACAATGAGTCAGTTGGCAACTAATTAGAGCGATTGGTCACGGCATACGGACGAAACGGCGGGCGATTTTATTTCTACGCAAACGGTTTCGTCGGCGCGCCGTATTCTCTATAATGACGCCCGTTTTCCCCTGCGCCCACTGACAGCGCTGCGCTGGCGCTGCAAAGACGAGAGACTTATGATGGAAATTCTGCGTGGTTCGCCCGCCCTGTCTGCATTCCGTATCAACAAGCTGCTGGACCGTTTCACCGCACTCAACCTGCCGGTGACCTCGGTTTATGCGGAATACGTTCACTTTGCCGACCTTAATGCGCCACTCAGTGCGGATGAACACAGCCGCTTAGCCCGCCTGCTGCAATATGGCCCGAGCCTCAGCAGCCATGAACCGCGCGGTACGCTGCTGCTGGTGACGCCGCGTCCGGGCACCATCTCTCCGTGGTCTTCGAAAGCGACCGATATCGCCCATAACTGCGGTCTGGCGCAGATCAACCGCCTTGAGCGCGGCGTAGCCTGGTATGTTGTCGCCGACTCCCTGAACGATGCGCAGTGGCAGACGCTGGCCGGCGAGCTGCACGATCGCATGATGGAGAGCGTGTTCGGCGCGCTGAACGAGGCGCAGCAGCTGTTTGCCCATCACTCTCCGGCCCCGGTGCAGAGCGTGGATCTGCTGGGCCAGGGCCGCGAGGCACTGGTCGAGGCCAATGGGCGTCTCGGTCTTGCGCTGGCGGACGATGAAATCGACTATCTCCAGCAGGCGTTTACCCGTCTGGGGCGCAACCCGAACGATATCGAACTCTATATGTTCGCGCAGGCCAACTCAGAGCACTGCCGCCATAAGATCTTTAACGCCGACTGGATCATCGACGGCGAACAGCAGCCGAAGTCGCTGTTCAAAATGATCAAAAACACCTTCGAGAAAACCCCGGATCACGTACTGTCGGCGTATAAAGACAACGCCGCGGTGATGGAAGGTTCCCCGGTGGGCCGCTTCTTTGCCGACCACAGCGCCGGGCGCTACGACTACCATCAGGAAGAGGCGCACATCCTGATGAAAGTGGAAACCCATAACCACCCGACCGCCATCTCTCCGTGGCCGGGTGCCGCCACCGGCTCCGGCGGCGAGATCCGCGATGAAGGCGCCACCGGACGCGGTGCCAAACCGAAAGCCGGGCTGGTGGGCTTCTCGGTCTCCAACCTGCGTATCCCGGGCTTCGAACAGCCGTGGGAAGAGGATTTCGGCAAGCCGGAGCGCATCGTTACCGCGCTGGATATCATGACCGACGGCCCGCTGGGCGGCGCGGCGTTTAACAATGAATTTGGTCGTCCTGCCCTGACCGGCTACTTCCGTACCTACGAAGAAAAAGTCACCAGCCACAACGGCGAAGAGCTGCGCGGCTATCACAAGCCGGTGATGCTGGCGGGCGGTATCGGCAATATTCGCGGCGAGCACGTCAGGAAGGGCGAAATTACCGTCGGCGCGAAGCTGATCGTACTGGGCGGCCCGGCGATGAACATCGGTCTTGGCGGCGGGGCGGCCTCCTCAATGGCGTCTGGCCAGTCGGATGCGGACTTAGATTTTGCCTCGGTACAGCGCGACAACCCGGAAATGGAACGCCGCTGTCAGGAAGTGATCGACCGCTGCTGGCAGCTGGGCGATGCCAACCCGATTCTGTTTATTCACGACGTCGGTGCCGGCGGCCTCTCTAACGCCATGCCGGAGCTGGTGAGCGATGGCGGGCGCGGCGGGCGCTTCGAGCTGCGCGACATCCTCAACGACGAGCCGGGCATGAGTCCGCTGGAAGTGTGGTGTAACGAATCCCAGGAGCGCTACGTGCTGGCGGTCGCGCCGGAGCAGCTGGCGCTGTTCGACGAGCTGTGCCGCCGCGAGCGCGCACCTTACGCGGTGATCGGTGAAGCCACCGAAGAACTGCACCTGACCCTCAACGACAGCCACTTCGACAACCAGCCGATCGACATGCCGCTGGACGTGCTGCTGGGGAAAACCCCGAAGATGACCCGCAACGTAACGCGCCAGCAGGCCAGCGGTCAGCCGCTTGAACGTAGCGGGATCACCCTTGCGGAAGCGGTGAAGCGCGTGCTGCACCTCCCGACGGTGGCGGAGAAAACCTTCCTTGTTACCATCGGCGACCGTACCGTCACCGGCATGGTGGCGCGCGACCAGATGGTTGGCCCGTGGCAGGTGCCGGTGGCTAACTGTGCGGTAACCACCGCCAGCCTCGACAGCTACTACGGCGAAGCGATGTCGCTGGGCGAGCGCGCCCCGGTGGCGCTGCTCGACTTCGCGGCCTCTGCGCGTCTGGCGGTCGGTGAAGCCCTGACCAACATTGCCGCTACGCAGATCGGCGACATCAAACGCATCAAGCTCTCGGCAAACTGGATGGCGGCAGCGGGCCATCCGGGCGAAGACGCCGGGCTGTATGAAGCGGTAAAAGCGGTGGGTGAAGAGCTCTGTCCGCAGCTTGGCCTGACCATTCCGGTGGGTAAAGACTCGATGTCGATGAAAACCCGCTGGCAGCAGGGCGACGAGCAGCGTGAGATGACCGCGCCGCTGTCGCTGGTGATCACCGCGTTTGCCCGCGTGGAAGACGTGCGCGCCACCGTGACGCCGCAGCTCGCCACCGAAGACAATGCCCTGCTGCTGATCGACCTCGGCAAAGGCCACAACGCGCTGGGCGCCACCGCGCTGTCTCAGGTGTGGCGTCAGCTGGGCGACAAGCCCGCGGACGTGCGCGACGTGCAGCAGCTGAAAGGCTTCTATAACGCCATGCAGGCGCTGGTAGCGGATCGCAAGCTGCTGGCCTGGCATGACCGCTCCGACGGCGGCCTGCTGGTCACCCTCGCCGAGATGGCCTTCGCGGGTCACTGCGGTGTTGAGGCGGACATTACCCGCCTCGGCGACGACGCGCTGGCAGCGCTGTTCAACGAAGAGCTGGGCGGCGTGATCCAGGTGCGTGCCGCCGATCGTCAGGCGGTGGAAGCGGTGCTGGACGCACACGGCCTCGCCGACTGCGTGCACTATCTCGGCAAGGCGGTATCCGGGGATCGCTTCACGCTGACCGCCAGCGGCGACACCGTCTTCAGCGAAAGCCGTACCACGCTGCGCGTCTGGTGGGCGGAAACCACCTGGCAGATGCAGCGCCTGCGTGATAACCCGGCGTGCGCCGATCAGGAGCACGCGGCGAAATCCAACGACAGCGATCCGGGCCTCAACGTGACGCTGTCGTTCGATATCAATGAAGACATCGCGGCACCGTACATCGCCAAAGGCGCACGCCCGAAAGTGGCAGTGCTGCGCGAGCAGGGTGTCAACTCCCACGTAGAGATGGCTGCGGCGTTCCACCGCGCGGGCTTTGATGCCATCGACGTACACATGAGCGATCTGCTGGCCGGTCGTCGCGGTCTGGACGATGTCCAGGCGCTGGTGGCGTGCGGCGGCTTCTCCTACGGCGACGTGCTGGGGGCGGGGGAAGGCTGGGCGAAATCGATTCTGTTCAATGAGCGCGTGCGCGATGAGTTCCAGACGTTCTTCCACCGTCCGCAGACGCTGGCGCTGGGCGTGTGCAACGGCTGTCAGATGATGTCCAACCTGCGCGAGCTGATCCCGGGCAGCGACCTGTGGCCGCGCTTCGTGCGTAACCAGTCCGACCGCTTCGAAGCACGCTTCAGCCTGGTGGAAGTGACCGCCAGCCCGTCGCTGCTGCTGCAGGGGATGGTCGGGTCGCACATGCCGATTGCCGTTTCCCACGGCGAAGGGCTGGTAGAAGTGCGCGATGCGGCACACCTCGCCGCGCTGGAGAGCAAAGGCCTGGTGGCGCTGCGCTTCATTGATAACTTCGGGGCGGTGACCGAAACCTATCCGGCGAACCCGAACGGCTCGCCGAACGGGATCACGGCGGTGACCAGCGAAAGCGGGCGCGTCACCATCATGATGCCGCACCCGGAGCGCGTCTTCCGCACCGTGGCGAACTCCTGGCATCCGGAAGAGTGGGGCGAGGACAGCCCGTGGATGCGTATCTTCCGTAACGCCCGCAAGCAGCTGGGCTAACCGGACAAGGGGAGCGAAACGCTCCCCTTTTTTTATGCCGATCGCTATTTCTCTCGCCGCATACATGGCGTTACTGTTGATTTGTGATGTAACCCGCAAATGTGTCGGCAATTTGCGACAGCGCCACTCAGCCACTGTCGCCAAAAGGTGACATTTAAGTTATTGATTTATAATGACTGCGCAAAGCGATGGTTGGAGTGTTGTTTTTTGACGACAGACTGGTGAAAAAACGCGCGCGGCATTTCTGGCGCAATTTAATTAATAATCACTTTAATATCAGCTGATTATAATTAAATTTTAAAATGTGGCACGCATCCTGCAAGGTATTACCCAGTGGCTCATTCACCTTCTTATGTCAGACCCTTCGGGAGCGCTACATAAACCTCAGAATGACGCACAACAAGGTGCCTGCCGTCCAGCTGCTGATTATCGCAATGCGTTATCAAACTTCGGGCGACACGTTGAGTAAGGCACCGCCTCATTTCACACGAAAGGCAGGGTAATTACCCTGCCTTTCGTGTTTCTGGCATTCGGCGCTTCCCACGCGTGCCGCACTCCGCTAGCATCCGGTTATTCCTTTTATCGCGAGATAACATGTTGAAACGCTGGCCTGTTGTATTCCCTCGTTCACTGCGCCAACTGGTGATGATGGCCTTTCTGCTGATCCAGGTGCCGTTGCTGGTGCTGGCCTGGCAGGCGTGGCAGAGCCTTAACGCCCTGAGCGATCAGGCCGCGCTCACCAACCGCACCACGCTGGTGGATGCTCGTCGCAGCGAAGCCATGACCAATGCCGCGCTGGAAATGGAGCGCAGCTATCGTCAGTACTGCGTGCTGGACGACCCGACGCTGGCCCGCGTTTACCAGAGCCAGCGCAAGCGTTATGCCCAGATGCTGGATGCCCATTCCGGCGTGCTGCCGGATGAGATGCTGTATCAGGCGCTGCGGCAGAACCTCAACGATCTCGCGCTGTTACAGTGTAAAAACAGCGGCCCGGACAGCGCCGCCGCCGCCCGGCTGGAAGCCTTCGCCAGCGCCAATACCGAAATGGTGCAGGCCACCCGCGCCGTGGTGTTCTCGCGCGGACAGCAGCTCCAGCAGGAGATCGCCGAGCGCGGCCAGTTCTTTGGCTGGCAGGCGCTGATCCTGTTTCTGGTCAGCCTGGCGCTGATGCTGCTGTTTACCCGCATGATCATCGGCCCGGTGAAGGGCATCGAGCGGATGATTAATCGCCTCGGGGAAGGGCGCTCGTTAGGTCATACCGTGGCGTTCAAGGGGCCGCGCGAGTTGCGCTCGGTCGGGCAGCGTATTATCTGGCTCAGCGAGCGTCTGGCGTGGCTGGAATCCCAGCGTCACCAGTTCCTGCGCCACCTCTCCCACGAGCTGAAAACGCCGCTGGCGAGCATGCGCGAAGGCACCGAGCTGCTGGCCGATCAGGTTGCCGGCCCGCTGACCGCCGGGCAAAAAGAGGTGGTGGATATTCTGGATACCAGCAGCCGCAACCTGCAAAAGCTGATTGAACAGCTGCTCGACTACAACCGTAAACTGGCCGATGCGCAGGTCGAACTGGAGCAGGTTGAAATCGCGCCGCTGGTTGATATGGTGATCGCCGCTCACAGTTTGCCGGCGCGGGCTAAAATGATGCATACCGACATCGCCCTTGAAGCGCCGGTGTGTCTGGCGGAGCCGATGCTGCTGATGAGCGTGCTGGATAATCTCTATTCCAATGCGGTGCACTACGGCAGTGAATCCGGTACCATTTATCTCCGCAGTTACCCAGCCGGATCGCGACTGCGGATTGACGTCGCCAATACCGGAACGCCGATCCCCGAGGCTGAGCGGGAGATGATCTTCGAACCTTTCTTTCAGGGAAGCCTGCAGCGCAAAGGCGCGGTCAAGGGCAGTGGCCTGGGGCTGAGCATCGCCCAGGACTGTATTCGCCGTATGCATGGCGAGCTTCGTCTGGTGGAAGAGCACGGCGCTGATGTCTGTTTTCGCATCGAGCTGCCTGTCCCTGAGCCGGAAACACCACAACAATGAGTCTGGACCTTATGAATTTACTGCGGCCCGTTTTGTCGCGCCTGAAACGCCCACGTCTTCTCCGCTCGCTGCTGTGCCCGGCGCTTGCCGGGATGCTGCTCAGCGGCTGCGTTGCCCATCCGGTGAAAAGCTCGCTTAAAAACAAAAATGAACCGCAGCTTCCGGATCATCAGCTGGCTGATTTCCTCTCTACCGACTGTCAGGACATCTGGCAGCTTGGCGGCCACAGTATTGAGAACAACCCGCTCTACTGGCTGCGCGGTATGGACTGCGCGCTGCGTCTGTCGCCGGTGGATGCGCGCGCTGAGGCGCGCCTGTGGTCGGCATACAGCTGGCAGGACACCTTCAAGCGCGGCATTTTACTGGCGAACGCCAGAATCAACCCGACCGAGCGCCGCCGCTTTATTACCGCGCTCGACGATCTGAGCCCCGGCATTCCGGCGCAGGTGCGCCCGCTCTATCAGGTGTGGCGCGACGGTCAGGCCTCGCTGCTGCAGCTTTCCGATGAGCGCACGCGCTACAGTAAGCTGCAGCAGAGCAGCGACAGCGAGCTGGATACTCTGCGTCAGCAGCAGCAGCACCTGCGCAGCCAGCTCGATCTGACCACGCGCAAGCTGGAAAACCTCACCGACATCGAACGCCGGCTGTCGTCGCGTAAACCGACCAGCAGCTATATGCAGGACAACGCTCATCCGAACGCGGAAGAGGGCAAAGACGCCCCGGCGGCAGAGGATATCACCACGCCGGACAACAGCAGCACCGGTTCTGCTCCGGAGGAACTGACGCCATGACGCAACGCAAGCCCGCCCGTCTGCTGCTGGTGGATGACGATCCCGGCCTGCTGAAGCTGCTCGGTATGCGTCTCACCAGCGAAGGGTACAGCGTGGAAACCGCGGAAAGCGGAGCCGAAGGGCTGCGCGTACTGACGCGCGAGAAGATCGATCTGGTGATAAGCGATCTGCGCATGGATGAGATGGACGGTCTGCAGCTGTTTGCCGAGATCCAGAAGCTGCAGCCCGGCATGCCGGTGATCATCCTCACCGCGCACGGCTCGATCCCGGATGCGGTGGCGGCCACCCAGCAGGGGGTGTTCAGCTTCCTCACTAAACCGGTGGATCGCGACGCGCTGTATAAGGCGATAGACGATGCGCTGCTGCACACCGTCTCCAGCAGCGACGATGCCTGGCGCGAGTCCATCGTCACCCGCAGCCCGATCATGCTGCGTCTGCTGGAGCAGGCGCGCATGGTGGCGCAGTCTGACGTCAGCGTCCTGATCAACGGTCAGAGCGGCACCGGGAAAGAGATCCTCGCCCAGGCGATCCACAATGCCAGCCCGCGCAGCAAGAAAGCGTTCATCGCCATCAACTGCGGCGCGCTGCCGGAGCAGCTGCTGGAGTCCGAACTCTTCGGTCACGCCCGCGGGGCCTTTACCGGCGCGGTAAGCAGCCGGGAAGGGCTGTTCCAGGCCGCCGAAGGGGGCACGCTGTTTCTCGATGAGATTGGCGATATGCCGATCCCGTTACAGGTGAAGCTGCTGCGCGTGTTGCAGGAGCGCAAGGTGCGCCCGCTGGGCAGCAACCGCGATCTGGATATTGACGTGCGCATTCTCTCGGCCACCCACCGCGACCTGCCGAAGGCAATGGAGCGCGGCGAGTTTCGTGAAGATCTGTTCTACCGCCTCAACGTGGTGAACCTGAAGATCCCGGCGCTGAACGAGCGTGCGGAAGATATTCCGCTGCTGGCCGCGCACCTGCTGCGCCAGTCGGCGGATCGCCACAAGCCGTTCGTGCGCAGCTTCTCGACTGACGCCATGAAGCGGCTGATGACCGCCAGCTGGCCGGGCAACGTGCGCCAACTGGTGAACGTCATCGAGCAGTGCGTGGCGTTGACCTCCGCCCCGGTGATCAGCGATGCGCTGGTGGAGCAGGCGCTGGAGGGGGAAAACACCGTGCTGCCGACCTTTGTCGAAGCGCGAAACCTGTTTGAACTGAACTATTTACGCAAAATTTTGCAGATCACCAAAGGCAACGTCACCCATGCTGCGCGCATGGCCGGGCGCAACCGCACCGAGTTCTATAAACTGCTGTCGCGTCATGAACTGGATGCCAACGATTTCAAAGAGTAGTTTCGCCCTCCCTTAGCGCTGAGAATATGATAGGGTGAGCAACCGATTACGTTCCCATGATGAACACCTGACGGGCGAAGAGAGTTAAGGACCACCATGAAAAAGATTGATGCGATTATTAAACCATTCAAACTGGACGATGTGCGCGAAGCGCTGGCGGAAGTGGGCATCACCGGGATGACCGTCACCGAAGTAAAAGGCTTTGGTCGTCAGAAAGGGCACACCGAACTCTATCGCGGTGCCGAGTACATGGTGGACTTCCTGCCGAAGGTGAAGATTGAGATCGTGGTGCCAGACGATATCGTCGAAACCTGCGTCGATACCATCATCCGCACCGCCCAGACCGGGAAAATCGGCGACGGTAAGATTTTCGTCTTCGACGTGGCGCGCGTGGTGCGCATCCGTACCGGCGAAGAGGACGACGCGGCGATTTAAGCCCGCGCGCAAAAGAAAAGGCAGGTTTAAACCTGCCTTTTTTGTTGGCCTTTTTCGGGAAACTTACAGCACTTTATGCGGCCCGAAGCACTCGTAGTGAATGCGGTCGCCATCCACGCCCAGCGCCACCAGCTGCTGCGCGGCAAACTGCATAAAGCCGACCGGGCCACAGAGCCAGAAGGTCATGGCCGGATCGCTGAACGCGCGTTGCTGGCTCGCCAGCTCCATCAATCCTTCGCTGTCAAAACGCACCGCCTCGCGATCCGCCTCGGCTGGCGTCTGATACCAGACGTGAGAAGTGAAACGCGGCAGTTTCGCACCCAGTGCCGCCACTTCATCGGCAAATGCGTGCACCTCGCCATTCAGCGCGGCGTGGAACCAGTTAACCTGGGCCGGATGCGCATTGTTCGCCAGCGTATCCAGCATCGCCAGCATCGGCGTCTGGCCGACGCCAGCGGAGATCAGGGTTACCGGCGTCTCTGGCGTAGCGTCCAGGAAGAAATCCCCGGCCGGCGCGGCAACCTGCACCACATCACCAACGCGCGCGTCCCGGTGCAGCCAGTTCGACACCTGGCCGCCATCTTCGCGTTTTACCGCAATGCGGTAGCTGCGGCCGTTGGGGCTGCGGGTCAGGGAGTACTGACGGATCTCCTGGTGCGGGAAGGCGTCCGGCTTCAGCCAGACCGCGAGGTACTGCCCCGGACGGTAATCCGCTACCGCGCCGCCATCAACCGGCTCCAGCTCAATGCTGGTAATCAAAGCGCTGCGCGGGGTTTTATCGACGATGCGGAACGCACGGGTGCCTTCCCAGCCGCCCCGTTTGCTGGCGTGCTCCTGATAGATTTCGGCTTCGCGATTGATAAACACCTGCGCCAGCACGCCATAGGCTTTGCTCCAGGCATCCAGCACCTCCTGACCCGGACGCATCAGCTCGTCAATGGTGGCCAGCAGATGGGTTCCCACGATGTTGTACTGCTCCGGTCTGATCGCGAAGCTGGTGTGCTTCTGGGCGATTTTTTCCACCGCGGGCAGCAGCACGGCCAGATTTTCAATATTAGTAGCGTAGGCGCAGATGGCGTTGAACAGCGCTTCACGCTGGTCGCCGTTACGCTGGTTGCTCATATTGAAAATGTCTTTCAGCTCCGGGTTGTGCTGGAACATGCGGTCATAGAAATGGGCGGTAAGTTTTGGCCCGGTCGCGGCAATGGCGGGAATGGTGGATTTCACGATGGCGATGGTTTGCGCGTCTAACATGGCAGGTCCTTTTTAATGTTGCATTCTAAATACATGTTATAAGCGATACCCCTGCGTTGTAAAGGGGAAATACGCGGCCTGGTGAAAAACGATCGTGAAAAATCGACATCTCAAAAATGAAAAGAATTCGTGAAATCATGCCGGAGGTATGTGTGGTCAAAGCCTTACGCGGCGCGGAGCCAATCGTTTGCGTAAAAACCTTTGTCAAGACCTGTTATCGCCCTTTTAATCAGTTATACTGTGGGCCGCTGCCGACGGGGCGATGGCCTCAGGCGAAAATAAATACTGTTAGCTGAGTCAGGAGATGCGGATGTTAAAGCGTGAAATGAACATTGCCGATTATGATGCCGAACTGTGGCAGGCTATGGAGCAGGAAAAAGTACGTCAGGAAGAGCACATCGAACTGATCGCCTCCGAGAACTACACCAGCCCGCGCGTCATGCAGGCGCAGGGTTCTCAGCTGACCAACAAATATGCTGAAGGGTATCCGGGCAAGCGCTACTACGGCGGCTGTGAGTACGTGGATATCGTTGAGCAACTGGCGATTGACCGTGCGAAAGAACTCTTTGGCGCTGACTACGCTAACGTCCAGCCGCACTCCGGCTCTCAGGCAAACTTCGCGGTCTACACCGCGTTGCTGCAACCAGGTGATACCGTTCTGGGTATGAACCTGGCGCAGGGCGGTCACCTGACTCACGGCTCCCCGGTGAACTTCTCTGGCAAACTGTACAACATCATCCCTTACGGTATTGATGAGTCAGGCAAAATTGACTACGAAGACATGGCGAAGCAGGCTAAAGAGCACAAGCCGAAGATGATCATCGGTGGTTTCTCTGCTTACTCCGGTATTGTTGACTGGGCAAAAATGCGTGAAATCGCAGACAGCATCGGTGCTTACCTGTTCGTGGATATGGCGCACGTTGCCGGTCTTATCGCTGCGGGCGTTTACCCGAACCCGGTTCCGCATGCGCACGTTGTGACCACCACCACCCACAAAACCCTGGCGGGTCCACGCGGTGGCCTGATCCTGGCGAAAGGCGGTGATGAAGAACTGTACAAAAAACTGAACTCCGCTGTGTTCCCAAGCGCACAGGGCGGCCCGCTGATGCACGTTATCGCGGCAAAAGCCGTCGCGCTGAAAGAAGCGATGGAGCCAGAGTTCAAGGTGTACCAGCAGCAGGTTGCCAAAAACGCCAAAGCGATGGTGGAAGTGTTCCTGAACCGTGGTTACAAAGTGGTATCCGGCGGTACTGAAAACCACCTGTTCCTGCTGGATCTGGTTGATAAGAACCTGACCGGTAAAGAAGCTGACGCCGCCCTGGGCCGCGCCAACATCACCGTGAACAAAAACAGCGTACCAAACGATCCGAAGAGCCCGTTCGTGACCTCCGGTATCCGTATCGGTTCTCCGGCTGTCACTCGCCGCGGTTTCAAAGAAGCGGAAGTGAAAGAGCTGGCTGGCTGGATGTGTGACGTTCTGGACAACATCAATGACGAAGCGGTTATCGAGCGCGTTAAAGGTAAAGTTCTGGATATCTGCGCACGCTTCCCGGTATACGCATAATTCTTCTGCTTTGCAGAAATAAAAAAGGCCGCGCTTGCGGCCTTTTTTTATGGCTTAACGTCGGTCGAGGGATATTGCTCCCGGTCCCACAATCGCCAGCAGAATAAATGCACCAGCAATACTAACGTTCTTGTAGAAATTAATCATATTTGGCACAACCGCGTCACCGGTCATATCCCAGTAATGGTGACCAATAATCGCCGTGCCCAGCGTGTAGAAAACAAACAGTATGGCGAGAGGGCGGGTGAAAAAGCCCAGCACGATCAGGATCGCGGCAGGGACTTCCATCACCACGGCGATAATGGCCGCCAGCATGGGCATTGGTGTGCCAAGGGATGTCATATATTGCACGGTGCCGCTAAACCCCGTCAGTTTTGGATAGCCAAAGATAATAAAGAGCACGACAAGTGCGATGCGGGCAATCAACAACAACAGGTGGCGTGACTGACCGAAATCGAAATAGCGAAGTGAGTTCATGGCAGAAAACCTCTGCAAGTGGAGTAATTTAAACGTAATACACATTTTCATTCCCTGCCATAAGCCAGACGACTGCATGCAATGTTAATTTTTCGTTAATTTATAGCAGGCTATCTACTTGCTTAATTTTTATATTCTCGCCAGACTATGGCCTCCATTTCGGGAGGGATTCATGGTCTTGCATTCCACGCGCTGGCTGGCGCTCAGCTATTTCACCTATTTCTTTAGCTACGGTATTTTTCTGCCTTTCTGGAGCGTCTGGCTCAAGGGGATTGGCCTTACTCCGGAGACCATCGGTGTCCTGCTGGGAGCGGGGCTGGTGGCGCGTTTCCTCGGCAGCCTGCTGATTGCACCGCGCGTCAGCGATCCCTCCTTACTGATCAAGGCGGTGCGTATACTGGCCCTGTTAACGCTGGTCTTTGTGGCCTGCTTCTGGGTCAGCCATCAGTTTGCCTGGCTGATGGTGGTGATGGTTGGCTTTAACCTGTTCTTCTCTCCGCTGGTTCCCCTGACGGACGCCCTGGCAAACACCTGGCAAAAACAGATCACCATGGACTACGGCCGCGTGCGCCTGTGGGGCTCCATTGCGTTTGTGATTGGCTCTGCGCTGGTGGGTAAACTGGTCAGCCTTTACGATTACCGCGCAATCCTGGCTCTGCTGAGTATCGGGATCGCCTCCATGCTGCTGGGCATGCTGCTGCGACCATCGGTGATGCCGCAAGGCGAATGCCGTCATCAGGAAAGCGCAGGCTGGCCCGCCTGGCGAAGCCTGGTGGCGCAAAGCTGGCGTTTTCTCGCCTGTGTCTGCCTGCTCCAGGGGGCGCACGCGGCCTATTATGGCTTTAGTGCCATCTACTGGCAGGGCGCGGGATATTCAGCTTCCGCCGTCGGCTATTTGTGGTCACTTGGCGTGGTAGCAGAGGTGATTATCTTTGCGCTCAGCAAGAAACTGTTCCGCCGCTTCGGCGCGCGGGATCTGCTGCTGCTCTCCGCCGTGTGTGGCGTGGCGCGGTGGGGCATTATGGGCTGGACGACCGAACTGCCCTGGCTGATTGTGGCGCAAATTCTGCACTGCGGCACCTTTACCGTGTGCCATCTGGCGGCCATGCGCTATATCGCTGCGCGTGAAGGCGGGGATGTTATCCGCTTGCAGGCGGTCTATTCCGCGGTGGCGATGGGCGGCAGCATTGCCGTAATGACGGTCTTTGCGGGCTTCCTGTACCAGCATCTGGGGCACGGCGTGTTCTGGGTAATGGCACTGGTCGCGCTGCCGGCGATGTTCATTCGCCCGAAAGTGACCGCGCGCGCCTGACTATGATTCCAGCATGGCGCGAATATGTTCTTGCTGCTGCGCATTCAGCGATTCAACGGCGTGGATCAGCGGTGGCGAGAACAGGGGCAGGGCGGTAGGATAAGGGGTAATGACCAGCGCCGCTTCGCGCGGTGCTCCCTCTTTCTGAAAAGCCTGCAGCGTCAGATAGCGAACATTGAGCGGCAGCAGTGTTAACTCGCGCAGCTGCTGTTCAATCACCTCCTCACAGGATTTATCCTCTCCGGTTAGCAACACCACCTGTTTTTCATGCAGATCGGACTCCTGCATCAGCCAGGCACCAAAAATCACCGCCACCAGACTCATCTCTTCATCGGAAAAACGCAGACCAAACTCCGCTTCCAGCTCAAACAGCGCCTCTTTGGTGGTACGTAACAGGCGGGGATAAAGGCGGTGAATCTCTTCAGGCAGACTATTGTCGATGCCGATTTCAAACAGCGAACGATCCAGCGCCTGCGCCAGATGAATATACAGCTGATCGGTCAGCCCTTGTTCATCACTGAAGTTCATCCCCGTCTGTGCCCGAAAACGGGCAATCATGCGCACAATGGCCCGGCGCAGACGTTGATCCTGCTGATGTCTATCGAGCACCGGGTCGGGCGTACGCAGCATCATAAACAGCAGCGCGAGGAACAGTTGTTCGTCGCTGTGGGTCCCCTGCGGCACGCGGCGCTTCCAGTGACGCACGATTTCCTGCGCCGTGAAGTATTCCCCTCGCGACTGCGTCCAGTTGCGCTGAACAGGGGAAAACTGCGGCGTATTGCCGAGATGATGCTGGATCAGACAGTACTGCAAAAAGAGCTGTAAAAACTGCACGTCACGGCAGTCAAAGGGGCGCTGTAGCTTTCGCGAACAGAAGCTGATCAACGCCCGCAGATTGGTATCGTCATAAAGAGGACGCGCAATGCCCTGCTGTTTAAGCGCGGTTTTAAGCGCCGGGGTAAACTGATGCGAAACAAACTGCGGGCACAGGCGGAGCGCCCTGCGCAACCAGTGCAGCAAACATAAACGCTGATTCAGGACCGAACCTTCAATCCGGTAGCTGCCGTCATGGTGCGTGACGATGTCCAGCCGGTGATAGCGCTGGATTTCATCGCGCGTCTCGGCTATATCTTGCCGTGCTATGGCGTCGTCCACGCCGTTGGCTGCGATTATGCTCTGTGCGGTGACGGCAGCATCGGGCAGGTAAAGCATCAAAAGCACCTGGCAGCGGCGCTGCGAACTGGAAAGCACAGATGGAATTTCAAGCGTTGTCATCATCTGTTGGGTATCCAGTGTGAATGTCTGGTAAGAATAGCTAAAGGATCGACGCTGAAAAGCGTACCGGCAGGCCTTTCACTCAGGATTGCTGGCGAACATCACAGAATTTTTGACGTGAGGAATTGATGCAAACAGTTAAACACAGCGCGATGGCGTTATTTTTGGCGGTTATTACTTTCACCGCCGGCGCGCATCCTCACAGTTTTATCAGTCTCAAAACCGAGCTGGTGACTGACGGAACCCAGTTGAGCGGCCTGAAAATGCGCTGGACGATGGATGAAATCACCTCGGCCGATCTCCTGTATGACGCGGGAAATGCAAAGCCAGGCGATGAGATCTGGAAAAAGCTGGCGGCGGAGGTCATGGCCAACGTGCTGGGGCAGCACTACTTCACCGAGTTCTGGCATAACGGGCAAAAAGTGAAGTTTATGAATCGCCCGACGGAGTACGGCATGTCGCGTGAGGGCCATCAGGCGGTGCTGACGTTTCTTCTTCCGCTGGCGCATCCTCAGCCGCTGGCAGGGCAGACCTACACTTTTTCCACTTTCGACCCCACCTATTATGTCGATATGAGTTATGCGAAGGAGAGTGACGTGACGCTACCGACCACCCTGCAAAAAACCTGCAAACTCGCTGTTCATACGCCAAAACCCAGCGAAGAGACGCTCAACTTTGCCGTCTCTCTGGATAAAGAGGATGCCCCTCCTGAAGATATGGAACTGGGTAAACAGTTTGCACAGCAGGTGACATTACAATGTCAGTGATCGCGTCTCCCACCCGAAAACCACGTCGCTGGCTTCATCTTTGGCCGCTGGCGCTCTTTTTATTGCTGGCCGTGTGCGGCGCGCTGTGGTTATGGCAGGCCTGGCCGCAGGTGATGATGAAAAGCATCCTCTGGCAGCGTGAAGTCAATCAACAGATGAGCGGGCTGCTGAAGGCGGTGGCGGAGAACCCGACAAAAGCGGGTGGTTCCCTGCTGGCGTTTAGCTTTATCTATGGTGTTCTGCACGCGCTGGGGCCGGGGCACGGCAAAATCGTTATCACCACCTGGCTTGCTACCCATCCGTCGAAGTTGAGATCGAGCATTGGCCTGACGCTGGCCTCCTCGCTGCTGCAGGGCGGCGTGGCGATTGCGCTCGTCGTGATAGTCCTTTCACTCTTACAACTGCCTGCCCGTCAGCTACACATGAGCAGCTTCTGGCTTGAAAAAGGGAGCTATGCGCTGGTGGGCGTGCTGGGGCTGATCCTCTGCTGGCGGGCGCTCAAAAAGCTGCGCGTGCTGCTGCAAAAGCCGAAATTCAAGACCTTTACGCCGCACCACGTTCATGATGAAAACTGCGGATGCGGGCAT
>Ga0209370_1000557_pt1 | contig 46722 bp, 51 predicted proteins | sample AgamicAtPrz_FD_187164 | JGI IMG/M metagenome (GOLD analysis project Ga0209370, IMG submission 187164) | Agave microbial communities from Guanajuato, Mexico - At.P.rz (SPAdes) (version 2) | ecosystem: Host-associated > Plants > Phyllosphere > Phylloplane/Leaf | place: Guanajuato, Mexico...
AGTCAGCTGCGTTTCGATGGACGCCATTATGTCGGCATTCGATGGACCTTGCAACCCCCTTGAAGAAAAAAATCTTCAAGGGGTTCAAGGTGTTAGCGCAGACGCCCGAGTTTGCTCCACAAGCCGACCAGAGTGTTCTCCACCGCCCCGCTGGCGGCAACGCCGATACGCTCCTGCAGGCTCTTGCGCTCGGCGAATCGCAGGTGGAACACATTGGCCTCGCGGGCACTGCGGCTCAGGTACTCGTCGCTGGTGCCCAGTTCATCGACCAGCTGGCGATTGAGCGCGGCGATGCCCAGCCAGACTTCGCCGGTCGCCACCTCGTCTATATGAAGCTGCGGGCGATAGCGGGCGACGAAGTCCTTGAACAGCTGGTGGGTGATGTCCAGGTCTTCCTGGAACTTCTCCCGGCCCTTGTCGGTGTTCTCGCCGAACACGGTCAGGGTGCGCTTGTATTCGCCGGCGGTGAGCACTTCGAAATCGATGTCGTGCTTTTTCAGCAGGCGGTTGACGTTGGGCATCTGCGCCACCACGCCGATCGAGCCCAGCACCGCGAACGGCGCACTGACGATTTTCTCGCCGATGCAGGCCATCATGTAGCCGCCGCTGGCGGCAACCTTGTCGATGCAGATGGTCAGCGGGATGCCGGCCTCGCGGATGCGCGCCAGCTGCGAAGCCGCCAGGCCATAGCTGTGCACCAGGCCGCCGCCGCTCTCCAGGCGCAACACCACCTCGTCACGCGGGGTGGCCAGGGTCAGCAGCGCGGTGATCTCGTTGCGCAGGCTCTCGGTGGCCGAGGCCTTGATGTCGCCGTCGAAGTCGAGGACGAACACCCGGCGCTTGTCCTCGGGCTTTTTCTTCTGCTGTTTTTCCGCCTTGGCCTGCTGCTTGCGCAGGGCCTTGAGCTGGGCCTTGTCGAGCAGGCCCGATTCCAGGCGCTCGCGCAGTTCCTTGTAGAACTCGTTGAGACGGGTAACCTGCAACTGCCCACCCGGCTTGCGCCGCCCTTTGCCACGCAGGCCGGCGATGGCCGACAGCACCACCAGGATGGCGATCACCAGGGTGGCGGTTTTGGCGAGAAAGCTTGCGTATTCGGCAAGAAACTCCACATTGACTCCTTGATAAACCAGCGCCGCAAGGACGCGAACTGGATGCAAGCATACCGGGGCGCCAGGGCCGCTGCCAGCCGGTGAAAATGCTGGCAACACAGTTCAAACGACCTTTTCAAACGCTTGTATGTTTTTTCGTTGACAGCCCGCCTGGGGCAACCTAACCTCGCAGCAACCTCCAACCGGGCCGGACTTCAACGTGGGCAATCTCTACCTGATCCGACATGGCCAAGCCTCCTTCGGTGCCGCTGACTACGACGTCCTCTCGCCGGTGGGCGAGCGTCAGAGCCAGGCACTGGGCGAGCACTTCGCCCAACTGGGCCTGCGCCTGGACCGTTGCGTGGCCGGCACCCTGCGTCGCCAACAGGATACCGCCCGCCTGACCCTGGACGCGCTGCAGGCTCATGGCGAAGCAGTCCCGGCCATAGAGACCGACGCTGCCTTCAATGAGTTCGACGCCGACGGCGTGATCCGCGCCCTGCTCCCTGCCCTGCTGCCCGAAGAGCCCGAAGCCCTGCATGTGCTGCGCAATGGCGCCCAGCACCGCGGCGAGTTCCAGCGCCTGTTCGCCCTGATGGTGCAGCGCTGGCACGACGGCGAACATGCCCACGACGAACACCTGGAAACCTGGCAGGCCTTCACCGGCCGGGTCGGCGATGGCCTACGGCGCCTGCTCGACAGCGCCGCCAGTGGCGACAACATCGCCCTGTTCACCTCCGGCGGCACCATCGCCGCCCTGCTCCACCTGGTAAGCGGAATCACGCCGGCTCAGGCGTTCACCCTGAACTGGCAGATCATCAATACGTCGCTCAGCCACCTGAAGTTCCGTGGCCGCGACGTCACCCTGGCTTCCTTCAACAGCCAAGCCCATGTGCGGCTGTTGCGGTTGCCGGAGCTCGTCACCTACCGATGAGCCCGGTCTGTTGTGTCCCTGCGGACGCGAATATCACTTAACAAGGAATACACCATGAGCGATGTAGCTAAAGCCGTCGAGGCGATGAAGGCAAAATTCAACCCATCCGCTGCCGCCGGCCTGGACCTGGTGTTCGGCTTCAACATCACCGACGAAGACAAGCACTACGCCCTGCTGGTCAAGGATGGCACCTGCGAGATCCAGGAAGGCGAGAACGCCGACGCCAACTGCACCCTGGTGATGGACAGCGAGACCCTCAAGGACATCGTCAGCGGTGAAACCGACGGCATGCAGGCCTTCATGAGCGGCAAGCTGCGCGTCGAAGGCGACATGATGCTGTCGATGAAGCTCAGCGAGCTGTTCCCGTCCTGATCGGCGCGGCGAATCGCCAATGAAGAAACCGAAGCCTGACGGGCTTCGGTTTTTTTTCGCCCGCGACAAGGCCCGCCCATCAGGGCCATTGATCGCCCGGCAACACCCAGGCCAATAAACGTCTGGCACGCTTGTCCCAGCTTTGACAGGAAATTAGATTAGCCAATAGTCCTTGCTACTGATCATAAGGAAATCGCATGACGCTCACCGACCAGTCCACCCAGGTACGCCCCGGCGAAGAACTCGACGCGGCCGTCATCGATCCGTACCTCAAGGATCACATTCCCGGTCTCGCGGGCACACCGAGCATCAGCCAGTTCCCCGGCGGCGCCTCCAACCTGACCTACCTGGTCAGCTACCCGGACCGGGAGTTCGTGCTGCGCCGCCCGCCGTTCGGCCACAAGGCCAAGTCGGCCCACGACATGGGCCGTGAGTTCCGCATCCTCAACCAGCTCAACGCCGGCTTCCCCTATTGCCCCAAGGCCTACGTGCACTGCACCGACGAGTCGCTGATCGGCGGCGAGTTCTATGTGATGGAACGGGTCAACGGCATCATCCTGCGCTCGGACATCCCCGCCGAACTGGACCTGGACGCCGGCCGCACCGAAGCCCTGTGCAAGAGCTTCATCGACCGCCTGGTCGAGCTGCACCAGGTGGATTACCAGGCCTGCGGCCTGGCCGACCTGGGCAAGCCGGAAGGCTATGTGCAACGCCAGATCGAAGGCTGGGCCAGCCGCTACGAAAAAGCCCTGACGCCCGACGCGCCGCGCTGGGAGCAGGTGATCGCCTGGCTGCGCGAGAAGATGCCCGCCGACCACCCGCGCCCGGGCATCGTGCACAACGACTACCGCTTCGACAACGTCATCCTCGACAGCGCCAACCCGATGCGCATCATCGGCGTGCTGGACTGGGAGATGGCCACCATCGGCGACCCGCTGATGGACCTGGGCAACAGCCTGGCCTACTGGATCGAGGCCGGCGACCCGGCGCCGGTGCAACTGATGCGCCGCCAGCCGAGCAACGCCCCGGGCATGCTCACTCGCCAGCAGTTCGTCGACTACTACGCCGAGCGCGCCGGTATCCGCATCGACAACTTCGACTTCTATTATTGCTATGGCCTGTTCCGCCTGGCCGGCATCGTTCAGCAGATCTACTACCGCTTCTTCCACGGCCAGACCCAGGACAAGCGCTTCGCCCAGTTCATCCACATGAACCGGTTGCTGGAGCAGATGAGCCTGCAACTGATCGGCAAATCCAGCCTGTAACTTCGGCAGACAACAAGGAATACGCGAATGTCCAAGACCCACCTGTTCGACCTCGACGGCAAGATCGCCTTCGTTTCCGGCGCCAGCCGCGGCATCGGCGAAGCCATCGCCCACCTGCTGGCCCAGCAGGGTGCCCATGTCATCGTCTCCAGCCGCAAGCTCGACGGCTGCCAGCAGGTGGCCGAGGCGATTGTCGCCGCCGGCGGCAAGGCCACCGCGGTGGCCTGCCACATCGGTGAAATGGAGCAGATCCAGCAGGTGTTCGCCGGCATCCGCGAACAGTTCGGCCGCCTCGACATCCTGGTCAACAACGCCGCCACCAACCCGCAGTTCTGCAACGTCCTGGACACCGACCTGGGCGCATTCCAGAAGACCGTCGACGTCAACATCCGCGGCTACTTCTTCATGTCGGTGGAAGCCGGCAAGCTGATGCGCGAGCACGGCGGCGGCAGCATCATCAACGTGGCCTCGATCAATGGCGTCTCGCCAGGGCTGTTCCAGGGCATCTACTCGGTGACCAAGGCGGCGGTGATCAACATGACCAAGGTCTTCGCCAAGGAATGCGCGCAGTTCGGCATCCGCTGCAACGCCCTGCTGCCGGGGCTGACCGACACCAAGTTCGCCTCGGCGCTGGTGAAGAACGACAGCATCCGCAACGCCGCGCTGCAGCAGATCCCGCTCAAGCGCGTGGCCGACCCGAGCGAGATGGCCGGCGCGGTGCTGTACCTGGCCAGCGATGCCTCCAGCTATACCACCGGCACCGCGCTCAATGTCGATGGTGGGTTCCTGTCCTGATCCGGATTCATGCGCGCCCCCTGTAGGAGCGGCCTTGTGCCGCGAAAGGGCCGCAAAGCGGCCCCGGCGATTTCTGCTTTGAATTGGCAATCTGGGGCCGCTGCGCTTCCCTTTCGCGGCACAAGGCCGCTCCTACAGGGATGGCGCAACCCGCGGGTCTATACCTTGACCGCCTGCAGCGTATAGCTCAGCGGCAACCGCCACGGCGCCTCGATCAGGCGCCACTCGCCGTCATCGCCCAAGGTCATCTGCCCCGGCAGCGCTTCCCAGGGGATGCTCTGGTGCTCCTCCAGGCCGGTGATGCGCAGGCCGTTGTTCAGCAGCGCGGTGATCACCTCGCCCAGGCCATGGTTCCACTCATGGGTTTCGGTCTGGGTCAGTGCCCGATCGGTTTCGACATACGTCTCGTCGCTGTGCCACACCGTCGGTGCCTCGCGCTCGAAATACGGGTACTCCAGTTGCAGGCGGTCCTGATGGTCCTCGTTCACGGCCATCAGCATCGGGTGGCCGTCGCGCAGGAACAGCCGCCCGCCCGGCTTGAGCAACGCCGCCACGGTCTGCGCCCAGCGCTCGATGCTCGGCAGCCAGCACAGCGCGCCGATGCCGGTGTAGACCAGGTCGAAAGCCCCCGCAGGCAATACCTGCGCGGCCTGATAGACGTCCGATTCGACATAGGCGATGCCCGCGCCACAGCGCTCGGCCAGCTGGCGTGCCTGGGCCAGGGACGCCGCGGAGAAATCCAGGCCGTAGACCTCGGCGCCCAGGCGCGCCAGCGACAGGGTGTCGGTGCCGATATGGCATTGCAGGTGCACCGCGCGCAGGCCGTGGATATCGCCCAGGCGCGGCAGGTCGAAGCGCACCACCTCGGACAGGTGCCCGGGCTCGGCGATGAAGCGCTCGACCTCGTAGTCCCCGGAGGCGGCGTGCAGGGGTGCGCGCTCGTCCCAGCTGGCGCGGTTCAGTTCCAGTGATCGGCTCATTACGGTGCTTCCCTGTCCTGAGTGAGTCAGGCGCCACGTTAACCGGCCCCGACAAACCCGGCAACCACCCCGTCAACCAGAAGTTGACGGCTCGGGTATACTGCCCGTTTCGTGCCCGCCCAAGGATCCAGCGCCCATGACCGAAAACAGCTTCGCCTTTCGCCTCAAGGAACTGCTCGAACACCACAAGCTGACCCTGCAGGCCGTGGGCACGGCGCTGGGGATCTCGCGCACGGCGGTGCACAAGTGGACCCGCGGCGGCGAGATCGACTACGACAACCTGCGCCGCCTGGCCGACCTGCTCAAGGTCAACTGGATCTGGCTGCGCTACGGCGAGGAAGCCCTGCACAGCGTGCAGCAGGCCGAGGTGGTCGAGCTGCCGATGACCGACGTGCGCCGCCGCTACACCGCCGAGATCATGGAAAGCGAGACGCGCATGAAGCTGGCCCAGGAAGGCGCGCGCATCGTCACCTGGGAATGGAACCTGGTCACCGACGAAGTGACCTACTCGCCCAACGTCGAGGCGGTGTATGGCTGGCCGCTGCGCCGCAACGAAGACTTCTGGGAACACATCCACGCCGATGACGCCCGCCACATGCAGGGCATGTATGCCCAGGCGGTGGCCGATGGCACCGGCTGCGAATGCGACTTTCGCATCACCCGCCCCGATGGCGGCCAGCGCTGGATCGCCTCGCGCGCCACGGTGCTGCGTGACAGCGTCGGGCGCCCGGTGAAGATGGTCGGCATCAGCATGGACAACACCGAGCGCAAGGTGGCCGAAGAAGAGCTGCGCCAGAGTGAGGCGCGTTTTCGCACCATCTTCGAACTGGCCTGGGGCGCGCTGGCCTACATCGACCCGGATGGCAGCTGGCAGCGGGTCAACGGCAGCTTCTGCGAGCTGCTGGACTACCGCGAGGACGAGCTGTACGGCACGACCTTCCAGCAGCTCACCCACCCCGACGACCTGCCGGGCAACCTGGCGTTGCTGCAGCGCATGCTGGCCGGCGAGATCGAGCGTTACGAGGTGCAGAAGCGCGTGCGCCACAAGGACGGGCGCTATATCTGGGTGCGGGCTCGCACCTCGCTGGAACGGCGCGCCGACGGGCAGCCGGAGCACCTGATCAGCGTGTTCGAGGACATCACCGCCGAGCGCGCGGCACAACCAGACTAAGTAGTCGACCCGCTCAGCATTACAGGCAGGTGGCCGCGGCAGCCCGGCGCTGCAACGCCACGCCGTCATTCTTCTGCGCGTAATAGTCCACCCGCGTGCCCCCCGCCTGGGCGTAGACATCGACGAACGACTCCGCCTCCCGGGTATACACGGTGAACCCGCCCTGCTTGCGCGCCTCCAGGTAGCCGCTGGCATCGACCCCGAAGGTCTTCTCTTCCTGCCAGCTGAACTGGATGCACTGGGCGACCAGGTCCGGCGTCTTGTGCGAATCCAGGCGTGCGGTAGGCGAGCCGTTGCGCGCCGCTTCCATGGTCGACGATGCACAGCCCGCCAGCAGCAGCGCCACGGTGATCGGCAGAATTGCTCGCATGTTCCATCCTCGGGACAAAAAAAGAAGCTGACTCTAGCATTGCAGGGCCGGCCGGGGAATCGCCGCTGCCGCTCATCGCCGCCGCGATAAAAGTTTGCGTGGCAAAGAACCAAATCGATCGCCACAGGTCACAGGAGGTACCGCGTAAACCGTTGCGGATCAAGGACCTATAACGTGATGAAACGCCTTGCAAGCCTTTCGATGGTCGCCACCCTGCTGCTGCTCGGTGGCTGCTACAGCAACCACTACCACGACGATGACGACGGCTGGCGCGACCGTGACCGCGGCCACCGTCATCACCATCGCCACGACCGTGACGATGACGATCGCCAGTACCGTGACCGCTACTACCGCTGAAGCGTCTTTCAAACCCTGACTCGCCGCCGACCAGGCGGCACCCTAACCCTGATGATTCCCCTGAGGTTCACAACATGCGTCTGACTCTGCCTTCCCTCGCCCTCGGCCTGCTGCTCTGCCAGGGCGCCTTCGCCGGTGACGGCACCGCGGCCATCGGCGGCGGCCTGGGCGGTGCCCTGGGCAACGTCGTCGGCAAACAGATCGGCGGCAGCACCGGCGCGGCCATCGGCGCGGGCCTGGGCGGCGCGGCCGGCAGCGCGGTGGGCGCACGCAAGGGCAACCGGGCCGAAGCCGCCATCGGCGGTGGCCTGGGCTCGGCCGGCGGCTCGCTGATCGGCGGCAAGCTCGGCGGCTCCACCGGCTCGACCATCGGCGCAGGCCTGGGCGGCGCGGCAGGCGGAGCGATCGGCAACCACATGGGCGACAACAACCGCAAGCACAAGCATCGTCACTGATCCTGCAGGCGATCGCCCAGCCCTGCGAGCGGCTTTACGCTCATCCCTTTCAAGGTCTTTGGGCTTAGGGCTATAGACCGGATGAGGGCCTCCAGGTGTCCGCCGCAAACCTTGCAGCGCCTATCAGATCGAGCGCCGCGCGGGCGGCGCTCGGCCTGATAGGCGCAGCCGCTCTGACGGCGAACACCTTGAAAGGCCTGGGCTTTACGCTCCCATAGGGCTGGGCAATCCCCAGCAAAACACTGCAGCACGTCAACGACGCATTCGCGTCAAGCTGCCACACTAGGGCCATCGCCTTTCGTGCCCCTGTGTGAAGGAACACCCCCTCCCCATGAACCATGAGCTGCTCTGGGTCCTAGGCCTGCTGGCCGTCGTCGTCGTCCTGTTCATCATCAACCGTCCACGCATGGACGTGGTCGCCCTGCTGGTAATCCTCGCGCTGCCGCTGTCCGGCATTCTCACCGTGGAGCAGGCCCTGGCCGGTTTCAGCGATCCCAACGTGGTGCTGATCGCCGCGCTGTTCGTGATCGGTGAAGGACTGGTGCGCACCGGCATCGCCTACCGCATCGGCGAATGGATGAGCGAGCGCGCCGGCAACAGCGAGGCGCGCCTGCTGGTGCTGCTGATGGTGGCGGTGGCCGGCCTGGGCTCGGTGATGAGCTCCACCGGCGTGGTGGCGATCTTCATCCCGGTGGTGCTGAGCATCGCCGCGCGCCTGCAGCTCTCGCCCAGCCGGCTGATGATGCCGCTGAGCTTCGCCGGCCTGATCAGCGGCATGCTCAGCCTGGTGGCGACCCCGCCAAACGTGGTGGTGCACAGCGAGCTGGTGCGCCACGGCGAAAGCGGCTTCGGCTTTTTCAGCTTCACCCCTTCGGCCTGGTGGTGCTGGTGCTGGGCATCGGCTACATGCTGCTGACCCGTCACTGGCTCAACGGCGAAGTGCGCAAGGACGGCCGCGTCGAGAGCCGCCGCACCCTGCTCGACCTGGTGCTGGACTACAAGCTCAGCGGCCGCGAGCGGCGCCTGCGCATCCGCCCCCATTCGCCGCTGATCGGCCACACACTGGGCGAGCTGGAGTTGCGCACCCGCCACGGCGCCAACGTGATCGGCATCGAGCGCCAGCACAAGTTCACCACCCGGGTGATCACCGCCGACTCCGGCACCCTGCTGCAACAGGACGACGTGCTGCTGCTGGACCTGTTCGCCAACCGCGACGACCTGCGCAGCCTGTGCCAGTCGATGCTGCTCGAGCCCCTGCACTTCAAGGCGGCCTATTTCATCGACCAGTCCCAGGAAGTGGGCATGGCCGAGATCTCGCTGCCCCCGGGCTCGCAACTGATCGGCAAGACCCTTCTCGAGCTGACCTTCCGCACCCGCTACGACCTCAACGTGGTCGGCCTGCGCCGCGACCAGCAGGCGATCGAAGGGCAGCTGGTGGAAGAAAAGCTGCGCCTGGGCGACACCCTGCTGGTGGTTGGTCCGTGGAAGGCAGTGCGCCAGCTGCAGGGCAAGCCCCGCGACTTCCTGGTGCTGAGCCTGCCGGCGGAAATCGACCAGGTCGCCCCGGCCCGCGCCCGCGCGCCCTACGCGCTGATCAGCCTGGCGGTGATGGTCGGGTTGATGGTCAGCGGCCTGGTGCCCAACGTCATCGCCGCCTTGATCGGCTGCCTGCTGATGGGCGCCGGCCGTTGCATCGACATGAACAGCGCCTACCGCGCCATCCACTGGCAGAGCCTGGTGCTGATCGTCGGCATGCTGCCTTTCGCCCTGGCCCTGCAGAAGACCGGCGGCATCGACCTGGCCGTCGGCGCGCTGGTCGGCGCCCTCGGCGGCGCCGGGCCGAGCGTGATCCTTGCCTGCCTGTTCGCCCTCACCGCGCTGATCGGCCTGTTCATCTCCAACACCGCGACGGCGGTGCTGATGGCCCCGGTGGCGGTCAGCACCGCGCAGCAGCTCGGCATGTCGCCCTACCCGTTCGCCATGACCGTTGCCCTGGCGGCGTCGGCGGCGTTCATGACGCCGGTGTCGTCGCCGGTCAACACCCTGGTGCTGGGCCCCGGCCAGTATCGCTTCGCCGACTTCGTCAAGATTGGGGTGCCCTTCACCCTGCTGGTGATGCTGGTCACCGTGCTGATGGTACCGTGGGTGTTCGGCCTGTAGTCGGCGGCACGATCCAGGCGATTTGCGGCGAATTGACATCAATTGGCGACTTGAAAGACACTCATAGACTATCGTCCCAGGTGCCTACGGCAGTTTTCCTGGATTCTGTCTTCGCTTGCCGGTCGAACCCATGGTGTCATCAGCCCCGTCGCGCCTGCTGCCCCCGCTGATCCTGTTCGGCCTGACCCTGGGCTTGACCCTGGCCGGCATCCTCGCCCGCCCCATCGAATCGCTGTCGCTGTTCTGGCCGGTGAACGCGGTGCTCGCCGGGGTGCTGCTGCGCAATCCGCGCCAGGCCACCCCCTCCGGCTTCGCCCTGATCTACCTGGCCATGGTGGCCGCCGACCTGGCCTGCGGCAGCGCCTGGAAGCCGGCCCTGTGGTTCAACCTGTGCAACCTCGGCGCCATCGTCAGCATCTGGTACCTGATGGCCCGCCTGCCACGCGTGCATCGACGCCTGCGCACGCCCCACGGCACCCTGTGCCTGTTCGGCGCCTGCGCGGTCGGCGCCATGGTCGCCGCCAGCCTGGCCTGCGTGATGGCCACGCCCTGGTTCGAACAATCGCTGCGCGCCACCTGGCTTGCCTGGTTCAGCGAGCAGTTCTCCACCAGCGTGCTGGTCCTGCCCGTGCTGCTCACCGCCCCCTCGCCACGCGCCCTGAGCGGCCACGGCAGCGCCAGCCAGCCGATCCGCCTGGCGCCGCTGCTGGTGCTGCTGGCCTCACTGGCGGTCAGCATCCTCTTCGGCGGCCCCGGGGCGATCGCCTTCCCGATCGCCGCGCTGCTGTGGTGCGCGCTCAGCTACTCGCCATTCCTGGTGGCGCTGCTGGCGCTCACCGCCGGCAGCACGCTGATCGTCGCCGTGGCGCAAAACCTCATGCACTTCAGCATCCCGCAGAGCGAATCGGGGGTCACCACCCTGATGTCGGCACGCCTGGGCATCGCCATGCTGGTGCTCGGCCCGCTGGTGCTGGCCTGCGTCAGCAGCGCCAACCGCAGCCTGATGGCGCGCCTGGCGCATCAGGCGACCATCGACCACCTGACCGGGGCCCTCAGCCGCAGCGCCTTCATCCGCCGCGCCCACGCCCTGCTCGACAACCGCCAGCAAGCGCCGCTGACCTTGATGATGCTCGACATCGATCACTTCAAGACCATCAACGACCAGCATGGCCACGCAGTCGGCGACCAGGTGCTGCGCCAGTTCGCCACGACCCTGCAGGACCAGTTGCACGACGGCGAGCTGTTCGCCCGCCTGGGCGGCGAGGAATTCGTCATCGTCGTCCCGGGGCTGGCGCCGGAGCTGGCCAGGTTCACCGCCGAGCGCTTGCGCCGGGCGGTACAGGACCAGCACATCGCGCAGCCCGGGCAGGCGCTGCGGATCACCGTGAGCATCGGCGTAAGCGGCTGCGCCGCCGATACCCCGGCGCCCAGCCTGGACGAACTGCTGGCCAGCGCCGACCAGGCGCTCTACCGGGCCAAGGCCCAGGGCCGCAACCGGGTCGAGCAGGCCGAGGGGCAGCGCCAGGTGGTGTGACTCAGCCGGCCAGCAGGTCCCAGCTCAGCTTGGCGATCAGCACGCACAGCAACACCAGGAACAGACCACGCACGAACCCGGCACCCTTGCGCACCGCCAGACAGGTGCCGGTCAGCGCGCCGAGGATGTTGAACAGCGCCATCGGCAGCGCAATGGCCCACAGCACATTGCCCGAAGGAATGAAGAACACCAGCGCGGCCAGGTTGGTGGCGATGTTGACCAGCTTGGCCGATGCCGAGGCATGCAGGAAATCCAGGGCGAAAAAGCGGATGAACAGGAAGATCAGGAAGCTGCCGGTGCCCGGTCCGAACAGCCCGTCATAGAAACCGATGGCGCCCCCGATCAGCACCGCCAGGCACTGCTCTTTGCGGCCGATCACCCTGGGTTTGTGCAAGGTGCCGAAGTCCTTCTTGCAGAAGGTGTAGATGGCCATCAGCACGATCAGCACCAGCACCATCGGCCTCATCACGCTGGCCGGTACCAGCGACACGGTGGCCGCGCCGCAGAACGACATCACGAAGGCGCTCAGCGCCGCCGGCACGATCAGCCCCCAGTCCAGCTTGACCTTGCGAATGAACGACCGCGCCGCAAAGCTGGTGCCACACACCGAGGCCAGTTTGTTACTGCCCAGCAACGCCGCCGGCTGGGCGTTGGGCAGCACGTTGAACAGTGCCGGGATCTGGATCAACCCGCCGCCTCCCACAGCGGCGTCGATCAGGCCAGCGGCGAAGGCGAACAGTGAAAGCAGGGCGATATCCATCATCTCAGGGGTCCGGGCGGCATGAAACAGGCTGTCAGACTAATCAAAGCGGCGCGCTTGTGTTGAAATGCCATATTGCGAAAACTGCAATAAGGATCCCGCAATGGCACTGGACATGCTGCGTGAAATACAGGCGTTCGTCAGCGTCGCGCACAAGCGCAGCTTCGTCAGCGCCGCCCGTGCCCTGGGTCGCTCACCCAGCGCGGTAACGCGGGCCGTGCAGGCCCTGGAGGATAACAGCGGCGCCAAGCTGTTCAATCGCAGCGCCAGCTCGGTATCCCTGACCGAAGCCGGCGAGCGGCTACTGCCCCACGCCGAACGCTTGCTGGATGTGCAACGGGATGCCGCCGACGAACTGGCGGCGCTGACCGGCGATGCCCAGGGCTGGATCCGCCTGGCTGCGCCCGAGGTGCTGGCCCAACAGGTGCTGCCGGCGGTGCTGGCCGAGTTTGCCCGGCGCCACCCCCACGTCACCCTCGACGTACAGTACGGCGACCAGGCCTTCGACCCGTTGCAAGGCAAGCTGGACTTCGTGATCCGCGGGGCCTTCCCGCAATCCAGCGAGCTGATCGGCTATCCCCTATGGCGTTACCGTCGCCATCTCTACGCCAGCCCTCAGTACCTGGCATTGGCCGGCACACCGCAGGTGCTGGAAGACCTGGAGCGGCATACGCTGATCCTGCACACCGCGCCGCGCATCCTGAAGGCCTGGCATTTCAGCAAGGACGGACACATCGTCAGCCTGCGCCCGCGACCACGGCTGCGCCTGGGCTCGGGGGTGGCGGTGCTGCAAAGTACCCTGGCGGGAGCCGGTATCGCCCGGCTGGCGGATTGGCTGGGGGAGCCGGAGGTACGTGCCGGACGCCTGGTGCGGGTCTGCCCCGACTACCACCTGACATCCAGCACCGGGCAGGACCCGCAGATGCATGCCGTGTACCCGGCCGGCGACCTGCCGGCGAAGGTCCGCGAACTACTGCAAGCCATGCGCGAAGCTGGCTTGCGCAGTGGGAAACAGCCCTGAATCGGGCTGTTCACTTTCTGCTCAATCTGACAGAGGCCTTGAAAACCATGGCCTGTAGCGCTTTATCCACAGACCTACCCACGATTTTTGTGGACAGTTTCTGCAAGCCTTGAAGGATTTTTTACAAGCGCAGCAAGGCCGCATTGGCCAGCTTGACCAACTCGATCCATTCGCTTGCGCTGATCACACCGGAACGCTCCAACTCTTCGGCACGGCGCAGTGCCTGATCGTAGTCCGCTTCGTGAAGGATGCCCTCACCGAGAAAACGACCGCGCCACTCCAGCATCGCTGCAGTGCCTTTCTTGCATTCCATAGTGTGTATTGTCTCCAAGGCAAGTAAACGGCCCGTGCACCCGGGCCCTGGGATTGGGGGCGCGAGATTACACGAGCGACTTGTACTTGAGAACGACTTGCAGCTACCGCTTGTCTAGACGACTGCGGCCAGGGGGCGGGGTAGTACCTGGGGATGTGTCTGGCCCGCCATTGCGCCAGGCGGGCCGGGACAGGAAAATTTTACGGCTCAGCTTGGCGGAATGGTGCCCAGCAGGCCAATCATGATAGTCAGCAGCAGAAAACCACCCAGAAACAGCGCGAGCTTGCCCATCGGAACCTCTACAGTGTGATGACGTAACGGCGGGGCTGGCCGCTGCGGCAGTGCAGCGGGGCAGCCTGCCCAGCGCACACCGGGTTGGAAGGCTGGGCCTGGGTGTATTTTCCGGCAGCGGCTGATACGGTTACAGATTCAGGTTCGTGGAAAAAAAGCGGATCAGATGATGATTCCTGCGATTGCGGGGCGCACACCTTGAGGCCAACGCGATCGGCGTGGGAGCGGGCTTGCCCCGTGATGACCTCTGCGCAGGCAACACACCTGTGCTACGGTCCGAAGCCCAGACAAGGAGAACTACCGGAGATGACCGCGCCCGCCAGCAACGCCGCCCTGCTGATCATCGACATGCAGAACGGCATCAATCACCCACGCCTGGGCCGTCGCAACAACCCCGAAGCCGAACAGCGCATCAGCGAACTGCTCGCCGCCTGGCGCGCAAGCACCCGTCCGGTGATACACGTGCGGCACATCTCCCGCGATCCGGACTCGGTGTTCTGGCCGGGCCAACCCGGTTGCGAGTTCCAGCCCGCCTTCACCCCGCGGGCCAGCGAGACCGTGTTCGAAAAACACGTGCCCGATGCCTTCTGCAACAGTGGCCTTGAACGCTGGCTGCACCAGCGCGGCATCAGCCAGCTGGTCATCGTCGGCGTGATCACCAACAACTCGGTGGAATCGACCGCGCGCTCGGCGGGCAACCTGGGGTTCGATACGGTGGTGGTAGCCGATGCCTGCTACACCTTCGACCAGCACGACCTGCAGGGCCGGTTGTGGCCGGCGGAGGATGTCCATGCCCTGGCCCTGGGCAACCTGGCCATGGACTATGCGCGAATTCTCGACAGCGCGGCCGTGCTGGCCATGGCCTGAGCTCAGTCCTGCAGGCGCAGCTTCGCCAGCGGTACCCAGCCCAGCTCCCCGTTGCCAGCCCGACGACACCAGAGCCAGCCGTTCAGGGGCCGCAGGCCCTCCAGCGACTGGCCGGGGTCGACGTCCAGCTCATGGGCCGAATAGGCTTCCACCGCCCTGCCCCGGCCAACGCCAAGCCGCTCGATGAGCTGGCCGGGCACCCAGCCCGGCTCCTGGCCCTGGCAACTGCACAGGTACCAGTCCTCCCAGTGCTCGTCACCCTCGTAGCGCTGGCCGATGTCCAGCAGCGTGCCTCGGGCGAAGGTGATGGGCGCAGGATACTCACTGCGGTGTGCGGCAATCACGACGTAGTTCACAGGCCTCTCCCTGGCTGCGAAAAGCGTCGATGCTAGTCGAAGGCCCTTCAGAGCACCATGATCATTTCGTGCCAGGCCATGCCGCCATGATCGGAGGCCGACGGGCGTACATAGGCGTAGCCCATCTTCTCGTACAGCCCGACATGCCGCTCCTTGCACATCAGGTGAATGGTCGCCTTGCCGCGTTCGCGCATCTGTTCGACAAAACGCGCCATCAGCCGGCTGGCATGGCCCAGGCCCTGGTACGCAGGGTCGAGCACCACCGACATGATCACCACGTTGGGTGCCAGCGGATCATGCCCGACCAGCTCCTTGAAGGCCTCGTCCGACATCACCACCTGGTCGGCGCAACCGCTGTTGATGAAGCCGATCACCTGGCCATCGGCCTCCAGCACCAGGAAGCCCTCCGGGTACTGGGCGATGCGCGTGGCGATCTTCTCCCGAGTGGCGGCTTCGTCGCCTTCGTAGGCGCTGGTTTCGATCTGGTAGCAACGGTCCACGTCGGTTGCCGTGGCCTGGCGGAACATCGGGGTGCTCATGGGGCGGATCCGGATAGCGGGAAACAGGGGCGACATGCTAACGGAAGTCGCCGCCCAGCTGTATGCCCGCAACGCCAGTTACACCGAACGGGTGATGCCGCCATCGACCCGCAGGTTCTGCCCGGTGATGTAGCCCGCGCCCTCGGAGGCCAGGAAGGCGACAGTGGCCGCAATTTCCTCGGCCTTGCCGTACCGCTCCATGGGAATCCGGCTACGGAATTCCTCTTTCTCCGGCAGGCTGTCGATAAAGCCCGGCAGCACGTTGTTCATGCGGATGTTCTCGGCCGCGTAACGGTCGGCGAACAGCTTGGTGAAGGCCGCGAGCCCGGCGCGGAACACCCCGGAGGTGGGGAACGCGGGATCCGGCTCGAAGGCGGCGAAGGTCGAGATGTTGATGATGGCGCCGCCACCCTGGCGCTGCATGATCGGCGTCACCAGGCGGGTCGGGCGCACCACGTTGAGGAAGTACACCTCCATGCCACGGTGCCAGTCGTCGTCGCTCAGCTCGAGAACCGGCGCACGCGGCCCGTGGCCTGCGCTGTTGACCAGCACATCGACCCGCCCCCATTGCTGCATCACGATATCCACCAGACGCTGCAGGTCTTCTACCGACTGGTTGGAGCCGGTCACGCCGATCCCGCGCAGCTCGGCCGCCAGCGCCTCGCCCTTGCCGGACGACGACAGGATCGCCACCCGGAAGCCATCGGCGGCCAGCCGCCGCGCGGCCTCGGCCCCCATTCCACTGCCACCTGCGGTAATCATTGCGACTTTCTGCGAAGACATATGCTGCTCCTTCGGGGAGTTGATCAAGTAGGCCCATGAAGCCAGAATCCGGCTTACCGCACCAATCACAAATACTGGCAGCAGCCTGCAGGAAATCTACTGGATGAGCGCGCCCAAGCGACGCAACGCCCCCGCCATCGTCAACCACCTGGTGGCCTTCGAGGCCGCCGCCCGCCTGGGCAGCTTCCGCGCCGCCGCCGACGAGCTGCACGTCACCCCCGGCGCCGTCGCCCAGCAGGTGCGCACTCTCGAGGACAAGCTCGGCCGCCCGCTGTTCGAGCGCCTGCCCCGGGGCCTGCGGCCCAACCGGGACGGCGCCGACTACCTGACCCGCGTGCGCCTGGCGCTGGACATCATCGAGGACGCCACCGGCGAACTGCTGGAGCGCGACAGCCAGCGTGATCCCCGGCAGATCCTGCTCAGCACCACCCCCGCCTTCGCCAGCCGCTGGCTGATCCCGCGCCTGGGCCTGCTGGCCCAGGCCCACCCGCAGGTGGCACTGATGATCGATGCCTCCGACAGTACCCGCCCGTTGAGCGGCAAGGGCGCCGTGGACCTGGCGGTGCGCTGGGGAACGCCGCCCTTCGCCGACGCCTACGCCCTGCCCCTGCTGCCCGGCCTGGCGGTGCCGGTGTGCGCACCAGCGTTGCGCGGCGAGCGCCCTTGGCGGCAAGCCGCGGATCTTGCACAGCAGCCGCTGATCTCCGACAGCCACAACAACTGGACGCGCTGGTTCGATCACTACGCGCTGCCCGGCATGCGCTTCAGCGGCCCGGTGTTCTCCCAGACCATCCTCGCCATCGAGGCCGCCGAGCAAGGCATGGGCATCGCCCTGGTGCCCCGACTGCTGGTGGCGAATGCCCTCAAGGCTGGCACCCTGGTACTGGCCCTGGAAGGCCATGAACTGCACAGCGATGCCGGCTTCCATCTGCTCGCCGATCATGCGCCGCAGGCAGGCTCGGCCGCCGAGCAGGTGGTGCGCTGGCTGCAGGCCCAGGCGAACAAGCAAGACTGATCTGTCTCGCCCTGTTGGGGCTGCCGGCGATGGGCCGCAATGCGGCCCTGCCTTTGTAGCTTTCTGTGTACCAACCGCCTCCCGATACACACGAACGTCCACCCCACCACCACCCGACACACCCCGGACACAGCCACCTCCTTAACTACACGCCATCCAGCCCACACCGATGGCCCGCCAAGGAGATGCACCATGTTCGCCACCGTCAACCGCCTCAACCGCTCAGCCCTGCTCGCCTGCGCCCTGCTGCCTCTGACCCTGCTGGCCGCCGCCCCAGGCCAGGCCGAGGAAGCCAGCGCGCCCGCCGCATCCCACCAGGCCACCCCCTTCGGTCCGCTCAAGCATGTCCAGGCCGGCGTGCTGAATGTCGCCTACGTGGAACAAGGCCCGGCCGACGGCCCGGTGGTGATCCTCCTGCACGGCTGGCCGTACGACATCCACAGCTACGAGCAGGTGGCGCCGCAGCTTGCCGCCCAGGGCTACCGGGTGCTGGTGCCCTATGCTCGCGGCTACGGCGACACCCGTTTCCTCTCCGCGAACACCCCGCGCAATGCCCAGCCCGCCGCCCTGGCCAGCGACGTCATCGCCTTCATGGATGCCCTGCAGATCAAGCGTGCCGTGCTCGGCGGCTTCGACTGGGGCGCGCGCACCGCCGATATCGTCTCGGCCCTGTGGCCCGAGCGGGTCAAGGCGCTGGTGTCGGTCAGCGGCTACCTGATCAGCAGCCAGGAAGCCGCCAAGGCGCCGCTGCCGCCCAGCGCCGAGCTGCAGTGGTGGTACCAGTACTACTTCGCCACCGAGCGCGGCCGTGCCGGCTACGACAGCAACCGTCACGCCTTCGCCCGGCTGATCTGGCAGACCGCCTCGCCGCAGTGGGCCTTCGACGACGCCACCTTCGAGCGCAGCGCCAAGGCCCTGGACAACCCCGACCAGGTCGCCATCACCGTGCACAACTACCGCTGGCGGCTCGGCTTGGCCCAGGGGGAGACCCGCTACGACCCACTGGAGGCGAAGCTGGCGACCTTCCCCGCCATCGGCGTGCCCACCATCACCCTCGAAGGCGATGCCAACGGCGCGCCGCATCCACCGGCCGAGGCCTACGCCAAGCGCTTCACCGGCAAGTACGCCTACCGCCTGGTGAGCGGCGGCGTCGGCCACAACCTGCCGCAGGAGGCGCCCGAGGCGTTCGTCAAGGCCGTGGTGGATGCGGACCATCTGTAAGGGCAATTGCAACATATCGTTTCGGCGGCGCGTGTCGGGTGCCGGGATGCGCGGATTGCCTCTGCGACCCCTCTGTTCCGCGGCAGGCCTTGTACTCCGGGGCCTGCCGCAAAATGAACGGACGCATGCCGAAACATTCACCCTGGCTATCCTGTAAGACGCCTCTTTTGTCGCTGTAGGACGTTTCTACGGGTTTGTGATCCGGTGTATGAATAATCAGTATTGGCTGGGGAATTGACCTGATACCGTCGTGCCTTTCCTACAACGGCACGGATGCCCACGGCCAGCGAGAACAACATGGACAACTACGACAGCTCGGCGCTTGGACTGCAGAAATGCCTGCTGAACCTGCGCCGGGATCATGCACGGATGAAAGCGTCGGGAGAGCAGGAAAGAGCGGCGATACTGGCGCAGATAATCGGGCGGATGGAGCAGGGATTGAAGGAGGCCTCCCAGGGAAGGAAGCCCGAAACACTGCAGTGAAGTGATGCCAGCAAGGTGGTGATGGATTTGCGGCTCGCCCTGGTGAGGCGCCGCAAGCCCATCGCATACACCGCCCACGCTCAATGTAAGACCCACTCCCTCATCTTTCGTCGCCACCCGCAGCATGACCGCCCCATGCTCGTGCCCGCCCACATCCCACGCCCAGATCCAGTGCAAATGTCTAACCGAAAGGTCAGCTAAAACCCCGAGTTCGGCTTTTATTTCAAACACCTCTGGCAGGTTGGTACAGAGTATGCAAACGTTTGCTCAAAACAATTAAGCGAACAATCGCCGAAGCTTTCGCTCACCTCAGCCTCTCGGGGCTACCACCGCATGAACAAGGACTTTCAATGCGTCAACCTGCTTCCCTCCACCCAGCGGCTCGCTCCCCCCTGGCTGTCTCCTTGCTACTGGGCGCTGTTACGGGACTACTCAGCGTCACCACCCAGGCCCAGGACAATCCCCCCAGCGAGTCAGCCCAGGGCGAGACCCTGAGCCCGGCCGCCGCACCGGCCAAATCGGGGCCCTATCTGTCGGACTGGTACAACCAGAACTTCACCCTGATCGGCACCAAGGACATCAGTTTCGGCCCCCGCCCTGTCGACGATATCTACCTCGAATACGAGTACTTCGGCCGCAAGGGGCCGTTCGAGCTGTACGGCTACATCGACATCCCGAAGATCCTCGACATCGGCAACAGCCATGACAAGGGCGCGTGGGACCACGGCTCACCGCTGTTCATGGAGCACGAGCCGCGGATCTCCATCGACTACCTGGCCGGCCGCAGCCTGGCCGTCGGCCCGTTCAAGGAGTGGTATGTAGCCTTCGACTGGATCTACGACCACGGCAGCAACAGCGCCAACCGCGCCAACACCCTGTACAGCGGCCTGGGCACCGACATCGACACCCATTCGCGGGTCAACCTGTCGGCCAACTTCTACGGCCGCTACCAGTGGGAGAACTATGGCGCCAGCAACGAGTACTCGTGGGACGGCTACCGGGCCCAGCTCAAGTACATCGTGCCCCTCGGCAAGTTCGACAACGGCGCCTCGCTGACCTATATCGGCTTCACCAACTTCGATTTCGGCTCGGACCTGCACAAGGACAACCCCAACCGCACGGCCAATGCCACGGTATCCACCAACGTGTTGCTGTACGCCTTCACCCACCTGCGCTTCACCCTGGTGGGCCGCCATTTCCACAATGGCGGCAACTGGCAGGATGGCAGCCAGCTGAACTTCGGCGACGGCGATTTCCGCGGTCGGTCCGATGGCTGGGGGTATTACGCCGGGGTCGGTTACCAGTTCTGATCACTTGCGCCATGGAGGCTCGCATGCACCCGATGCACCGTCTTTCCCTCGCCGTGGGCCTGGCCTGCGGCATCCTGCTCACCTCGCCGGCCCAGGCCGGCGAGACGGCTGCGCCGCCGATCAAGCCCAAGGTGATGCTGATCGCCATGTTCGCCCCCGAGGCCCAGCACTGGATCGGGCGCCTGGAACTGAAGCGGGAGGTGCGTGTGCCGGGCCTGTCGGCGGAATATCCGCTGATACGTTGCAACAGCCAGGACGTCTGCCTGCTGGTGACCGGCATGGGCCAGACCAACGCCGCGGCCTCGACCCTGGCACTGGCGCTGTCGCCGAAGTTCGACCTGCGCAAGAGCTACTTCCTGGTCGCGGGGATTGCCGGGATCAACCCGAAGCACGGGACCCTCGGCACCACCGCCTGGGCCCATTACCTGGTGGAGTTCGGCACCCAGTGGGAGCTGGACTGGCGGGATGCGCCCAAGGACTGGCCGACGGGCTACCTGGGGATCAACACCAAGGGGCCGAACGAGAAGCCGCCGCTGGACTACAAGACCGAGGTCTTCGAGCTCAATCCGAAGCTGCAGGCCAAGGCCTATGCCCTGTCACGCGGGGTGAGCCTGAGCGAGAGCAAGGAATCGGCGGCCTGGCGGCTCAAGTACCCGATGGCGCCGGCCAACCAGCCGCCGGTTGTGACCCGGTGCGACACCGTGGCGGGCAACACCTGGTTTTCCGGGACGCGCTTGAGTGAGCGGGCCGAGGTCTGGACTCGGTTGCTGACGGATAACAAAGGGGAGTACTGCACTACACAGCAGGAAGATAACTCCACCTATGAAGCACTGCTGCGGGCCAGTCGTGAAGGGTTGGTGGATGTGCAGCGGGTGGCGGTGGTGCGGGCGGGGTCTGACTTTGATCGGCCTGAGCCTGGGGGCGGCGAGGTTGAGAACCTGCTCAAGTATGCCGACCAGGGCGGTTTTGTTCCGGCGTTGGAAAATCTCTATCGGACTGGGAATCCGCTGGTGCAGGAGATTCTGAAGAATTGGGCGGTTTGGGAGAAAGGGATACCGGAAGTTTGAGCGCATCACCCCACTCGACATCCAACCAGCAGCGGCTGACGCCTGGACTAAAAACCCGCCGGATGGCGGGTTCTACACGCGGGCAATGATCAATTTGGCTGAATGCCTTTGATCAACTGAAGGCGCATTGGGTAGCCCTGACCAGGCTGAATAACAGTCTCGGTTTCAACGGTCTGCACGACTTTTCCCTCAGCGTCCTTCGTGACAGCAATGGTCTTGCTGTAGGAGCTTTGGACAACGCAGCCGCTCAAGACAGCGCTGGTCGCAACAACTGCCAGAAAAAGCATTGGTTTCATGTTGAGCTTCAATCCTTGGAAATGGGCGGGGCGCAATGTAGCAACATGCCATCACCAAAGGAAGTCTGCGGTTCACGTGTAGTACATGAGGGCGATGCGCGTCAGCGCCTTATTGCCTTCTGGTCGGCTCGGGCATGATGCCGCCTGTAAGGAGAACGGCTGCTGGCCCTATCAACCAATCCACCGTCGTTCCTGAACTGACTGCAGGAATCAAAAAAAACGCGGCTAACAGGCCTACGCCTGCCCAGATGCGCCTGCGTGGCGTGAGCCACTCTCGGACCTTTTCCAACCTTTTGCCCATTGGCACTCACTCTCCTTGTTTGGTTTGCGGTGAAGCGGATCGCCTGCGGTGCTGCGCGGCACCAACGAAGCAAAATTGCTAGACACACCCACCCGGCGCCAACTCAAGCCTGAGCCACTCCAGGTACTCGAGAATCTCGGCATCGTTACGCTTGCAGTACGACCATTTTTGCTGCTTTGAAACCGAGATGAACCCCGCCTGCTTGAGAATCTCAAGGTGCCGGCTCGCTGTTGGCTGGGCAATACCCAGCGCACTTGCGATAAGGGTCATGCAGACGCCGAACTCGACGGGGTCTGCCGACCATTGTTCAGCGAAGTGGTCACGAGGTGCTGCTAGCAGGCGAAGGATCGCCATGCGAACCTCACTGCTCATCGCTTTCATCTGTATTGATCTGTCCATGCCCGCATCATATAGTCATTTAGCTAAATGACAATGTGAGGTGAGCCCGTGTTGGATCTACCCTACGCATCGAGCATCGAAGACAACACCGTCAGATGGGGGAAAATGGGGACCGGCGCGCCGCTGGTCGCCATCCATGGCACCCCTTTCTCTTCGCAGGTATGGAGGCGCGTCATACCTCATCTCGCTGACCGCAGAACCGTGTATTACTTCGACCTGGTTGGCTATGGCCTGTCTGAAATGAGAGAAGGCCAGGACGTTTCACTGGCGATGCAGAACAACGTCATGGCTGCGCTTTTCGAGGAATGGGGCATCGAGCGCCCTGACGTCCTGGCCCATGATTTTGGAGGCGCGACAGCGCTGCGCGCTTACTACCTGAACGGTCTGCGCTATGCGTCCCTCACCATTTTCGATGCCGTAGCCCTGGCACCCTGGGGCTCTCCTTTCGTTCAGCATGTCCGTCAACATGAGGCCGCCTTTGCCGGGATGCCCGACTACATGCACAGGGCGCTGCTGGCAGCCTATCTGCAAACCGCTGCGGCCAATCCCCTCAGTGACGAAGCCCTGCAAGCGTACAGCGCCCCATGGCTGGGGCCGATTGGCCAGGCGGCCTTCTACAGGCAGATCGCACAGATGAATCAGCGCTACACCGACGAAATCGAACCGCTTTACGGGAAGCTGGATTGCCCCGTATCGGTGCTTTGGGGCTCGGAGGACGCCTGGATTCCCTATTCCCAAGGGGAGCGTCTTGCTGGGCTTATCTCCCGACAGCCCTGCGTGCGAGTAGAGAACTCAGGCCACCTGATGCAGGAAGACAGGCCGGAAGCGATTGTGGCGGCGGTTTTGAAGCAGCTTGGCCCCTGAGGCAGGTTCCCTGGACTGTCTGTATGTCCAAATTCCCAGCGGTCTGTGCCTATCGGCAGATCGATTTCATCGGTACGGTTCAGGCCTCACTGTTTCTGCGAGGTTGTCATGGAACTGACAGCAATCCAGTTTGGCACCACGGACTGGTCAAAAATCGATCCTGTCGCCTATCCAGGCGAGAACGGTACGGCGTATTGGCGTACCTGTCTGTTTGGGGACGTTCGGGTTCGATGGGTTGAGTACACCCCAGGATATGTGGCCGATCATTGGTGCCGGAAGGGTCATATTCTGTTCTGCCTGGAAGGTCGGCTGGACACCGAGCTCGAGGATGGTCGCACGTTCACCTTGCAGCCGGGTATGAGCTATCAAGTGGGGACAATGCGGAGGCGCACCGGTCGTCGACGGCTACTGGAGCCAAGCTTTTTATTGTGGACCGAGCCTGAACGATCTGGACTCAGGCTCTATGCTTGCGCTTCGGTATGAACCCATCCGGCAACGCCGGGATTAGCTTGGGACGAAAGGGTCGAAATTACCAAGTAGTTCCCGGGCAACGGGCACTGCATACTCGAGCAGCTCCAAAGGAACGTCACGCTCGAACAGCGTCACCTCGAATCTGAGTGTCTCGTCGTTACGAAAGATCTCGAAAATGATCTGGTCGCCGCGGACACACTCAAGCCCCAGGCCATCGTGGCCTAGAGTGACACTTGAGGCCGTGCAGAAGTGGTACTCAACTCCATGAACAATCACGTGGGGTTCTCCTGAAAAACGGGAAAGTACCCGGAAATACTTCTGCTGTAACCCCCCTTCTGTATCACTGAGGCGATTTGGCTTTGAGGGAAAGCAAGCAGGGAAGCGAATGTCTGCCGAAGAGGGGCTTTTGTCAGCATCCCGTAATGGCAGGCACTTCGAAGTCGTATCGCTGACGTTTGCATCGCAGTTCTGATGGAGACCACTCCATCAACGCCAGCCCGCTGCATGCACGGGCTAGGGTTTCGGGCTTGCCGAGCCTTTCAGGTAGGTCAGCGCATCGCTAAATCGCTGTGCTCGCTCCAGGCTACCGGTCCTGACTGAGCCAAGCTCTCTGCCGTCGTCACCACGAATGACCACCGTGAAGCGGTTAGACCTGCCGCGCTTCTGATAGATGGTGATTTCATCAATGGAGCTCAGATAGATGCGCCTGCTGGCGTCTTTGGTGACACTCCTGCTGCTTCCAGTAGCGATTGCGCCCGAACCTAGAACTGGGCGTTTAATGTTCTCTGGTTTCTCTCAGTGATTCCACGCGAGTAGGCTTCGTCCTACTTAAGCTTCTTGTGATTTTTCATACCTTGAAAAATCAGCAACCGAGCCATTGCCGCTAAGGAGCGCATTTCAGAGGCGGCAACCTCTTCCAGCCGCTCACGGTCGGGAACAGAATGATGAGTCATGAACGGATTGCTGCATCCGCACGGGGATGGTGATCGCAAAGTTGTGGAGTTATTGGCCGACACGATCTAGGATTCCTTGAACTGTGTATGGCTATTTAAGGGTTGCTATGGCAAAACCACTGATCCAAAAGCTTAATGAGGTTGCTCGCGGGTCGCTGTCAGACGAGTACCTTGTAATGGCTCACACCGTTGAGCTTTCTCTGATCTCGGCCGGTGCTGAACCTTGAAAGGACTACGCGCTTCTTGACCTGTACAAGCTGGCCCAGCCGTTTGCTCTCGGCTTTGTACGAAAAGTGCCTGCGCGGCGATCATGCTGTGTTAGAAACAGGCTCGGAATTCTCATTTACAACCAGTAAACTCGCTTCCTCGCCTGTTTTCGCCTTGCCTGATCGCCGCTCGGCGAATTTTCGTACTAACCCTAATCATGGAGGAGAAAATTTGCCTTGAGCGTAGGTTTTAGAATTGTTTCGGTTGCTGAATGAACAGCAGCGTCGTGACGTGCTACGCACAATGGAAGCGCTTAGTCTGCTTTCGATAAAAATATTATTGAATAGTTTGTTGTTCGAAAAATGAATTGGGTGGTGCGAAATGAGTTACCTGAGGAAGGATGTTGGCAGCCATAAACATTTGATTAAAACTTCTTTGTTTTGGTGGGCATTGCTATTGCCGGTGCTGTCTGGTGCGATCTTGGCTGGATTGATCGGCTGGGGGTCGGATTTGGGGCAGGCCTGCATATCCTCTCGCTGTGTCCAGAATTTCGTTGGGCATTTCAAGTTCCCTATCACCATTGCCGGGCTGTCTTTACCTTTGGTGGCCATGTCAGCAGCTATACATCGGTCAATGGAAGCGGCGCTTCAGATAGATCTGGCTTCAAAGCAGTACGGTGAGGCTATAAAAAACAATAGATTTGGAAACTATTTAAAGCATCGTGAAAGCTTCGAAAAAGTACTTGATGGGTTTATTGCGAAACACAATGTTGGTGGATCTACAAACGTGGGGCTAAGTACCTACAGGTTGTACGCTAGGCTGTTTCCTGGAAGTGGATATGGGCGGATCCAGTGGGCAGGTGAATTTGATGAGGTTTTTTGGGGCAAAATAGAAGATTCTTGTAAAGTCATGCACACTCAGATGGGACAGGCTGAGGATGGATTTAATGCTGATAAATTTATTTATGCAGTGTCTTACCTGATTGGCGAACTAGAGGTTGATTATGTGGATTTTATTACTATTGAATACACTTCTAGTGCTTCAAGGCCTGTAAGGCTGCATGCTCCAAACAAGGATGATGATTTTGAGGCGATTGCGTTTGCTGCATTCGATTTGGGTGAGATAATAATAGCTATTAGGGGGTTCTTAGGAATTAATGAATTCGATGATCTTCTTGGAGGATATACAATAGATGCAGTTAGCAATGCACTGAGAACGTATAGAGACAGACTGGAAGTGACAAGATATGATCAGGATGATGATTGAGACTTGATTTCAACTGCTCTCGTCTTTAGTAACGAGCACTCCTATTATCGATAAATATATGGTGTTTACGTCTTAATTTTTCTTTTTTACCAACGATAAACGATTTCACCTTCCCGGTGCCCTAGGCACTGTACGAAAAGTAATGTCGTAAACACCGCCGCCAGCAAGCCAGCTTGACCATCGCAGCAAAGCTTTCCGCTAGCCAGGCGGCGGTGCTCCTTTAACCAACCAAATCGCCTTTCGATAGCGTTCCGCTGCCGATACTTGGGCCTGTCAAACAGGCGCGGTAAGCCCGGCTTCGGCTTGCGCTTCATGTCACGCAGCGGAATCACCGGCTGCATCCGATAGCGGTCGCAGTATTGCCGCAAGGATTCTGCGTCATAGCCTTTGTCGGCCAGGAGCCAGCGGCAGCGCTTGCGCGGTCTACCTCGGTTCGAGGGGATGTGGACACATGGACAGGCCACCTTGGCAAAGGGCTGGCTCCACACGAGCTAGAGGCGCTGCTTGGCATCGCCCAGGGCATGACCGCCAAACAGATTGCGCAGCAGATGTAGATCACACCTGGCACCGTGGCCAACCGCATCGAGAACGCCATGTTCAAGCTCGGCGTAGCGCGTCGAGCAGCCGCCGTGGCCGAAGCCATGCGACGGCAGATCATTAGCCCGCTATGCATCGCCCTCGCCGGCCTTATCGCTATGCAAGCGGTCATCGACGACAGCGACCCATTGCGCCACGACCGCAGAGCGCCCGAGCGGCGCACTGCCCAGACTCGAATCCTTCGCAAAGCCGAGGTCTTCGAGCACCAAGTCTAAATCCCTCACGAGCCCCTCACGCTACACACTGCTGCGTCAATCATTCACTAAGGGTATATGCCCACCTCGAGCGCAGGAGGTGGTCGATATTATTCAGCTGCCAAAATTTCGAGCTGCTTCAAAAAAGCTTCTGTTGTCGCAAAATTTTGCTCCTTCAAATAATTTTCCCTATGTTCAGCCGGTACTCGCTTGGCTATCAGCACATGAATAAACATATATAAGGAAATGCCATGCTCAACAGGGAATTGTGCTGGAACGACAAAATCCTCCGCCACCTGGCTTATTCTTTTGAGCACAAGCGACTCATAGGAACTCAGCGTTTTCTTTAGATCACCCAACGTAGCCATATTAAAATGAGAAAGGCGAGATATGTCTACTGAATCAAAAACCCTCCACCCCTCAATTTTGGTCCCCAATGCATCTGCCATTGCAGCATCCAATCGTGCAACAACTGGATCATAAGAGACAAAACTTTCAAGGGTTACCCTATCTATCGGCAATAGTAGCTCATCAGAAAAATCAAGATCCGCAACAGATTTTTCCATTGCCTGTGCGACTTCGACAGAGTACGCTTTCAGTTCATCCCTGATATTTATGAACTCACGATCCGCGATTTCTAGCAGACCCGCGAGCCTCGAAAATCGCCGCCTAATGTGCCGAGGTATCTCAACCTCTGACTTATAGCCAGTATCGTGTTCAATTTCAGCCCAGCTATGTTGAAGTATTGATCTAACTTGTATCTCAGCCTTTAGACCCGCAAATGACCTGTACTCTTTTAGCGCGGAACGTTCGGCATTTAGAGAAACAACATAATGCAGAGACAGATAACCAAATCTATCTGGATCCATTGCGACCCGTTTATCTATTGAGTTAACCGCATCAACTTTAAACTCATTTTCTATTAGCCTAGCTATACGATCAACATCATCCTCATAATGGGTAATGAGCCTTATCCCAGCAAGATCTGTAACCTCGTCAAGCGAGCTGTAAACTCTCTTTTTAGAAACCTTGCCCTTAAGGCTTGCGAGTGTCTTACACCGATAGCTCACGGAATGAATCTCAATCGACTCCAGCTTAAGCAGACGCTCAATAAGGGAGCTTAGAGTATTTGAGAAAGATAGATAATTACTCCTATTATCTTCATACCTCTTTACTATATCTTCCAACGCCACGCCCCCTGCTATTACGAACGAATTTGGAGTAGTAAAAACCATTCCGCCTCAAATTGCCACCATGCCGCATCCAGCACGGAGGCGGCGCGTGCCCAGGAGACACACCATGCAACTCGACATCAACATCGAAGGAATCGTAGCCGACTCGGTAGCCACCGCACTTAGCCCGGAAAAGTTGCAGCCGATCATCGACAAGAACATCCAAAGCGCGGTCACCAGCGCCATCCAAGAGCAATTCAACTGGAATTCGCCATTCAAGAAGCTGCTGGAAGAGAGCCTGGCGGGCGCATGCCTACCAAGATTGCGGGCCTGGGCCGCTACGGGGATCTGGTGCTCAAGACCGTCTCTGCGATGATCAATGACTACCAGGAACAGGCGCTACGCCAGACCATCACGGAAAAGCTCGCCAAGGTGCTTGAGCCGCTGCCTGCTCGCATCAAGCTCTCGGAGCTGATCGACCAGCTCACCAAAGCCTTCGAAGACAGCCACCTCCGCGACAAGCATGGTAGCGAGGCGCCGACGTTCATCATCGAGAAGGGCACAGAGCTTCTCGTCCACCTCCGACTACTGGCACCTCTATGCTGATGCCAACGAGGAGGTACACAAGTATTCCTGCCAAGTGCAGATGGCGTTCATCGGCGAGGGTGAATGCTACTCGCTTCGCGTTGGCGAAACCGACATGAAGAAGTCCGTGATTCTTGGCAGCGCTTACGGCGCCGAGGCCCTGGTGTTGAACCTGTACACGGGCGGCACCAAGGTGGAATATGAGCAGGTGTACGTCGGCAACATCCGCTACGAAGAAGCCTACGATTGACTCTACTACGCTGCCCGCAGCGCTTTAGAAGTCCGCCCCTTTTACCTGGCCGACCCCGTTGCCTCTGTTCTTACCGGTATGCGAGACATCAGGCGAGCCATCCGGGTTGATCGATAGCGAGATAGTCACGTCGCTGCCCTAGGCTTCGAAGTAGTTGTCGTTGAACTTCTTCAGATTCCCTTCCTTGCCATTGATGTAGATCGGACCGCCCTTGTCGGCGTGCACCTCGATGTTTCCTGGGCAGGTGGTGTTCACCAGCGGAATACCAGCTTGGGCCGCGCTTGAGGCCGCCAGCAAAGCACCTATCAGTAGTCGCTTCATCTCACGCTCCTTGGTGAATTGACGGAGAAGGAAGCAATAGCCCATTTCAGCGCTGCCCGCCAGCGCCTTCGTTAACCGTACTTACCGTGCGGCTTGGACGACAAAGAACGCAGCAGACCAGATCAGCAATGCAGATTTGGCGAAAATAGACATCACCCGTGTACGGATCCGCCGCAGCTCAACCATCATCACCGCTGTGCAGATGACAATGGCAATCGGCATTAGCCACAGCAGGTGGAAGACACTTATGCCGGTGATTAGCGTGATGCCTATGAGCACCCACCAGTGCATCAAAGCCGCGAGTGTCGTCTTCACGCGAAACTGTGGATTGATGATTACACCTAAGCTCCAGGAAAAAGCAAAAAACAGCACCACACCCCAGGCTGCAATTGCCATCGTCTACCCCCCTGTTTTCCGATAAACGCTTGAAGAAATAGCTCACCCTCATACATTCCGCCACCCCGGCGAGGGCGGAGCCTGCACGCAAGGACCACGATGTGACCACAGCAATCGACCTGTTCGCCGGCCTCGGCGGCGCGTGCGCCACAGGCGTACAGGTGGTTTAGGCAGTCAACCACCGCCCCAAATACGAGCGTCTTAGCGCCTACAGATATTTGAACACGCGCTAAAATTTAACGCAGGCAGCTACAACGACGATGGGGATCATCGAAGCATTAGTAGGTGCTCACACACGGTGCAAAGAGCCAGGAAGGTGGAGTTCTTGCGCTCTACTTATTCCAATTGGAGCGATAACGTGGACATTACCAAATTCGGCCCACCCGAGGTGCGCGGTATAGACCTCGATTGCGACATTTACTTCACTCTCAACTCGGCGGAGGTAGAGGGGTTGAGCAATCCTGTGACTGCAGCGGCCATCCTGGCTGCTATGACTCCGCTCGTCCCGCCTTTTGGGGCGATCGCCGCAGCAATGATCCTAGCGTACATAGATACGATGCAGCAGCACTCCAGCGATAGGGGTGTATCTGTTAAGTGTACGATCCGGCAAGGAGCAGGCAGTCTTATGCAAATGAAAGAGTTTATTGCAGAGCCAATATAATACGCTGCTGTTGACGTTTGAATGTGAAAAGGTCATCGGGACGGATCCCGGTGACACCTAGATCTCTCATCAGTAATATCTCCGAGTTTTGCGGATTGCGCAGGATAGACAACCGGAATTCCGCCAACTGTCCCACAGATAATCTTAATCCTGTAACGCTCACAGTAGTAGATCGCAGCACCTAGGTTCTGTATGAAAACCTTTGAAACCTCACCAGAGCCTCTGGAAGCCTGATTTTCCGTAGAGTTCTCGCTTTTTAGGCGAAGGATTCTGCCATACCCAAGCGATACGAACTTTCCGACGCAGAATGGGAAATAGTCGCAGACCTCTTCACCGCACATCGACGTACAGGACGCCCAAGAGTCGATGATCGCTTGATGCTCAACGGCGTATTGTGGGTGTTGTGCTCAGGTGCAACCTGGCGGGACATGCCTGAACGATACGGGCCTTGGTCGACGGTCTATCAACGATTTCGAGACTGGCGAAACCAAGGAACCTTCAACAAGATGCTCAAGCGGTTACACCTCAAACTCAATGCACAGGGCCAGATTGACTTGACCACCTGGTGCATCGACTCAACCGCCGTGAGGGCCACCCGTGCCTCTGCCGGAGCAGGCAAAAAAGGGGGGCTGAAGAACCAACGGTCCACGCACTTGGACGAAGCCGGGGTGGGTTGACGACGAAAATTCACATGGTCAGTGACGCCCATGGCATCCCACTCCACTTCACGCTCTCAGGTGGTAACGCCAGCGACATCTCCATGCTCAGCGACTACTGGACGGTGTCCACATCTCCTCGAACCGAGGTAGGCCGCGCAAGCGCTGCCGCTGGCTCCTGGCCGACAAAGGCTATGACGCAGAATCCTTGCGGCAATACTGCGACCGCTATCGGATGCAGCCGGTGATTCCGCTGCGTGACATGAAGCGCAAGCCGAAGCCGGGCTTACCGCGCCTGTTTGACTAGCCCAAGTGTCGGCAGCGGAATGCTATCGAACGGCTATTTGGTTGGTTAAGGAGCACCGCCGCCTGGGTACACGCTATTGCAAGCTAGCGGAAAGCTTCGCTGCGATGGTTACGCTGGCTTGCTGGCGGCGGTGTATACGACACTACTTTTCGTACGCCCGCCGCCTGACACCAACTAAGTCGCAGGACAGCTCCGGGGATAGCAATGGGATGTCTACGTAGGTAAATGGCTTCCTGGCTGTCTTGCTCATGCCGATCCTCCTGTTTGAGGATTCATTTCTTCACATCCGACTGCCAGGGCGACTCAGCCAAGCCAGCAGTTAGCCTTCGAGGTGTTCACCGAGAGAAATGCAGCGCCTATAAGATCGAGCGCCGCCCGCGCGGCGCATCGCGGGACAAGCCCGCTCCTACATCTGTTTCGGGCCAATCACTCCTGCACCATTACCTGGTCCGCCCTGTTTGCACGACGCGATTTTTGCGTGGTCGCTGCCCCCCCAAGAACGCCCTCCCGGACAATTCCTGCCCCCCAAAAACGCAAAAAGCCCTGACAATGTCAGGGCTTCAAATATGGCGGAAGCGTAGAGATTCGAACTCTAGGATAGTTGCCCATCGACGGTTTTCAAGACCGTTGCCTTAAACCACTCGGCCACGCTTCCAGCTTGTTTTGCGGCGGCAATCATACCGTAATGTAACAAGCTGTCAAACTCTCTGTGTCGCGCCCTGCGACAGCTCTGATATGCTCTGCCTCATACGTTCCACTACCGCCGGTCCCGGACCGCGGTTTCACCCTAAAGGAGTGCGCCATGCGCGAACAGGATTACGCCGTCCAACACGGCCAGCAGGTCGAGCAGCAGGAGGTCAGCAAGGTCCTGCGCAACACGTACAGCCTGCTGGCCCTCACCCTCGCCTTCAGCGGCATCATGGCCTTCGTCGCCCAGCAGATGCGTGTCGGCTACCCGAACATCTTCGTGGTGCTGATCGGCTTCTACGGCCTGTTCTTCCTCACCAACAAGCTGCGTGACTCGGCCTGGGGCCTGGTGTCCACCTTCGCCCTCACCGGCTTCATGGGCTTCATCCTCGGCCCGATCCTCAACCGCTACCTGGGCATGGCCGGTGGCGCCGAAGTGGTCAGCTCGGCCTTCGCCATGACCGCCCTGGTGTTCGGCGGCCTGTCGGCCTACGTGCTGATCACCCGCAAGGACATGAGCTTCCTCAGCGGCTTCATCACCGCCGGCTTCTTCGTCCTGCTGGGTGCCGTGGTGGCCAGCTTCTTCTTCCAGATCAGCGGCCTGCAACTGGCGATCAGCGCTGGCTTCGTGCTGTTCTCGTCGGTCTGCATCCTGTTCCAGACCAGCGCCATCATCCATGGCGGCGAGCGCAACTACATCATGGCCACCATCAGCCTGTACGTGTCGATCTACAACCTGTTCGTCAGCCTGCTGCAGCTGTTCGGCATCATGGGCCGCGACGACTGATCGAATCGGTCGACAGCGCCTCACAAAAAGCCCGCTTCGGCGGGCTTTTTCGTGGCTGCTGAACAGCGTCGACAAAGCCTCCGGAGATTGACTTAAAAGTCAGCTTATTGCCCCATTTCTCCGCGATTGTGCGGCCATCGTGCTTGCCTCTACCCCTATGGCCTTTCTGCCCGTAGAATGCGCTCCTTTTTTCTTCCGGGGCGGCATTTTCCCATGAGTTCACACGAACACGGCCCAGGCGCGGCGGCGCCTGCCAATGAACTGGTCCTTGGCCTCGAGGACAAGCCTCGCCTGCTGATCGGCCTGCTGGCGGCATTGCAGCACCTGCTGGCGATCATCGTGCCGATCGTCACGCCGGGCCTGCTGATCTGCCAGGCGCTGGGCGTGTCGGCGCGTGACACCAACCTGATCGTGTCGATGTCGCTGGTGATCTCGGGTATCGCCACCTTCGTCCAGTGCAAGCGCTTCGGGCCGTTCGGCGCCGGGCTGCTGATCGTCCAGGGCACCAGCTTCAACTTCGTCGGCCCGCTGATCGCCGGCGGCGCGCTGATGGTCAAGCAGGGCACGCCGGTCGAGAGCGTGATGGCGGCGATCTTCGGCGTGGTCATCGCTGGCTCGTTCGTGGAAATGGGCGTGTCGCGCATCCTGCCCTTCGTCAAGCGCCTGATCACCCCGCTGGTGACCGGCATCGTCGTGCTGATGATCGGCCTGACCCTGATCAAGGTCGGCCTGATCAGCATGGGCGGCGGCTTCGGCGCCATGGCCAACGGCACCTTCGCCGATGGCGAGAACCTGCTGCTGTCGGGCGTGGTGCTGGCGATCATCGTCATTCTCAACCGCATTCCAGTGGTGTGGATGCGCAGCTGCGCCATCGTCATCGCCCTGGCCGTGGGCTATGCCCTGGCCGGCTACCTGGGCCGCCTGGACTTCACCGGCATGCACCAGGCCGCGCTGTTCCAGGTGCCGACGCCGCTGCACTTCGGCCTGGGCTTCTCCTGGTCGCTGTTCATCCCGATGCTGGTGATCTACCTGGTCACCTCGCTGGAAGCCATCGGTGACGTGACCGCCACCAGCAAGGTCTCGCGCCAGCCGGTGGAGGGCCCGGTGTGGATGCAACGGATCAAGGGCGGGGTGCTGGTCAACGGCGCCAACTCGCTGCTGGCCGGCCTGTTCAATACCTTCCCCAGCTCGATCTTCGCCCAGAACAACGGCGTGATTCAGCTGACCGGCATCGCCAGCCGCCATATCGGCATCTGGATCGCCGCCATGCTGATCCTGCTGGGCCTGTTCCCCAGCGTCGCCGGGGTGATCCAGGCGGTGCCGGAGCCGGTGCTCGGTGGCGCGGCCATGGTGATGTTCGGCGCCGTGGCGGCGTCGGGCATCAATATCCTCGCCAGCACCCGCCTCGACCGCCGCGCCCTGCTGATCATCGCCGTGTCGCTGTCGCTGGGCCTGGGCGTGGCCCAGGTGCCGGAGTTCCTCGCGCACATGCCGGCGGCGCTGCGCAACGTGCTGGAGTCGGGCGTCGCCACCGGCGGCATCTGCGCCCTGCTGCTCAACTGGTTCCTGCCCGAGGGCAAGGAACAGGCCTGAGCCGTGCCCGCCTGAGCACAAAGCCCGCGCCCACCAGCGCGGGCTTTTTGCTTTATCATGGCCGCATTCATTTGCACGAGCCTTCCATGAAATTCGCCATCGCGGTCTTTTCCCCGGCCCATGCGCCCTCCTCGCGCCGCGCCTTGCGCTTTGCCGAGGCGGTGCTGGCCGGCGGGCATGAAATCGCCCGATTGTTCTTCTACCAGGATGGGGTGCACAGCGCCTCGGCCAATATCATCACGCCCCAGGACGAACTCGACGTGGCCGCGCAGTGGCGCGCCTTCGTCAGCGACCACCGCCTGGACGCCGTGGTGTGCATCGCCGCGGCCCTGCGCCGGGGCGTGCTCGACGACACCGAGGCCAACCGCTACCAGCGCCCGGCGGTGAACCTGCCGATGCCGTGGGAGCTGTCCGGCCTGGGTCAGCTGCACGAAGCCGCGCAACTGGCCGACCGCCTGGTCTGCTTCGGAGGTGATTGAGATGGCCAAGTCCTTGCTGATCATCAGCCGCCAGGCGCCCTGGAGCGGCCCGTCCGCCCGCGAGGCGCTGGACATCGCCCTGGCCGGCGGCGCCTTCGACCTGCCGCTGGGCATGCTGTTCCTCGATGACGGCGTGTTCCAGCTCGCCGCCGCGCAGCAACCCGACGCCCTGCAGCAGAAGAACCTGACCGCCAACCTCCAGGCCCTGCCGATGTTCGGGGTCGAGGAGCTGTTCGCCTGCGGCCACAGCCTGGCCCGCCGGGGGCTGGACGGCGACGCCCTGGCGCTGCCGGTCGAGGTGCTCGACGATAGCGCGCTGGCCGCGCTGATTGCCCGTTTCGACCAGGTGGTGACGCTCTGATGACGACCCTGCATGTAATCGCCCACTCGCCCTTCGGCGACGAGCGCCTGGCCAGCTGCCTGCGCCTGCTGGGCCCGCAAGACGCGCTGCTGCTGTGCGGCGACGCCACCTACGCGCTCAAGGCCGGCAGCGAGCCGTTCGCTGCCCTGCAGGCCGCCAACCTCGGCGAGCGCCTGTTCGCCCTCGCCGAAGACCTGCAGGCCCGCGCCCTCGACAACCCGCTGGCCAAGGCGGTGGACTACGCCGCCTTCGTCGAGCTCTCCCTGCGCCACGACAAGGTCAACAGCTGGCTATGAGTACCCTGACTGTCGGCGATCGCCACATCGCCCTGGACAAGGACGGCTTCCTGGTCGAGCTGCAGGACTGGTCCCACGAAGTAGCCGAGGCCCTCGCCACGCGCGAAAGCATCGCCCTGACCGCGGACCACTGGGAAATCCTCGAGCTGCTGCGCCAGTTCTACCAGGAATACCAGCTGTCGCCGGCCACCCGCCCGCTGATCAAGTACACCGCGCTCAAGCTCGGTGCGGAAAAAGGCAACAGCCCGCACCTGAACCGCCTGTTCAATGGCACCCCCGCCAAACTCGCCGCCAAGCTGGCGGGCCTGCCCAAGCCGACCAACTGCATATGACCGAGCCACAGCTGAACGACGTACGCCCGCTGACCCTGGAAACCCCGGCCGAACACCCGTTCGCCGAATTCGTGCGCATCCTCGGCAAGGGCAAGCGCGGCGCCCGCGGCCTGACCCGCGAGGAAGCCCGCGCCGCCATGACCCTGCTGCTCGAAGGCAAGGTCGAGGACACCCAGCTGGGTGCCTTCCTGATGCTGCTGCGGCACAAGGAAGAAAGCGCCGAGGAGCTGGCCGGCTTCACCGAGGCCCTGCGCGCCCACCTGCAGGCGCCACGCATCGCCGTCGACCTCGACTGGCCGAGCTACGCCGGCAAGAAGCGCCACCTCCCCTGGTACCTGCTGGCGGCCAAGTGCCTGGCGGGCAATGGCGTGCGCATCCTGATGCACGGTGGTGGCGCCCATACCGCCGGGCGGCTGTACACCGAGCAACTGCTGGATCTGCTGGACATCCCGCTCTGCCGGGACTGGACGGCCGTGGAGCAGGCCCTGGACAGCCGTCGGCTGGCCTTCTTCCCGTTGCAGGACTGGGCACCGCAACTGCAGCGCATGATCGACCTGCGCAACACCCTGGGCCTGCGTTCGCCCATCCATTCGCTGGCCCGGGTGCTCAACCCGCTTGCCGCCCGCTGCGGCCTGCAGAGCATCTTCCACCCCGGCTACCAGGCGGTGCACCGCGAAGCCAGCCGCCTGCTTGGCGATCATGCCGTGGTCATCAAGGGCGACGGTGGCGAGATCGAGGTCAACCCGGATGTCATCAGCCACCTGTACGGCACCTCGGCCGGCGAGGCCTGGGACGAAGAGTGGCCGGCGCTCAGCGCCCAGCGCCATGTGAAGCCGGCCAGCCTGCAGCCCGAGCACCTGCTGGCGGTGTGGCGCGGCGAGGCGCAGGACAGCTACGGCGAACTGGCCGTGGTCGCGACCATGGCCCTGGCCCTGCGCGGGCTCGGCCAGGAGCGCGAGCAGGCGTTCGGCAATGCCCGCGCCTACTGGGCTGCTCGCAAAGACATCGAATAAGCCGATAGGAATAGGGCAGTCTTTGCGCTATTTCTTCGAACGCTTTGCCCTAGACTGAGCTCCAACGACAAACGATTGTGTTTCGAGGAGCTCCGAGATGGGCCTTTTGATCGATGGCCGCTGGCATGACCAGTGGTACCAGAGCAGCAAGGACGGCGCCTTCCAGCGCGAGAACGCGCAGCGGCGCAACCCGCTGCCCGCCGCCGAGGCTGGCCGCTATCACCTGTATGTGTCGCTGGCCTGCCCGTGGGCGCACCGCACCCTGATTTTCCGCGCCCTCAAGGGCCTGGAGCCGTTGATCGATGTCTCGGTGGTCAGTTGGCTGATGGGCGAACACGGCTGGACCTTCGACCAGCAGCAAGGCTCCAGCGGCGATCAGCTGGATGCGTTGCAGTACCTGCACCAGCGCTACACCCAGGACGACCCGCACTACACCGGGCGCGTGACCGTGCCGGTGCTGTGGGACAAGCAGGAGAAACGCATCGTCAACAACGAGTCGGCCGAGATCATCCGTATCTTCAACAGCGCCTTCGACGACTTGACCGGCAATACCCTGGACCTCTACCCCGAGCCGCTGCGGGCGACCATCGATGCGCTCAACGAACGTATCTACCCGGCGGTGAACAACGGCGTGTACCGCGCCGGCTTCGCCACCTCGCAGGACGCCTACGAGACCGCCTTCGACGAGGTGTTCAACGAGCTGGATCATCTGGAGGGGCTGCTGGGTCGCCAACGCTACCTGGCCGGCGAGTACCTGACCGAGGCCGATGTGCGCCTGTTCACCACGCTGGTGCGTTTCGATGCGGTGTACCACGGGCACTTCAAGTGCAACCTGCGCCGCCTGAGCGACTACCCGAACCTGTCCAACTGGCTGCGCGAGCTTTACCAGTGGCCGGGCGTGGCGGGCACGGTGAACATGGAGCATATCCAGAAGCACTATTACATGAGCCACAAGACCATCAACCCGAACGGGATCGTGCCCAAGGGGCCATTGCAGGACTTTGGCTTGCCGCATGATCGGGAGCGGTTGTCGGGGAAAGGGATCTGGCAGGCTTGAGAAAGCCAGGGCTGCTTTGCAGCCCTTTCGCGGCACAAGGCCGCTCCTACAGAGGGTATGCGATCCCTGTAGGAGCGGCCTTGTGCCGCGAAAGGGCCGCAAAGCGGCCCCAGCAATTTCAGCTGTCCTGCGCCCCTTCAAACCACGCCAGCTTCTCGCGCAGCTGCACCACTTCCCCAACGATCACCAGGGTCGGCGCATGCACTTCATGACGCGCCACCAGCTCCGGCAGGTCAGCCAGAGTACCGGTGAACACCCGCTGATTACGCGTGGTCCCCTGCTGCACCAGGGCTGCCGGCGTGCTCGCCGCGCGCCCATGACGGATCAGCTCGGCACAGATGGTCGGCAAGCCAACCAGGCCCATGTAGAACACCAGGGTCTGGGCCGGCGCCACCAGGTCATCCCAGGGCAGGTTGCTGGTGCCGTCCTTCAGGTGACCGGTAACGAAGCGCACCGACTGGGCATAATCGCGATGGGTCAGCGGAATCCCGCCATAGGCGGAGCAACCACTGGCCGCGGTGATACCCGGAACCACCTGGAACGGGATACCTTCGTCCGCCAGCTCCTCGATCTCCTCGCCGCCACGGCCGAAGATGAACGGATCGCCCCCCTTGAGCCGCAACACGCGCTTGCCCTGGCGGGCCAGGTCAACCAGCAGGCGGTTGATCTTGTCCTGTGGCACGGCGTGGTCGGCGCGGCGCTTGCCGACATAGATGCGCTCGGCGTCACGCCGGCACATCTCGATGATGGCCGGGGCCACCAGGCGGTCGTACAGCACCACGTCGGCCTGCTGCATCAGGCGCAGGGCACGGAAGGTCAGCAGGTCCGGATCGCCCGGCCCCGCGCCCACCAGGTACACCTCGCCGCCCTGCTGCACCGGCGCGCCATCTACCAGCGCCTGCAACAGGCGCTCGGCCTCGGCGCCCTGCCCGGCCAGCTGGCGTTCGGCGACCGGGCCCTGGAACACGCTCTCCCAGAAACCGCGACGCTGGTTGACGTCCGGGTACAAGGCCTTGACCTTGTGCCGGAAACGGGCCGCCAGCCCGGCCAGCTCGCCGTAGGCGGACGGGATCCAGGCTTCCAGCTTGGCGCGGATCAAGCGCGCCAGCACCGGGGCGTCGCCACCGCTGGAGACCGCCACCACCAGGGGTGAGCGGTCGACGATGGCCGGGAAGATCACCGTGCACAGGGCCGGGGCATCCACCACGTTGACCGGCAGGCTGCGCGCCTGGGCCTCGGCCGAGACCTGGGCGTTGAGCGCGGAGTCGTCGGTGGCCGCGATCACCAGGCGGCAGCCCTCCAGGTCGCTCGCCTGGTAGCCACGCACCAGCACCTCGCCACCGCCCTCGCGGGCCAGCGCGGCCAGCTGGCCGTCGACCTCCGGCGCCACCACCCGCAGCGCGGCGCCGGCATCGGCCAGCAGGCGCGCCTTGCGCAAGGCGATCTCGCCGCCGCCGACGACCAGCACGCGGCCGCCCTGCAGCTTATGGAAAAGCGGCAGGTAGTCCATTCAGCGAATGACCTCGACGCCACCCATGTACGGCTTGAGCACCTCCGGCACGCGGATCGAACCGTCGGCCTGCTGGTAGTTCTCCAGCACCGCCACCAGGGTACGGCCGACCGCCAGGCCCGAACCGTTGAGGGTGTGCACCAGCTCCGGCTTGCCGGTTTCCGGGTTGCGCCAGCGCGCCTGCATGCGGCGCGCCTGGAAATCACCGCAGTTGGAGCAGGAGCTGATCTCGCGGTACTTGTCCTGGCTTGGCACCCACACTTCCAGGTCGTAGGTCTTCACCGCGCCGAAGCCCATGTCGCCGGTGCACAGCGCCAGCACGCGGTACGGCAGCTCCAGCAGCTGCAGCACGCGCTCGGCGTTGGCGGTCAGGCCTTCGAGGGCTTCCATGGATTTCGCTGGTTCTACGACCTGCACCATCTCGACCTTGTCGAACTGGTGCTGGCGGATCATGCCGCGGGTGTCGCGGCCCGAGGCGCCGGCTTCGCTGCGGAAGCACGGGGTGTGGGCAACCAGCTTGAGCGGCAGTTGCTTGGCGTCGAGGATCTCGCCGGCCACCAGGTTGGTCAGCGACACTTCGGCGGTCGGGATCAGGTAGAAGTCGGCCTCGCCTTCGCGACTGATCTTGAACAGGTCTTCCTCGAACTTCGGCAGCTGACCGGTGCCCTGCAGGGCCGGGGCCTGCACCAGGTACGGGGTGTAGTGTTCCTCGTAGCCGTGCTCGCCGGTGTGCAGATTGATCATGAACTGCGCCAGGGCGCGGTGCAGGCGGGCGATCGGGCCGCGCAGCACGGCGAAGCGGGCGCCGGACAGCTTGGCCGCGGCCTCGAAGTCCAGGCCACCGCTGACTTCGCCCAGGGCGACGTGGTCCTTGATCTCGAAATCGAAGGTGGCCGGGGTGCCCCAGCGGCGCACTTCGACATTGTCGTCTTCGCTGGCGCCGACCGGCACGCTGGCGTCCGGCAGGTTGGGGATGGTCAGCAGGATCGCGTCCAGCTCGGCCTGGATACCATCCAGCTCGGTCTTGCCGGCGGCCAGCTCATTGGCCATGCGCTCGACGTCGGCCATCAGCGGCGCGATGTCCTCGCCCTTGGCCTTGGCCTGGCCGATCGATTTGGAACGGGCGTTACGCTCGGCCTGCAGTTGCTCGGTGCGGGTCTGCACCGATTTGCGGCGCTCTTCCAGCGATTCGATGCGCGCGACATCCAGGCTGAAGCCACGGGTGGCCAGGCGCTCCGCCACTGCCTGAAGTTCAGTGCGTAACTGTTTGGAATCGAGCATGTCGTTCTCTCGTTATGTGTAGATGTTGGTTCAGAATCGGGTCAGGGACAGGCCGGCCCAGGTCGCGAGCAGGCCGCCTACCACGCTGATAATGGTATAGCCCAAGGCCAGCGGGACCTGCCCGCTTTCCATCAGGCGCACGGTATCGAGCGAGAAGGAGGAAAAAGTGGTCAGGCCGCCGAGAAAGCCGACGATCAGCCCGGCGCGCAGCTCGACCGGCGCCAGCGGCTTGTGCAGGAACAAGCCGTAGAGCAGGCCGATCAGCAGGCAGCCGACCAGGTTGACCGCCAGCGTACCGGCATAGAAGTGCCGTGGCCAGTGGGCCGCGACCCAGTTGGCGGTGGCAAAGCGCAGCAGCGTGCCGGCAATCCCGCCGGCGCTGACGGCAGCGATAAGTGCGATCATGGTTTTCTCCGCTGACGGGGGCTGTTGCGGTCGAGCTCGGCCAGGTGCTTGAGCTTCTCGCCGATCTTCAGCTCAAGCCCCCTCGGCACCGGCTGATAGTACTGGCGCGGCTCGAGCTGCTCGGGGAAATAGTCCTCGCCGGCGGCGTAGGCGTCCGGCTCGTCGTGGGCATAGCGATACTCCTCGCCATAGCCCAGTTGCTTCATCAGTTTGGTCGGCGCGTTGCGCAGGTGCAGCGGCACTTCCAGCGAGCCGTGCTCGGCGGCCTCGCGCATGGCCGCCTTGAAGCCCACGTACACCGCGTTGCTCTTCGGCGCGCAGGCAATGTAGGTGATGGCCTGGGCCACCGCCAGCTCGCCTTCGGGGCTGCCCAGGCGCTCCTGCACGTCCCACGCCGCCAGGCACAGGCTCAGGGCGCGGGGATCGGCGTTGCCGATGTCCTCGCTGGCCATGCGCACCACCCGGCGGGCGATGTACAGCGGGTCGCAGCCGCCGTCGAGCATGCGCGCGTACCAATACAGCGCACCGTCCGGATTGGAGCCGCGCACCGACTTGTGCAGCGCCGAGATCTGGTCGTAGAAGGCCTCGCCACCCTTGTCGAAACGCCGGCGGCTGTCGCCAAGCAGGCTCTGCAGCAACTCGACGCCGATCTCGCCGCCGTCTTCGGCCAGGTCCGAGGCATTCTCGAGGAAGTTGAGCATGCGCCGGCCATCGCCATCGGCGGCGGCCATGAGCATCTTGAACGCCTCATCGCCCACCCGCAGGTTGCGCTTGCCCAGGCCGCGCTCCTCGCTCAGGGCGCGATCGACCAGCTTGCGCAGCGCGGGCTCGTCCAGGCTCTTGAGCACGTAGACCCGCGCCCGCGACAGCAGCGCGTTGTTCAGCTCGAACGACGGGTTTTCGGTGGTGGCGCCGATGAAGATCAGCGTGCCGTCCTCCACGTAGGGCAGGAAGGCGTCCTGTTGCGACTTGTTGAAGCGGTGCACCTCGTCGACGAACAGGATGGTGCGCCGCCCATACTGGCCGGCCTGCTGCTTCGCTACCTCGACCGCCTGGCGGATCTCCTTGACCCCGGCCAGCACCGCCGACACCGTTTCGAAGTGGGCGTCGCAGAACTGCGCCAGCAGCCGCGCCAGGGTGGTCTTGCCCACCCCAGGCGGCCCCCAGAAGATCATCGAGTGCAGCGCACCCTGCTCCAGCGCCTCGCGCAGCGGCTTGCCACGCGCCAGCAGGTGCTCCTGGCCGACGTACTCGTCCAGGTTGGACGGACGCAGGCGGGCGGCCAGGGGCTGGGCGACGGGTTCGCTTCGAAACAGGTCCATCACAGGCTCCGCTTACTCCTTGATGACGTCAGCGCCCTTGGGGATGTCGAACTGGAACTTGCTGTCCGGCACCGCCTGGTTGGCCTTGACGCCATTGAACAGGATGTTGGTGCGCTGGCCGACGCTGTCGATCAGCTGCATGTCATTGATCAGGCCCCTGCGGAACGACACGCGCAGCGAGTCGAACAGGGTGTCCTTGGTCTTGGGCTTCAAGGTGAAGTCCATCACTTCGCCCTGCTCCTTGGAGGTGATGTCGAAGCTCTGGCTGATCTTCGACACATCGCCGGACAGCAGCAGCGCCGGGGTCTGGTTCAGGCGCACATCGAGCTTCTTGATGGTCGCCTGCTCGAGGTCCGGGTCCCACAGGGTGACGTTCTTGCCGTCGGACACCACGACCTGCTCCTGCGGCGCATCGGTGTGCCAGTAGAACAGGCCCGGGCGCTTGACGGTCATCTTGCCATTGGTTTCCTGCAAGCTGGTGCCGCCGGCATCCAGGGTCAGCTGGGAGAAATTGGCTTCGATGGTCTGCGACTTTTCCAGCAATTGCGTCAGGCGCTGGACGTCCTGTTCGCCGGCCTGGGCCGACAGGCTGGCCGTAGCCAGGGCAGAAACCAACAGCATGCGAATCGCGCGCATGGAAATCCTCATTGCACAGTGGAGGGGCCGGGCGCCGTCAATGGCGCCCGGCAGGTTGTTCATCAGTCGCGCGGGCCGCCCGGGGCAATCACTTCCCGCGAGCCGTTGCTGTTCATCGGCGTGACGACGCCGGCCATTTCCATCGACTCGATCATCCGCGCGGCGCGGTTGTAGCCGATTTTGAGCTTGCGCTGCACCGCCGAGATCGACGCCCGGCGGCTTTCCAGCACGAACTGCACGGCTTCGTCGTAGAGCGCATCGGCTTCCGGGTCATCGCCATCGCCGCCGCCACCACCGCCGCCGTCGAAGCCGCTGCCGGCCTCTTCGACGCCGTTGAGGATGTCATCGTTGTAGTCCGGCGCGCCGCGCAGCTTCCAGGCCTCGACCGTGCGATGCACCTCGTCGTCGGAAACGAACGCGCCATGCACGCGGATCGGCAGGCTGGTGCCCGGCGGCATGTAGAGCATGTCACCGTGGCCGAGCAGCTGTTCGGCGCCGCCCTGGTCGATGATGGTCCGCGAGTCGATCTTGCTCGACACCTGGAACGCCATGCGGGTCGGGATGTTGGCCTTGATCAGGCCGGTGATCACGTCCACCGACGGGCGCTGGGTGGCCAGGATCAGGTGGATACCGGCGGCACGGGCCTTCTGGGCGATACGGGCGATCAGCTCTTCGACCTTCTTGCCGACGATCATCATCATGTCGGCGAATTCGTCGACCACCACCACGATGGTCGGCAGGGTGTTCAGCGCTGGCGGCTCGTCGTCCATGCTCTCGCGACGGTACAGCGGGTCGTGGATGATCTCGCCGGCTTCCTGGGCGTCCTTGATCTTGCGGTTGAAGCCCGCCAGGTTGCGCACGCCCATGGCCGCCATCAGCTTGTAGCGGCGTTCCATCTCGGCGACGCTCCAGCGCAGGGCGTTGGCGGCGTCCTTCATGTCTGTGACCACCGGGCACAGCAGGTGCGGGATGCCTTCGTAGATCGACAGTTCGAGCATCTTCGGGTCGATCATGATCAGCCGCGCGTCTTCCGGGCCCGACTTGAACAGGATCGACAGGATCATCGCGTTCACACCCACCGACTTACCGGAACCGGTGGTACCGGCCACCAGCAGGTGCGGCATCTTGGCCAGGTCGGTGATCACCGGCTTGCCGCCGATGTCGTGGCCCAGGGCCAGGGTGACCGGCGACTTGTTCTCGTCGAACTGCGGCGACGACAGCACCTCGGAGAAGCGCACCATCTGGCGGTTCTCGTTGGGAATCTCGATACCCACGGTGGTCTTGCCGGGAATGACCTCGACCACGCGCACGCTGGTCACCGCCAGCGAGCGCGCCAGGTCCTTGGCCAGGTTGGCGATACGGCTGACCTTGACGCCCGCGGCCGGCTGGATCTCGTAGCGGGTGATCACCGGGCCCGGGTGGATCGAGTCGACCGCGACTTCCACGCCGAATTCCTTGAGCTTGATCTCCAGCAACTGGCCGACGCCGGCCAGGGACTCCGGCGAGTACTCGATCTTTTTCTGCTCGGCCGGGTCGAGGATGGAAATCGACGGCAAGGTGCCTTCCACAGCGCTGTCGATGAACAGCGGTGCTTGTTTTTCCTTCATGACCCGCTTGCTCGGCTCCGGCGCCTTGTCCGCGGTTGGCGGGATGATCACCGGGGCGGCGGGCTGCGGGCGAGCTGCCACGGTTTCGCGCGGCGCGACCGGGCGGGCCGGCGGCTCTTCGCGCATCACCACGGGCTCGGCGCGTTCACGCGGCTGCGGCTTGGCCGGCTCGCGCTTGTCGCCCTTGCCGCCCAGGTCGAAGACCGGATCGTCGACTTCACGCAGTTGGGCTTCCAGGCGCTTGCGTTCGTTGCGCGCCTCCCACCAGCGGTTGGCGGCGCCCTGCACCAGTTCGAACAGGTCGAGGGTGATCTTGCCGGTAAGGTCCATCACCTTGAACCACGACAGGTCAGTGAACACGGTCAGGCCGAACAGGAACAGGGCGATGAACATCAGCGTGCTGCCCTGCACGTTCAGCAGGTTGCGTGCCAGGTCGCCGAGGCTCTCGCCCAGGGCACCACCGGCGGAAAACGGCATGCTCGCCGGCGGGTGGAAGTGGATATGCGCCAGGGCCGCGCCCGACAACACCAGGAACACCAGGCCGATCAGGCGCCAGGAGAACAGCCAGCCGCTCCACTGCCAGGGCTGGTGGCGCTCGCGGAAGATCTGCCAGGTCTTGATCGCCAGCAGCAGCGGGAAGATATAGGCGAAGTAGCCAAGCACCATGAACAGGATGTCGGCGAAATAGGCCCCGGCGCGGCCGGCGGCGTTCTGCACCTGCTCGGCGTTGCTGGTGTGGCTGAAGCCCGGGTCGGCGGTGTCGTAGGTGACCAATGCCATCCACAGGTACAGGCACAGCGCGCCGACGGCGATCAGCGCACCTTCCTTCAGGCGGTAGTGCAGCTGTTGCCGCCACAGGGGCACTGGCAAGGGGGCTGGAGTTGCGGTGGATTTCTTCAAAACGCGTCTATTCCTGCGCGTGCTGCGCGTCCAATAGTGATTGGCCGGTCACTGGCCAATGAACCACTACTTTTAACATTACTGCCCGCCAGCCGCCATGGCGGCACGCCGTGTGGGGCGTGAACGGGGGCTACTTTCATATAGATGCAATTTGAGCATGCATTTTCTTTTGTGACAAAGGCTTATGCTGTGTTTTTGCACAGGTGTGACAGCAAAAGCGCCAGATGGTGCCTGGAGCTGCCAAAGCCAGGCGCAATTTCTAGGCCTGTATAGAAAGCCTGTAGGAGCGGCCTTGCGTCGCGAAAGGGCTGCGCAGCAGCCCCAGGATTGCAGCATCATGCTGAATTGCCGGGGCCTTGCGCAGCCCATCGCGACGCAAGGCCGCTCCTACAGGGATCGCGCAAGGCGTTGACCTCATTTGCATCCCACGCCATGCTGCCCTCTCCCCTCCCCCGCCGCTCAAGAACCCCATGCTCACCTGGCTGACCCGCGACTCGCTGACCTTCCCGCCCCTGGAAAAGGCCCTGCACGATCCCAACGGCCTGCTCGCCGCCGGCGGCGACCTGACCCCGGACCGTCTGGTCGCAGCCTATCGCCATGGCTGCTTTCCCTGGTACCAGGACGGCCAGCCGATCCTCTGGTGGTCGCCCGACCCGCGCACCGTGCTATTCCCGGACGAACTGCACGTTTCGCGCTCGCTGGCCAAGCTGATCCGCCAGGGCCGCTACCAGGTGAGCTTCGACAGCGACTTCGCGGCCGTGATCGACGCCTGCGCCGCGCCACGGGACTATGCCGACGGCACCTGGATCACCGACAACATGCGCGCCGCCTACTGCGAGCTGCACCGCCGCGGCATCGCCCATTCGGTGGAGGTACGCCGCGACGGCGAACTGGTCGGCGGCCTGTACGGCCTGGCCATGGGCCGGCTGTTCTTCGGCGAGTCGATGTTCAGCCGCGCCGACAACGCCTCCAAGGTGGGCTTCGTGACCCTGGTCGAGCACCTCAGGCAGGCCGGCTTCGTGCTGATCGACTGCCAGATGCCCACCGACCACC
>Ga0209370_1000558_pt1 | contig 46702 bp, 41 predicted proteins | sample AgamicAtPrz_FD_187164 | JGI IMG/M metagenome (GOLD analysis project Ga0209370, IMG submission 187164) | Agave microbial communities from Guanajuato, Mexico - At.P.rz (SPAdes) (version 2) | ecosystem: Host-associated > Plants > Phyllosphere > Phylloplane/Leaf | place: Guanajuato, Mexico...
GTCACATCCGGTACATATTGCATCATTATACTTACCTTCAGGCTCAAGTGGTGAAGAAGCGCAAGCACGTAAAGATTTATTTTTAGGTGAATACGCAAAAATCTTGAAACAATGGCGTGATGAAAATAAGTCAGTCATCATTTGCGGTGACTACAATATTGTTCATAAACGAATAGATATTAAAAACTGGTCAGGTAATCAAAAATCATCTGGCTGTTTACCACATGAACGTGCATGGCTTGATCATATTTATGACGAACTGGGTTATGTCGATACCTTCCGTGTGGTTCGCGCAGAAGCAGAACTTTATTCATGGTGGTCAAATCGCGGTCAAGCCCGTGCAAAAAATGTAGGATGGCGTATTGACTATCATGCTTGCTCACCAGACTGGAAAGCCCGCACAATTAATGCTTGGGTTTATAAAGATCAATGGTTTAGTGACCACGCACCTGTCATTATTGACTACAAAATTCAAGAGTAAGTGAACAACTGTTCACTTACATTGTCGTTTTCGCTTACAGCATATGTCGTTTTTGAGTATTTTTCTTACACAGCTTTAACGGCATTATAGCCCCACGGCACAGGGAAGCAGTCAGGATGACGCAAAAGGATAGGACGCCGTAGGAAGATAAAATAAACTTATGATAAGTTTATTTGCAAGGATGTGACAATGGACGTTGAAATGAGACCCGCATGATCAGGATGATTAAATGCGGGTTTTCTCTTTTTTAGTCTCTTATTTTTGCGCTAAGTTCTTTTAGTTTTAACTTCTTCTTATTAAGCTCATTATTACCTTGTCTTATGACAATAACATGACATTTCTCTTTCAATTAATCATTAATTTTCATTTGTTTTAAAAGTATCGGTATAAAGTAGTGCTTAAAAGCTTTTTGGGTTAGGCTGTGTGCTCTCTCTTTTTGACATGGTCCGATAAAATGTTAAAAATTTATGGAATTAAAAACTGTAACTCAATGAAAAAAGCTTTTGATGCTTTGCAAGCCAAAGGGCTTAGCTACGATTTTCATGATTATAAAAAACAAGGCATTGATGCAGATACTCTAAAAATCTGGTTAAAAGAAATTGGACAAGATACTGTTCTCAACAAAAAAGGCACAACTTGGCGTAAGCTTTCAGAAGAAGAACAAAATCGTGCTTTAAGCAATGAAGATCACCTTATTGAAGCACTCATTGCTCAACCAAGTTTGATTAAAAGACCCGTTTTACAAACCGCTCAAGGTTTCATTGTAGGTTTCGATGAAACCACTTATCAAAATATCCAAGCATAAAAAAACGAGCCATACGGCTCGTTTTTTTATTAAAACTTTTAGTTCGCGCGAATCCATGTTTGGTTACGACCAAGTGCAGAAACGCCAATATAACCACGCAGTTTAAGCTTTTTACCGCCATCGGTTAACTCACCTTTCAATTTGTAAGTTTTACCAGATTTTGGGTCTAAAATCGTACCGTTTTCATAACTGTTACCACCTACATTTTTTAAATTATGTACAATGGTGACACCTTTAAGTGGTTTGTTTTTATACGGACCTTCACATTTTGTACAAGCGTTTTCCATACCGTTCCATTGAGTGAATCAGCCGCATTGGCAAATGCAGCCATACCAATGAGTCCTAAAGCTAAAGCAATCTTTTTCATTTTTGTAATATCCTTGGGTCTTTCAAGATTTTCAGTATTCAGAAGTCGCAAAGATATTGCAATTTTTGAATGTGACTGTTTCGTGTAACCTTGTAATCTTGCAAAATAAAATTTACAAGAAAACAAGAAACTAGCATAAAAATGGATGCTATATGAATATATCAAATGTTTGGAAATATTACTTTACAGAAACTTTTCTTAAAACAACAATTCGCAAGCCAAGCCAGCTAAATTTGCCGGCTACCGCTTTACGTCCCGTTCTAGATCAGATGTGTCGTGCTTTTCCACGACAAAAAAATGTTTCTGTGCGCCCAATTCGGTTAGCAGGCATTAAAGGTGAAGAAATCAAACCGCAAGATTCTGCAACTCAACTGATTTTTCACATTCACGGTGGTGCTTTTTTCCTTGGGAGTGTCAAAACTCACCATGCTTTTATGACGGATTTAGCTGCCCGCACCCAAATGCAGATTATTCATGTGGATTATCCGCTTGCGCCTGAACATCCCTACCCTGAGGCGACTGAAGCACTATATGACATCTATCAATCTTTATTGGTACAAGGCGTTCAGCCTAAAGATATTATTTTATCGGGTGATTCATGCGGAGCAAATTTAGCACTGGCACTTTGCTTGCGTTTAAAAGAACAACCTGAGCTTATGCCAAGTGGCCTGATTTTGTTATCTCCATTTTTGGATTTAACGCTCACGAGTGAGTCTCTCAGATTTAATAAAAAACATGATGCATTATTATCTATTGAAGCCCTAAAAACAGGAACTCAGTACTATATAGGCAATCATATTGCAGCTGATGATCCACGCGTTTCACCTATTTTCGATGACTTGCATGGCCTACCGCCAACTTTGGTTCAAGTAGGATCTAAAGAAATCTTATTAGACGATGCCAAGCGTTTTAGAGAAAAAGCTGAAGAGGCTGGCGTTAAAGTTCAATTCAAACTTTATACGGGCATGTGGCATAACTTTCAGATGTTTAATGCGTGGTTTGATGAAGCAAAACAAGCATTGGCAGATATTGCTGAATTTGCCCATGAGCTTGATAAAACTTAATTTACCTATCAATGATGTGAATAGCTCTAAAAACTTTTCACATCATTTTCCTTATAAAAGGCATCATGTATAAAATGAAAATCATGCTATGTTTAAAATATAAATTAATTTAAACAATCCAATATTAGAATGGTCTAACAAAGAGGCATCTAAATTTAGGAGCCCTTACGTACTATGAAAAATCGTTTAATCACTTATCCCATACATAGAACAAAACAGGTGATAATCGATTTCATCCATAACAATCACATCATCAACTGGACACCACTACAAAAAAGCGCACTGATGCTCACACTTGCCTGCGCCATGAACTTTAGTTGGATCTTATGGAAAGGTTATATTTTAATTACGCCAAGCGTCTGGCAATGGGCAAATCTGCCTTTGGTTGAGTCACAAATCTGGCTTAATTTATTGACCTTATTTTTATTGGGCCTTTTGATTATCCCCTGCTATCGATACAAAAATGTTGAGTGGGCTCAAAGAGTCATTCCTTTCATTAGTGTGCAGTTCTTTGCACTCATGCTATGCCATGATGGATATTTAATTGGCAGTATTAGTCCAGCCACTATGGTCGGCTATGTGGGCACTATTGGTGTCGGTCTGGTGTTATTTGACCGTAAAATTGTTTATAGCGCACTTGTACCTGCAACGATTATTTTAACGGTATGTACATATTTAAGTATGAGCGGTACTGTGCCTTATGCCCCTCTATTTAATTTTAAGGCTATGGAACATGCTCAAACTAACCCCTTTTGGTTAGGGAGCATGGCTTTTTTTATTATGCCCATCTTATTGGCCTGTTTTATTTTATTTGAAATATTGCTCACTCAATGGCGGCAACGTGAAACTTATATTCAACGCCTAAGCCAACTTGACCCCTTAACCAATGTATTAAATAGACGTAGTTTAAACACGCATTTAGAGTCGCTACACCAACAGCAATTTGATTATGCAGTAGTACTTCTCGATATCGATCATTTTAAAAAAATTAATGATATATACGGGCATCACCAAGGTGATCAAGTCTTAATTGAAATCGCTCAATGTCTTTCTGAGAACTTGCGTAACGAGGATATTATTGGACGTTTTGGTGGAGAGGAGTTTATTTTATTACTCCCTCACACCGATATTATTCAAGCAGAGAAAATTGCTGAGCGTTGTCGTCTTGCTTTGCAAGAACTACCCGTTTGTAGCGCTCAAAACAATCCTATTCATATTAGTGCAAGTTTTGGAATCAGCAGTTCAGCTTTTGCAGAAGACCCTTATCTTGTTATTCGACAGGCTGATCAAGCACTCTATGCGGTAAAAGCTTCAGGACGCAATCAAGTACGTACATTTCATCAGATTGAAACGATGAATACCTTATGAATCTTTTAGTTTTGCCAAGCTCGCAAGTTGTTGCAAAAGCTCTTGCTGACTAAAAGCACCAGTTAAACGCAATGCGCGAATTTCTTTTTGCTCTGGGCTTAAAAATAGATAGGTCGGTGGACCTAAAATATTCCATTGTTTGAGTAGCGCTTCATGTGACTGGTCATAATGACTCAAATCAAGCTTAATTAAATAATATGGTGCAAGAGCAGCCTGAACCTCAGGTGATTTTAAAATACGATGCTCAATCGGTTGGCAGGCAACACACCAGTCTGCATAGACATCAACGACAATAGCTCGATCTGTAGGCGCTGCTGCTAAAATTTTCTCAAAGTCCGCTGCTGTAGTTGCAATATGCCATTCGGCCATATGATTAGAACTTTGCAAAGTTCGATTTTGAATGTGTTGGTATTGGTTATAGGCTACAAAAGGTGTAACGATTAATAATAAAATCGCGTAGAGCCATTGTAGCTGTCCTTTTTTCCAGAAAAACTGATAAACAGCATAGGCTATAAAAGCGAGACCTAATACGAGACTAAGAACTTGCATGCCCCAATCTGGCAATAAAGGACGAATAAAATAAAGACTTAAACCTAACATCAGAAAAGCAAAAATAACTTTAATCTGATGCATCCAATCACCAGCTTTAGGCAGAAATTTCGCCCCTAAAATACTTGCCAGTAATAGCGGAATTCCCATACCAAAACCTAGACAGAATAAAAGCAAAGCCCCTTGCCACTGGTTTTGTGTTTGAGAAATAAATAATAAAGTTCCAGCGAGGGGTGCGGTCATACAAGGACCCACCAAGAGTGCAGAAACCACACCCATGACTCCAGCACCCACTAAAGTGCCACCTTGTTGCATCGACTGAATACGATCAAGTCGGTTTAACCATGTTTGTGGTAAACGAAGCTCAAATAGACCGAATAAATTCAGAGCAAAGACAATAAACAGCAAACTAAAAGCAACTAAGGTTGCTGGCTGTTGTAACCAGCGCTGGAAATTTAGACCTGCCGAAGAAGCAATTAAACCTAAGCCTGCGTAAACCAATGCCATGCTACACACAAAAGTAAGTGCAATGGTCCAAGCTTTTAGACCTTTATGATCCCGAATGATGAGTGAAGTTAAAATGGGCAGCATCGGTAAAGAGCATGGTGTAAATGCGAGCAACATGCCTAAACCTAAAAATAATAAAACGCCATACCACAATGAGTTCTCAATTAACTTAGCAGACCAGATCTGATCTTGCGCAATTTGTGGTGTGGTTGTAGTAACTGCTGTCTCTGTATTCTGCTCTTTTTCTATGGATTCTGAACCCTTGGAAGTGTCAGATTGTGTATTTGCTAAATCTAGCAATCGTTTTGGGGCTGTTCCTGCTTGGTTTTGTACACCAACTAGGCCATCTGCATCAGTTTGAAACTCAATAGTTTGTGGCGGATAACAAATACGATCTTTGGCACAGCCCTGCCAAGTCACACTATAGTGCTCTGATGGCTTAGTCTTAATTTGGAAATTAACTTGATGGTAATAAACCTGACTTTGCCCATAATTTTCATCATATTGGGCAATCGCTTTGGGTAACTTCAAAGCTAAAGGTTGAGTACCTTGTTGTACGGAAAATTTATGCTGATAAAGATAGTAATTTGGCTGAATCTGCCAAGACAAACTCGCAGTATGCGGCTCAGAAGATTCAACCGAAAATGAAAAAGCTTGTTCGGGTGAAAGTAACTTATCTTGCGCAGAAACCAACTGGCTAAACACACAAACAGCAACTGCTAGAAAATAAAGAATTCCCTGATGAATAAGCTTTTTCATTAACATAAATTTAAATTGCTTTATTTAGAACAAGAACGCCACACCTAAGCCACCATTGTAGCTCTTGTCTTGGCCATTCAAATCAACCCCGATACTTGCATCGAGTTGTGTACGATTATTTACGGCGTAGACTAAACCTGTACCTAAACCATACTCATAGTCTTGGCTTTCAGCTTTACGGTAAATGAACTCAGAATAACCTGATAGCTTACCTGCGATTTTATAGTCAATCGTCGGTACTGCTGTCACTGCCCAATCACTATTTTGCACTTCGTAGCGCATGGTAATTGAGGTGCCCACTAAATCACTATATTGGTAAGCTACCGCAGAGCTAAGACTATAAATGTCGTCATGGGCTGTAAATTTATCATTTCCCGTTGCAATGATAGCCTCTGCCAACACTGCCATAGACAATCTATCATCTTTTAAATCAATAGCTTTTTTTAAACCAATACTTACATCACCAAAACCTGAAGTATCATTTTTTTTGCCAGCACGTTTAGTTTGAGTCCATGCTGGACCTTGCCATCCTAATTGTAATTCTAAATCACGCGCTAAACCTGTACGAAATAACATATCCTGATTTAAGGTTACGGTCTTTTCTTTAACACCGTCAACAGTCGACTCAGTATAGGTTACGCTTGGCAAACCTTGCTCCCACGCCAAGTTACCTACAGGAGTAATTCCCGTTCCCATTCCAGCACCTGGACGGTCAAACGAGAACTCTGCGGCAAAAGTACTTCCTGCAGCAACAGTGGTCAGAGCAAAAGTTAAAATTTGAAATATTCTCATTCTATTATCCAATCAAGTAGTTAGTTCTTTTGACATTTTTGCCCCATGTTGGCGCAATAACTCGAGTGTTTCACGCTCTTCTTGAAGCGCTTCTGACCAGTCTATTTCATCAAAGTCACAATCAAAGAACAACTGACTGATTGAAGATAAAATAGTGAGACCCTCTTCATCACGTGTGTTTGGGTCAACTTTTTCATTGAGTAAACGTTGAACGGCTGGAGCACATGCCGAGCTTGCCGCATCCCATAAAGGACCATAAAACTCTTCTGCATCCCAAAGGTGTACGTTGGCTTTGGCTTGAATTAAAGCTTCAAGAATATCGAGGTAAACTTGTAATCTTTTTTGCTTTTCTTCTTTTGATAAAGGTGTACCCGCTTCATAGGCTTCTGATACATCTTCCCACCATTTGAAAATTCCGTCACAAATGATTGATACAGGTGGTCCTTGTTCCGGATCAATAAAGTTCGGATCAAGCCCGTCAGCAAGTAATTTTTGCACTTGCGCGAGTTCTAATTCTTCTATGGCTTTAATTAAAGCTTGCTGCTGGGTGGTTAACATGACCATCTCTCAAAAATATATTAGGGCTATTATGCCTAATCTCATATGAAGATTTTAGAGGTTGATTGCATCGCATTGCAAACCTAATGTTGTGAATAGTTTTATTTTCATCAAATATAAAAAAAGCCCCTAAGGGCTTTTTAGCGTTTTCAATTAGACTTCATCATCAATGAATTCTGGTTGTCCACCTCTCGGGTGTTCTTTTTTCTCAAAAGTATGTTCAAGGCTACGTTTTAATTTTTCAATCGCACCATGAATTGAGGCATCAATATTTCCTGCTTTATGGTGCACTACAACCGGTTTTAAACCTGAAGGACGCGCTTCAATCATACAGTGGATATCTTTGTCACCACCTTTGTCCCCATTTTCATCACTAAAATGAACCGAGAAATGCGTAATACGTTCGCTATGACGTTGGAATTCTTGAGTAAGTTCTGCACGTACATAAGTAATTAAACGTTCACTGTTATGGATGTTTTTATCTGTGCGGATTTCAATATTCATAAATACCATCCTCTCTTTCTTACTGTGGATCTTTTCTATGCAAAACTTTTTTATGTTGGCATGTTTTAAGCATGCATGAACTGACTTCAATTGTACATTTTGATGGTGTAATGGTTTGTTATCTCCTGACTTAAACGTACTGCTTTTAATTTATTTTGAAGATCTTCATATCTTCAATATCAGTCCATCTATAAAAATATGCAAGCTGATTTTTTAAATTTTTATGAAAAATTGAACAAAAGGAGAGCAATCGTGTCCAAATTTTACCTATCTGGAGCCGAGCTCATTGAGCAAATTCAAAAGTCTCCTTATTCACGTGATTTGATCGGTTATCACGGGCAACCTCCACAGGTTAAATGGCCTAACAATGCCAAGGTTGCAGTGCAATTTGTGCTTAATTATGAAGAAGGTGGCGAAAAACATATTGAGCATGGCGATGATGGCTCAGAACAGTTTTTATCGGAGATTATTGGCGCTGCAAGTTACCCGGCGAAACATATGTCGATGGACTCTATGTACGAATATGGTTCACGTGCTGGTTTTTGGCGCATTCATAATGAGTTCCAAAAGCGCAAACTCCCAATGACCATTTTCGGAGTGGCTATGGCGCTTGCCCGTAACCCCTATATTGTAGAGGCGATTAAGCAAGCTGATTATGATGTGGTTTCTCATGGTTACCGTTGGCTTCACTATCAAGATACTGATATTGAGTTAGAAAAACAGCATATAGAACAGGCTTTAACTGTATTGGAAAACTTGTTTGGAAATAAAGTGACAGGTTGGTATACCGGACGTGACAGCCCGAATACACGTCAGTTACTTGCAGAATTTCCGCATATTCAATATGACTCTGATTATTATGGCGATGACCTACCTTTTTGGACGACTCTCACCGATACAAATGGTGCATCACGCCCTCATCTCATTATTCCTTATACTTTGGAATGTAACGACATGAAGTTCTGCTCACCGGGTGGATTTAATAGCTCAGAACAGTTTTTTCAATATTTAAAAGATAGTTTTGATGTGTTGTATGCAGAAGGAGAAACTGCACCAAAAATGATGTCCATTGGAATGCATTGCCGTATTTTAGGGCGACCAGGCCGTTTTAAAGCGCTACAAAGGTTCCTCGACTATATTCAAATGCATGATCGTGTTTGGATATGTCGTCGTCAGGATATTGCGCAGTATTGGTATAAAAATCACATAACTCAATAATTGATTATTAATTTTCCAAATTCTTAAGCAAATCTCAGATCACTCTTGGCACTGTTATTGCTAAAACTCTATATCACATTAACGAGTTTAGGAATAACAGTGTTTTTAGTCGAGTTTAATCAAGCCCCACCAGAACAACTCAAGACTCTGTTAAACAACTGCGTCCATATTCCAGCTTGGGCGGAAAAAATTATTTCAGAACGCCCCTATTCAACAAAAGCATCTCTTTTGGAATATGCAGAAAATTTAAGTCAAATGTGGTCATGGCAAGACATTGAAACTGCTTTAGCAACCCATCCAAAAATTGGTGAACGCCAAGCTAAAAAACAACTCAATGCAAAAGAGCAAGATTTTTCATCTAAAGAACAAGCTGGCATTTCTTTAGATGAACAAACACAACAAGCGCTGCTACAAGGCAACCTTAATTATGAACAAAAGTTTGGCTTTATTTTTTTAATTAAAGCGGCAGGCCTGAGTAGCGATGAAATTTTAATAAAGCTACATGAACGTTTACAAAATGACTTGGCTATTGAAAAAACAATTGTACATGGGCAACTCGCAGCGATTGCTCTATTACGTCTATCTCAGGAAATACAAGCATGATCAGCACTCATATTTTAGATACGAATTTAGGTAAACCAGCTGCACAGGTAGAAGTGAAGTTGTTTCATGCAGAAACTCATGAGCTGATAGCGACTGCAATTACCAATCAAGACGGTCGAGTGAGTGATTTTGGAATAAAAGACTTAGGTGAAGGCGCTTATCAACTTGAATTTGAAATTGCACCTTATTTTTCATCACAACAAGTCAAAACTTTTTTCCCACGTGTTTGTATCCAATTTTTTATAGAAGACGTCAATCAGCATTATCACATTCCATTACTGATCAGCCCATTTGCTTACTCCACTTATCGCGGTAGCTAACTCAATTATAAATAGGAGAAAAATATGAATCATCAGCAAAAAAATACGATTTCTCCAGAGCATGAATATTTAGGAATTTCCAAAAGTTTTGCTTACGGCTTACAGCATGTGCTGACTATGTATGGTGGCATTGTAGCCCCGCCCTTGATTATTGGAACGGCAGCTGGCTTAAGCGCAGCACAAATCGGAATGCTCATCGCAGCGGCTCTATTTGTGGGTGGATTGGCAACCCTAATCCAAACAATCGGAACCAAATATTTAGGCGCAAAATTACCTCTGGTACAGGGTGTGTCTTTTGCAGGTGTAGCCACCATGGTTGCTATTATCACTACAGGCGGTGGTTTGCCTGCTGTCTACGGCGCGGTCATTGCTGCATCTCTGATTGGACTATGCCTTGCGCCTTACTTCTCAAAAATTATTCGGTTTTTCCCACCCGTTGTGACTGGATGCGTCATTACGATTATTGGATTGTCTTTGCTACCTGTTGCAATTCGCTGGATGATGGGTGGTAACAACAAAGCGCCTGACTGGGGTAGCGTAGAAAATATCTCTTTGGCCCTGCTGACCTTAGGCATTGTGATTGTTTTAAATATGCTGCCGCAAGCAAGCATTCGTCGTTTATCAATTTTGTTGGCTATTGTTGTTGGTACTACCCTTGGCTACTTTATGGGTTTTGGTGATTTTAGTCAGGTGAGTTCAGGCGAATGGCTCCAATTTCCACACTTATTTGCATTTGGTTTACCAACTTTCGAGCTCAGTGCAATCTTGTCGATGCTAATCGTTACCTTAGTCATTATGACTGAAACCACAGCCGATATTATTGCAGTCGGAGATATTGTAGGAACTGAAGTCGATTCGAAACGGATCGCCAATGGCGTTCGTGCAGATATGTTTTCGAGTGCTTTTGCGCCTATCTTTGGTTCATTCATGCAAAGTGCTTTTGCCCAAAATGTTGGACTGGTTGCGATTACAGGCATCAAAAGCCGCTTTGTAGTCGCAGCAGGTGGTGTGATTCTGATTGTTTTAGGACTACTGCCCATTATGGGTCGTTTGATTGCCGCGATTCCAATGCCCGTACTTGGTGGTGCAGGTTTGGTCTTGTTTGGGTCGGTTGCAGCGAGTGGAATTCACACTTTGGCAAAAATAGATTATAACGATCAGAAAAATTTGATTATTGTGGCAACTGCTTTATCAGCAGGGATGATCCCAATTATTAACCATGAGTTTTATGCCCATTTCCCAGTTTGGGTACAAACATTATTTCACTCAGGTATTAGTTCAACATGTATTTTTGCTATCTTGTTGAATTTATTATTTAATCATTTACCTTCATTTCGCAGCTCGCGTACTCCGCATTTAAGCCAAACAATAAACACAAGAAATACTCATTAAAGATTTACTTTTTAGCGCCCCACTTCGGTGGGCTTTTTTTTAACCGTTGATCAAATTTGGCTTCATTTTTGCTTAAGACCCTGTATCCTTAGCGTGCTTTATTTGGGGGGAGATCATTTAAATGCAATTAAAGCAACTTGCGGCGACTTGTGCCTTGTTATCTGCAACTGCCATGGTTCAGGCGAAACCAATTTGGCAAGATTTTAGCGTGACTGGACTTTATGGTGAAAACTATGAAGTTGTAGATGAGAAAGAAACCACGATTACTTTGGAATATGCAGCGAAAGTTAAATACGCTGATGTATTTTTCTTCTTAGATCGCATGCGTGGCGAAGATGACTATAAAAGTACTTATTTTGAGTTATCACCGCGTTTAAGCTTAGGTGAAGTGTCTGGTAAAAAACTGGCATATGGCCCAGTAAAAGATGTGTTGATTAGTACCACTTGGGAGAGTAACTCTCAAAACGGCAATAACTTCGACAACTTCCTTTATGGTTTTGCAGTTGATTTAGATATCCCATATTTCCAATATGCGAATTTAAACTTCTACCGTGCGAATAATGAGAACACTGACGACGATTATCAAATGACATTCGTTTACGGCATTCCATTAAAATTAGGATCTGAAGATTTCTTGGTAGATGGTTTCCTTGACTGGTCAACTGCTGAAGATGACCATGCAAGCGAGTTGAACTGGACAACTCAATGGAAATGGAATGTAGGTAAACACATTTCTCCTGATACACGTTTATACCTAGGTATCGAGCACTCAGTGTGGAATAACAAATTTGGTATTAAAGGTGCCGACGAAAATAACGTTAGTGCATTGGTTAAATACCACTTCTAAAATTTTTATTTAGAAGCATAAAAACAGCAAGGAAGAATCCTTGCTGTTTTTGTTTTTAATCGAGTGGATTACCCACAATATTGCTAATAATCCCCTGCATAATATGTCCGCCTTGTTCACGGCGTAGTTCTTCATACCATGCTTGTGTAACAGCTTCATCTTTCATATGCGTCACATCACAACGTTTACGTGCACGAAGTACCAATTCATTTGCACGTTCATTACGCTTGTTTTGATAACGACGTAAAGCATCCTCTAGCCCCAAAGTATTAATTTGCAGAGAACGCGCTAAATAAATTGCGTCTTCCATGGCTTGGCAACCGCCTTGCCCAATATCAGGTGTCGTGCTGTGTGCAGCATCCCCTAAAATCACCACGCGACCTTTATAAAATTGAGTGAACGGTTCAATATCATGTATTTCGACCCGATTGGTCTTTTGCGGGTCTAAGCGCTCAATGAGTTGCTGTACTGGCAAACACCAATCAGCAAAATATTGTTTTAAAAGTTTTTTATAGTCATCTCGGTTATTGTCTAGACCTGCTGGTAAAGGTACGTCTAAAAAGAAATAAAACTTACCATCCGCAACCGGCATCAGAGAGGCGCGTTTACCTTCCCCCACATAAGTCGTCCATTGCTCGGCTGGCGCTAAATCTTCAGATATTTCAACTAGGCCATTCCAGTTCACATATCCCGCATAACGGCGCTGTACTTGTTGGCCCAACACATAGGTCCGTGTAAGTGAGTGGGTACCATCCGCCCCAATTAATAGATCAGCCTGCGTTGAGCTACCATCTGCAAAATGAACCTCGACATAATCAGCTTTGTCTTCAAGGCGGACCATTTTTTTGCCTAAATAAATCTGATCTCGGCCAAATTCATCCATGAGCATATTTTGTAAATCAGCACGTGCAACTGGATAAGGTCGTTGGCCTACTTCTTCAATTAATGGCAATAAACTGAATTGTGTCATCACATCGCCAGTTAAACCATCTACATAGGCCAAGTCATCCATTTGTCCGCCAAGTTTGGCGATTTTCTCGGTTAATCCCAAATAGTTCAGACATTTCACACCATTTGACCATAGCGAAATTGCTGCACCGACAGGAAGGATTTTTTCAGTTTGTTCGAAAATACGGACTTGGTGACCAAATTTTTTTAATGCAATGCCTGTGGTTAGACCTCCCATTCCCGCACCAATAATCACCACATTCATAACACGCTCCTATAGATATTGACCTATAGGGTGCTTATGCTAAAAACATGCCATCGTTCAAAAATTATTTAGCTTTTCCACAAAACTGGCATGCACCATGCTTATATATTTAAGTACAAAACTCGTCTCGGCACGCTCAGTGTGAGTGCAGTTTTAAATGAAAAATCATGTTTTTAACAAGAAATACGGATACTCCATTATGGCAACATTGCATGCTCCAGCTTTTGAACTTCCTGAAATTTTGAATACTAAAACTAATTTGGCAGATGCCCGAATTGGTGCACAAGTCATTGAGTGTTCAGATGATTTCTTTGCAGAAGCAAAGCGTATGCTGCAATTTGAAGCACCTATTTTTGTTGAAGATAAATTTGATGACAACGGCAAATGGATGGACGGCTGGGAAACTCGCCGTAAGCGTCATGCAGGCTATGACTGGTGTATTGTAAAACTAGGGGTGAGTGGAAAAATCACTGCTCTTGATATCGACACCAGCTTTTTTACAGGAAACTATCCTGCATCTGCATCATTAGAAGCATGTTATGCACCAAATGGTGACCTTACAGGGGCAAAATGGGAGAGTCTTTTAGGAAATACGGAACTCGGCCCAAGTCAGCATCATATTTTTATGGTCAATAATGATGCACTTTTCACTCATATACGCCTCAATATTTTCCCAGATGGTGGTATTGCTCGTTTACGTGTCTATGGAGACGTTCATATTCAGGTAACTGATAGCGAGCAAACTCTTGATTTATTAGCTCTCAAAAATGGTGGCCGTGTAGTTGCCTATAGCGATGCGCATTTTGGACATCCACGTAATTTGATTAACCCTGGTCGTGGCGTCAACATGGGCGATGGATGGGAAACTAAACGCCGCCGAGCTCCGGGTTATGACTGGTGTATTCTTGCACTCGGTAAAAGCGGAAAAATTGAGAAACTTGAAATTGATACGGCTCACTTTAAAGGGAACTTCCCTGCTGAGGTTTCTATTCAGGCGGTTTACCTTGAAAATCCAACCGATGCACAGTTAATTCCTCAAAGTATGTTCTGGTCTTACTTACTACAAGCTCAACCGATGCAAATGGATCATATTCATGAGTATGTAAATGAGATTTTACAGCATGAAAAAATCTCGCATATTCGTATTAACATGATTCCAGATGGTGGCATTAGCCGTGTTCGTTTATGGGGAAAAATTGCCAAGTCATGATGAAGAATGTTCAAATTCAGCCTTTAACAATTGAAAATTTTCAGCCCTTCGGAGAAGTTATTTGTTGTGACGGGCATGACTTTTTTCATATTAACGATGCCCACACCGAGCGCTACCATGCACTCGTAGAAACTGAAATTGAAGGGGAAGCAAAGGCAGGAATTAGTATTTTCCGTAATATTAAGGCCAGTGTGCTACCTCTGGAAATTTCAATGTTAGAACGCCATCCGAAAGGCTCTCAAGCATTTATTCCATTACAGCAACAAAAGTTTTTAATTATTGTTGCGCCCGCTTTAGACGAGAATACTCCCGATATTTCAAAGCTATGTGCTTTTATCTCAGATGGTAAGCAAGGTATCAATTATCGGGCAGGCACATGGCATCATCCTTTGCTTACCTTTGAAGCACCAAGTGATTTTGCAGTGGTGGATCGAATTGGTAACGGTGCAAATTGTGATGTTTTTCAATTTCCGGAAGCTATAAAAATTACTGTCTAAATTAAAATAGACAAATCTGTCTATTTTAATTTAGTGATCAAAATGCCAATGGTCGCGTAAGAACAGAGTCGTGTACTTCAAACGCCAACCTAAGCTTTGAGTATTACAGAATGGAACGGAAGGTTCCGCCTTCAACACGAACTGCTGCCCCATTAGATGCTGATCCCAAAGGACTTGCCAACAACGCAACCATAGATGCAATTTCATCAGCTTCAATCATTCTTGCAATCAATGAGCTTGGACGATATGTCTCGAAAAAATGTGCTTCAATTTGTTGATCTGTCATGTCGGGACGAGGAGCAGTTTGACGTAAATAGTCCATGATACCTTCGGAACGTGTTGCAGAAGGAAGTACGCTGTTCACCGTAACTCCCGTGCCTTTTGTTAACTCGGCCATTCCACGTGATACAGCCAATAGAGCAGATTTACTTACGCCATAATGGACCATATCTGGTGGTGTGAATGCTCCTACTTCACTCGACATAAAAATCACTCTTCCCCAATTATTTTCTAACATTTTTGGAAAGTAGTGACGAGATAAGCGCACACCTGACATAACATTCACATTAAGCATATGCCACCAGTCTTCATCTGTAATCTCAGTAAATGGTTTAGCTTCATAATATCCTAAGTTATTTACCAAAATATCGGTGTAAGGATGTTGTGAAATTAATGTCTCAACTCCCTCTGATGTACTAAGATCAGCTAAAAACCCATGTACTTTGCCCAAGGGAGCATTTGCTTCTATCTCGGCTATCGCTGCCGCCAATTTGTCTTGGGTACGGCCCGTAATGATGACATCAGTTCCTTCTTTAGCCAGAGTTTTGGCAATTGCTAGACCGATGCCTGCTGTTGCCGCAGTTACAATAGCTGTTTTACCTTTCAGTTGGAGATCCATAGCTTTTTCCTTTTCATATTTAAAGATGGTGTGCAGACGCTTTAATCATTCTTTGGCTATACCAGATTTAGCCACGTTCTGATCAAGGATCTATTAGCGATGAGTCACCACATAAGATGTAAAGAGAGCTAAAGTATTACTAAATTCCCTTTCATCCTGTTCCAATACGTTTTGCAAATTAATTACATAAATTCATGGAAAAACTGAGATGACTGAAACACCATAACGATGATTTATATGAAGTGTATGGTTAGCAGCAAAGGGGATAAACAACCGTCAAAGGAAAACATTTGTTCTTTAAAGAACAGAATAAGACAGCTTTTTTAGAAGTATGGCCATCAAAAGATAAAGGATATGCCTAAAATCAGGAAAACTACTTATAAATTAGTTATTTGAAATAAATTATATGAGTTGTCAGGTGCAGGATAATTTTATAAAAAATTATCCTGCACACTTTAATTAAACAGTAATATCAGCCAAGTTACCCTTCTGCTCAAGCCACTGCTTACGATCTGCCGAACGTTTTTTCGCGAGTAATTTGTCGAGTAAACCTGCTGTAAAGTGGGCATCATCAAGATCTAATTGAACCAAGCGGCGTGTATTAGGATCCATCGTGGTTTCACGTAGTTGAATCGCGTTCATCTCACCCAACCCTTTGAATCGGGTAATTTGCGGATTACGATTACCTTTAATATTTTTCAAAATAGTTTCAAGTTCATCATCATCCAGCGCGTAATGGACATCTTTGCCAATGTCGATACGGAACAATGGTGGCATTGCCACATACAAATGTCCTTCTTCAACCAATGCTGGAAAGTGTTTAACAAATAAAGCGCAAAGCAAAGTCGCAATGTGTAAGCCGTCCGAGTCCGCATCGGCCAAAATACAGATTTTGCCGTAACGTAGTTCAGATAAATCATCACTGCCCGGATCTACACCAATCGCAATTGCAATATCGTGAACCTCTTGAGAAGACAAGACTTCATCTGAAGAAACTTCCCATGTGTTTAAGATTTTTCCACGAATTGGCATGATAGCCTGAAAGTTTTTATCACGGGCTTGCTTGGCACTACCGCCCGCAGAGTCACCCTCGACAATGAATAGCTCACTGTCCTCACGAGTTTGACCAACACAGTCAGCCAATTTACCCGGTAAAGCAGGGCCAGAAACAATCTTTTTACGCTCGACTTTTTTTGCTGCTTTTAAACGACGACCTGCTTTAGAAATCGCCATTTCTGCCAGTTGCATGGCAATTTCAGCATGTTGGTTTAGCCAAAGTGCGAAAGCATCTTTAGCAATATTTAAAACAATATTGGATGCTTCTCGACTCGAAAGACGCTCTTTGGTTTGACCTGAAAACTGCGGTTCTTGGAACTTGAGCGATAAAATATAGTTCACACCATCCCAAACATCTTCTGCCGAGAGTTTAAGATTACGCGGTAACAAGTTACGCAGTTCACAGAACTCACGTAACGCCTCAGTTACGCCTGAACGTAAACCGTTCACATGAGTACCGCCTTGTGCGGTTGGAATTAAGTTGACGTAACTTTCTTGAACCTGCTCACCGCCTTCTACATTCCAACAAATCGCAAATTCACACGCCGCACGGTCTGCCTGACCACTGCTCACAAATGCAGGGTTTGGCAAAATTTCGCGATCTTGCAATTCATCCATCAAATAATCGACGAGGCCATTTTCAAATTGCCATTCGATTTTTTCATCATTAATTTGATCGATATAGATAATTTTTAAGCCAGCCGCTAAAACAGCTTTGGCCTTTAAATTATGTTTAAGCGCTTTTAACGCAAATTTTGGACTATCAAAATATTTCGCTTCTGGCCAAAAATGTACTGTTGTCCCTGTCGCGCGTTTTGGTGCTTTACCTTCTAAGACAGCTAAAGGCGCAACAGGCTCCCCTTGCTCAAAGGCCATTTGATATAGGTTACCCTGACGTTGAACTTCGACTTCAACACGTGTTGATAAAGCGTTTACAACTGAAATCCCCACACCATGTAAACCACCTGAAAACTGGTAGTTATCGGTACTGAATTTACCACCTGCATGAAGCTTGGTCAGAATAATTTCGATACCACTTTGGCCATATTCCGGATGAATATCGACTGGCATACCACGGCCATTATCTTCAACCGACAACGAACCATCTTTATAAACCGTGACACATATTTTGTCGGCATGACCAGCTAATGCTTCATCAACAGCATTATCAATAACTTCTTGGGCTAAATGGTTAGGTCGAGTCGTATCGGTATACATCCCTGGACGACGACGAACAGGGTCTAAACCGGAAAGAACTTCAAGCGATTGAGCCGTATATTGTGTCACGTTGTACGTTTTCCTTATTTGATGGTGTGCGCAAAGAATTCGATCACTAACGGTAATTTTTCTTCAAAATCTTCCATAGCATGATTGCCATGAGCATCCGTCAAAATCAATGAGGATGGCGTTGCAGCACTATAATAGCGTTGTGCTTGACGATAATCCAAAATTTCATCGCCTTGTTGCAACAAGACGAGTATTTTGTCGGCATTTTCAGGTTGTTTCAGTTCCAGTTGTTCTAACTGCCGTAACTGAACATGGTCAATTGACCATTGATCATTCACCACATAAGGCATACTTTCAACTTGAAATAACTCATCAAACAGTTTCCATGGTTGCATAGCAGGGTTAATCAGTACAGCTGGAACATTATATTTCGCGACAAAATATGTCGCAAAAAACCCGCCAAGGCTACTACCGACTAAGGCTACATCTTGTAAAGACTCTATCAGTTCTGAAACTTGCTCAACCACTAGATCAGGAGATCTGTTTAAATCTGGCAAATGCACATTTATGCCCAATTCGCTACAATATTGCTTAAGGCTCAGCCCTTTAATTGAAAGAGAGCTACTATTAAAGCCATGGAGGTAGATAATATTCATATATTTTCCCTCTAAATTGAGAATAAACTCACATTTTTGTTCTCAGTTTGTATATAAAAACACTATTGTCAGACAAGAAAAACCACTCAACTAACCATTCATCAGTATTTTAAAAATATGTGCTATTTAAACTACTAAGATGGAAACGTTTACTGCCGTTGATAAAAAGTACAGCTTAAAACGTCGGTTATAACGTATATGGGGAAAAGATATGCCGAGCTTAACACCACTACATGAAACTTATTGTAAATGGGATCGTACGCCACCTAGTCAGGCAGACGTATTAGAAGGTTTAGCTCAACTGTTCAGTACCAGCTTAAATGGTGTACATGAATTAATTCAAGTTATTAATATTGAAGTATTAAAAAATGCTTTTGGTGTGAGCACACAAAATGCTAAAAACTTTCAAAAACGACCATTTGTGCAAAAGGCATATCAGCTTTCTTATGGCGCTTTACAAAAATACGGTAGCTGTTTTTTAGCGCCAAGTTTACGTCATATTATTGAAAAATATCCTACACTTCACGAAAAACCACTCACCCCAAGCTTACATTTTTTGGTTGGAATTTTGAATGGGATTTTTGGGGATTATCTGCTTAAACAGCATAGCCCCCTCGCCTTACCCATGGTGCTGTACGATCACTACGGTGCAATCCAGCAAGGAGAGCTTGCAGGTCGTATTGTAATTTTGGCCCATGGTTTGTGTATGAACCATCTTACTTGGTCAAATGCGCATTATGGCGGTATTGGGGAGCGTCTGTTAGCCCAGCGTGACCATAACACCATGCTGTATTTAAATTACAATACTGGTCGACGTATTTCAGCCAATGGCCGCAGCTTTTCAAATTTATTAGAAGATTTAGTACAACGTAATCCAAGAATTACCAGTATTGATATTATTGGCCATAGTATGGGCGGATTGGTTTCTCGTAGTGCCTTGTTTTATGGTAAACAAAATATGTATCAATGGATTCATATGGTCGAGAATCTAGTCTGCATTGGTTCTCCACATCACGGTGCAGTATTGGAGCGCTTTGGCTTTACCATACAAGATAAACTCGGGGCTTTCCCTTTCGTAGGTTTACTTGGTCAACTGGTTAATATACGTAGTAATGGCATTTTAGACTTACGCCACGGTAGCGTTCGTGATGACGACTGGGAATATATGGATGCCCGAATTGGCATGATGGATGATAACCGTGCCCCAGCTCCGCTACCTTCCCATATCAATACCTTTTTAGTGGCAGGCACCCTCGAGTTTGAAAAAGTACGTAACAAAGCGCTGACGGTGATTGGCGACTATTTGGTAAGTGTAAAAAGCGCACTTGGCGAGCATCCAAATCCACGTTTTCAGCTCAAAGTTCCAGACTCTCATAAAGCCGTGTTTTATGGCCTAAATCACTTTGAAATTCAGTATCACTCAAGTGTTGCGGAACAGATTACTCGCTGGCTATATCCTAATATTAATGATTATGTGCAAGACGGTATTCAAACCCATATTATTGATATGCCGAACTATACGCTCGAAGATTTAGAAGGAATTGTAGAGACGTAAAAAAAGCCCAACTTATGTTGGGCTTTTTTAATTAATTAGCTTTTGTAGCAGGAAGAGCCCCTATTGTTTCGCATCCTAAAGTAGAAGAAATACATTTTAAGTTACTATTAAAAATAGTTTTGACAGATTGTATTTTCCCTGTTTTATAAGATTTTATATTTGCTAAATAAATATATTGTCCTTTTTTTGAATCATAACTTAACTGATCTCCTTGTAAGATATCTGTCGCCTTACTTTTATCCTCACTATCTGAATTTAAAACTGGTACTTCAATAAATTTATTATTTATCAAATTATAAAAATATGCATTTGCAGTGAAATTTTTATATGGTTCTTTGACATAGTCTATATTACTAATTTCCCGAGTCCTAAAAGCCACAATATTTTTATCATTATATAATAAAGTAAAATCAACATTTGACTTTAGGGGAACTTTACTTTCAAAAATATTATACACTTCTTTCTTATTTAAAATTTGTACTCCATACTTTTTTAAAGAATATTTAATATCTTTTTTAGTTTTATTAATGTTACCAAAATCCACTAATTTAATTTTTAAATTAGGATTTATAACTGTATATTTATTATAAGAATCTATATATTCTATAGGTGAATTTATTTGGGTAGAATCTTGCAAATAATCATTCCACTCGCTATTTTCTTTTGCATAACAAATATTAAAAGAAACATTACAAGCTATCATCATTACAAAAGAATTTAAAACTTTCATAGGTAACTCGAATAAAAAATGATAAATTAATAGTTTTTATCTAACCATTTTTTAATTTCAGAAATGGTTTTATATTTATAATAGACTTTCCCTTCCGTAATCCCTTCAAAACCCTCTGCATTACTACCTAATATATTTGTTATATTTTTCAGATTTAAAATCTTTTTTTCACTAATTTGATATAGGTTAACTTGATACATTTCCCCTTCTATTTGTGGAGTACAGCAGTAATATGCTGAATTAATAGTAATCAATATTGGAGGTTTTCTTTTAGTTGATTTATAGATACTGACAGCTAAAAGCTTAGGACTTTCTTTAGCCGCAAAATCAGAGTAATCACCAACGAATATTTTCTTCTCTTGATCTCCAATATAAGCTTTAAGATATGAACCTTCTGAAGACTCACATATGTAATTATAAAATTTATAATCATTTTTCTTAAATATATTTAATTTTACTTGTTGGTCAATATTACATTGATCCTTTGCAAATAAATTCTGAGAATATATTAAAGATGATATGACAAACAGAATAATAGTAAAATATTTTTTCATTTCATAAACACTATTTTAAATAAAAATCTTTCTTGCCTGAACAAAATGTGCTCGTCGATCAGCATATGAATTTGTAGCTTCATTAATTACTTTTGTGATGGCATCTACCTGTTCTCCATTAGCACCCTTGTCAGCAACATCATAAAGCTTAAATTTCAACCAGAATCTAATAGCAGATCTAACTGCATATTTGGGTTGTTCAATTAATTCAGGATTTTTCACAAAATCGACTTTCTCTCCAGGCCATATAGTTGAGTACATATTAGTTAAATCTTGATAATTATTCTTCCCTGTTAATTGTTTTAGTCCTCGGCCTAAATACTTCCAACCATCACCAGGAGAAGTATTACCTAATTTATATTTAGCACTACGATAATTGTCGTCGTACATACGATTAGCAATTACTTCTCCATTTGCTGGTCCTTGTCCCCTTTTATATCCATCAATATCTGCTTGTTTATGATGAGTTCTATAATAGCCAATTTGTTTCAATGCTGTTGGCCCCATATATTCCACTTGTTCTCTCAATGAAAAAGAGCTACCAACTTCTTGCCTAACTTGAGCCATGAAATGGGCTTGTCTCAATCTAGTATCCAATTTATAGCCACTTAAATCGCTATTTAGTTCATCTAAAATTGGTTGCATTTTTGTAGTAGAAGCTTTTGGCCACATTTTTTTCATTTGATCTATTGTAATTAATAGATCAACTTTAACTTTCTTATTAATCTCTGGATCATTCTGTGCCGTACTACCTTTTGTTATATCTACATCCAAATGGAATTCAACAGGGTTGTTTTTGACTCGTGTTGCCATATAGGTTTGTGTCTTTAAAGGCCTACCATCAGGCTTATAAACCGTAAATTCTAGTTTCTGCCCTACCATGCTTTGTAATGGTAATTTTCCATTCGATATACTAAAAAGCTGTTTTTTACCATTCTCTACAACTAACATTTCCACATTAGTTTTTTCTACAATGTAGTCACTTCCATCTCGATCTAAAATTTTAATCGTAGATGTGCTTTTAAATTTTTCATAAGGCTCATCTAGTTTAATAAGAATTGGTTGAGAGGTCCCATTACCCGAATTTATAGAACTTTTTAAAACAAATGTATCATTTGATGTTAATACTAAGACCTCTATGTCTCTATTAGGTGATGAGCGTACCTCTACAATGCCTTCATCATTTGTATATTTATCGGGTGAATTTCCTTTACCTTTTGGTCGTGATTGAATAGGAAAGTTTTTCATAACTTTTCCATTCATATCAAAAATTTTAAAAAAAGTACTAACAATTCCTTTAGTTGAGATGGATTGCTTTACTTTTTTATATTCATCAATTGTTTTTGGCAACTGGACTCTAATAGGATTTTTTACTGAGGAATGAGTAGAAGAGTTTATCGTTTTAAATACTGTATAATCTTTTTGATTAGGAGGCTTTGCTAATATCTCAACAGTTCTATTTGGTGAAGCCTGAAATATAAACAGACCAAGTTTATCAGTTGTTTGGCTATTAGTATTTAATGAATCTTTATATCTAGATTTCACATCTAAACCAATAACTCGACTGCCAGATTTATCATAAAACTTAGTAGTAATAGTGACTAATTTACTCATTAATTAGAACTCCTCTTCTGTATAGACGTCATCATTTTCTTCGTCATACAAAAGTGTTTCTTCTAAAAGTTCATCAATATTTTCACTATCAGGCATATTTTGCTTTAACTGAATATAATCCGAATTAAAAATCATTGCAGTAAAATCTGCTTCTTCTGGTGTATAAAACCGTAATGAACTTAAATTATTATTCTTATCAAGCTCATTTTTATAGGTTTTAATAAGGCTATTGTTCTTTTTATTTATAATAAATATTTCTTTTTTACCCTCCGAATTTATATTCCAGTTATAGTTAATTTTATTACTAAAGGGTGTTTTTATAGTAGGTAAGCTTTTTTTTGGAACAATAATATTTGCGCCACTCATAAATAAATGTTGACCTGCTCTAACCTCAAGCTTGCCCCCAGTTATAGGGAAAATACCTGAACTATTAATCTTAAGTTGTGAACCGTCAGCAGTGAGTACAATTTCTTTTGGGCTAATTATTTCGATTCTATCTTCTGTTGAAATAATCTGTATCCCTTTTCGTGCAATGATATCTGTACCATCACTTTGTGCTTGTAACTCAATTTTGCCCTTACCCGCATACATTTTTGCTCCATCTTGAGCTGCAAAAAAACTTATCTTATTTTGGGCATGAGCAATCAAATTCTTTTGAGTACTCAGGTTAATACTATCACCAGCAGTTTGGCTAATCTGTCCATCTGCACTCAGATGAATGTCTTCATTACTGGTAAGAGCCATACTATTTGGCGCACTTAACACCATAATCGCTTGTTTAAATGTAGCAGCTTTATCTTTGTCTTGCTGTTCAATCTGATCTAAAAAGGTTTTTAAATGATCAAGAACTTCCAACGGATCTGTCTGCTGATTTTTAGCAACTTCACTTAGAGCTTTGCTATTGTTTAACCCGCCTTCAAGCTGCTGTTTGGTTTCATTCGCATCAAGGTGAAGTCCTTGAGCTTGATCTTGTTTGTGAGTACTAATATATAAACCGTTTCCAGCACGCACAGCTCCCCAAGCATCGGTTCTAAGCTCAAAGCCTTCTCCACGTCCTTGACTCGTCGCTTGTTCTTTCGGATGGCTTAAGTTACCTAAGTTCAGTTGCGTCGCTGCATGGCTACTTTGTAATTGGGTACTAATTTGCCCAGTTGTGTCATCAAAGCGTAATTGGTTAAAGCCACTACCATTAACTTCTTGACTGCGAATTCCGCTTAGTTTTTTAGTATCAGGAAGCTGTCCTTTCACATCGAACTTGGTTGGTGAGCGCTGCGCTTCATGGATGCGCCCAGTCACAAATGGACGGTCAATATTGCCATCAAAGAAGTCAATGACAACCACTTCACCAATACGTGGCAAGAAGCGTGCTCCATAACCTTCGCCTGCCCAAGGAGTTAGTACATCTACCCAAGCCGAGTCGGTATCATTGTCATTGCTACCTGCGCCACCGTCATGTCCATGATCATCACTACGGGTAAATAGAAAACGCACCTTAATACGCCCCCATTCATCAACATGAATGGTTTCTCCCTCTGGTCCCATGACTTTCGCTCTTTGTGGATAGACCATTGGTCGATGCTGTTCTGGATTATATTCAGGTGCTGTCTTGATCTGACGACGTATTAATGTCAGCTCATTACCTTGACGTTCGATATCTTCATAACCATGTTTATCCCAACGACTTTGGGTTAATAACTGGCTAACTTGCTGATGTAAATCTTTAGGTAAGTTATTTTGGTTATAGAAATTTTTAGCAATGATTAGGAACTCTTGATCTGCTCCTTCATGCTGATCAATTTCAGGGTGTTCACGTAGATTAAACCAATAGCCGACTTGGCTATCGCGAACACTACTATAGACTTTAAAATATTTAGCCCGACTCGCATGCATGTCGGTGAAGTGCTGATTTAGTTTTTCTAACTGGCTACTACCCGAAGCGGTTGCCTGATCTTCCCCTTTTAAATCTTGCATCCAAGCGGGGCTTACGTGCCATGCTTGTTCAAGGCTCAAACTCGCTGAATCAAACTGCTCTGAATGTATGTGTGTAGTAATAACTGATCCTACACCTTCTTCATGTGCTAGAGCATCAGGTTGCCAACGTTGCACATGTACCGCAGTCGGCTGCAAACTTCGTACTGCAACAAAGCCAGTAATACTATCTTGATATTCAGTTGCGCTGCTTCTGTGATAACGAATGCTGCGACGTGCTAAAGCTTTGTACTGACTATTGGCATCAATGAGTCTTAGTTTTTGAGCTTGTATGGGCGCAGTAAAATGCGGAACAAAAAGTTCAGCTTCATCAATTAACCAGCTAACACCTTCACTTCGCCATAAGCGCGTAAGAAAGTCATAGTCAGACTCATTATGCTGCATAGTGAACGGACGAATATCATAATTCTGACTTGACCCACTAAGATCAAGACTTAAACTTGTCGCAAAAAGTGCACTTCTTTCTTGCCACTCTTTAAATAATACTTCCGTGACTTCAATAATACTTTTATTCATGAAAACACGACTATTACGGCGCTTGTGCCATAAGTTTGTCGCGTCTTTTAAGGTCAGTTTATAAAGCGTTAAAGCACCGTCACTTTGACCATAACTGGCTTCTGTCACAATTCCTGTAGTTCGAAATAATTGTCCAGAATCAGTGACCTGATCAACTGCAACCTGTACCCCAATAAACTGCTTCAATGCAATTTGGGTACTCGTCGAAAGACAAATTAACTCAGCTTCAATTCCCTCATTTAGCTGGTGTTGGCCTTCGATACGCTGTAAAAAAACTTGGTTATTGAGTAGTTCATTAGAAAATTGCACATGGATGGCACGTTTCTGCGCACTCAACCCTATTTTTTCCAAAACATTAAAAATATTAAAAAGCATTTTTTATAATCATAAGGATATAAAACGTCTGCACTTTATAAAAAACAGACCTATCTGTCTACATCATTATTCATTTTTTTAATTTGTTTTTTTATATTTTGACCTATTCCCAAGCAATAAAAAGCCCAACACAGTGTTGGGCTTTTTATAGAGCTTTAAGCTCTTTTTTTCGTCGCTTTAAATACTGGATAAAAACGGAATAATTGCCATAAACAAACCAGTAATAACAAAAGGAAATAAACGAATGACCAAACTGGTAAAGATTGACCTAAAAAGGTCCAATCAATTGCTGCGCATTCACCTGAGCCTGACAATACTTCTTGTAAAACTGTTTTCATTGGTAAAGCATCAATGAGGTAATTTAAACCCGGGCCACAGCTTGGTACTTGATCTGGTGGTAAATGTTGCAACCAAACATGACGTCCTGCCACACCCACTGACCATAAAATTGCAATGCCTGCTAAAAATGCATAAAAACGTTTAACCGCATTTGAAACTGGGTTATGCAAAAAGGCAATCAGTGCTACAAGGCCCATCGCCATTAAGCCAACACGTTGAAAAATACAGAGCGGACATGGCTCTAAACCTTTTACATGTTCCAGATACAACGCAAAAGACATGCCGACAATACTTGCTAAAACAAGTAGTCCACTCACCAAACGGTAACTTAATCGCATGTAAAACCTCGTTTTGTTATCGATATTGTTCAAGATATTGATCAAAACTGACCTGAGTATCTTGTTCAAGTTGTTCTTGCTGCTGTAAAGATTGTGCAGCCAATTGTTCAAAATGTTTCAAAGTGTCCACACTAAGCTCATGCTGTTCATAACTTTCAGCATGTAACTGAGCCATGTGGCTACCAAAACTCCAAGTTCCACCATGCTTTAACGTATCGTCAATAACATGTGCAGACAAAGCCTCATCAACTTCATCAATTCGTGCTTGCATGACCGCTAAAGCTGAACTATACAAGTCCGTTGCGTAGGTCTGATCGAGTAACTGCGCACAATCTTGCATTTTTGCAATATACAGACGTGCCCAATCTTCGATGTGATATGACCCAGTTAAATCTGTAATGGTTGCGTTCGGCGCTCGGCCTCGGTTTACCACTTCTGTCTGATTTTTCTCAACCAAGTCTTGCTCTGGACCTAACAAATCTGGGCTATCACTTAGCAAACAATAAAGTGCTAACACTTCAAGGAAGCCTGCCGTCGTTTCATCAACGCCAATTGCCGAGTATGGGTTTACATCAACAGCACGTAATTCAACATAACCCACGCCTCGATTTTTCAAAGCTTGAGACGGTGTTTCACCTGCTTGAGGCACCTGTTTTGGACGTACTAGACTGTAATATTCATTCTCGATCTGTAAAACATGATCATTAATTTGCAACGGCTCACCAGAAGCATCATTTAACCCTAAACGGCTAAATGGCGGGTAAGGAGAATGAACGGCTTTTTGTAAACCATCTAGATAGCCAGTCAAATTGTTGTAATGAATACCTAAGCTTTTTTGAGCCGAGTTTTGATAACCCAATCGTCCCATGCGGAGTGCTGTAGCATACGGCAAATAGTATGAACCTTTGATTAAAGGCAACAAATGATGTTTATGTCCGGTCAAGAAACAGCGACATACTGTTGGACTTGCGCCCACCAAGAACATCACTAATGGTGTTAAACGAATGAAGTTACGAATAAGCCCAAAATAACGATGGCTACGATAATCCTGCAAACTTAATGATTTTAATTGTTCGTCAGTTTCATGAGCTTGTAGCTCAGCAAAAAGTGTATCTGGGAAAGATAAGTTGTAATGCACCCCTGAAATAGTTTGCATACGACGGCCATATCGTATTCCCAACCCACGGCGATATAGTGTTTTAAAACGACCAATATTAGAGATGCCGTATTGTGCTAGACGAATCCGTTCTTCATTGTCATCTAACATACATGGCATCGAAAGCGGCCAGAGTTTTTCGCCATTTTCTAAATGACGGTGTACAACCGCATGAATATCGGTGAGCTCATGCAAAGCTTCTTCAATCGTTGGCTTAGGTGAAGTAATAAACTCCATCAACGCTTCTGAATAATCAGTCGTAATTTGTGGATGTGTTAAAGCTGAACCTAATGCCTTCGGATGTAACTCTTGTGATAAGAACCCATTACTTTGCATACGTAGGCTTTCACGCTCTATTCCACGTAACATGCCTTGTAGTAGCGACGAATCCACCCAAGCAGGAATAACTGATTGAGATGGTGTAGTGGGTTGACTCATGCATTTGCTCGCTTATTAAAGATCACTATATACAAAATCGTGAGATGATACGGCTATTTATATAATCACATCATTCCAGTTTGGCAATTTTTATCACAATCTTGTTATTTAAGACACGAAAGAATTGTGATTTTATTGAAGAATAATTGCTAAAGAGTTGTCAATATCATGAACGAACAAGACATTTTAAATTTCTGGTTTTCTCCTGAACACCGTTCACTTTGGTTTGCGAAAAGTGATGATTTTGACAAAAAAATCCGTGAAAATTTTTCTGATGTTCATCGACAGGCAACTCAAGCAGAACTCTGGTCTTGGCGAAAAACAGCAGAAGGTCGTTTAGCAGAGATTATTGTACTAGACCAATTTTCTCGCAACATCTATCGAGATCAGCCTCAATCTTTTGCCTATGACAGCTTGGCATTAGCGTTGGCGCAAGAGGCAATTAGTTTGCAACTCGATGCACAGCTTAATCCAGAGCAACGCTCTTTTTTATATATGCCATTTATGCATAGTGAATCAAAATTGATTCATGAGTTTGCCTTAAAATTATTTCAACGCCTCGGCAATGAAATTAATTTAAGCTTTGAGAAAAAGCATAAAGTCATTATTGACCGTTTTGGACGCTATCCTCATCGAAATACCATTCTCGGGCGTGTTTCTACTCCAGAGGAAACCGAATTTTTATTAGAACCAAACAGTAGTTTTTAAAGTTTCTTAATTTTTAATGCTGAGTCATTATTTTTTAATGCTCAGTCGGGAGTTCATCATGAAATATCTCTCTCTTTGTTTAGCTTTAGGCACTGCCTTAACCTTAACTGCATGTGCAACCACTCCAAGTAAACCAAGAACCTTTGATCAGCTTGGACAATTTTCTGCATATCCTTTAAATGCCCAAACGTTTCGTATTAGTTTTCAAGCCGATTCAAATATGAGTTATGGCAGAGCTGAAGAAATCACCTTGGTGAAATCTGCACAAACGACCGTACAAAAAGGTTTCCGCTTTTTTAAAGTACTCAATGACCCAAGTAATCAGAGTCAAAAACCACCACGTCAGGCTGTGATTTATCCATCTGCTCCAAGTTTTTACCCTTATGGCTACGGTCGACGCTATCCCGGTTTCTGGCATGATCCGTTCTATGATTACCCACAAGTGGTCAATATCGATCCTGTTCAAGTGTCGTATACTATTGAATGTTATCGGGATCAAAAACAGGCTCCTCAGGACGCTTTTGATGCAACCTTGATCTTGAAATCAATCGGACAAAAATATGGATTGAGTCCGACAGGAGCGCTGTTGCCACCGCCTGAGCCGCCAGTAAAACAAAAATGAATAGGATAAATGTATGAGCATGGTAGAAGAAGTCCACCACGTGCCCAGTCTTAAACGTAGTAAATATTTTGCCACTCTAGCACTCATTATCGTCGTTGTGCTGTGGGTTGCACTGATGGTTGCCGACCGGTTTCTGCCAGAGTACACAGATTTTATTCATATTTTAATGCTGGGCGCTGAAGCAGGTGTAGTCGGTGGTTTAGCCGACTGGTACGCGATTACCGTTCTGTTTCGTAACCCATTTGGTAAGTTACCCATTCCTAAGTTTTTACGCGACCATACCGAGATTATTCCGCGCAACAAGGCACGTATTGCAGAGTCAATGGGCCGTTTTGTACAAGAAAATTTTCTTTCGCCTCAAGTGGTCGAACGTAGCTTAGAAAAAACTGACTTAAGCCTCGCAATTGGTCAATGGTTAGCAAGTCCACAAAACAATACACAAGTGGTAGAGCTCATTCAGCAAACTGTGCCGAAAATTTTTGAATTTGTTAGCCAAGAGCAAATTGCTAATTTTGTGCAAAATAACAGCGTGCAATGGGTACGTAATACTCAAGTTAATAAACTCGCAAGTGAAATGCTGCGTGCAGTATTGGAAAATGATTTCCACCAAGATGTATTACAGCGTGGTCTCGATATCGCTCATGAGTGGGTGGTACAAAACCCAGATAAAACCCGTGAATTAACCCGAAAAATGTTTAAAGCACTTGGTGTCTGGTCACTTGCAAAAGGCGCAAGCTGGATTGGTATTGATGTTCAACAACGCACCATCGACTCCTTGGTTGAAAAAGTAGAATCGATGCTGGCAGACCATGAACACCCATGGCGACAAGAAATTGAAACCATTGCTCATTCACTCATGCTTGAGCTGGCAAAACCAGACAGCATTGCGAGTCAGCGCCTTAACAGCGGTAAAGATGCGCTACTAGACAGTCCGCAAGTTCTAAATTTTATTAGTGGTGCGGTCACAATTCTGTGTAATGCCATTAAAGAAGATTTAATGAAAGAAGACTCTGGCATTGCAATGAACTTAAGAGCGGCTATCCAGCAACTGGGTGAAAACCTTGTTCAGAATGTAAAAGTACGTGAAGTTCTCAACAAAGAAATGACAGGACTTGCTATGAATTTTACGGATCAATATAGCCATAAAATCATACGCTATGTGAGTGAGCGCATTCATGAATGGGATTCGCGCGAAATGATTGGGAAAATTGAAAATGAAGTCGGTGGCGACTTACACATGATCCGAGTGAATGGCGTTGTAGTCGGTGCATTTATTGGTTTGACACTCGGTGTAATTCGGGCAGTGATTGAATCAATTTTATAACTTTAAATATTTTAAAAAAGAGAACAATATGCTACAGCTAAAGTCAAAATTGGCCACTCAAGGCGTAACTATTTTTAGTACCATGACGGCACTGGCACATCGTCTAGGTGCACTCAACCTGTCACAAGGTTTTCCAGATTTTCCGGCACCACAGGCCCTGCTGGAAGCTCTATCTCAGGCAACTTTAGCTGGACATAATCAATATCCACCTGGTGACGGTATTTTCGGTTTACGGGAGCAACTCGCTTTACAATTTCAACAGCGCGATCAGCTTCAACTTGACCCTGTAACTCAAATCACGATTACTCCTGGCGCAACCATTGCAATTTTTTGTGCCATACAGGCCTGCATCACTGCAGGTGATGAAGTGATTATTTTTGACCCAAGTTATGACAGCTACGGCCCTTCTGTCGAGTTAGCAGGCGGTAAAGCAATTCATATTGCTCTGCAAGCCCCTGACTTTAAGGTGAACTGGCAACAAGTTAAAGATTTGATTAATGACAAAACCCGAATGATTGTGGTGAATACTCCTCATAATCCAACAGGGACTATCTGGGCGAAACAAGATTGGTTAGAACTCATTGAACTGATTCGAAATAAAAATATTGTAGTTTTATCCGATGAGGTCTATGAACACTTGGTTTTTGATGGTCAGCAACACTTTAGTGCATTGCATTTTCCAGAGCTCAGAGAGCGTAGTTTTGTGATTGGGTCTTTTGGAAAAACCTTTCATGTGACAGGCTGGAAAACAGGTTATTGCGTCGCCTCACCTGAGTTAATGCGTTTATTTCGCCAGATTTACCAATATGCAAATTTCTGTGGCACGACGCCTTGTCAAATTGCTCTAGCGCAATACATGGAACAACATCAAGAACATATTCAAGAGCTTTCGCAGTTTTATCAAACTAAGCGAGATCGGTTTAATCAGGCGATTCACAATAGTCGTTTTTTACTAAAACCATCTCAAGGTACTTATTTTCAAAATCTCGATTACAGTCAAATTAGACCCGATTTAAACGATGTGGAAATGTGCCAATTTTTAGCTGAGCAACATAAGATCGTGGCTATTCCAGTTTCGGTTTTCTATCAGCAAGCGCCTGAGTCTTTACGCTTGATTCGTTTCTGCTTTGCAAAAAATGATGAAACTCTGCAAAAAGCAGGAGAAATCTTGAATGAATGTTAATAAATTTAGCCACTTAGCACTGTAAAAATACTACAAGTCATTCGCTCCAACTATGCTAAGTTGAATATCCGCCCCGCTCATCAAAGAGATGGGCGATGGAGAATACATGCCACCAAGACAGTCTTTAATTCATCAGCAAAATCTATGGAAAGCATTTTTTGTTTTCTTATTGCCCCTCATTGCAACCAATATTTTGCAGAACTTATCGGGAACGATTAATACCATCTTTGTTGGTCAAATGCTGGGAGTAGACGCGATTGCTGCCGTCTCGGTTTTTTTCCCTATTTTATTCTTACTCCTCGCTTTTATTATCGGGATTTCAACGGGTACTACTGTTTTAGTCGGGCAAGCATGGGGTGCGCAAAATATAGAGAAAGTTCAAAGTGTGGTTGGCTCTACCCTGTTTATGACACTGATTGGTGGAGTCATTACTGCAATTATCGGTGTATTTTTTGCCCACGATATTTTAGAGTTATTAGGTACAGATCCAAAGGTGATGCATCTTTCTTTGCCTTATGTGCAATGGATGCTTGCGGGTAGCCCGCTTCTGTTTGTATATATTATTTATACCTCAATTTTACGTGGTGTAGGCGACAGTACCACCCCTTTGCTGGCCCTTGCTTTAACCAGTGTGATTGGCTTAGTCATTACCCCGATATTACTTAAAGGTTATTTTGGTTTACCCGCTCTAGGGATTATTGCGCCAGCAATCGCAACGATTACGGGCTATGTAGCTATTTTGATTTTTCTCGCAATTTATCTGAACAAGAAAAATCATCCACTTCGCCCGAATCGTCAGCTTCTGCAACATATCCGTCATAATCCAGAACTGAGCAAAATCATTTTGCGCTTAGGTGTCCCAACCGGTATTCAAATGATTACCACCTCAATGGCAGGTTTGGTTATTGTTGGACTGGTCAACCGTTATGGATCACATGCTACAGCAGCCTATGGTGCAGTGAATCAGGTACTCAACTACATTCAGTTTCCTGCCTTATCAATCTCAATTGCAGCTTCAATTTTTGCAGCACAAGCGATTGGCGCTGGCAAATCAGATCTGTTAGCACGGGTAACCCGCACCGCTTTAGGCATGAACTTCTTATTTACAGGTGCCTTAATTGCACTTGGCTATTTATTTTCAAAATATTTAATGGCTTTGTTTATTACCGACCCAACTGTGGTGGTATTAGGGCAGCAACTTTTATTTATTGTACTTTGGGCAATTTTATTTTTTGGTGCGGGTGCCATTTTTGCATCGATCATGCGTGCTAGTGGAACTGTGACTGTCCCAATGCTAATCAATATCTCGGCTATTTTATTTATTGAAATTCCATGTGCTTATTGGTTTAGCTCAATATGGGGCCTTAAAGGCATCTGGGTTGCCTATGCCTTGGCATTTGTCAGTTTATGTATTATCCAAGGCCTGTATTACCAATTTATCTGGAAGAAAAAGAAGATCAAAGTTCTTATTTAGAATGATCTAAACCATATAAAAAAAGCCATCAATTGATGGCTTTTTTAATTTAAATCTTATTTCATCCATTTGGTCACAATGGTTGAAGCACGTTGATATCCTGTTGGGAACAAACGCTGAAAAGCATCAAGAATTTTTGCGTCACTACCAATCAATAAACGGCGTTTATTTTTCAAAACGGCATCCAAGATTTGACGTGCAGCTTCTTCTGGTGGAGTACGTAGTAACTTGTCAAAGTTTTGAATTGATTTCGTCGGGTCCATACCCAAACTACTCAAGCTATCACTCATTTTTGCCGCTTTAGCAATATTGGTGCGAATTCCCCCCGGATGTACGCACAAAGAGCTCACGCCACTTTTTTCGATATCTAGTTCTTGGCGTAATGATTCGGTAAAACCACGTACAGCAAATTTAGTTGCGTTATAACCAGATTGAGTCGGTTGAGCAGTCAGACCAAATAAGCTTGAGATGTTAATAACATGGCCATCTTGAGTCTGCTTAATGAACGGTAAAAATTCTTTAGTCCCGTAAACCACGCCCCAGAAGTTAATTCCAACAATCCACTCTAAATCTTCATAGGTCGCACCCTCAACAGTAGAACCTAATGCTACGCCAGCGTTGTTAAAAATTAGGTTAACAGAACCGTGATCTTGTACAGTTTCTTGCGCCCACTGCTTTACCGCTTCGCGATCAGACACATCAAGCTTTTTGGTGGTAACAGTAATATCACTGTACGGTTTTAAAAGCTCAACAGTTTGTTGTAATCCTTTTTCATTAATATCACTCAACGAAAGATGGCAGCCCTGTTTTGCCAAAAGAATTGCTAACTGTTGCCCAATGCCAGAACCTGCGCCCGTAATTGCAGCGACTTTGTTTTTAAAATTTTTCATTGTCCATCCTTTGTTTTTCGATATTTGCACAATCGGTTCATTGCATGTGCAGTTTAGACATCTTCAATATAATTTTGACAATACACATTGTCAATATAGTACACTGTAATTTCAGATAGAATGGCACAATTCTTCTGAGCGCTTTATCATAGTGAGCATATTTGGCCAAAACCTATAAATTAGGAAACGACTTATTTATGACGACTAACGACTCAACCAGTAAAAAGAAAACAAAAAGTGTGAGTAAAGAACGTCAGTTCAAAGGGTTATCTCTATCTGAACGTAAAGAGGCACGCCGAGAAAAACTGATTGAAGCAGGCATTGCGACCTACGGAACGCTCGGTTTTTTTTCAGTGACGGTAAAAGATGTCTGCCAAGAGGCAAAACTCACAGAACGTTATTTTTATGAATCATTTAAAAAGAGTGAAGATTTATTCCAAACCATCTTTTTAAAAATGATTGAAGAATTACAGCAAAATCTGATGCAAGCCGTGATTAAAGCTGCACCCGATCCAGAAAAAATGGTTGATGCTGGATTAAGAGCACTGCTGACGACATTAAAAGACGATCCAAGATTAGCTCGCATCGTCTATGTCGATGCTGTTTTGGTACAAGAGTTACATAATCAGGCCACCATTCAAGAAACTCTTGCTCAATTTGATCGCATGATTCAGGCCTTCGTTATGCTGACCATGCCCCAAATTCAACACCATGAAAATGAACTCTCTTTAATCGCAACTGGTTTGAATGGATATGTCACTCAAATTGCGATTCGATGGGTCATGGGAGGGTTTAAGCAGTCTCTTGAACAGGTTTTAACCGCATGCCGTATCGTTTTCTTATCTTTATTAGCGCAAGTTTCAAAATAATATTAAAGTTTTTTGACAGCTATAAATGGGACAAACCAGTTAAACCTTTAATATAGTAACTTATTGAATATTTTTAAGAATTCTCTAAGTTATATGTCATAATTTGATCATACCTTTGCCTTGGTTTTGTCACAAATTATTGCTAAATTCAATTTTATAGACTTTTCTGCAATGAAATTGTCATAATTAATCTTTGTAATAAGCCTGTCATAACTACAAAACGGTTCACCGTTAAATCTATAGGATATTGCGTTGTGAAAGATGACTACATTTTAATTGTCGATGATGAGCTTCCTATTCGCGAAATGATCCATACTTCTTTGGACATGGCAGGCTTTCAATGTTTACAGGCAGAAGATGCCAAACAGGCTCATCAAATTATCGTCGACCAACGTCCGGCGCTTATCTTGCTTGATTGGATGTTACCTGGAGGCGTAAGCGGTGTCGATTTATGTCGCCGCTTAAAACGCGATGAGAACCTAGCAGAAATTCCAGTAATTATGCTCACCGCTCGCGGAGAAGAAGACCACAAAGTACAAGGTCTTGATGCGGGTGCAGATGACTACATGACCAAGCCTTTTTCAACACGTGAACTGGTTTCCCGTATTAAGGCGGTCCTGCGCCGTGCCAATGCATTAAGTGGTGAAAAAACAATTGATGCCAATGGTTTAATTCTTGATCCAGTAAGCCAGCGTGTTAGCTTTGGTAACAGTATTTTAGATATGGGTCCAACTGAATATCGCTTACTTGCATTTTTTATGACCCATCCGGAGCGTGCATATACGCGTGCCCAGTTGCTCGATCAAGTATGGGGCGGTAATGTATATATTGAAGACCGCACTATCGATGTGCATATCCGTCGTTTGCGTAAAGTACTAGAACCTTTTGGTGTTGACCGATTTGTTCAGACCGTACGTGGAACTGGCTACCGTTTCTCTACACGTGCAGATTTAGCCGCAGGTTAACCAAGATTTATGTATGAACCCTACCCCGTCCCTGAACAGGTACGTGAACAAAAGCTTTCTCGCTACAGTAGTTTATGGACGTTTGCCAAACAAGATTTACGGCTTTTATTATTTTTTCTAATTATTGCCGGTTTAGTCGGTTTAGGTGTCGGGTATTTCTGGAGTTGTATTTTTATCGCCTTTGTGGTGTTTTTTACACTCCAGTTGCGTTCTTTATATCTGGTCAATGACTGGATTGCGAATAAACCTTATGACGTTCCTCCAAATCTTAATGGGATTTGGGGGGCATTATTATTTAACGTCTACCGTGCTCAGCGCCAAGAACGAATTGTTCAGGCCGAAATGGTCGGTTTAATTGACCGAGCACAGTCTTCATTAGTTGCGCTTGCTGAAGCGGTTGTACTCATTGATGACCAACATCAAATCGAGTGGTGGAACCCTGCTGCTGAACGTTTGTTAGGAATCAGTCCTCTCGACCGCGGCCGCAACTTATTAACGATTTTACGTCAGCCGACCTTTATTGAATATTTTAACAATATTGATCAGGCACCTGATGGTATCAAGCTTCACTCAAATTTTGATGATGACCGCTATGTACAGGTTAAACTCACAAGATTTGGTGGAGAAAGTCGTTTATTAGTCGCTTACGATGTGACGCGTATGCACAACCTTGAGCAAATGCGTAAAGACTTCGTCGATAATATTTCTCATGAACTTCGTACCCCGCTAACCGTGCTCAGTGGTTACATCGAAACATTTACCGATCAGGAAGACATTAGTCCACGCTGGAAACGTGCGTTTGATCAGATGCAGTCTCAAACTAAGCGTATGAATGCTTTGGTGAATGATTTACTGCTGTTATCAAATTTAGAAAATAATAAGAAAATTGCGAAAAATCAGATTATTGAAATGCCGAGTTTAATGAATCAACTCTTTGATGATGCTCAGGCCTACAATGCAGATTATGGACACACGCTCAATTTACATATTGATAGCCACTGTGACTTGATTGGTTCTGACATGGAAATTGCCAGTGCATTTAGTAATTTAATTACCAATGCCATCAAATACACACCAAAAGGTGGAACGATTACGATTGGTTGGCACGACGATGGCGAACATGCTTACTTTAGTGTACAAGACACAGGCATCGGAATTAACCCTAAGCATTTGCCACGTCTGACCGAACGCTTCTACCGCGTAGACAGCGATCGTAGTCGTCAAACAGGTGGAACTGGTTTAGGCCTTGCGATTGTAAAACACGTATTAATGCAACACGGCGCGTATTTGGACGTGCAGTCTAAAGAAAACGAAGGGTCAACCTTTACCGCAGTTTTTCCAAAAGAAAGACTCTATAACATGACCTAAAGTTGCCCCCGCATATATAAAAAGCCGACTGATGAAAAGTCGGCTTTTTTGTAGTATTTAAGCTAAGTTACTTAAAATTCGAACAATAAGATTTCGTCTGATTTTTCTCTAGGATATTTAAAAAACTAGTGGCAAAAGTGTTGCTTTGACGCAGTGCATCGCGGTGATCTCCGCCATCAATTGTTTGATAGATAGTTGGTTTTTTTGATTTACATAGCTGTTGGTAATAAGCCGACGTCCCTCTAGGGTCGACTAAATGATCTTTAGAACCTTGAACAATCAGTAACGGTACAGTAGGCACCATATTTTCAATGGACTGTTGTTTTAGATAAGCCAAAAGAGGTTTTAAGTCTGCATCAGGTCGAAATATGCTCGAAGGCGATTTCTTCAAATCAGATTGGAGTTCAGATAAACAGCGACTACGTGCTTGAGTCAGCACCGTGTTCATTTCTGGACTAACTAAATTTTCAGGAACAATACTTGGCTCCGCTGCTTGTGCTCCCAACAACACAATTGGGAAAAATGCGGCTACACTAGGTTCTGGGTTTGGATGACTCAGCACATATTTTGCAATGCCTTCATATTGATAACCACCCGGAGCAAGTGCAATCGCTCCTTTTAAATCCAGTTCAGGGGCATCTTTCTGACCATAAGCCGCCACTGCAATTGCCGCAGCTCCACCCTGACTATGCCCCATTACCAACCATTGTTTATTAAAATCTTTAGGTTTAAGCACATGTAATGCCCGCACAGCATCGACCACTGTATGTAGCTGGCTCTTTGCATTCATATATGGATGTGCCCCTAAAGTACCTAAGCCCTGATAATCAGGTGCAACAACTGCATAGCCACGTGCAAGCCAGCCATCTAAAGCTTTAGAAGCAACTTCTTGGTATGAATGAACTGGCCCACCCACATAATCACCCGAAGGTGCACAAGTATCAGCAACTCCAGTCGTACCATGCGCCCAAGCGAGTATCGGCCAGCCATTTTTTGGCGGTGTTCCTTTCGGTAGTAAAATAAAAGCCGATGCCACAATGGGCTCGCCCTGAATACCTCGACTACGATAATTAACTAACAAACGCTGATCTGCATGAGGAAATAAATCCGTCACATCTTGCCGTTCTAGAGACAGTATTGAACCCGGTTTTTCGCTCACAATTTGCTTACCCAAATCTGTAATGGGAACAGCCATAGCAGAACCAGACACCAAACAAGCGCTGCTAAATAAAATTTTAAAAAAAGAATTACTTTTTTTAATCAAGGGATTACTCCTCTATTATTTACAATATATCTATTCAAATAATCAATTTATAAAATATAAATTACCATAAAAACTTCTATAGTTATATTTACTTCAAAAGAATTTACATTTATACAGTCACTTAAAATCTAATAAAAATATATTTTAAAGAAATGTATTATAAATATCGTTGCAAAAATTAATCCCGTTTAAATAATAAAAAATATATGCTGATATTTTCTTAATTACTATAGCGATTAAAATGTCAAAACAATATAAATTTATCCCGTACCTGATTTGTCTTATTCTCGGTTCTCTACCCATCCATAGCTTTGCAGACGTACAAGTATATGGCCCTGGTGGACCAGCGCCCGCCATGAAAGAAGCCGCCAAACAATTCACTAATAAAACGGGGATAGCAGTCCATGTAATGTCTGGGCCTACTTCTCAATGGTCTGACAAAGCGAAACTAGATGCCGATGTTATCTATAGTGGTTCCGAAGCCATGATGTCTGATTTTGAAAACGCTTTTTCTGAGCAAATTATAAAAGACTCGGTGGAACCTTTATATTTACGTCCCGCAGCCATTTTAGTACGTAAAGGAAATCCTAAAAATATTAAAGGATTTAAAGACCTAGCTAAACCCAATATTAAAGTTTTAGTTACTCACGGTGCAGGTCAGGTCGGTATGTGGGAGGATATCGCTGGTAGAACCGGCAATATTCAATTAACCAAATCCTTTCGAAAAAATATTGTCACCTATGCAGCCAACACAGGTATTGCCAAGAAAAACTGGGAAGAAAATAGCAACTACGATGCTTGGTTAGTTTTTAATATTTGGGGAATTAGTAACCCAGATGTTGGACAAATTATACCTATTGAACCAGAGCTGGTTGTCTATCGAGATACAGGTGTTGCCTTAACCAAACATAGTTTAAAAAACGCTGAAGCTAAACGTTTTGTAGAGTTCTTATCGTCTCAGCAAGGTAATATTATTTTCAAAAAATATGGTTGGAATAAATAATTTAAAATTATTATTTCGGCTCTATCTAGAATATATTCGTTTTTAAGTTGAATATAATAACGACTTAATTTTTATATTAAAAAATAAACCCTGAATAATTAAATTCAGGGCTTATTTATATTATACAGGCTATAAAAGTGATTAAACTGTATGACCCATGCGCTCGCCCATTACAACCACAGACTCAGCTTTAAAACGTTGTTCCCATTCGATCTTATCTTTTTCAAATAAGATAACTGCGGTAGAACCTAAATAAAAACGTCCAAGCTCAGCACCTTTTTCTAGCTTTAACTGATGATGCTGTAATTCGATACGACCTGAAGGTTTCACTTTACCTGTTGCCACAGTTTCAATACCGGCAACAATCATTGCACCCACTAAAACAACCGCCATACGGCCAAGCTCAGTATCAAACAAACATACCATACGTTCATTACGAGCAAATAAACCCGGTACATTTTCCGCAGTGACTTGATTTACCGAAAATAGCTCGCCTGGTACATATAACGTTTCTGTTAGTGTACCTGCAAACGGCATATGCACACGATGATAATCACGCGGCGATAAATAAACTGTTGCGAACTCACCATCTTGGAATGGCTGAGCAAGCTGTGGATCCCCAATGAGTTTCTCTACAGAGAAACTTTGGCCTTTTGCTTGAAATACTTCGCCCGCAGTGATCTTACCAATTTGGGAAATTGCACCATCTGCTGGTGACACAATGCTATCTGCATTTTCATCAACTAGACGTACACCTTCTTTTAATGCGCGGGTAAAAAAGTCATTAAAAGATTTATATTTCAATGCATTGCCTTGTTCAGCGATTGATAAATCAATCCCATATTTGGTTTTAAATGCATAAATAACAGCGGCTTTCACAACTGGATTTTCACTCGCCGCCACTTTACCTACTACACGGCTCAATTGATGCTGTGGTACAAGATTTTGTGCCTTAATAAATAATTCTTTTTTTAATCGAGATGTGAAACTCACGACGGTGATTCTCCAGTAATAATAGGACTATCGAGGCGATTGCCCCATTCACTCCACGCACCATCATAGGCTTTTGCTTCCCAGCCCAAGAGTCTAGCCAGAATATAGGCCAAACCGGAACGGTGATGTGACTGGCAGTACACAACTACAGGTTGATGTAAATCAAACCCAAGTTGTTCAAGGCGCTGCCGCGTGCGTTCAAGCGGATGCAATTTTAGATGATTTTCACGATTAAGTGCAGTACTCCATTCAAAATGGAGGGCATTTGGAATGTGACCGCCGCGTCGCGCTGCTAAACGGATACCACTATATTCATCACTCGTGCGGCAATCCCACAATTGCACATTTTCTTGCTCAACTTGTTTGCGCAGCTCTTCATAGTTCACTCGGAACTGAGCAGCATGCGATAAATCAATCTGAATTAAGTCAGCAACAGGAGAAACTTTTTCGACTTCTGCTGTAGTTGGTAGCCCTGCTCCTAACCATGCATGGATACCGCCATTAATTAAACTGGTACGGGTAAATCCTAAGCAATGCAAATTCCAGATTAAACGTCCAGCCCATGCTCCGCCTTCATCGTCATAGACCACGACATGATGATTAGGTGAAATATTCAATTTTTCAATAAGTACTTGTAAGCCCGCTTCATCTGGCAAAACACCAGTTGCTTCTTCATGTTGAGCCACCAACCATTTTGGTTGTAAGTGGATGGCATGTGGAACATGAAGTTGTTCATAAACCGATGCACGGCTCAAATCTACAACGCGAATATATTCATTGCCTAAATAAGGCACTAACTCTTCTGCTTCTATTAATAAATCGAGTTTAAAATCAGGGAGTATCATCGTCATGGTTTCTTTTTATACCAGCTTAATTTCATATTAGCATAAGCATATATCTAACAAACTCTGATTTTCTGCTACGCTTTAGCAGAAAATCAGATATCAGCATTCTCACTTTTAAAAATAAAAAATAGCGAGACTACTTTTTACTTAAACCACTTCTTCAAGTTCTTCGATTTCAAAAACCTGACGTAAATAGGCTAAGAACGTATCATTATCAGTCATGGTCTTACCCGGACTATCAGAGATTTTCGCAACCGACTGACCATTACATTCAACAAGTTTCAACACAATATTGAGCGGCTTTTGTCCCATATCATTGGTTAGGTTAGTTCCGATACCGAAACTCACCTGAAAACGATCTTTAAAGTATTGATGCAATTCCCATGCTTTTGGCAAATTAAGACCATCGCTAAAAGTCAGCATCTTGGTTTTGGTATCAATTTTTAATTTACGATAATGCGCATAAGCCTTATCACCCCATTCATATGGGTCACCACTGTCATGACGTAAGCCATCAAATAGTTTGGCAAAATACAGGTCAAAATCACGTAAGAAGGCGTCCATCCCCACCACATCAGTTAGGGCAATTCCTAAATCTCCACGATACTCTTGTACCCATGTTTCTAAAGCAGCTTTTTGGAAATCACGTAAGCGGACATCAAGCGCCTGAAACGCTTGTAGGAATTCATGAGCCATGGTTCCAATTGGTGTAATGTTAAGCTCTTTAGCCAGTAATACATTACTTGTACCACGAAACACATTTGGTACAGTTTTATGAAAAGCTGCCACGACATGTTTTTGCCATGCAAAGCTATAACGACGACGCGTACCAAAATCAGAAACTAAAAACGGTGGGTCATTCGGCTGTTGAGACTTTTCATATTGCTGAATCAATTCGAGTTTTGCTTGTAAACGGCGTTCGCCTTCAGCCCAAACTTGATCTGTCTTGATACGGCTAAAATATAATTCGTTTACAATGGCCAGAACGAAAATCTCGAACATCATGGCTTGGACCATTGGTCCTTCAATATGAATATCTAATCGACCTTCGGCGTCAATACTTGCCTGAATAAAACGTCGTTTAAGTTGGAATAATTCTAAATAATCGACAAAGTCGCTTTTAATAAATCGTAATTTTCGTAAATATTGTAGCTCGTCTTCTTTATATTTGAGATTACATAAATGGTCGAGTTGCTCGTTTAAGTCATCCAAAATATCCACTAACGGATAGACTGTATCTTCTAAGTTTCTGCAACGAAAATGATAGACACTATGTGTTTGCGGGAATTTATGCAAAACCACTTGTAGCATCGTAAATTTGTACAAGTCTGTATCTAGTAAAGAATGGATAATTGGAGACATAGTCAATGATTATTCGCTTGCTTCTTAGCATTAAAGCATATTTTTATGGATGAATTGCGAGGTTTTATACCATTGTTGCAGTTCCATGAAATTTCCTTTTAAAAATCATTTAATTTAAATTCTGCTAAACTACATTAATTCAATTAATTATAGAAATTTGCTTTAACTATGCGCGCTTTAATACAACGAGTTCTTGAAGCCAAAGTGGTCGTAGACGGTGAAACTACAGGCGAAATCCAACACGGCCTACTGGTTTTTTTAGGCATTGGCCGAGATGATACTTTGGCTGTTGGTCAAAAACTTATTGATAAGATTTTGAAATATCGAATCTTTGATGATGAGCAAGGCAAAATGGGCTGGAATGTATCTCAAGCAAATGGTGGAATCCTGCTTGTGTCACAATTTACCTTAATGGCACAAACACAAAAGGGTTTACGTCCAGACTTTGGTCCAGCAATGCCACCTAGCGACGCAAAAGCGTTATATGAGCAATTGGTTGAATATGCGCATTCTCAATTTGAAAAAGTTCAAACTGGAATATTTGCTGCTGACATGAAAGTACATTTAATAAATGATGGTCCAGTGACATTCAATCTGGAAGTTGAAGCATAAATATAAAAAAACTCCCAAAACGGGAGTTTTTTTATATCTGGCGATTAACGACCAGTTTTCTCTTTAATAAAAGCACGCGCCTGACGTACTTTATCTTTTACTGGTTTTGGTAACTTAGGTGGAATGAGCTTAGCAACTTGGTTAAACCATACCAATAGGCTGAAATCACCTTCCATTTTAATACTGCCTTCTTGCATACCCGTCATAAATGCTGTTGGGTCACCTTTGATCAAAGTTTTTACACCTTGCTCACTGTCTGCAAATTGCAAAATAAAATCAGCTTTTTCAGGTGCACCTGCAACTGTGTCAATCTGGCCATTATTAATAATGATCTGACGTGCAACACCTAAATCTGTACCGATCTGAATACGGAAAGCACGGTCATGAATCAGTTCAATAAACTTAGGGCTAGTACGTGCCAACTGCTTCATACGCAGCACTAAACCTGCTACCAATAAATCTAACGGGTCTGTACTGACATCAACGAGAGGTAACTTGACTACAGGTATAGAAGAAAGTTTCATGAACATTCACGCCTATTGTATTTTTATGAAAACTTTAGAGCAAAACTTAGCAAGGCCATACCATTGCTTATGTTTTATGCCTCAATTGATAATTTTTTAGCTGGCAACGCAATCTAGATGAAACGTCAACAGACACATCTATCGTAGCATAACTGGCTATTTTTTAATAAATGCTTTGTATAATAAAAATCACGTTTCGTAAATGAAAAAGGCATGCTGTGCATGCCTTTTTACCTTTAGATAACAATTTAATTATCGGCTAGAACATTGCTGCTGATCATCTTCATATACTGGCGTGTGTTCTATATATTGGCGATTTGCCAAAGCCTTTTGTGCTTGTTTATCCTCACGTAACAAAATAAATGTAACCATTACCATCGCTAGACTTAGTGCAGTTAAATAACTATATGTGACTGGCATCTCAAAAGTGACTTGAACTCCAAAACGGACCACTTCCAATAGCCCCCAAAAGAACATCCCTGCAAGCATAAAACCAAGCCAACGACGGTAAGGAGAAAAGAAAACAGCAACAAGCGCGACAGCAATTAAGCTGAATCCGGCGATAGCGGCAAAATTCGCTGTTACCATAGAAACCTCCGTCTTAATGAAAACGTCTAAAAACATTCGGTCTTTAATACCCGACCTCATTCCAAAAACAACTTTAATTCATGATTTGTGTTGAAGCTTAGGATGCATTATGTATGTTTTTTTTTAGAAAAAAAGACCCGTTTTTTCTTAATGCGACATACTTTGTCGCAACATTCTTTTGTCATTACATTTTTGTAAAATTCAAAAAGTTCGATTCCCTATATGGCATCAATTCTGGCGTGTCATTACAAAAAAATATGCTGTTTTTAAGGATCAAAATAAGTTTTTTTCAGTTTTTTTTATTGCCTTTTTTCTGTGCAAAATTCTGTCATAACTTGCTTGTTTTTATGACTATTCTGCATAAAAAAAGCGCTACTCTGAAGTAGCGCTTAAAGCTTATCCATATAGGTTAAGCACGATTTAAATCTTTGTCATGCATACCGAGTAAATAAAGCACACCATCTAAACCCACACTTGAAATCGCTTGATTTGCATTTTGACGTACTAATGGTTTTGCACGATAAGCAACGCCTAGGCCCGCAATAGCAAGCATTGGTAAGTCGTTTGCGCCATCGCCTACAGCCATCGCTTGTTCTAAAGAAATACCCATTTTATTCGCAAGCTCGCGTAATAGCTCAGCTTTACGGGCACCATCAACAATCGCACCTTTCACTTCACCTGTTACGAAACCGTCTTGCACATCTAAGATATTGGCATGAACTTCATCAATACCCAGTTTGCCTTGTAAATATTCAGCAAAATACTGGAATCCACCAGATAAAATTGCCGTTTTATACCCAAGTGCTTTTAAAGTCGAGATCAGGCGTTCTGCACCTTCGGTAATGGTTAAACGCTCTGCAATTTTAGGTAAAACAGCGGCATCAAGCCCTTTTAATAATGCGACACGTGCGCGGAAACTTTGCTGAAAATCAAGCTCACCTTGCATCGCTCTTTCAGTAATTTCAGCAACTTGAGCGCCTACCCCTGCTTCAATCGCCAACTCATCAATCACTTCTTGCTCAATTAAGGTTGAGTCCATATCGAAACACACTAAACGGCGATTGCGTCGATAAGCGTTGTCTTCTTGAACAGCAACATCAATATTTAATTCGCTTGAAAGAAGTAAACATGCAGCACGCATAGCTTGTGCATCTAAAGTTGGGCCGCTACTTAAACCAAACTGTACACATGCACGGCGTGGGAATGCGTTATCCTTTTCAAAGTCGACACGACCTGATAAACGCGTTACCGTTTCGATGTTAAAGCCTTGGCTAGACACAATTTGTGTAACCGCTTGTAAATGTGCAGCAGTGAGTTCTGGAGCTAAAGCCGTGACGATATAACGAGTACGGCCGCCTTCGCTTACCCATTGATCGTATTCTGCGCCCGTGATTGGTTTAAAGCGCACTGTTAAGCCAATATCATGTGCTAAAATCAGAATCTCTTTCATTGCCAATGCGGTCGCAGTTTCATTATCAGAAGCGACCACAATGCCTAATGTAAGTTGATTATGAATAACAGCCTGACCTACATCCAGTATTTGCAATGAATGTACGGATAGTACTTGCATTAATCGGGTAAACTGGTTTGGTTGGTCTGGTCCTAAAAAGGAT
>Ga0209370_1000560_pt1 | contig 46596 bp, 45 predicted proteins | sample AgamicAtPrz_FD_187164 | JGI IMG/M metagenome (GOLD analysis project Ga0209370, IMG submission 187164) | Agave microbial communities from Guanajuato, Mexico - At.P.rz (SPAdes) (version 2) | ecosystem: Host-associated > Plants > Phyllosphere > Phylloplane/Leaf | place: Guanajuato, Mexico...
GCTACCCGATCAGCGAGACCTCGCGCCTGACCTACGGCCTGACCGTGCAGCAGGACAAGATCAAGACCGGCCGCTACACCGTCGACGAGATCTTCAAGTTCCTCCAGGACGAGGGCGACAACTTCCTGAACTTCAAGGCCTCGATCGGCTGGTCCGAGTCGACCCTGAACAAAGGCGTGCTGGCCACCCGTGGTCATTCCCAGAGCCTGACCCTGGAAACCACCGTGCCGGGCAGCGACCTGTCGTTCTACAAGCTCGACTACCGTGGCCAGCTGTTCAAGCCGATCAACAACGAGTACACCCTGCGCCTGCACACCGAACTGGGCTATGGTGATGGTTTCGGCTCGACCTCCGGCCTGCCGTTCTATGAAAACTACTACGCGGGCGGCTTCAACTCCGTGCGCGGCTTCAAGGACAGCACCCTGGGCCCACGCAGCACCCCGAGCCGTGGCGCCGCGGTAACCGGCAACCAGGGCACCATCGCCGACCCGGACCAGGATCCGCTGCCGTTCGGTGGCAACGTCCTCGTCCAGGGTGGCGTGGAGCTGCTGTTCCCGCTGCCGTTCGTCAAAGATCAGCGTTCGCTGCGTACGTCCGTGTTCTGGGACGTGGGTAACGTGTTCGACACCAACTGCGGCTCCAAGCCCGATTGCACCAAGGTCGGATTCTCGGACATGGCCAGTTCGGTCGGTCTGGGCGTGACCTGGATCACCGCGCTGGGCCCGTTGAGCTTCAGCCTGGCGATGCCGATCAAGAAGCCGGACGACGCCGACACGCAAGTGTTCCAATTCTCTCTGGGCCAGACCTTCTGAGGTCGGCCCTTGCATAACGACAACGGATTATCCAGGAGTGCATCGTGCGTAAGTTGACTCAACTGGCCCTCGTGGCCGCGGCGCTGGTCGCCACCCCGGCTTTCGCCGAAATGAAAGTTGCCGTGCTGAACTATCAGATGGCCCTGCTGGAATCCGACGCGGCCAAGAAGTACGCCGTTGACGCCGAGAAGAAGTTCGGCCCGCAACTGACCAAGCTCAAGGGCCTGGAAAGCAGCGCCAAGGGTATCCAGGACCGCCTGATCAAGGGCGGCGACAAAATGCCTCAGCCTGAGCGTGAACGCCTGGAGCTCGAGTTCAAGCAAAAAGCCCGCGACTTCCAGTTCCAGTCCAAGGAACTCAACGAAGCCAAGGCCGTGGCCGACCGCGACATGCTCAAGCAGCTCAAGCCGAAACTCGACGGCGCTGTCGAGGAAGTGATCAAGAAGGGTGGTTTCGACCTGGTTCTGGAGCGTGGCGCGGTCATCGATGTCAAGCCGCAGTACGACATCACCCGCCAAGTCATCGAGCGCATGAACCAAGCCCGTTGATATGACCGTGACCATGACGCTCGGCCAGCTGGCCGAGGCCCTCGGGGCCGAACTCAAAGGCCCCGAGGCGCTGCAGATCACCGGGCTGGCCACCTTGCAGGAGGCCGGTTCCGGGCAGTTGAGCTTCCTGGCCAACAAGCAGTACCGCAAGTTCCTGGACGACTCCACGGCCAGCGCGGTATTGCTCAAGGCCGAGGACGCCGAAGGTTTTGCCGGCAACGCCCTGATCGTTCCCGACCCTTACCTGGCCTATGCACGTATTTCGCACCTGTTCGATCCGAAGCCCAAGGCTGTGGCGGGAATCCATCCCAGCGCCGTGGTTGCCGAGGATGCCCAGGTGGATGCCAGCGCCAGCATCGGCCCGTTCGCGGTGATCGAGAGTGGCGCGCGCATTGGCGCCAATGTGACGGTCGGCGCGCACTGCTTCGTCGGTGCCCGCTGCGTCATCGGCGAGGGTGGCTGGCTGGCCCCGCGGGTCACGCTGTATCACGACGTGACCATCGGCAAGCGCGTGGTCATCCAGTCCGGCGCAGTGATCGGTGGCGAGGGCTTCGGCTTTGCCAACGAGAAGGGTATCTGGCGCAAGATCGCGCAGATCGGCGGCGTCACCCTGGGTGATGACGTGGAGATCGGCGTGAACACCGCGGTAGATCGCGGCGCGCTGTCGGACACCCGCATCGGCGATGGCGTCAAGCTCGATAACCAGATCCAGATCGCCCACAACGTGCAGGTCGGCGACCACACGGCGATGGCGGCCTGCGTCGGGATTTCCGGCAGCACCCGCATCGGCAAGCATTGCATGATTGCCGGCGGCGTCGGGATGGTCGGCCACATCGACGTCTGCGACAATGTCTTCGTTTCCGGCATGACCATGGTGACCCGTTCGATTACCGAGCCGGGTGGCTATTCTTCCGGTACGGCCATGCAACCCTTGGCCGAGTGGCGCAAGAGCGCCGCTCGCATTCGCCAGCTGGACGAGATGTCCAAGCGTCTCCAGCAGCTGGAAAAGCGTGTCGACACCGTGACCTCAGGTGGCCAGCCGACATCAGAAGGCTGATACCATTTACTGAGCAAGCGTTACAGTCGCTAGCTGGCTCCTCTTTGGATCTGCAAAAGGAGCGTGTGGTCAGCACCTGCGCTCCCTATTCTTATACAGGCTTCCCCCCGAAATGATGGACATCAACGAGATTCGCGAATACCTGCCTCACCGTTACCCGTTCCTGCTGGTGGACCGGGTGACGGACCTGGACTTCGAGGCCCAAAGCATTCGTGCCTACAAGAATGTCAGCATCAACGAGCCGTTCTTCAATGGCCACTTCCCGGCGCATCCGATCATGCCGGGCGTGCTGATCATCGAGGCGATGGCCCAGGCGGCCGGGATTCTCGGATTCAAGATGCTCGACGCCAAGCCGGCGGACGGCACCCTCTACTACTTTGTCGGCTCCGACAAGCTGCGTTTCCGCCAGCCGGTGCTGCCGGGCGACCAGCTGGTGCTGGAGGCCAAGTTCCTCAGCCGCAAGAGCATGATCTGGAAGTTCGAGTGCCGCGCCCTGGTGGACGGCAAGCCGGTCTGCTCGGCCGAGATCACCTGCGCGGAACGCTCCCTATGAGTTCGATTGACCCACGGGCGATCATCGACCCCTCGGCCAAGTTGGCCGAGGGCGTCGAGGTCGGCCCCTGGTCGATCGTAGGCCCCGATGTGGAAATCGGGGAGGGCACCGTCATCGGTCCGCACGTGGTGCTCAAGGGGCCGACCCGTATCGGCAAGCACAACCGTATCTACCAGTTCTCCTCCATCGGCGAAGACACCCCTGACCTGAAGTACAAGGGTGAGCCGACGCGCCTGGTGATCGGTGACCACAACGTGATCCGCGAGGGTGTCACCATCCACCGCGGCACCGTGCAGGACCGTTCGGAAACGACCCTCGGCGATCACAACCTGATCATGGCCTATGCTCACATCGGCCACGACAGCGTCATCGGCAACCACTGCATCCTGGTCAACAACACTGCGCTGGCGGGCCATGTGCATGTCGGCGACTGGGCGATCCTGTCCGGCTACACCCTGGTGCACCAGTACTGCCATATCGGCGCCCACGCGTTTTCCGGCATGGGCACCGCGATCGGCAAGGACGTACCGGCCTACGTCACCGTGTTCGGCAGCCCGGCCGAGGCGCGCAGCATGAACTTCGAAGGCCTGCGCCGTCGCGGTTTCAGTGACGAAGTACTGCACGCCCTGCGTCGCGCCTACAAGATCGTCTACCGCCAGGGCCTGACCGTCGAAGAGGCGCTCAAGGAACTGGATGAGCTGGTCACGCAGTTCCCTGAAGTCGACCTGTTCCGCCAATCGATCGCCAATTCCGCCCGCGGCATCACCCGCTGACATGGCCCAACTCTGCGTGGCGCTGGTCGCGGGCGAGGCCAGCGGCGACATTCTCGGTTCCGGCCTGATGCGTGCCATCAAGGCACGTCATCCCGATGTACGGTTCATCGGTGTTGGCGGTCCCTTGATGGAAGCCGAGGGCATGACCTCCTACTTTCCGATGGAACGCCTGGCCGTCATGGGCCTGGTCGAGGTGCTCGGGCGCCTGCGCGAGCTGCTCAAGCGGCGCAGGGAACTGATCCAGACACTGATCGGCGAAAAGCCCGACGTGTTCATCGGCATCGATGCCCCCGATTTCACCCTCAATATCGAACTCAAGCTGCGCCAGGCCGGGATCAAGACGGTGCATTACGTCAGCCCGTCGGTCTGGGCCTGGCGGCAGAAGCGCGTGCTGAAGATCCGCGAGGGTTGCGACCTGATGCTCACCTTGCTGCCTTTCGAGGCGCGCTTCTATGAAGAGCAGGGCGTGCCGGTGCGTTTCGTCGGCCACCCGCTGGCGGACACGATTCCCCTGGAGGCCGACCGTGGCGCGGCGCGTGCCGAGCTGGGCCTGGGCGAAGGGCCGGTGATCGCGCTGATGCCCGGCAGCCGGGGTGGTGAGGTGGGGCGCCTGGGTGCCCTCTTCCTAGATGCCGCCCAGCGCCTGCGCGAGCTGGTGCCCGGCGTGCGCTTCGTGCTGCCGTGCGCCAATGCCGCCCGGCGTGCTCAGGTCGAGCAGATGCTCGAAGGGCGCGAACTGCCACTGACCTTGCTGGATGGCCGCTCGCACCAGGCGCTGGCCGCCTGTGACGCGGTGCTGATCGCCTCCGGCACCGCCACCCTGGAAGCGATGCTGTACAAGCGACCGATGGTGGTGGCCTACCGCCTGGCGCCGCTGACGTACTGGATTCTCAAGCGCATGGTCAAGAGCCCTTACGTGTCGCTGCCCAACCTGCTGGCCCAGCGCCTGCTGGTACCGGAGCTGCTGCAGGACGCCGCCACCAGCGAAGCCCTGGCGCAGACCCTGGCACCACTGGTCAAGGACGGCTCGCAGCAGACCGATAGCTTCGACCAGATCCATCGCACCCTTCGCCGTGACGCCTCCAACCAGGCGGCCGACGCGGTGCTCGCCCTGTTGAAGGACCGCTGACATGCAGATGGGACTGGATTTCAACCTGGTTGAAGAACTGGTGGCCGGCGTCGATGAAGTGGGCCGCGGCCCGCTGTGCGGCGCGGTGGTCACCGCAGCGGTGATTCTCGACCCGCGCCGACCGATCCTCGGCCTGAACGACTCGAAGAAGCTCACCGAGGCCAAGCGCGACGCGCTGTTCGACGAGATCTGCGAGAAGGCGCTGAGTTTCTGCATCGCTCGCGCCGAAGTCGAGGAAATCGACCGCCTGAACATCCTCCATGCGACCATGCTGGCCATGCAGCGTGCGGTCGAAGGGTTGCACGTCACGCCGAAGCTGGCACTGATCGATGGCAACCGCTGCCCGAAGCTTTCGGTACCGGCTGCGCCTGTGGTCAAGGGTGACTCGCAGGTGCCGGCGATCGCCGCTGCATCGATCCTGGCCAAGGTCACCCGCGACCGCGAGATGAGCGCGTTCGAGCTGATCTACCCGGGTTATGGGATCGGCGGGCACAAGGGCTATCCGACCCCGGTGCACCTCGAGGCTCTGGCCCGGCTTGGGCCGACGCCCATTCATCGGCGCTCGTTCGCGCCGGTTCGGGCCGCATGGGAAGCCCGTGAAGGCATTTCCACCTCGCTGATCTGATCGGCGCCATTCATCGCGGGGCAAGCCCGCTCCCACGCCGAGCTGTGTGGGAGCGGGCTTGCCCCGCGATGCATTCTGCAACCAACCGCTGACCTCCAGGCGAGGCAAGCGAAGAGCAATACGCTACAATCCCGCCCTTGTCGTTCAGCACTGCTACAGGATCCTCCATGTCGGTCTCCTTCGTTCACCTTCGCGTGCACTCCGAATTCTCCCTGGTCGACGGCCTGGTGCGGATCAAGCCGCTGGCCAAGGCCCTGGCCGGGATGAACATGCCGGCGGTGGCGATCACCGACCAGAGCAACATGTGCTCGCTGGTGAAGTTCTACAAGACCGCCATGGGCGCCGGCATCAAGCCGATCTGCGGCGCCGACCTGTGGCTGGCCGGGGCCGATCCCGAGGCGCCGCTGTCGCGCATCTGCTTCCTGGCCATGAACCCCAAGGGCTATCGCAACCTCACCGAGCTGATTTCCCGTGGCTGGACTGACGGTCAGCGCAACGGCCTGGTAATCATCCAACGCGACTGGATCGCCCCGGCCAGCGAAGGGCTGATCGCCTTGTCCGCGGGTAAGGAAGGCGATATCGGCGCGGCCCTGATGGCCGGGCGCCAAGACGAGGCCGAAGCCTTGCTTGGGGACTGGATGGGCATGTTCCCGGATCGTTTCTACGTCGAGCTGCAGCGCACCAACCGCGCCGGTGACGAAGAGTACGTGCACGCCGCCGTGGCCCTGGCCGACAAGCTCGGCGCGCCGCTGGTGGCGACCAACGACGTGCGCTTCATCAAGCAGTCGGACTTCGACGCCCACGAAACCCGCGTGTGCATTGGCGAGGGCTGGACCCTCGACGACCCGCGCCGCCCACGTGGCTACAGCGACCAGCAGTACCTCAAGTCGCCCGAAGAGATGGCCGAGCTGTTCAGCGACCTGCCGGACGCCATCGCCAACACCGTGGAGATCGCCAAGCGCTGCAACATCACCGTGCAGCTGGGCAAGTACTTCCTCCCCGATTTCCCGACGCCCAACGGCATGGGCATCGACGACTACCTGCGCCATGTCTCCCACGAAGGTTTGGAGGAGCGCCTGGCGGTGCTCTGGCCGAAGGAGACCACGCCCAACTACGAAGAGAAGCGCCAGGTCTACCTGGACCGCCTGAAGTTCGAGCTGGATATCATTATCCAGATGGGCTTCCCCGGTTACTTCCTGATCGTTATGGACTTCATCAAGTGGGCCAAGAACAACGACGTGCCGGTTGGCCCGGGCCGGGGATCGGGCGCCGGGTCCCTGGTGGCCTATGTACTGAAGATCACCGACCTCGATCCGCTGGCCTACGACCTGCTGTTCGAGCGCTTCCTCAACCCTGAACGTATTTCCATGCCCGACTTCGACGTCGACTTCTGCATGGATGGCCGCGACCGGGTGATCGACTACGTGGCCGAGGCCTACGGGCGTAACGCGGTGAGCCAGATCATCACCTTCGGCACCATGGCCGCCAAGGCGGTGGTGCGCGACGTGGCGCGGGTGCAAGGCAAGTCCTACGGCCTGGCCGACCGCCTTTCGAAGATGATCCCGTTCGAAGTGGGCATGACCCTGGAGAAGGCCTACGAGCAGGAAGAGATCCTGCGCGACTTCCTCAAGGGCGACGAGGATGCCCGCGAGATCTGGGACATGGCCCTCAAGCTCGAAGGTGTCACCCGTGGTACCGGCAAGCACGCCGGTGGCGTGGTGATCGCGCCGACCAAGCTCACCGACTTCTCGCCGATCGCCTGTGACGAAGAGGGTGGCGGCCTGGTGACCCAGTTCGACAAGGACGACGTCGAGGCGGCGGGCCTGGTGAAGTTCGACTTCCTCGGCCTGCGGACCCTGACCATCATCAAGTGGGCGATGGAGATCATCAACCGCGAGCAGGCCAAGAAGAACCTGCCCGACGTCAACATCGACTTCATTCCGCTGGACGACCGCAAGACCTACGAGCTGCTGCAGAAAGCCGAGACCACGGCGGTGTTCCAGCTCGAATCCCGTGGCATGAAGGAGCTGATCAAGAAGCTCAAGCCCGACTGCCTGGAAGACCTCATCGCACTGGTGGCGCTGTTCCGTCCGGGCCCGCTGCAATCGGGCATGGTGGATGACTTCATCAACCGCAAGCACGGCCGCGCCGAGCTGGCCTACCCGCACTCCGACTACCAGTACGAAGGCCTCAAGCCGGTACTCGCGCCCACCTACGGCATCATCCTGTACCAGGAACAGGTGATGCAGATCGCCCAGGTGATGGCCGGCTACACCCTCGGTGGCGCCGACATGCTGCGTCGGGCCATGGGCAAGAAAAAGCCCGAGGAGATGGCCAAGCAGCGCGGCGGTTTCATCGAAGGCTGCGTGGCCAACAACATCGATGCGGACCTGGCCGGTAACATCTTCGACCTGGTAGAGAAATTCGCCGGCTACGGCTTCAACAAATCCCACTCCGCCGCCTACGGCCTGGTGTCGTACCAGACCGCCTGGCTGAAAACCCACTACCCGGCGCCGTTCATGGCCGCGGTGCTGTCGGCGGATATGCACAACACCGACAAGGTGGTGGTGCTGGTCGAGGAAGTGCGCAGCATGAAGCTGCGCCTGGACGCGCCGGACGTGAACTTCTCCGACTTCAAGTTCACCGTCAACAATGACGGGCGCATCGTCTATGGCCTGGGCGCGATCAAAGGCGTGGGCGAGGGGCCGGTGGAGGCGATCGTCGAAGCCCGCGCCCAGGGCGGCCCGTTCAAGGACCTGTTCGACTTCTGCGAGCGGATCGACCTCAAGCGGGTCAACAAGCGGACCCTCGACGCGCTGATCCGCAGTGGTGCGCTGGACCGCCTGGGGCCGCACTTCCATGACGAGATCAAGGCTTATCAGGCCAACATCGACATCAACCGTGCAACCTTGCTGTCGGCGCTGGGCGAGGCGGTCAAGGCTGCCGAGCAGGCCGCTCACACCGCGGACAGTGGTCATGTCGATCTGTTTGGCGGCATGTTCGACGCGGCGGATGTCGACGTCTACGCCAACCATCGCAAGGTGCGCGAGCTGACCCTCAAGGAGCGCCTCAAGGGTGAGAAAGACACCCTCGGCCTGTACCTGACCGGCCATCCGATCGACGAATACGAGACCGAGATCCGCCGCTTCGCCCGCCAGCGCATCGTCGACCTCAAGCCGGCGCGGGACACCCAGACCATCGCCGGCATGATCATTGCCCTGCGGGTGATGAAGAACAAGAAGGGTGACAAGATGGGCTTCGTCACCCTCGATGACCGTTCCGGGCGCATCGAGGCCTCGCTGTTCGCCGATGCCTTCATGGGCGCCCAGGCCCTGCTGCAGACCGACGCCATGGTGGTGGTGGAAGGCGAGGTGAGCAACGACGACTTCTCTGGCGGCCTGCGCCTGCGGGTCAAGACCGTGATGACCATGGAGGACGCCCGGACCAAGCTGGCCGAGAGCCTGCGCCTGAAGGTCGGTCACGACGCGCTCAAGGGTGATCGTCTGAAGTGGCTGGGCGAGTTGATCACCCGCCACCGCGGCGGTTGCCCGATCACCCTGGAGTACACCGGCAGCGACGCCAAGGCCATGTTGCAGTTTGGCGACCAGTGGTCGATCGACCCGGCCGATGGCCTGATTCAGGCGCTGCGTGACCAGTTCGGGCGTGAGAACGTCTTCCTGCAATACCGTTGAAACGACGCATTTTAATCTCGACCTTTATGCGCCTGATCCCTTAAGGTAGGGCGCCAAACGGATCAACCGGCCGGCCGCCTGGCCGTAGACCCAAGACGGAAGCCTATGAACCCGAATTTCCTCGATTTCGAACAGCCGATTGCCGACCTGCAAGCCAAGATCGAAGAGCTGCGCCTGGTGGGTAACGACAACTCGCTGAACATCAGCGATGAAATTGCCCGTCTGCAGGACAAGAGCAGCACCCTGACCGAGAGCATCTTCGGCAACCTGACCAGCTGGCAGATCGCCCGCCTGGCCCGTCACCCGCGCCGTCCGTACACCCTCGACTACATCGACCACATCTTCACCGAGTTCGAGGAGCTGCACGGCGACCGCCACTTTGCCGACGACGCTGCGATTGTCGGTGGCACCGCGCGCCTGAACGACAAGCCGGTCATGGTCATCGGTCACCAGAAGGGCCGTGAAGTACGCGAGAAGGTACGCCGCAACTTCGGCATGCCGCGCCCTGAAGGCTACCGCAAGGCCTGCCGCCTGATGGAAATGGCAGAGCGCTTCAAGATGCCGATCCTGACCTTCATCGATACCCCGGGCGCCTACCCGGGCATCGACGCCGAAGAACGCAACCAGAGCGAGGCCATCGCCTGGAACCTGCGCGTGATGGCGCGCCTGAAGACGCCGATCATCGCCACCGTGATCGGTGAGGGTGGTTCCGGCGGTGCGCTGGCCATCGGCGTGTGCGACCAACTGAACATGCTGCAGTACTCCACCTACTCGGTGATTTCGCCGGAAGGTTGCGCCTCGATCCTGTGGAAGACCGCCGACCGCGCGGCCGATGCCGCCGAGGCCATGGGCGTGACCGCCGAGCGCCTGAAGAGCCTGAACATCGTCGACAAGGTCATCCCGGAGCCGTTGGGCGGCGCCCACCGTGATCCGGCGAAGATGGCGGCCAATGTTCGCGCCGACCTGATCGAACAGCTGGACATGCTCGGCAAGCTCGACAACGACGCGCTGCTCAAGCGCCGTTACGATCGCCTGATGAGCTACGGTCTCTGATGAAACCCGGGGCCGCTTTGCGGCCCTTTCGCGGCACAAGGCCGCTCCTACAGGCGACCGCGATCCCTTGTAGGAGCGGCCTTGTGCCGCGAAAGGGGTGCGAAGCGCCCCCGGCGACCTCAAGTCATGTGAGGCCCTGATGCTCAACCTCACCCCCTGGCTTCCAGCCCCCGCTTGGTACGTCGCCTTCTCCGGCGGTCTTGATTCCACTGTCCTCCTGCACCTGCTCGCCGACTACGCCCGGCACCATCCCGCACCCCCCTTGCGCGCCATCCATGTTCATCACGGCCTGCAAGCCGCCGCCGATGCCTGGCCCGATCACTGCCGAGCGGTGTGTACTGCCCTGGGTGTCGAACTCGACGTGATCTCTGTCCAGGTCACCCCCGGCGCCAGTCTGGAGCAGGCCGCGCGCAATGCTCGCTACGGCGCGTTCGAGCAATTGCTCAATCCCGGTGATGTGCTGTTCACCGGCCAACACCGCGACGATCAGGCCGAGACCTTGCTCTTTCGCCTGCTGCGCGGCGCAGGCCTGCGCGGATTGTCTGCCATGCCGGTACACCGGGCGCTGGGGCAGGGCAGGCTGGTGCGGCCGATGCTGGGGCTGTCACGCCAGCGCTTGCAGGCCTATGCCGAGGCTCACGGCCTGATGTGGGTCGATGACCCTTCCAACCACGACACGGCCTTCGCCCGCAACTTCCTCCGTGGCGAGGTGTTCCCGCTGTTGCGCAGTCGCTGGCCCCAGGCCGAGGCCAACCTGGCGCGCAGCACCGAGCACCTGGGCGAGGCGTTGGGGCTGCTGGACGAATTGGCCGCCAGCGACCTGGCGAGTGCCTGCGACAATGCGCCGCTGCCCTGGCTGGGGTTGGATTCACTCAGCCTCGAGGTGCTCACCGCACTATCCCCGGCGCGTCAACGCAACGCCTTGCAGTTCTGGCTCAGCCAGCGCACCCGCCTGCCTGACAGCCGCCACTGGGCCGGCTGGAACGATCTGCGCGACGCGGCGGCCGATGCCTGTCCGGTCTGGTGTCTGACCGACGGCGAACTGCATCGCAGCCATGGACATATCTGGTGGCTGAGTGGCGATTGGCTGGCTGCGGTGTCGGGTGATTATCCCTGGCTGGACAGCGCGCAACCGTTGCGCCTGCCGGGTAATGGCAGTGTTCGCCTGAAGTCGGGCCTGCCAGGTGAAAGCCTGCACATCCGCTACCGCCAGGGCGGTGAGATCATGCAACTGCCTAGCCGCGGTCGGCGCGATCTCAAGCGCCTGCTCAACGAACTGCAGGTCCCGCACTTCGTGCGCCCGCGCCTGCCGCTGCTGTATCGCGGCGAGCAGTTGCTGGCGGTGGCCAACCTGCCCGAGCTGGCGCAGGCGGATTGCCAGTTGCACTGGCAGCCGCCGACGAACGTGCAAGGTTTGAGCTGAAGGGTACATTCAGGTAGACTACCCTCCCTTCTTGATACAGCTTCTGTGGGTTGCGCAAAAACACAGGAGTTGCCGATTACCAAGCAGTTTTTTGCTGGGCTGATTTCTTAAAATGACGAGCGAGCTCCATGCCGGGGATACCCCTGGTCTGTACAGACGCGGCAGTTTTTCGAGATGCACTGTGATTGACGCAGGTGATCGGGGGCTTCGGCCTTCCTTCGCTTTCTCCGGCGGCGCTGGCCGCCTTAACGCAGACTTCTAGGGTTTTTCATGACGCGCTACATATTCGTCACGGGCGGTGTTGTTTCTTCATTGGGGAAAGGCATTGCCTCGGCTTCCCTGGCGGCCATCCTGGAAGCGCGGGGGCTCAAAGTCACCATGCTCAAGCTGGACCCGTACATCAACGTCGACCCGGGCACCATGAGCCCGTTCCAGCACGGTGAAGTATTCGTCACCCATGACGGCGCCGAGACCGACCTCGACCTGGGCCACTACGAGCGGTTCATCCGCACCACGATGACCCAGAACAACAACTTCACCACCGGCCGTATCTACGAGCACGTGCTGCGCAAGGAGCGTCGTGGTGATTACCTGGGCGCGACCATCCAGGTCATCCCGCACATCACCGACGAGATCAAGCGCCGCATCATCAAGGGCGCCGGCGATGCCGACGTCGCGCTGGTCGAGATCGGCGGCACCGTGGGTGACATCGAGTCGCAACCGTTCCTCGAGGCGATCCGCCAGCTGCGCGTCGAAGTGGGCTCCAAGCGCGCCATGCTGATGCACCTGACCCTGGTCCCGTACATCGCCACCGCCGGCGAGACCAAGACCAAGCCGACCCAGCACTCGGTCAAGGAGCTGCGCTCCATCGGCCTGCAGCCTGACGTGCTGATCTGCCGCTCCGACCACCCGGTCGATGCCTCGTCGCGCCGCAAGATCGCGCTGTTCACCAACGTCGAAGAACGTGCGGTGATCTCGCTGGAAGACGTCGACACCATCTACAAGATCCCAGGCGTACTGCACGCCCAGGGCCTGGACGACTTCGTCGTCGAGCGCTTCGGCCTGCAGTGCAACAGCGCCGACCTGTCCGAGTGGGACAAGGTCGTCGATGCCAAGCTCAACCCTGAGCAGGAAGTGACCATCGCCATGGTCGGCAAGTACATGGAGCTGCTGGACGCCTACAAGTCGCTGATCGAAGCGATGAGCCACGCCGGCATCACCAACCGTACCAAGGTCAACCTGCGCTACATCGACTCCGAAGACATCGAGAACCAGGGCACCAGCCTGCTCGAAGGCGCCGATGCCATCCTGGTCCCGGGCGGTTTCGGCCTGCGCGGCGTGGAAGGCAAGATCACCGCGGTGCAATACGCCCGTGAGAACAAGGTCCCTTACCTGGGCATCTGCCTCGGCATGCAGGTGGCCGTGATCGAGTTCGCCCGTAACGTGATGGGCTGGAAAGACGCCAACTCCACCGAGTTCGACCGCAACAGCGGCCACCCGGTCGTCGGCCTGATCACCGAGTGGGCCGATGCCACCGGCGCGGTCGAGACTCGTACCGAAGCCTCCGACCTGGGCGGCACCATGCGCCTGGGCGCCCAGGACTGCCAGCTGGCGGCCGGCTCCAAGGTTCACGACTGCTACGGCAAGGACGTGATCACCGAGCGTCATCGTCACCGCTACGAGGTCAACAACAACCTGCTGCCGCAGCTGGTCGACGCTGGCCTGGTGGTTTCCGGCCGTTCCGAGGACGGCGCGCTGGTCGAAGTGGTCGAGTCCAAGGATCACCCATGGTTCGTCGCTTGCCAGTTCCACCCGGAATTCACCTCGACCCCGCGTGACGGCCACCCGCTGTTCAGCGGCTTCGTCAAGGCTGCCCTGGCACAGAAGAACAAGGCCTGATCCATGACTCAGAAGATCATTCGCGTCGGTAACATCGAGATCGCCAACGACAAGCCGTTCGTCCTGTTCGGCGGCATGAACGTCCTGGAGTCCCGTGACCTGGCCCTGAAGGTCTGCGAGGAGTACGTACGGGTGACCGAGAAGCTCGGCATCCCGTACGTGTTCAAGGCCAGCTTCGACAAGGCCAACCGTTCGTCGGTCAACTCGTACCGCGGCCCCGGCATGGAAGAAGGCCTGAAGATCTTCGAGGAGATCAAGCAGACCTTCAACGTGCCGGTGATCACCGACGTGCACGAGCCCTACCAGTGCGAGCCGGTGGCCAAGGTGTGCGACATCATCCAGCTGCCGGCCTTCCTGTCGCGCCAGACCGACCTGGTCGTGGCGATGGCCAAGACCGGTGCCGTGATCAACATCAAGAAGGCGCAGTTCCTGGCGCCCCACGAGATGAAGCACATCCTCGCCAAGTGCGTCGAGGCCGGCAACGACCAGCTCATCCTCTGTGAGCGCGGTTCGAGCTTCGGCTACAACAACCTGGTCGTGGACATGCTCGGCTTCGGCATCATGAAGCAGTTCGAGTACCCGGTGTTCTTCGACGTGACCCACTCGCTGCAGACCCCGGGTGGTCGTGCAGACTCCGCCGGCGGCCGCCGCGCCCAGGTCACCGACCTGGCCAAGGCCGGCATGAGCCAGGGCCTGGCGGGCCTGTTCCTCGAGGCCCACCCGGATCCGGACAACGCCAAGTGCGACGGTCCGTGCGCCCTGCGCCTGGACAAGCTGGAGCCGTTCCTGGCCCAGCTCAAGCAACTGGACGACCTGGTGAAAAGTTTTCCGACGGTAGAAACCGCGTAAAGCTCGTTTCTCGGGTAAAGTACCGCCCGTTCCACCCCTGACCTCTCGGTCAGGGGCTCCCTTCGCCAGGCCTGCCCGTGCCATGTCGCCTGGTGAACGGCAAGAATTCCCAAAAGCTGCGTTGTTTTCGTCAATTCTGGAGTGCTTACAACAATGGCAAAGATCGTCGACATCAAAGGTCGTGAAGTTCTCGATTCGCGTGGCAACCCCACCGTGGAAGCCGATGTACTGCTCGACAACGGCATCATCGGCAGCGCCTGCGCGCCGTCGGGTGCCTCCACTGGCTCGCGCGAAGCGCTGGAGCTGCGTGATGGCGACAAGAGCCGTTACCTGGGCAAGGGCGTGCTGAAGGCCGTCGGCAACATCAACGGCCCGATCCGCGACCTGTTGCTGGGCAAGGACCCGGCCGACCAGAAAGCCCTGGACCGCGCCATGATCGAGCTGGACGGTACCGAGAACAAGGCCAAGCTGGGCGCCAACGCCATCCTCGCCGTGTCCCTGGCCGCCGCCAAGGCCGCCGCCCAGGATCTGGACCTGCCACTGTACGCCCACATCGCCAACCTCAATGGCACCCCGGGCCAGTACTCGATGCCGGTGCCGATGATGAACATCATCAACGGCGGCGAGCACGCCGACAACAACGTCGACATCCAGGAGTTCATGGTGCAGCCGGTTGGCGCCAAGACCTTCTCCGACGGCCTGCGCATGGGCACCGAGATCTTCCACCACCTCAAGGCCGTGCTGAAGGCCCGTGGCCTGAACACCGCCGTGGGTGACGAAGGCGGCTTCGCGCCGAACCTGGCTTCCAACGAAGACGCCCTGGGCGCCATCGCCGAAGCCGTCGAGAAGGCCGGCTACAAGCTGGGCACCGACGTGACCCTGGCCCTGGATTGCGCGGCTTCCGAGTTCTATGAGGACGGCAAGTACAACCTGTCCGGCGAAGGCAAGTCGTTCGACGCCGAAGGCTTCGCCGACTACCTGAAGGGCCTGACCGAGCGCTTCCCGATCATCTCGATCGAAGATGGCCTGGACGAGTCCGACTGGGCCGGCTGGAAGATCCTGACCGACAAGATCGGTGCCAAGGTGCAACTGGTCGGCGACGACCTGTTCGTGACCAACACCAAGATCCTCAAGGAAGGCATCGAGAAGGGCATCGGCAACTCGATCCTGATCAAGTTCAACCAGATCGGTTCGCTGACCGAGACCCTGGAAGCCATCCAGATGGCCAAGGCCGCCGGCTACACCGCGGTGATCTCGCACCGTTCCGGTGAAACCGAGGACTCGACCATCGCCGACCTGGCCGTGGGTACCGCCGCCGGCCAGATCAAGACCGGTTCGCTGTGCCGTTCCGACCGCGTCAGCAAGTACAACCAACTGCTGCGCATCGAAGAGCAACTGGGCGCCAAGGCCGTATATCGCGGTCGTGCCGAGTTTCGCGGCTGAGCAAGAGATGGTAAAAAGGCAGCAGCCGGGGCCGGCTGAACGTTCGCACTGATCGTTCGGTCGTTTCCACGGGTTTCTGTCGACGAAGCCTGGCCTCGGCCAGGCTTCGTGCTATCGGAAGCTCGCTGCGGCGGCCTTTTTTACCCTGGATATCTTCATGCGCAGTCCCTATTGGTTGTTCCTCGTCCTGCTCCTGCTGCTCGGCGGCCTGCAATATCGCCTTTGGGTAGGTAATGGCAGCCTGGCGCAAGTGACCGAGCTCAAGCAGCAGATCGCCGACCAGCACGCGGAAAACGAGCGCCTGCTGGAGCGCAATCGCGTGCTCGACGCTGAAGTCCTGGAGTTGAAGAAAGGTATGGAGACCGTGGAAGAACGGGCTCGTCATGAACTGGGGATGGTCAAGGAGGGCGAAACCCTCTACCAGCTGCCGCAGAAATGACACACGAACTGCCGGCCTTCTGGGCCGTGATTCCCGCCGCGGGCGTTGGTGCCCGCATGGCTGCCGACCGTCCCAAGCAATACTTGCAACTGGGCGGGCAGACGATTCTCGAGCACAGCCTCGACTGTTTCCTCGACCATCCCATGCTCAAGGGCGTGGTGGTCAGCATTGCCGAACAAGACCCATACTGGCCCGGCCTGCGCTGCGCCAGCGATCCGCACATCCAACGCGCCCCGGGCGGTCACGAGCGCGCCGATTCGGTGCTCAACGCGCTGTTGCTGCTGCACGCCCAAGGCGCATCGGATGACGACTGGGTGCTGGTGCACGACGCCGCGCGGCCGAACCTGGCGCGCAGCGATCTGGACAAGTTGCTGTCGGCCTTGGCTGAAGATCCTGTCGGCGGATTGCTCGCCGTTCCCGCCAAGGACACGCTCAAGCGTGCCGACGGCGAGGGCAGGGTGGCGGCCACGGTAGATCGCAGCACCGTCTGGCAGGCCTATACCCCGCAGATGTTCCGCCTGGGCATGCTGCACCGGGCGCTGGCCGAGTGCCTGGTGTCCGATGTGGCGGTCACCGACGAGTCGTCGGCCATCGAGTGGGCAGGTTATGCGCCGCGCCTGGTCGAAGGGCGCAGCGACAACATCAAGGTGACCCGCCCGGAAGACCTGGAATGGTTGCGCCAGCGCTGGGCCGGGCGCCGCTGAGCGCCGACCTGCCACGGTACCTGTAGGAGCGGCTTCAGCCGCGATCACCCGCGAAGCGGGTGCCAGACCGCGTTGCCTGCATCGCGGCTAAAGCCGCTCCTACAAAGGCGTGCTGCTATATTCCGGCAACTGCGCCAACCCTTCCTTCAGGTAATCCACCAGCCTGCGCACCTTCGGCGACAGATGCCGCTGCTGCGGATACAGCGCCCACACCGCCGTATTAGGTGGCTGATGCCCCTCCAGCAACGACACCAGCGCCCCGCTGTGCAAATGCTCGAGCACGTAGTAGTCCGGCAGCTGGCACAAGCCCATGCCTTGCAGCGCCGCATCCAGCACTGCCTGGCCGCTGTTGCAGCGCCAGTTGCCCTGCACCCGCTGGCTGATCTCGCGACCCTCCTGCTGCAGCGCCCACAGGTCCGAACTGCCGACCAGGCAGTTGTGCCGCGCCAGCTCCGACAGGCTGTGCGGCCGCCCATAGCGCTCCAGGTAGGCCGGCGACGCGCACAGGTACATGCGCCGCGGCGCCAGGCGCGTGGCCACCAGCCGCGAGTCCTGCAAACGTCCCAGGCGAATCGCCAGGTCCATGCCTTCATGCAGCAGGTCTAGGGTGCGGTTGCTCAGCTCCACGTCGACCCGCAACTGTGGGTACTGCGCCATGAAGCGCGTCACCAGCGGCACGATGAAGCGTTCGCCATAGGCCACCGCGCAGGTCATGCGCAGCAGGCCCTTGGGTTCGCTGGCCAGGTCGCCCATGGCGCGCAGCGCCTCCTCGCGGCCATCCTGCAGGCGCTGGCAGTGCTGGAGGAAGGTCTGCCCGGCTTCGCTCAGGGTCACCCGTCGCGTGCTGCGGTACAGCAGACGCGTCTGCAGGCGTTCTTCGAGTCGGGCGATCTGCCGGCTGATGTGCGAGGACGACACACCCAGGCGTTCGGCGGCGGCGGTGAACTGGCCCGATTCGGCCACCGCGACGAACTCGTCGATGCCCTCCCAGCGACTGCTCATGGATTATCCCTGTATGGCAATAATGTTTTGTGAATGGCTGGATTATTCATCAAAAGGCGGTGAATTACACTGACAGCCAGTAATCGATACCTTTTCTGGAGACCTTTGATGATCAAGTCCCGCGCCGCCGTCGCCTTCGAGGCCAAGAAACCCCTGGAAATCGTCGAAGTGGACGTGGCCATGCCCAAGGCTGGCGAAGTGCTGCTGCGTGTCGTCGCCTCGGGTGTCTGCCACACCGACGCCTACACCCTGTCCGGCGCCGACCCGGAAGGCATCTTCCCGTCGATCCTCGGCCATGAGGGTGGTGCGATTGTCGAAGCAGTTGGCGAGGGCGTCACCTCGGTGGCGGTCGGCGACCATGTGATCCCGCTGTATACCCCGGAATGCGGCAAGTGCAAATTCTGCCTGTCGGGCAAGACCAACCTGTGCCAGGCCATTCGCGCCACCCAGGGCAAGGGCCTGATGCCCGACGGCACCACCCGCTTCAGCTACAAGGGTCAGCAGCTGTTCCACTACATGGGCACCTCGACCTTCTCCGAGTACACCGTGCTGCCGGAAATCTCGGTGGCCAAGATCCAGAAGGAAGCCCCGCTGGAGAAGGTCTGCCTGCTCGGTTGCGGCGTGACCACCGGTATCGGCGCGGTACTCAACACCGCCAAGGTCAAGCCAGGTGACACCGTGGCCATCTTCGGCCTCGGCGGCATTGGCCTGTCGGCAGTGATCGGCGCGGTCAAGGCCAAGGCTTCGCGCATCATCGCCATCGACATCAACCCGGCCAAGTTCGAGATCGCCCGCCAGTTGGGCGCCACCGACTGCATCAACCCGAAAGACTACGACCGCCCGATCCAGGAAGTGATCGTCGACCTCACCGACGGCGGCGTCGATTTCTCCTTCGAGTGCATCGGCAACGTGCAACTGATGCGTGCGGCGTTGGAGTGCTGCCACAAGGGCTGGGGCGAGTCGGTGATCATCGGCGTGGCCGGTGCCGGCCAGGAAATCGCCACCCGTCCGTTCCAGCTGGTCACCGGTCGCGTCTGGCGCGGTTCGGCGTTCGGTGGCGTGCGTGGTCGCAGCGAGCTGCCAAGCTATGTCGAGATGTCCGAGAAGGGCGAGATCCCGCTGGACACCTTCATCACCCACACCATGGGCCTGGAGGACATCAACAAGGCCTTCGACCTGATGCATGAAGGCAAGAGCATCCGCAGCGTGATCCACTTCTGAGGGCCTCGCCATGACCCTGGAAAACCTCTCCTGCCAGAAGAGCTTCGGCGGCTGGCACAAGCGGTACCGGCACAGCTCCAAGGTGCTCGGCTGCGACATGGTGTTCGCCGTCTACCTGCCGCCCCAGGCCGAGCAGGGCGAGAAGCTGCCGGTGCTGTACTGGCTCAGCGGGCTGACCTGCACCGACGAGAACTTCATGCAGAAGGCCGGCGCCCAGCGCCTGGCCGCGGAGCTCGGGATGATCATCGTCGCCCCGGACACCAGCCCGCGTGGCGAGCAGGTGCCGGGCGATCCGGATGGCGCCTGGGACTTCGGCCTGGGCGCGGGGTTCTACCTGAACGCCACCCAGCAGCCCTGGGCCCAGCATTACCGGATGCACGACTACGTGGTGGAGGAGTTGCCGGCCCTGATCGAGGCGCACTTCCCGGCGTCCGACCAACGCAGCATCAGCGGTCATTCCATGGGCGGCCATGGCGCGCTGGTCTGCGCCCTGCGCAACCCCGGGCACTACCGATCGGTGTCGGCGTTCTCGCCGATCAGCAATCCGATAGATTGCCCCTGGGGCGAGAAGGCGTTTTCCCGCTACCTGGGCGAGGACCGTGCGCGTTGGCGCGAGTGGGACGCCAGCGTGCTGCTGGCCGAGGCCGGGCAGTGCCCGCCGCTGCTGGTGGACCAGGGCGATCGTGATGACTTCCTCGACAAGCAGCTCAAGCCGCAAGCCTTGGAGCAGGCGGCGCGCAAGGGTGGCCATGCGCTGACCCTGCGCCTGCAGCCGGGCTATGACCACAGCTACTACTTCATCGCCAGCTTCATCGAGGAACACCTGCGTCATCATGCGGTGGCGTTGGGCAGGGTTTAAAGGTCGATGGCTGAGCGGCCCAATACTGCATGAAAGCAGGTAGAATCACGCCCTGACTCAATCAGGGCGTTTTTCTATGCGTATTGGCCACGGCTACGATGTCCACCGTTTCTGCGACGGTGATTTCATTACCTTGGGCGGGGTGCGTATCCCCCACAAGTTCGGCCTGCTGGCCCACTCCGACGGTGACGTGCTGCTGCACGCCCTGAGTGATGCCCTGCTCGGTGCTGCGGCGCTGGGCGACATCGGCAAGCATTTCCCCGATACCGACCCGCAGTTCAAGGGCGCCGACAGCCGTGTGCTGTTGCGCCATGTGGTCGCCGTCGTGCGCGACAAGGGCTGGAAGGTCGGCAACGTCGACGCCACCATCGTCGCCCAGGCGCCGAAGATGGCCCCGCATATCGAGACCATGCGCCAGCAGATCGCCGCAGACCTGCAGGTCGAGCTCGATCAGGTCAACGTCAAGGCCACCACCGAAGAAAAGCTGGGCTTCACCGGCCGCGAGGAGGGCATCGCCGTGCACGCGGTCGCCCTGCTGCTGCCAGCATGACCGAACTCGAACTGCTGGGCCCACGGGCCTCGGGCGAAGCCTTGGGCACTGCGGTGCTCAAGGCGGTGGCCGAAGACTTCCAGGTCGATGAAGTCCTCGATATCCCGCTGTCCGGCCAGGGCGAACACCTGTGGCTGTGGGTCGAGAAACGTGACCTAAACACCGAGGAGGCGGCCCGCCGCCTGGCCCGCGCCGCCGGCGTGCCGGTGCGCGCCATCAGCTATGCCGGTCTCAAGGACCGCCAGGCCCTGACCCGCCAGTGGTTCAGCCTGCACCTGCCGGGCAAGGCCGACCCCGACCTGTCCCGCGCCGAGGACGACACCCTGCGGGTGCTCAAGCAGGTGCGCCATCAGCGCAAGCTGCAGCGTGGCGCGCATTCGGCCAATGGCTTCACCCTGCGCCTGACCGCCCTGCAGGCTGACCGCCCGGCCCTCGATGCCCGTCTTGAACAACTCAAGCTGCAGGGCGTGCCCAACTACTTCGGCAGCCAGCGCTTCGGCCATGCCGGTGGCAACGTGCATGACGCCCAGGACTGGGCCGCCCGCCAGGCACTGCCCGAGCAGCGCAATGTACGCTCGCGGCTGCTGTCGGCCGGGCGCAGCTACCTGTTCAACCAGGTGCTGGCGGCTCGGGTGGCCGATGGCAGCTGGCAGCGCGCCCAGGTCGGCGACTTGCTGGCGTTCACCGACAGCCGCAGTTTCTTCCCGGCGGGGGAGGCCGAGTGCAGCGATCCGCGCCTGGCCATTCTCGACCTGCACCCCACTGGTCCGCTGTGGGGCGAAGGGCAATCGCCTTGCGCCAGCGCGACCCAGGCACTCGAGAGCGAAGTCGCCGCTCGCCATCCGGCGTTGTGCCAATGGCTGGCGCGAGCGGGCATGGATCACGAACGGCGCATCCTGCGGCTCCCTATTGGGCGTCTGTCGTGGCATTATCCCGAGCCTGATATCCTGCAACTGGAATTCGTCCTTCCGGCCGGATGCTTCGCCACCGTGGTGGTGCGCGAACTCGTCGATCTGGTGCCGGCAGGGCAGACGGACAGCCCATGCGTATTCTGATTTCGAATGACGACGGTGTTACCGCACCCGGCATCGCCGCGCTGCATGAAGCGCTGGCGGATTACGCCGAGTGCGTGGTGATTGCCCCGGATCAAGACAAGAGCGGTGCCGGCAGTTCGCTGACGCTCGACCGGCCGCTGCACCCGCAGACCCTGGCCAACGGCTTCATCAGCCTCAACGGCACGCCCACCGACTGCGTGCACCTGGGGCTCAACGGCCTGCTGCCGGAAACCCCCGACATGGTGGTGTCCGGCATCAACCTGGGCGCCAACCTGGGGGATGACGTGCTGTATTCCGGCACGGTCGCCGCCGCGCTGGAAGGGCGTTTCCTCGGCGGCACCTCGCTGGCGTTTTCGCTCTTGTCGCGCCTGCCCGACAACCTGCCGACCGCCGCCTACATCGCCCGGCGCCTGGTCGAGGCGCAGTCGCGCCTGGAGCTGCCGCCGCGCACCGTGCTCAATGTCAACATCCCCAACCTGCCGCTGGAGCACATCCGCGGCATCCAGCTCACCCGCCTGGGACACCGGGCGCGTGCCGCGGCGCCGACCAAGGTGGTCAACCCGCGGGGCAAGGAAGGTTACTGGATCGCCGTGGCCGGCGATGCCGAGGACGGCGGGCCGGGCACCGATTTCCATGCGGTGATGCAAGGCTACGTGTCGATCACGCCGTTGCAGCTGGACCGCACCTTCAACGATGCCTTCGAGCGCCTCGACGGCTGGCTGGAGGGCGTGCTCTGATGCGCGAACAGGACGATCTGCAGCGTCGCGGTATCGGCATGACCTCCCAGCGTACCCGGGAGCGGCTGATCCAGCGCCTCTACGAAGAAGGCGTGTCGAACGCCAAGGTGCTCGAGGCCATTCGCCGTACCCCGCGCCACCTGTTCGTCGATGAAGCCCTCGCCCACCGAGCCTACGAGGACACGGCGCTGCCGATCGGCCACAACCAGACGATCTCCCAGCCGTTCATGGTCGCGCACATGAGCGAGCTGTTGCTGGAGGCCGGGCCCCTGGACAAGGTGCTGGAGATCGGCACCGGCTCGGGTTACCAGACGGCGATCCTGGCCCAACTGGTGGAGCGGGTGTTTTCGGTTGAGCGGATCAAGGTCCTGCAGGACCGGGCCAAGGAGCGCCTGGTCGAGCTCAACCTGCGCAATGTGGTGTTCCGCTGGGGCGACGGCTGCGAAGGTTGGCCGGCGCTGGCGCCGTACAACGGCATCATCGTTACCGCGGTCGCCCCGGAGGTGCCCCAGGCACTGCTCGACCAGTTGGCGCCGGGCGGGCGCATGGTGATCCCGGTCGGGCCGGCGGGGGAAACCCAGCAACTGATGCTGATCGTGCGTGAAGACCATGGCTTCTCGCGCCGGGTGCTCGGGGCAGTACGCTTCGTGCCCCTGCTCAACGGCCCGCTGGCCTGAGCGGCGCAACGGAATATTTGCGCAGGCGACGAATTCTTGCGCCTGGCCCCTGTCTATCTGGCGTGGCGTTTTTCGTACACCGATCAGGCCAATTGCGAGTCACCGCTGGCGGGGTGGCTCGGTTATAATTGAAACAATATTGCATTTTGTATCGTCATTATTTGACAGCATGAGGGGAGCGCGGGTGGGTCACACAGGCATGCGGCAGCGCAAGGAACGGTCGGTATTGAAGCTTCTGGTGATTGCGCTGGCCATGGGGACCCTGCTGGCTGGCTGTTCCAGCACCAGCTCCAACGGCGCCCGGGTGGTCGACCGCAACAACGCCGCGCCCAAGCGCCCGACCGTCACCTCGGGGCAGTACATCGTCAAGCCCGGCGACACGCTTTTCTCCATCGCCTTCCGTTATGGCTGGGACTACAAGGAACTGGCGGCGCGCAACAACATTCCCGCTCCCTACACCATTCGCCCGGGCCAGCCGATTCGTTTCAGCAGCGGCGCGGGGGGCAGCACCACGGTTGTCAGCAGTCCTTCATCGTCGAGCAAGACCACCGTCATCCGCCGACCGGTCGCGACCACCGCGCCGGCGATCAATAATGGCAAAAGTGCCACTACTGCCTCTTCCACCACCTCGCAAACGGTTGCCCAGGTGCCCGCCGCAGAGCGCGCCGTCGGCGGTTGGACGTGGCCGGCGAACGGCGTGTTGATTGGTAAATTCGCTTCAAACGGTAGTTTGAATAAAGGCATTGATATCGCCGGTGATTTGGGACAGCCTGTTTTTGCTGCGTCTGATGGAGCGGTGGTCTACGCCGGCAGTGGCTTGAGGGGCTATGGCGAGCTCATCATCATCAAACACAGCGATACCTACGTCAGTGCCTACGGTCACAACCGCAGGCTTTTGGTTCGGGAGGGGCAGCAGGTCAAGGCAGGGCAGACGATCGCAGAAATGGGGTCCACGGGCACTGATCGGGTGAAGCTGCATTTCGAGATTCGCCGCCAGGGCAAACCCGTCGATCCTCTACAGTTCCTGCCACGCCGTTGATCATTGTCCCGGCCTGTTCCTTGGATGTAGAGGGGACAGGCTCCAGCGCTGCCATGGAAGGGTGACGCTCGAGTCTGAGTTCGAACTCAGCAAAGGACTATAACAATGGCTCTCAGTAAAGAAGTGCCGGAGTTTGACATCGACGATGACCTCCTTCTCATGGAGACTGGCATCGTTTTGGAAACGGATGTGGTGTCAGACGAACCTGCTGTACCTTCGGTTCGGACCAAGTCGAAACAGGGCGCGTCGCTCAAGCAGCACAAGTACATCGACTACAGTCGCGCACTTGATGCCACTCAACTGTATCTCAATGAAATCGGCTTCTCGCCCCTGCTTTCGCCAGAGGAAGAAGTGCATTTCGCGCGCCTGTCGCAAAAAGGCGACCCGGCTGGTCGCAAGCGCATGATCGAAAGCAACCTGCGCCTGGTGGTCAAGATCGCCCGCCGTTACGTCAATCGTGGCCTGTCGTTGCTCGACCTGATCGAGGAAGGCAACCTGGGCCTGATCCGTGCGGTGGAGAAATTCGACCCCGAGCGGGGCTTCCGCTTCTCGACCTACGCGACCTGGTGGATCCGCCAGACCATCGAGCGGGCGATCATGAACCAGACCCGCACCATCCGCCTGCCCATCCACGTGGTCAAGGAGCTCAACGTCTACCTGCGCGCTGCCCGCGAGCTGACGCAGAAGCTCGACCACGAGCCGTCGCCGGAAGAAATCGCCAGCCTGCTGGAGAAACCGGTGGCCGAGGTCAAGCGCATGCTCGGCCTGAACGAACGGGTGTCCTCGGTGGATGTCTCGCTCGGCCCTGACTCCGACAAGACGCTGCTCGACACGCTCACCGACGATCGCCCCACCGATCCGTGCGAACTGCTGCAGGATGACGACCTGTCGCAGAGCATCGACCAGTGGCTGGGTGAGCTGACCGACAAGCAGCGCGAGGTGGTGGTGCGGCGTTTCGGCCTGCGTGGGCATGAAAGCAGCACCCTCGAGGATGTCGGCCTGGAGATCGGCCTGACCCGCGAACGCGTGCGGCAGATCCAGGTCGAAGGCCTCAAGCGCCTGCGCGAGATTCTCGAGAAGAACGGCCTGTCCAGCGAGTCGCTGTTCCAGTAGTCACTGACGTGCACAAGGCAAACGCCCCGACGTGTTCGGGGCGTTTGCGTTTTAGCGCAGCAGCCAATTTCATTGGCCGATCTGACGCCATCGCGGGGCAAGCCCGCTCCCACGCTGCTTTTTGGGGTTGGATGCGAAACCTGTAGGAGCGGGCTTGCCCCGCGAAGGCGTCCTCAATCCCAACCCCATAGCCTGTCACCTGCGAAGTATTATTTCTCCACCCTCGTAGCATCGCATGTAAGCATTCGCTTACTCGTCATGTAAGCGATCGCTGTAGGAATCAGTAAATCAATGTCGTTTCCAGTGGCGTAATTTTACTAACTATATGAAATATATAGTTTTTATACATATCAGAAGATGTGTCGCCTGAATCATCCTGAGATATTCGCCGCTTGTTCCGTACCGAGGAATCGCTAGTATTCGAACTGTGTCAAGGGACAGACACAGGCTTTCAAGGATGACGGCCAGGGACATCGCGGGACGCGATTCATCAGGATGATGATTGGGACATACAGGGACTACGGAAAAAATGTGGGCGGGTCAAACCGCCCCTTTTTTTTTGCCCGTCGGAAATGAAAAAAGGCCCTTTCGGGCCTTTTTCGCAACTGGGCGCGATCAGCGCTCCAGGTCGGCAATCTTGCCCGTCTTGCCATCCCACTCTTCGGCGTCCGGCAGGGCGTCTTTCTTCTCGGTGATGTTCGGCCAGATCTCCGCCAGCTCGGCGTTCAACTCGATGAAGTTCTCCATGCCGGACGGCACTTCGTCTTCCGAGAAAATCGCCTGGGCCGGGCACTCCGGCTCGCACAGCGCACAGTCGATGCACTCGTCCGGGTGAATCACCAGGAAGTTCGGGCCTTCGTAGAAGCAGTCCACCGGACAGACTTCCACGCAGTCGGTGTACTTGCATTTGATGCAGTTGTCGGTGACGACGAAGGTCATTTCTAATTCTCTCCTCAGGCGACGGCAGCTTGCCCTTCCTTACCAGGGCAGCGCGGTTCACGGTGCTGGCTGCAGGCCAGGCTAATAACCTGCAGTGCTCGTAAACCGCGCCGGATTCTACCAGCTTGCGCGGTGGGCCGTTATAACAGGTTTTTCAGTTGATATAGCATTTCGATAGCTTGGCGCGGCGTCATGTCGTCCAGGTCCAGCTTGCCCAGCTTCTCGATGGCCGGGTGTGGCAGGCTGGCGAACAGGTCGCTCTGGTGCGGCACGTGAGGCATGTTGTCGCGGGTTGGCGTGGCCGGCGTCTCATGGGGCAGGCTGGCGGTTTCCAGCCGGCCGAGGTGCTCGCGGGCACGCTGGATCACCGCCGCCGGCACGCCCGCCAGCTGCGCCACGGCCAAGCCGTAGCTCTGGCTCGCCGGGCCCGGCAGGACGTGGTGCAGGAACACGATGCGTTCGTTGTGCTCGGTGGCGTTCAGGTGCACGTTGGCCACCAGTGGTTCGCTGTCCGGCAGCACGGTCAGTTCGAAGTAGTGGGTGGCGAACAGCGTGTAGGCGCGCAGCTGGGCCAGGCGCTCGGCGGCGGCCCAGGCCAGCGACAGGCCATCGAAGGTACTGGTGCCGCGGCCGACTTCGTCCATCAGCACCAGGCTGCGGTCGGTGGCGTTGTGCAGGATGTTGGCGGTCTCGCTCATCTCGACCATGAAGGTCGAGCGCCCGCCGGCCAGGTCGTCGCTGGAGCCGATACGGGTGAAGATGCGGTCGACCGGCGACAGTTCGCAGGCGGCTGCCGGGACGAAGCTGCCGATATGCGCCATCAGCACGATCAGCGCGGTCTGGCGCATGTAGGTGGACTTACCGCCCATGTTCGGGCCGGTGATGATCAGCATCCGCGTGCTGTTGTCCAGGCCCAGGTCGTTGGCCACGAACGGCGTGGTCAGCACCTGCTCGACCACCGGGTGACGGCCTTGGTCGATGCGCAGGCACGGCTCTTCGACGAAGCTTGGGCAGTTCAGGTCCAGGTTCAGGGCGCGCTCGGCCAGGTTGCTCAGCACATCCAGCTCGGCCAGGGCGGCGGCGCTGTCCTGCAGCGGCGCCAGGTGCTCGATCAGGGTTTCGAGCAGGGCGTCGTAGAGCATTTTCTCGCGGGCCAGGGCGCGGCTCTTGGCCGACAGTGCCTTGTCCTCGAACGCCTTGAGCTCGGGGGTGATGAAGCGTTCGGCGCCCTTGAGCGTCTGCCGGCGGATGTAGTCGACCGGCGCCTGCTCGGCCTGTTTGGTCGGCAGCTCGATGAAATAGCCGTGCACGCGGTTGTAGCCGACCTTGAGGTTGGCCAGGCCCGTGCGGGCCTTCTCGCGGGCTTCCAGGTCGATGAGGAACTGGCCGGCGTTCTCGCTGATTGCCAGCAGCTCGTCCAGCTCGCTGTCGTAGCCGGTCTTGAGTACGCCACCGTCACGGATCACCGCCGGCGGGTTGTCGATGATCGCCCGCTCGAGCAGGCCGGCCAGTTCCGGGTAGGTGCCGGTGATCGCGGCCAGGCGTGCCAGGTGCGGCGCCTCCAACTCGGCCATGGCGTTCTGCAGCTCGGGCAGGGCGCCGAGGGCGTCGCGCAGGCGCGCCAGGTCACGCGGACGGGCGTTGCGCAGGCCGATCCGCGCGAGGATCCGCTCGATGTCACCGATTTCCTTGAGCTGCGGCTGCAGCTTCTCGAAACGGTAGCCGTCGAGCAGGCAGCGGATCGAGTCCTGGCGGGCCTTGAGCACCTTCAGGTCGCGCAGCGGACGGTTCAGCCAGCGGGTCAGCAGGCGGCTGGCCATGGCGGTCTGGCAACGGTCGATGACCGATTGCAGGGTATTGTCACGGCCGCCGGCCAGGTTGATGTCCAGCTCCAGGTTGCGGCGGCTGGCGGCATCGAGGATGACCGTGTCGTCCATGCGCTCGTGGCGCAGGCTGCGCAGGTGGGGCAGGGCGGTGCGCTGGGTTTCCTTGGCGTAGGTCAGCAGGCAGCCGGCGGCGCCGATGGCCAGGGTCAGCTTGTCGCAGCCAAAGCCCTTGAGGTCCTGGGTGGCGAACTGCTGGCAGAGGCTCTTGCGCGCCGTGTCGCGGTCGAAGTCCCACGGAGCGCGGCGGCGGGCGCCGGGGCGCTTCTCGGCCGGCAGGCCCTGCGGCCAGTCGTCGGGGATCAGCAGTTCCACCGGGTTGATGCGCTCGAGCTCGGCCAGCAGGTTCTCCCAGCCCTTGATCTCCTGCACGCTGAAGTTGCCGCTGGTGATGTCCAGCACCGCCAGGCCGAACAGGCGCTCGTCACCCAGCAGGGCGGCGATCAGGTTGTCGCGGCGCTCGTCGAGCAAGGCCTCGTCGCTGATGGTGCCCGGGGTGATGATGCGCACCACCTGGCGCTCCACCGGGCCCTTGCTGGTGGCCGGGTCGCCGATCTGCTCGCAGATCACCACCGACTCGCCAAGCTTGACCAATTTGGCCAGGTAGCCTTCCAGCGAGTGGAACGGAATCCCGCACATGGGAATCGACTGGCCCGCCGACTGCCCACGGGCGGTCAGGGTGATATCCAGCAGTTTCGCGGCTTTCTTCGCATCTTCGTAGAAGATCTCGTAGAAATCGCCCATGCGGTAGAACATCAGCTGGTCCGGGTGCTGGTTTTTCAGCTTCCAGTACTGCTGCATCATCGGGGTGTGTGCGGAGAGATCAGACATTCAGGGCCTTACAGCGGGTGGTCTGGTGGCAAATTTCGAAACCGCTAATGGTACAGGCTTTTTCCGGTCGACGCAGGCCGGATGGGTGGGGCAAATCTGCACAGGTTGACGGTTGCAGGGGCCATTGCATTTTCGCTTCCACGGTTGCATTATGCGCATTATGCAAAAACGCAACGTAGCCTCCGTACTCAGAGAACTGCTCGCCCGCCACGGCCTGTCCCCCACAGAGCTGCATCGGCGCACGGGCGTGCCTCAATCCACCCTGTCGCGGATTCTCAGCGAGAAGATCGTCGATCCTTCGGACAAGCACGTCTCGAAGATCGCCGAGTACTTCGGCGTGAGCACCGACCAGTTGCGCGGCCGCGTCGAACTGGGCGAGTCCCGCGACGCGGCCCCGCTTGCCCAAGGCCATGCGGCCCTGAGCGATATCAGCCTGTGGGACGATGAAACCCCCGTCGAGGACGACGAGGTCTCCGTTCCTTTTCTTCGTGAGGTCGAGTTGGCAGCAGGATCAGGAAGATTCGTCATCGAGGAAAGCGAGAACGCTCGCTTGCGCTTCGGCAAACGCAGCCTGCGCCACAATGGCGTGCAGTTCGACAACGCCAAGTGCGTGACGGTGCGTGGCAACAGCATGCTGCCGGTGCTGCGCGATGGCGCCACGGTCGGGGTCAATACCGGTAAAAGCACCATCGGCGATATCATCGACGGTGACCTTTATGCCATCAATCACAATGGCCAGCTGCGAGTGAAGCAGGTATATCGCCTGCCTACCGGCATTCGCCTGCGCAGCTTCAACCGCGACGAGCACCCCGACGAGGACTACAGCTTCCAGCAGATGCAGGAAGAACAGATCAGCCTCCTCGGCCACGTCTTCTGGTGGGGCATGTACGCCCGTTGATCCCCAGCCCTCGATAAAAACCCGCTCTGGCGGGTTTTTTTTCGTCCTCAGAAATCTCCTACACCCACGTCAGATCAGGCCTCCATGCATAGAAGCAAAAGCTGATGCATAAATTTTTGAATTTGTGCATTGACTGCATATGCATGAATGCATAAAATGTATCCCAAGCCGGACGCAAACCGGTTGAGATACAGGCAGCGATGAACAGGCCTCGACTGTTCAGAGGGTTGGCAACTGGCCCGGGTGTGCAGCGTAAAGCACCACGATCAGTTATCCGGCGGGCAGGCAGCCGCGGTCGGAGTCACCAATTTGAAGCGCAACCGCACGGCGTCACCAGTCGTGGCCGGCGGTTACACCGCGCATTACTGAAAAGCCTGCAGAGCGGGCTTTTTGGAATGCCGAGTCAAGCCAATCACGATCCGCCGGCCTATCGCTGGCGGGCAACACACAGGAGACAGGAACGTGACGAACGAGCAACAGACGTTGCTGGAGATGCCGCTCTGGCTGGTGATCCTCCTGGCATTGCTGGGCGGACTTTCCGGCGAGATGTGGCGCGCCGACAAGGCCGGTGCCCGCGGCTGGGGGCTGCTCAGGCGGCTGGCGCTGCGCTCCGGGGCCTGCATGGTCTGCGGGGTGTCGACGGTCATGCTGCTGTACGCCAGCGGCATGTCGATCTGGAGTGCCAGCGCCTTTGGTTGCCTTACCGCCATGGCCGGCGCCGACGTGGCCATCGGCCTTTACGAGCGCTGGGCCGCCCGGCGGCTGGGATTGGGCGAGCAGCCCGCGGCTGTGCGCCAGGACGAAGAATGAACGCGGTAACAAGGAAGAAAAGCGGATGTTCAACGAGTTTCGCTGCGGTAAATGCAACCGCTTGCTGGCCCGCATCGGCGGGTCGGCGCTGGTCCAGATCAAGTGCTCGCGTTGCGCGACCTTGAACCACATGAAGGCCACGGGCCTCGACAACGTGCCGACGAGCGATCAGGACGGGCCGCAGAGCCCGGCTCCCCTTCAATCGATGCAGTAGGAGAAACACCATGGCAGGTCGTACCCGCATTCCTTTCAACGGCGTTGGCGCTTCGGTGCTGCCCGCTTACCAGACCCTGTCGGCGGGCCAATACCTGCTGTCTCCCAACCAGCGTTTCAAGCTGCTGCTGCAGGGCGATGGCAACCTGGTGATCCAGGACAACGGCGCCACCGTCTGGGTCGCCAATGAACAGCAACCCTTCAGCTCGAGCATTCCCTTGCGCAACAAGAAGGCCCCGCTGGCCTTTTACGTGCAGTACGGCGCGTTCCTCGACGACTACTCGCGGCGCCGGGTGTGGCTGACCAACAACAGCACCTTCACCAGCAACGACCAGTGGAACCGCACCCACCTGGTGCTGCAGGACGACGGCAACATCGTGCTGGTCGACTCCCTGGCGCTGTGGAACGGCACGCCGGCCACCCCGCTGGTGCCTGGCGCGGTTGACTCGCTGCTGCTGGCGCCCGGCACCGAGCTGGTACAGGGCGTGGTATACGGCGCGGCCGCCAGCAAGCTGGTGTTCCAGAGCGACGGCAATCTCGTGGCTTATGGCCCGAACGGCGCGGCCACCTGGAACGCCGGCACGCAAGGCAAGGGCGCCGTGCGCGCCGTGTTCCAGGGCGACGGCAACCTGGTGGTCTACGGTGCCGGCAACGCGGTGCTGTGGCATTCGCACACCGGCGGCCATGCCAGCGCGGTGCTGCGCCTGCAGGCCAACGGCAGCATCGCCATCCTCGACGAGAAACCGGTATGGGCGCGCTTCGGCTTCCAGCCGACCTATCGCCATATCCGCAAGATCAACCCTGACCAGAAGCCAATCGACATCTGGACCTGGCACTTCTGAGTCGGGCGCCGGGCCTTCGCGGGCCCGGCCTTCGCCGAACCGAGCGTTCAAGGAGCACAAGCATGAGCGAACTGGCCCAGTTGTACGCGGCCGTCACCTCCACCCTGCGGGCGGCGTTACCGGCCTTCGCCACGGTCGCCACGGAGGGCGACGCCACGGTAGAGCCGGCGCTGCCGGCCCTGGTGCATGGCGTGTTGCGCATGCGTGGCGACGAGGCGCTACGTGACGGTCGCTCCTTGCTGATGGCGACCTTCGAGGCCCGCGTCACCGCCCAGGGCACCCCCGCGCAGGCACGGACGCAGGCCGGCGTGCTGGCGGCGCAGCTGATCGATGTGCTGCGCCAGCAGTCCTGGGGGCTTGATTACGTCGAGGGCGCACGGGACATCCTCGCCGAGGCCGAGGGCAGCACCTGGCGGGTGCAATGGGAACAACCGGTCCTGCTGGGGAATGTCCATTGGCCCTGGCCCGACCAGCCGCCGGGCAGCCTGATGCTGGGCTTCGCCCCGGACACCGGGCTTGGCAACCAGGACAAGTACCTGTCACCGGAGGACCTGGCATGAGCTACGCCAGCGCCATGCACGATCGCATGCTGGCCAGCCTGGTGATTCCCTGCCGGGTAGTGGCGGTGGACCTGGCCGCGGCCCGGGTACGGGTGTCCGACGGCGGCGGCTGGACCAGCGCCTGGGTGCGCTGGCATGCCCAGGCTGCCGGCAAGGCCCGCCACTGGCGGGTACCGAGCCTGGACGAGCAGGGCGTGCTGATCAGCCCCAGCGGCGAACCGGCCCTGGGCACCTTCGTCCCGGGGTTGTACGGCAATGCCGGCACGGCGCCAGACAACCGCGACCATGTCGAGGTCTGGCGCTTCGACGACGGCGGCTCGCTGGCCTATGACTGGCAGGCCAAGCGCTATGACATCCAGCTGCCCAGCGGCCAGGCCACGGTCAAGGTCGGCGCCAGCACCCTGGTGGTCAGTGACAACGCCATCACCCTCGACGCGGCGTCGATCACCTTGACCGGCACGGTCGCCATCAACGGCCCGCTGACGGTCAGCGGCGACATCAACGGCGGTGGCCGGATCATCGACACGGCCGGCAACACCGCCAATCACAAGCACTGAACAAGGGTTTGTACGAAAAGTAGCCGAGCGGCGATCAGGCAAGGCGAAAACAGGCGAGGAAGCGGAGTTTACGGGTTGTAAATGAGCATTCCGAGCCTGTTTTCAACGCTGCATGAGCGTCGCGCAGGCACTTTACGTGCAAAGCCTACGGCCTTGAGCCCAGCAAGATCGCCATTGAGCGACATGAACGCGGCGTGTGCCGCGAACCATCATTTCGACTCAAAAGGTAAAGCAACATGGAAGCAGTAAAAGTCGGCAAGCATTTCTTCAACGCCCACCCAACCGCCGTCAGCCAGGTCTTCAGCGCTGCGGACAACAAGGATGGCGTGTACCTGCGCACCGCCACCCTGTGCACCGGTGGCGGCATCCTCAACCTGTACACCGGCCCGAAGGCGCCGGCCTACCTCGGTGACATGAGCGTCCACGCCATCATGGGCGGGATCAACGGTGGCATCGATTCGCAGTACACCCTGCCTTATCAGCTGTTCATCCCAGCGGGCTATGGCCTGTGGACCGTCGCCAACAACGCCACGGCGGCCGTCGCCCTGACCTACGACTTCGTGTCCTGAGGCCGGTTGCCCGGCAGTGCCGGGCAACTCATTCCTGCCTGCGAGGTGATAACCATGCGCTATCCGAACAGGCTACCTGGAGCCTCAATTCCAGGAGGTGCCCCATGATCGGCATGGACCGCCGCACCGGCCAGCCCCTGTCGGGCGTGGCCCACCTGCGTCAATCCATCGAGGACATCCTCACCACGCCGCTGGGCAGCCGGCGCATGCGCCCGGAGTACGGCAGCCAGCTGCGCCGCTACGTCGACCTGCCGGTCAACGAAGGCTGGAAGAGTGCGGTGCAGGCCGAGGTGGCCCGAGCTCTGGGGCGTTGGGAGCCGCGGCTGAAGCTGGAGCGGGTCAAGGTCGTCGCCGTGCTCGACGGCCAGGTCAGCCTGGCCCTGAGCGGTCGTTACCTGGGGGATGACGCCTTGGTGGAGGTGACGGTATGAGCCAGGTCGACCTGTCGAAACTGCCTGCCCCGCAATTGCTTGAGGACCTCGATTTCGAGGCGTTGTACCAGGAAGACCTGGCCAGCTTCCGCGCCCAGCTGGGCGACGGCTGGACCGCCAACCTGGAAAGCGACCCGGTGACCAAGCTGCTCGAGGTCGGCGCCTACCGCAAGCTGCTCAACCGGGCGCGCATCAATGACGCGGCCAAGGCCCTGTTGCTGGCCTATGCCCAGGGCAGCGATCTCGATCAGTTGGCGGCCAACGTCAGCCTGCAACGCCTGGTGATCCAGGCGGCGGACCCAAGCACGACTCCACCGACCGAGGCCGTGCTCGAGTCCGACGACGCCCTGCGCGAACGGGTGCAACTGGTCTACGAAGGCCTGACCACCGCCGGCCCACGCAACAGCTACATCCTTCACGCCCGCAACGCTTCGGGGCGGGTCGCCGACGCGACCGCCGAAAGCCCGTCGCCGGCGGTGGTGGACGTCACTGTGCTGAGCCTGGACAACGACGGCGTGGCCAGCCCCGAGCTGCTGGCGCAGGTAAACGCCTACCTCAACGACGACGATATCCGCCCGGTCGCCGACCGGGTCAATGTGCGCAGTGCCGAGGTGTTGCCATACCGCGTCGAGGCAGTGCTGCACATGGCCGACAACGGCCCGGAGTTCGAGGCGATCCTCAGCGAATGCCGGCGTCGCCTCCAGGCCTGGGTCAATCCACGCCGACGCCTTGGCGTCGAGGTCGCCCGCTCCGGGATCGACGCGCAGTTGCACATCGATGGCGTCAGCCGTGTGGAGCTGGTCGGCTGGAACGACATTCGCCCGAGCAAGGCCCAGGCCGCCTGGTGCACCGGCATCGACCTGCGGCGGGGAGGTTGATATGCAGAGCCTTCTGCCGCTCAACCGCACGCCGCTGGAGCGGGCCATCGAGGTGGCGGCCGACGAGGACCTCAAGGTCTCGTTGCGCAGCCTCTACAACCCCGACACCTGCCCGGCGCACCTGCTCTACCAGTTGGCGTGGGCCTGGTCGGTGGACCGCTGGGACGACAGCTGGAGCGAGGCGATCAAGCGCTCGGTGATCCGCTCGACGTTCTTCATCCACGCCCACAAGGGCACCCTCGGCGCCCTCCGGCGGGTGGTCGAGCCATTCGGCTACCTGATCGAGGTGCAGGAGTGGTGGCAGACCCAGCCTGCCGGCGTGCCGGGGACCTTTGCCCTGAAGGTCGGGGTGACCGACACCGGCATCAGCGAAGAAACCTACAACGAACTGTCGTCGCTGATCGACGACGCCCGGCCGGTCAGCCGCCACATGACCGGTCTGGCGATCAGTCTCGAAAGCCGTGGCGGTCTCTATTTCGGCTGCGCGCTGCAGGACGGCGACGAACTCGACGTCTACCCGCCGGCATCTCCTGACCTGATCGTCAGTGGCGCCATGGGTCGCGGCGGCCGGGAACACACAATCGATACCTTGGACATTGCACATGGTTGACCAGAATTCCCAGTTCTACGCCATCCTCACCAACGTGGGCGCGGCGAAACAGGCCAACGCGGATGCCTTGGGCATCCCGTGGAAAATAACCCAGATGGGCGTGGGCGACGCCAACGGCGCCGACCCCACCCCCAACGCCACCCAGACCAGCCTGATCAATGAATGGCGCCGGGCGCCGCTGAACCAGCTGAAGGTGGACGACAAGAACAGCGCGATCATCGTCGCCGAGCAGGTCATCCCGGCAGATGTCGGCGGCAAGTGGATCCGCGAGATCGCGTTGTACGACGCCGATGGCGACATGGTCGCCGTGGCCAACTGCGCGCCGACCTACAAACCGTTGCTCAGCCAGGGCTCGGGGCGCACCCAGGTGGTGCGCATGAACCTGATCGTCAGCAGCGCCAGCAATGTGCAACTGAAGATCGATCCTGCGGTGGTCCTGGCCACTCGTGAGTGGGTTACCGAGGAGCTGGCGCGGCAGGATTTCAAGCATTCGGTGCAGGTCGCGACCACAGCCGCCATTACCCTGAGCGGGTTGCAGACCATCGATGGTGTTGCATTGCAGGCGGGCACCCGGGTGCTGGTCAAGGATCAGACGACGGCCAAGGACAATGGTCTTTACCTGGCGGCCGCAGGCGCATGGACGCGCAGCAGCGATGCCGATAGCGATGCCAAGGTTACGCCTGGCCTGTTGGTGCTGGTCGAGAAGGGTACGGTCAACGGTGACAGTGCTTGGCAGTTGATCAGCGATGGACCGATCAGCCTGGGTGTCAGTGCCCAGGGTTATGAAATGGCTTTTGGCCGTAGTGGAGTGTCGGCAGGAACCTACCGTAGTGTCACGGTAGACAAGTACGGGCGAGTAATTGCCGCGACCAACCCGACCACGGTAGCTGGATACGGATTGACCGATGTCTATACCAAGGGCCAGGTGGACACTGCACTGGCGCTCAAAGCGCCATTGGCCAGCCCTGTATTCACAGGGGATCCAAAGGCACCCACGCCAGCTGTTACTGATAACGACACTTCAATCGCCACGACGGCATTCGTACGTAGTGCCATGGCTCAGTTCGGCGTGGGCGGGACCTGCACTCCCTATGCGGGCAATATAGACACGCTGAACATTAATGGCTTCTACATGATCAGCGGCAACGAGGGGACGCACCCGGTATGGCCTGTAGGGTATCCCGCAGGAGGGGCTGGCCAGCCGATCCCCAATGCCTCTTTGTTGCATATGGAACGTGGAACGGCGAACGCCGCAACTCAGATCTGGGATTCTCTGGTAAGTACGGACGCACCGGCAACGTTCATCCGAACTCGAAATACACTCGGCACATGGTTGCCATGGCAGGAGGTCTGGCACAGTGGGAATACGCCCAAACTGCAGTCTGTTACTGATCGTACGCTTAAACGTATGGTGCGTTCCGGCGATTATGGGCTGGGATATGCAGTAGTTGGAACTGACCCAGAACTGAATAATTATACTGTGCCAGGAAACTACATGACACCCATGGCGGGTTTGGTAAATCTGCCTGTGGGCTGGGTGAGTGGGTCCCGTCGATATTCCTTGGTCGTTGATGGCGCCGACTATCAGAACTACCTGACCCAGACATTGACGTCGGGTCAATCCGGTCTGGCAGCGGACCCTGTACTTCAGGCTGTTCGAGTCATGTCTACAGAGGGTAAGTGGTCGCCGTGGCGTGTGCTGGCTACCACGGACAGTCCTGTCCTCATTGGCAACCCGACTTCGCCAACCGCAGCACGAGGTGACAGTTCGAGCCGACTGGCCACCACCGAGTTTGCCAGGGAGATCGGGCTGACATTTTCTTCAAAAATCGTATCTGCGTCGGTGGGCACGACGCTGACGGCCGAGCATGTTGGGCGCTTGACCTACATGGGAGGTGTCGGGGTTTGGAGTGGCAGTCTCCAGTTACCGTCCTCGGGAATTGCAACCGGTTCGGTCTTCACGATTTCGGTGGGCGATGGTGACGGGACGGTGACCATAAAGAAACCAGTAGCTGCTGGTGGGTACATCAGCATCGGATCCAGGCAGTACGACACGATCACCATCCGCTCCAACGAGCTACCGGTCATGCTGATGTGTGTAGCAGACAATATCTACACGGTTATCTCTGGTGGGCTTTCCAACTTGCCAGATTATGCCTCTCTCAAAGCGGTAGTCGGCTGGGCGAAGAATCCCAACGGTTTCATCGAACAATGGGGGCGAATTGTGCTGCCCGTAAATATTTCAACGACCGCAATTGACACGGTGTTCCCACTCAGGTTTCCAAATACCTGTTTATCGGTAGTCGCTAGCATTGGTGTATCCATTGACGATTACGACAAGGTCTTCTCTTACCGCCAGGACAGGCAGTCGATAAGTATCGGTGTCCCCACTGTTGTTGGATTTGAGGGGCAGGCGTTTTGCGACACCAATATTGCCAACTCACGCATTGTGCAGTGGCGGGCGATTGGTTTTTGAGGAGAGAGTAATGACAATTTTTGTAGTGCAAGGAGAACGCACGTTTTACAACGATGAAGTTCACCGCAGTATTCCAGGAGCGGCTAAGGCGGTGCCCAGGGAAATTTACGAGGAGCTTCTTAAAGCTCAGTCAGATTACAAAATTCTGGACTTCGATGTTTTTCCACCTTCGATCCGGGAGCGGCCGAAGACTTGGCCCTCCTCCTTAGAATTGCAAGTGTTGATCGATGAGCAAGTGGCAGCCATCTATGCCAGCTGGAGCCGTTTCGAAAAAGAGTATTTTTCCCGTGAAAATGCTGCCCGGCAATACAAGGATGCCGGCTATCAAGGCGATGCCACCATCTGGATCAAGAGTTACGCGGATTCTGCAGGTTTGACCTGCACCGAGGCGGCTGACCACATCATTCAGCAGGCCGAACAGCAACGGATGGACCAGGAAGCTCTGGCGGTACTGCGCATGCGCAAGCATGAACTGGATATTGCCGATGACGAAGCCCGATTCGAACGCTATCGGTCTTTGGTGCGAGAGATCGAACTAATCACTAGTCCTGACAAGTGACTTCTGCCTTTCAGGACGCCCCACATATTCGGGGCGTTGTTCATCCTGAACCACCCCTTCCAGGCCCCGCCCCGCGGGGCTTTTTCATATCTGAATCTGGAGTAAACATACATGAGTGGATTCTTCCACGGCGTCACCGTAACTAACGTCGACACCGGCGCCCGCAGCATCGCGCTGCCGTCGTCCTCGATCATCGGCCTGGTCGACACCTTCACCGAAGGCCCGGGCGTCACCGCCAAGGCCAATGACCTGGTACTGATCACCAGCGAGCGCGAAGCGGTCGCGGCGTTCGGCCAGGACGCGGCGATCACCAAGGCCTGCCGCGCTATCTACAGCCGCGCCAAGGCGGTCATCGTCGCTTGCGGCGTGGCCAAGCTCGAAGACGCCGCCGAGCAGACCTCGGCGATCATCGGCAACGTGCTGGCCGACGGCAAGCGTACCGGCCTGCAGGCGCTGCTCGACGGCAAGAGCCGTTTCAACGCCCAGCCGCGCCTGCTGGTCACCCCCAAGCACAGCGCCACCCAGGCCGTCGGCACCGCCCTGGTGGCCCTGGCCGACAAGCTGCGCGCCATCGCCATCATCGACGGCCCCAACACCACCGATGAAGCGGCCATCGCCTACGCCAAGAACTTCGGCGCCAAGCGCGCCTTCCTGGTCGATCCGGGCGTGCGCTACTGGGACAACGCCGAAGAGGCCACCGTCGACGCGCCGGGTTCGGCCTGGGTCGCCGGCCTGTTCGCCTACACCGACCGCGAGTACGGCTTCTGGGCTTCGCCTTCGAACAAGGAGTTCGTCGGCATCACCGGCACCACCCGCGCCGTGGAGTTCCTCGATGGCGACGACACCTGCCGCGCCAACCTGCTGAACAATGCCAACATCGCCACCATCATCCGCGACGACGGCTTCCGCCTGTGGGGCAACCGCACCCTGTCGAGCGACCCGAAATGGGCCTTCGTCACCCGCGTGCGGACCATGGACATCGTCATGGACGCGATCCTCTACGGCCACAAATGGGCCGTCGACCGCTCCATCACTGCCACCTACGTCAAGGACGTCACCGAAGGCCTGCAGGCCTTCATGCGCGACCTGAAGAACCAGGGCGCGATCATCAACTTCGAGGTCTTCGCCGATCCGGAGCTGAACACCGCCAGCCAGCTGGAGCAGGGCAAGGTGTACTGGAACATTCGCTTCACTGATGTGCCGCCTGCCGAAAACCCCAATTTCCGCGTCGAAGTCACCAACCAGTGGCTGACCGAAGTCCTCGATTCCGCCTCTTAAGGAGCGCATCCACATGGCAATGATTCCCGAAACACTGGCCAACCTGAACCTGTTCGTCGATGGCGTCAGCTTCCAGGGCGACGTGCCCAGCCTGACCCTGCCCAAGCTCACCCTGAAGATGGAAGAGCACCGCCCCGGCGGCATGGACATGCCGGTCGAGATGGACCAGGGCATGGAGAAGCAGGAAGCCGCCTTCACCACCACCGGCGTGCGTCGCGAGTCGCTGAAGTTCTTCGGCCTGGCCGACGGTACCGCCTTCAACGGCACCTTCCGCGGCGCCTTCAAGGGCCTCAAGGGCAAGATCAACCCGGTCATCGTCACTTTGCGCGGTTCGCTGAAAGAGATCGACATGGGTGACTGGAAGTCCGGTGACAAGGCCGAGATCAAGCACAGCGTCGCCGTCACCTACTACAAGCTCGAAGTCGATGGCCGCCTGGTCTACGAAATCGACGCCCTGGGCATGAAGCGGGTGATCGACGGCGTCGACCAACTGGCCGCCCAGCGCGCCGCCCTGGGTCTTTAAGGAGAACACTCGATGGCTCAAGCGAAGAAACTGCCGCAATGGCTGACCGTCAACGCCGAGCGCGTGACCGTGCGCCTGTCGCGCCCCAGCGAGGCCAACGGCGTGCAGGTCGACAGCCTGTCGCTGCGCGCACCGACCGTGCGTGACATCCGCAATGCCCAGGCCGGTGGCGTGGGCGATGACGAGCAGCGCGAACTGAACCTGTTCGCCTCGCTCGCCGAAGTTGGCGTCAAGGACCTCGAGGGCTTGGCCCTGAAGGACTACAGCCGCCTGCAGACTGGCTATTTTCGCCTGGTGCAGGACGACGAGGTTTGACCCTGCCCGGCAGAAGGCCGCCGCCAGACGGCTGGCCAAGGAGCTGAACTTTTCCGCCAGCGAAATCATGACCATGTCGTACAGCGACATGGTCTGGTGGCTGGCGGAGTGACAAGGAGCAAGCCATGGCGAACACACAGGTGTTCACCCTCGGCGTCACCAGCGACCAGGCATTGGGCAGGTCCGTCGACAGCTTGCGTGGCCAGGTCGAGCGCCTGCGCAGGCAAGCGGACGGTACCCGGCTCGGGCGGTTGATCGGCGAGGTCATCCGCCTGGGGCTCGAGCTGGACAAGGTGGGCCAGGCCGAAAGGCAGCTGGATAACGACCAGGCATGGACACATGAGGCGCAGATCGACCGATTGCGCCGTGAGGGGAACGAGGTCGAGCGCTTGCGCAGGCTCTATCTGTCACTTGGACGCAAGCCGTTGGAACTGCGTGCGATGGTGGTGGCCTCGAGTGCGGCCGTCGCCAAGGAATCACCAGTCCCCACGTTGGAGCAGCGCAAGGCGGCCTTGCTGGAGGGGACGAGCCCCGCGCCACGGCCGACCCGGAGTGATCCGCCCGAGGCGCGTAGCGCGGAGCAGGGGCGTGTGCCTCTGGAGTCGGCGAATGCGGGTTTGGCGGTGCTCAAGGCTGGAGCGGTCGGTGCCGGTACTGTCGCTGTAGCCGCTGGCACTGCCTGGGGAGCACGTTCGTATTATCAAAGCCGAACGCCCGAAAGACAAAGCGAGATCACCAAGGGCCTGAAGGAGAACGGCGGCAAGGCTGCCGCCAAGGGTGTCACCAAGCTTGGCTTGGCCATGCTCAAGGACAAGGGCGAGGACAAGGCCGAAGCCGCAGGCGCAGCGCTTGGAGGCGTACTCGGCAATCTGGGAGCGGAGCTCTTGGGCGGCCTGACCAAGAACAAGCAGATCCAGAAGTACGGCGGTGAGATCGGCGAGATGATCGGCGAAGGTGTCGGCGGATTTTTCGGCAAGAAAGTCTTCGGCTGGTTCTCCGATACGCCCGCCGCCAACGATGCCCCAGGCAAGGACAAGGCTGCAGCTGACGCTTCAGCTCAACGGTCTGTCGATGCACCCGAGGGGACCGCCACGCCGCCAGGCGCGGCCCAAAACGCCGCACCCGAGAGCGCTGCAGCAACGCAAGAACGCCCCCCCGAAGGCCCCGCCAATGGCGCTCGGGAGATCATGAAGGGCGGATTGATCGCGGCAGGCGCACTGGGCGGTACCGCGTTTGCCGCCTGGGGCGCGCGGACCTACCAAGGGCAATCTCCCGAGCGACGCAGCGAGATCACCAGCGGTCTCAGGGAGAACGGTGGCAAGGCCGCCGCCAAGGGCGCTACCAAGCTTGGACTGGCCGTGCTCAAGGACAAGAGCGAGGACCAGGCCGAGGCGGTAGGCGCCGCTTTCGGCAGCGTACTGGGGAGCCTTGGGGCGGAACTGCTCGGAGGCGTGACCAAGAGCAAGCGGATCCAGAAGTACGGCGGTGAGATTGGCGAAATGATCGGTGAAGGTCTTGGCGGTTTGGCTGGCAAGACGCTCCATGGATTGTTCTCCGACAAGCCCGCCGCCAACGACGCTCCTGCCGACAAGGCCAAGACCTCCGCGACTGCCGCTCGCATGCCGAAAGCGGGTGACGATGCCGAGGAGCCGGAGGAAGAGGAGGAGGAAGAAGAAGAGGTCGACGAAGCCGAGGACGAGGCGGCCTTCTTCGAGGGGCAGGAGGCGGTTCCGGACAGCCCGTCAGCCGCCGCATCGGCAGCCAGCGCTATCGGGCTCGCCGGTACTGCGGTCAAGGGCCAGATGGGTAGGGCGGTGGCCGGCAATGCCGGCGCCTCGGTGGCAAGGCGAGTGTTCAGGCGCATTCCTGGTGCCAACTTGCTCGACACCGGCCTGCAACTTGCCGAGACCTACAGCAGCGATGCCACCCCCGAGCAGAAACTCGAGGGTTATGGCACCGCCGTCGGAGGCCTGGGAGGCGGCCTGGCCGGTGCTGCGGCAGGTGCCGCCATCGGGTCGGTGGTACCGGTGATCGGCACCGCGATCGGTGGCCTGATCGGTGGCGTGCTGGGCAGCATGGGAGGTGAAAGCATCGGAGGCTGGCTGGGCAAGGCGCTGGGTTCGGGCAAGGAAGAGCCCGCCGCCAAGCCGGGCCTGGGTGAGGCGGCGCGGGCAATGGATAGCCCTGCACCACAGCCGCCGGCACCTGCACCACCGGTAGCGGCGGCCACGCCAGCGGTCCCCCCCGCGCCGATCAACCAGCAGTTCACCTTCACCGCCAACATGCCGGTCACGTTCAGCAACAGTCTCGATGACCCTTCGGTGTTGCAACAGCTGGAGGCCATCGCCCGTCGTCAGCTCGAGGAACTCATGCGCCAGGCCCGTTCCGCGCAGTTGGCCGACGCCCCACATATCGCACTTTAAGGAGGATCCATGACCTATCTGGAGCAGCTGCAAGCCACGCTGCACGCCCTGGTCAAGGCGGGAGAGGCAGGGCGTCGGCGTGCCGATGCCATGCTCGATCCGATGAACGACGCGATCGTCCATATACAGGGCGCGGTGGGTGAACTGGAAGGTTTGCCGGTGGTCGGCCCGATCATCGGGGCCAAGCTGCAGCGCACCATGCGCGCGATCACCAATGCCCAGGCTCGGGTTGCCAAGGTGGTGGCCAAGTACGACCAGGCGGTGGCGGTGGTGCGTCAGGTGCGCGATCGCATCGACGGCTTCGCCGCTCATGCCGCCAAGGCCGGTGCGGCGATTCGCCGTGTGGTGGGGGAGGTGCGCTCGACCGTCAATGGCGTGCTGTCGACACTGGGTTTCGCGCCCGAGGCGACGCCGGCTGCCGAAGCGGTCAAGCCGTTCCCGCACTTGCTGGTGCTGCAACCGCTCAAGGCGGGCGCGGCGCCGTACTACTTCAACCTCGATACCGCCGCCTTCGACCAATTGCGCCGGCAGACACGTTTTCGCTGGGCCGGGCAGGAGCGCCTGAGCCGCGAGAGCGCCCAGCAGGCGGTCAGCCTGGGCGAGGAGAGCATCAACATCCGTGGCGCGATCTTCCCCGGGTTCAAGGGCGGCCTCGGCCAGTTGCAGACGCTGCGCAGCATCGGCCGCCAGCTACTGCCGCTGTCGTTGACCACCGGCTACGGCGAGGTGCTCGGCACCTGGTGCCTGACCAGCGTCGAGGAGGAGCAGAGCGTCCTGCTGGCCGGCGGCATTCCACGCAAACAAGGGTTTTCACTGGAGTTCGTGAGCTATGGCCAAGACCTGCACAACGTCTGAGGGCGACCTGCTCGATACGCTCTGCCAGCACTACTACGGCCATCTGGCCGGCACGGTCGAGGCCGTGCTGGATGCCAACCAGGGCCTGGCGGACGAGGCGCAGCCGTTTCGCGCCGGGGTGAGGATCCTGTTGCCGGAACTGTCGATGGCGACCAGCACCAGCCTGCAGTTGTGGGATTGACCACTCGCCACGCCGTCCTCGCTACATCAACACAGTGGAGCACCAACCATGCAACCTCAATTCCGCATCATCGCGGACGGCCATGACATCACCACGCTGCTTAACGACCGCCTGTTGCTGTTACGCACCACTGATAAACCAGGCCTGGAATCCGACGAGTTCGAACTGCGCCTCGATGCCCGCGACGGCGCCCTGGCCTTGCCAGCCAGGGGCGCACTGCTCGAGGTGCACCTGGGTTACGCCGGGCAGCCGTTGAGCCGCCTTGGCCGTTACACGGTGGACGAGGTCGAGCTGTCCGGCCCGCCGGACACCCTGGTGATCCGCGGCAAGGCCAGCGACCTGCGCGGCAGCGGCAAGACCACCCGCAGCGGCAGCTGGGAGAACGCGACGCTGCAGCGCATCGTCGCCGAGATCGGCGCCCGCAATGGCTGGCAGGCGGTGTGCCCGGTGGCCGTGCAGGTGCCGCGAGTGGACCAGTACAGCGAGTCGGACTTCAACTTCATCACCCGCCTGGCGCGCCTGCACGACTGCACCGCCAAGCTCGCCAACGGCCAGTTGCTGGTGCTGCCGCGCCAGGGTGGCCAGAGCGCCAGCGGCAAGCCCCTGGGGGTGATCGGCATTGCCCGCAGCGACGTCAGCCAGTGGCAGTTCCGCCTGGCTGACAAGAGTACCCACAAGGCCGTCAGGACCCGCCACCAGGACAGCGCCAGTGGGCGTCTGCAGGCGGTGGAACTGGACAATGGCGATGCGCCGGACGGCCTGCAGCCGGTCTACACCGACCGCCACCTGTATCCCAACCGTGCGGCGGCGGAACAGGCCGCCCGCGCCCGCCTGGCCAGCTTCAACCGTGATACCGCCAGCGTACGCCTGGACATGCCCGGGCGCACCGACCTGTTCGCCGAGCGCGCCATCGATGTCCAGGGCTTTCTGGCCGGGCTCGACGGGCACTACCTGATCGAGTCGGTCGAGCAGGTGTTCACCAGCAGCGGCTGGCGCACCACCGTGCAGTGCAACGGCGGCCGCCAGGGCAAGGCCAAGGCCAAGGGGCCCGCGCCTCGGCGGGCGGGTTCGCTCAAGGCCTGAGACAGGTGAGAGTTTCCCAATGCCTGCCGGCGGTGGCGCTCCCTATAGTCGCTGTCAGCCGGCCGCATCACCCTGTTTCCGAGCTCCAGATCAGGTGCGGCGCTCGCCACACCTTGAATCCTGTGAAAGCCAAGCGCTTCGAGCCATCGCCCATGAGCGAGCCACAGGCGGCACCGGCCGCCTTTCGATCAGACCGCAATGGAGAATGCACCGATGCCGCTCACTGAACAGCAACTCAAGCAGATCTACCCGCTCGCCGGCCAACGCGTCGCCGCCTTCCTGCCGGCGCTGAACACGGCCATGGCCAACTGGGAGATCGACCACCCCAAGCGCATTGCCGCGTTCCTGGCCCAGGTCGGCCATGAGTCCGGCCAGCTGCGTTACGTCAAGGAGCTGGGCAACGACCGCTACCTGGCTCGTTATGACACCGGCAGCCTGGCCCTGCGCCTGGGCAACACCCCCGAAGCCGACGGTGACGGCCAGCGCTATTGCGGCCGTGGCCTGATCCAGGTGACCGGACGCAACAACTACCAGGCCTGCAGCCGTGCGCTGTTCGGCGACGAACGCCTGCTGGCGCAACCGCAGATGCTCGAGCAGCCGCGCTGGGCCTGCGAATCGGCGGCCTGGTTCTGGCACTCGCGCGGACTCAACGCCCTGGCCGACCAGGGTGAGTTCAACCGCATCACCCGGCATATCAACGGCGGCCTGAACGGCTTGTCGGAGCGCCTCGAACTGTGGGCGCGGGCGCGGGAGGTGCTGTGCTGAGCCGTCTGCAACTGGCGCTGTGCCTCGGGCTGATGGCGCTGTCCGCGGCGTTGGCCTGGCAGCTGCAGGGCTGGCGCCTCGGGCGTCAGCTGGCCGAGCAGGAACAGGCGCTGGTGCAGCAGCGCCTCGACCAGGCCGAGGCGCTGCACGGCCTGCTGCTCGCCGAACGCGAGCAGCGCCAGGGCCTCGAACAACGCCTGCACGACAGTGAAACGAAGCATTTCCAGGAGCTGACCGATGCCCAACAGACTCAGGCTCGCCTGCGTGACCGCCTTGCTACTGCCGATCTGCGCCTGTCGGTCCTGGTCGAGCGCGACACCGCCTGTGCCCCAGTGCCTGCCGCCGCCGGCGCCGGCGGCGTGGATCATGGCCCCGTACGCGCCCGACTTGACCCGGCGCATGCTCGACGAATTGTCGCCATCACCGACGACGGCGACCGTGGACTGATCGCCCTGCGGGCGTGCCAGGCCTATATCCGTGCGCTGTCGCCCTGAGCGCTTGCCAGCAGGGGCGGGAGTGGTAGGGTAGGGCGCAGTCTTGCCAGGAGCTAGCCATGGACCCGATCACCGTACTCTCCACCCGCCTGGGTGAACACCTGCGGCGCTTCAACGCCCAGGTGACCACCGCCGAGTCCTGCACCGGCGGCGGTATCGCCGAGGCGATCACCCGCATCCCCGGCAGCTCGGCCTGGTTCGAGGCCGGCTACGTCACCTATTCCAATGCCCAGAAGACCCGCCAGTTGGGCGTCCCCGAGGCGTTGTTCGCCCAGGTGGGGGCGGTCAGCCAGGAGGTGGTCGAGGCCATGGTGCGGGGCGCCCAGGCCGCCAGCGGAGCGCGCTTCGCGGTGGCGGTCAGCGGCGTGGCC